>Ga0208695_1001082_pt1 | contig 24106 bp, 27 predicted proteins | sample AD_UKC111_MetaG_FD_184449 | JGI IMG/M metagenome (GOLD analysis project Ga0208695, IMG submission 184449) | Active sludge microbial communities of municipal wastewater-treating anaerobic digesters from Hong Kong - AD_UKC111_MetaG (SPAdes)... | ecosystem: Engineered > Bioreactor > Anaerobic >...
ATATGTTCATTGACTATTCTAATGGCCTTTGATGGATTTACCTTAACATAAGTAACCTTCTCTTCACCGGGTTTATATACTTCTACTATAGGCTCAAGCCTGCACATGCCTATACAGCCTGTCTGGGCAACTACCACATCCGACAGATCGTGTTTTTTTATTTCGTCCATTATTGTTAGAAGTACCGGCCTTGCTCCTGCAGCAATACCACAGGTTGCCATACCAACAACTATTCTGGTACCTGATCTATCTTTTCTGATATTGATCGTATCCAGGGTTTTCTTTCTGATTTCTTCCAATTCCTGAATTGTTTTCATCTTACACACCTCCGCGTATATTCTTTAAACCTTCATTAATATAATCCTTAATCCACATCAGAACCTCGGGCTCCACCAAATTAACATCATTACCCAAAGCAGTCCTGATCTCCCTTGTATCCAAGTAAAAATCCCTTCCGTCAATAATGTGCCTGTATACAAAATCAACAACTCTATTAACATCAGATCCTGCAAGAATTAGACTCAACATGGTTTCAGCCATATTTCCCATGGGAGCCCTGTCTATATGGCTATGCTTGAATACAGCTGTAAGCCGCGTTCCCACATTTATTTCCGATTCTATGACAAGATCCCCTTCACATCTTCTGCATGCTGCCTGCATAAGAGGTATCCCCAATCCTACCTTTCTGCTTGTCCTTGTAGTTACAAAGGGATCCATTACCTTCACAAGAAAATCCTTATCCATTCCCTTACCGTTGTCATTTATACAGATAGTTAGTCGATCCGCTTTTGTATCTTCTTCTATTGAAATCTCCACAAGGCTGGCTCCTGCTGAAATCGAATTCTGGGACAAATCAAGGATATGCAGTGATAAATCCTTCATCCTGATATTAATACTTCTTCACAATATCCGGGATATCATCCGGAACCAATTTGCCGTATACATCCTCACCAATCATCATTACCGGAGCAAGACCACAGCAGCCCAGGCATCTGGTTGCCTCAAGAGTAAACTTTCCATCCGCTGTCGTACCTCCGGTTTTTACATTCAGCTCTTCTTCAAGCCTTTCAAGTACTCCTTTGGAGTTCTTAACATAGCAGGCTGTTCCGAGACATACGCTTATTGTGTGCTTACCTCTCGGAGTCAAGGTGAACCTTGAATAAAAAGTAGCTACGCCGAATATTTCAGCTACCGGAATGTTAAGTACTTCCGATATCCTCTTCATTGCTTCCTCAGGAATATACCCGAATAATTCCTGTGCTTCATGAAGAATTGGTATTAAAGCACCCTTCTGATCCTTATGCTCCAGGATTAAGTCCTCCAATTTCTCCATGTTTTCCTTCATTGCTGCGTCAGACATTAAAGAGTTCCCTCCTTCAAATATTTATAATTGGAAATAGTTACAACTAATATTGAATGCACTGATTCAATAAAATTTAGATTGTTGTTTCGTGAACTTTGTACTCTTTTTATTTGTTTTTCACGAAAAAATTCATTGACATAATTTTGTCAATTACGTCCTACAATATTGTATCACATATTAGATATTTTTTTAACAAATATTTATAAAAATTTTAAACAAGTAAACAATATTTTTTCTTTTTCCCGTTTGTTTTTTCTAAAACCGTATATAATAATTAGTTTGGAGTATTTTTAACCCAAGGTTTTTTTATTATTTGGGGTCCAGCTTGTTGAAAAGTTCACTGACGGTCAGGCAATCCAGCTCAATAAAAAAATCCCTTTCGCTTATATCTTCAAGATAATGAGCGTCAGAGGATATTATATAATTGAATTTGCTAAGAAAAGGATACATTTTTGCAGCTGCATCCGGAGTGCATCTTTTTGATATTTCCACTGTTTTGACCTTAAGCTCCGGAGGAATAAAGCCAAGGTTGGTTATGATGCTGAAGCTCTGTCTGTCTACATGAGCAGGTATACACACCCCTCCAAGCCCTCTGGTCAATATGAACACATCATTGACTGAGAGTATTGTGGAAGACAGAAGCAGCTTATGCTCTTTCCCTATTATTTCATCTGAACTGTTAAAAATCAGCTGGCGTCCAAAAATACTTTCATTATTCTCAATATTCGGTAAGGAATTATAAACAATCTCCGCGAATTTCATTGCTCCTTCCATTCTCTTGAAAAGGCACAATATATGAACTTCCTCTTTTGTCTGAACCTCCATTCCCGGAATAACCATCAGTCCGTTCTCCTTTGCTGCTTCCATAACCGCAGGAAGGTTGCTGCAGGAATTGTGATCTGTAACCGCTATGATATCGAGCCCTTTCAATAGGGCCATATTCACTATATTGCATGGTGTCATATCCTCATCACCGCATGGCGATAATGCAGAGTGTATGTGAAAATCCACCGCAAATTCCATATTACTCAATTCCCATCCTGTATAGTTCTTTTGCAATCCCATATGCACTTAAGCCTGACTGGTATACAGGTACTCCCTCATCCTCTGCTTTTCGGAGAGTATCCTCCTCTACCTCCACTCCTTCAGGTACAATGATACAGCCCAGTTCAAGCAAAGTTGCCACAGCGACGATATTTGCATGAGTCTGCACAGTTATCCATGCGTCTCCTTTACCGGCATGGGCCATAACCCAGCTTAAAAGATCACATATATATACTCCCGTAAGCTCCCTGCTGGTTCCTGCTTCTCCCGCCAACAGCTTCAATCCTGCTTTTTCTCCGGCATCTCTTACTAACATGTTAACCCTCCCTATAATTACGGTTTTTCTTTATTAAAACTTTTCATGGTTTTGACTATGCAAACTGCATTCTTGCTTTCACCCTTCACTATGTCCTCTGCAAATGCCTTGCAGGTTGGAGCCCCGCAGACACCGCAGTCTATTCCCGGCAAGTCCTTCAGCATTTCCTTTATCTTTTCCATTTTCTTGATGGATTTGTAAATATCATCATCCAGACGCATTACAGCTCTGGGCTCAATCGCTTCAGTCAATCGGATAAATCCGTTTTCGTACATTTCTATTTGTTTCTTTATCTCTTCCTCACTGGGATTTGAATCCGGAAGCCCTTTTGCAAGGGTTTTCATGCGTCTCCTGGCTATAAAAGGGTTCTCTATTGTAAGAGGCCCTCCTACACAACCTCCGACACAGGCCATTCCCTCAAAAAACTCCAATCCCTCAAGTTTGTCCATTTCAATTTCTTCCAGAATCTTAATAACCTCATGTATTCCATCTACAGCAAGGTAATTTTTTATACCCAAAGGCTCTCCCTGTCCTCCTGTTATAGGCCATAACAAAGATTCCTTTGTACTCTTGGTCAAATCCCCCGTATTACTGCCTAAATTTCTCAGCATCATGCCATATACATCCTTCATTGACAGTACTCCATCGATGTAGGACTTTTTTATGCCTATAGGGTGTTTTACACTTGTCACTCTGGCTGTGCAGGGAGAAATATAGATTACTCCTATCTCCTCCATAGAAAAACCTGTCTTTCTGGCAGCCCCAGTCTTGGCAAGGCGTGCCGCTATCTCAATCGGTGTTTCTATATCCGCGATATTAGGAAGCAGCTCAGGGAATCTAATCTGTATAAGCCTGAGGGCAGCAGGACAAGTAGAATTTATTATGGGTCGTTTTTTCTCAGGATTCTTGAGAATGTGGTTTTTTATTACATTGGTTATTATCTCCGTCCCGGCAGATGCCTCGAAGATTTCATCGAAGCCTATCTTCTTTACAGCCGTAAGCATTTCATTGATTCCGACATTGCCCCGGAATTGTCCATACAGCACCAGGGACGGTATTGCAATAGTATATTTATAATTCTTTAATATATCTTTACTGTCTGTGACAGCATTCTTGGCATGATTGGGGCATATTCTTATGCATTCACCGCAGTCAATGCATTTTTCACCTATTATACAGGCCTTCCCTTCTTTCAGCCTTATAGCCTCTGTCGGACATACCTTCAAACAGCTTGTACATCCAACGCATCTATCTGCATCAAGCACAACCGAATGGAAGTACTCCGCTTTCATTTTATTCACCTTGCTCACCTGCTTTCAAATCTACTTCAATAACAATATGAGTACCTGTTCCTTCTGAAGAAGTTACATAAAATCTGTCTGAGCATTTTTTCATATTAGGCAAACCCATACCGGCTCCAAAGCCCATTTCCCTTACTCTATCGGTAGCCGTTGAATAACCTTCCTTCATTGCCAGTTCTACGTCAGCTATGCCTGGCCCCCTGTCATTTGCCGTTATCCTGATAATCCCCGGGGTAATCTCCAACACGATCTGTCCCCCGCTAGAATGAATAACAATATTCATTTCCGCTTCGTAAGCAGCAATGGAAATCTTTCTTATAATACTTGAGTCGATACCCAATTCCCTTAAAATTTTCTTTACTTTGCTTGATGTTTCTCCCGCTCTGACAAAATCATCTTTTTCTACATTGAATACATACTTTATATCTTCCATTAGTCAATTCCTCCAAATAGGCAGCCGAAATCCGACCCATCAATCGATACTTACACCTTCCAGCCCATTGCTGTAAAGCTTGCCCGAGGCAGTATACATAGTATCCCTGGTCAACAGCAGCGCAATGCCCTTCTCAATAGCCAAGTCAACTATATCCTCGCCGGGTTTTTTCCCTCTGACAAAAACTATGGCACTTAGGTCTGCCATTTCCGCAGTCCTTACCACCTGCTGGTTGGTAAGCCCTGTGAGGAGTAGGGTTTTGCCCTTTACAAAAGCTAATACGTCACTCATTAGATCAGATCCGAAAGCGTACGAAACCTCGTTTTCCAACAGATCATCTCCGCACAGCACTTCTGCGTTCAATACTTCTTTAACCTCACATATTTTCATATATAAACCTCCTTAAGATTACCATGTACAGTTGTATGCTCACAATATATATTTAATTATACAATATTAAAAGCACAAAATCGACAATAAATTAACAAAGTCTTTCTGCTGATTCTTTTTATTGATATGCCCTTTTATTTGTACTAAAATATAATCATCAGGAGGTGATTGAATTGTCTTCCATCTTATCCGGCATTCTTCGACAAAAGCTGTTAGAAATACAAAATCAGCTTCCAACCTATGTCAAGATAATAAAGGACAACCCTCCAAGCTTTGAGAGCATACTTAAAAAGGAGATCCATGAGCAATCCGATGTTCAGAATAATTATAGCGGAGATTATAGTCCGTTAATTAAAGCTGCTGCAAAAAAATATAATATCAACGAAAATATAATAACTGCCGTTATGAAAGCAGAATCCGGCTTTGACCCGACTGCAGTATCAAGGGCAGGGGCAATGGGCCTGATGCAGCTTATGCCGGAAACCGCAAAAATCCTGGGAGTACATAACGCTTTTGACCCGCGGGAAAATATAGAAGGAGGAGTCAGATACCTTAAGGATATGCTGACAGAGTTTGGCGGCAATCTGGAGCTTGCTCTTGCAGCATACAATGCAGGCCCCAATGCTGTTAAGAAGTACGGCGGGATACCACCTTATGAAGAGACTCAGAACTATGTGAGAAAAGTAATGTCAAGCCTTAAAAATAAAACATAAAGGGAAATGCGGACGTTTATAGCATTTCCCTTTTCATTATTATAAAATCCTCTGCAAGGGCATTGAGCTTAATATACTGTTCAATAGTCCTGAAGTAGCTGAATTCCAGCTTCTGCCAAAAACACCTCCCAACACTGTTTCCGGCAATTATTCCTATATAGAATCTCTTTACGTCATAGCTCTTATTCAGCATGTTTATCAATGCTTCAGCAGCCTTGGTCCCGATTCCCAGCCTCTGATACCTGTTATCCACGAGAATTGAAGATATCCATGCTTCCTCGCTGTTTTCATAATCAATCCTTCCTTTTATTACACCAACCAGCTGCAAGGCATCTTCTTTTTCAAGAAAAATACCGGTAAAGAATTCATGGCTGTTGACAAGCACTTCCAGATACTTTTCATTTATATCCCTCAGGGACATTCTTCTGTCTATGCCTGTTGCGTATATGTTCTTATCATTCTGGTTATACAGGTTCAGGACAGCCTTCAGATCCTCCTTGGTAATGTCCCTGAATATCAGATTATCCAATTTATTATTAAGAGTAAGCATTTTCTCACCCGCATATCATATGTTTCGCAGCAAACATCTTTTTTCAAATTCATATAGTGCAAAACATTTTCTTTGACTCATACATCTTTTGATTACTGAAATATATTCTACAAAACATAATAAATTCCTCTTTTAATCATTACTAAAACATTGTAACAAGCTAATTCCAACCGTTTCCATATGATTTTAGCTTATTACCTTTACATTATCGTGATTTAATATATAATTTAATTAATAGGAATATTCTACTAATTATTTTTATGTGAGGCAGGTGATATAATGGCGGAAATAAGAATAATGAGGACTTCCGATTGTAAACCAGGGATGGTATTGGCTTCTGACATAATAAACGACTATGGTGCAGTGATACTTTATCAGAACTCAATATTGGACGAATACTCCATCAGCAAATTGATAAAGCTGGGTTTGAATTTTGTTAAGATTTACAAGGATTATGAATTCAAAGAAAAGAAGCACGCTGTCATTGAGGCTCAATATAATAACAATCTTGAGGAATTTAAAGAGATAATTTGGGATATAAGCTGCGGAAAAACATTGGAAATGGAACGCATAAGCGAAGTATCAAAAAGCCTCAGCAGCAATTTTGACTCGATAAACGATCTTATCTCATGCCTCAGTAAGGTCAGATCAATTAGTGAATATACCTACACCCACAGTCTGAATGTATCACTTTTATGCTCCCTGCTGGGCTCCTGGCTGAACCTGGGATATAAGCACATTGAGCAGCTTTCCTATTGCGGAATATTGCATGACATCGGAAAATCAAAAATAGCTCCTGAAATACTCAATAAGCCTGATACACTTACAGAAGAAGAATTTGACAAAATAAAGCAGCACCCTCTTATTGGCTATAAGATGCTGGAGGGCAATAAAGAAATCAGTAAGGATGTTGCTTTGGGAGTATTGATGCATCATGAAAGGGAGGATGGCTCCGGTTATCCCTTTGGATTCAAATCGGAAAGAATTCATTACTATGCAAAGGTATTGGCTGTTGTTGATACATTTGACGCTATGACCTCAAACCGTATTTACAAAAAACGCCAGACACCTTTTGACGTACTGGAAATGTATGAAAGTGAATACCTTACAAAGTGTGATGCAGGTATAATGCTTACTTTTCTTAAACATATATCAAGCTATTATATAGGTTCAAAAGTAAAGCTGAGCGACGGCTCTACAGGTGAGATAGTATATATTAACACCAACAGGATTTCCCGGCCTCTAATAAAATCAAAGGATACAATAATTGATCTCTGCATGACCCCGGAACTGAAGATAGTAGAAATGCTCTAATTATTGCTCAAGCTTACGCCATAAAAGCAGCAGGTTTTGTGGTATACTATATTTATGTAGAATACGATTAGCAAAAGGAGGAATTATCATGCCACTGGTAACATCAAAAGAAATGTTCAAGAAAGCATATGAGGGCCAATATGCCGTAGGGGCGTTCAATGTGAACAATATGGAAATAATACAAGGGATTGTTGATGCCGCCAAGGAAGAAAACGCACCACTGATACTGCAGGTTTCTGCAGGTGCAAGAAAGTATGCAAAACATATTTATCTTATGAAACTGGTTGAGGCAGCAGTAGAAGACACCGGCCTCCCAATCTGCCTTCACCTGGATCATGGTGAAGACTTTGAAATATGCAAGTCTTGCATAGACGGAGGCTTTACATCCGTTATGATTGACGGTTCCAAGCATCCCTTTGAGGAGAATATTGCAGTCACAAAACGAGTTGTTGAATATGCCCATGAGAGAGGAATAGTGGTAGAGGCAGAGCTGGGCAAGCTGGCAGGGGTTGAGGATGCTGTCAATGTAAGCGCCAAGGATGCTACATATACCGATCCCGACCAGGCCGTTGAATTTGTGGAGAGAACAGGAGTTGACTCTCTTGCAATAGCAATAGGTACCAGTCACGGGGCATATAAGTTCAAAGGAGAACCTAAGCTGGACTTTGAAAGGCTTGAGAAAATAACCAGGCTTCTGCCTGACTTTCCGTTAGTCCTTCACGGAGCTTCCACAGTTCTTCCCGAGTTCGTCGAGCTGTGCAACAAATATGGCGGCAGCGTAGCAGGAGCCCAAGGAGTCCCCGAGGATATGCTGCTGAGGGCAGGGAAGCTCGGTGTATGCAAAATAAACATAGATACGGACCTTAGGCTTGCGATGACTGCTTCAATAAGGAAGCATTTTGCCGAAAACCCGGGAGACTTTGACCCGAGACAGTATCTGAAGCCGGCAAGAGAAGCCATAAAGAACATGGTTAAACACAAGATGAAGAATGTATTGAACTGCAGCGGCAGGATGTAGTTGAACAGGCGACCAGCCAGGATTATATGACTGGTCGCCTTATTTCTATCCTTTAACAAGACTAGTATTGACAAACATTCTTTTCAGGGCTTTGAGCTTTTTCACCGGGCTTCCCTCCTTTCCGGGGGAGTTCTTTTAAGGATTCAATTCATCCAGCACCCATTGCGTCACCTGCATTACCAGGGGGCCGCAAAGCTCGTTATGCCTTTTCATCTTTTCCTCTTCTGTTTCTACGGTTTTTTTCATATCCAAACCTGTAATATCATAACAGAAGGATGATCCGTACTTCTCCTTGAATTTTCCAAATATCCTATCTGCCGGTAAAAATGATGTATCCTTGCTGTCTTCACTGGACCTTCTGCCTCCGACCAGGCCCATACAGATAAAAGCAGCATTCAATGCTCCGCAGTTGCTTCCGTTCTTGCTCATTCCTGCTCCGAAAGGCGTTGCGATTTTCTGGGGTATTTCCTTGTCCGCACCCAGATAATCACATACAGCCATTACAACCGATTCGCAGCAGTTATAGCCGCCGTTGAAGTAAACCATTACCTTTTCCAGAGCCTCTTCACGTTTATCCATTATACCCCTCCTATTTTAATTGCTGCACTCTTTAATATCGATTCATCCTTTGGATATGTCAAATGCAGTATGTTAAATTTCTAATCTGATTATATCATAAATCACTCAGCTATCCATCTATAATGCCTTGTTATTTCCGATATGCTGTTCCAGTATAGCAGCGAGTCTTCTTCTTGAGGGTAAGGGCCTGAATTATGTATTAAATACGGCACTCCATCCTTATTCCTTTTATCCGATATAATGCCGATATGCTTTATTCTGCCTCCGAAGACAACTATATCCCCACCCTGCCACTGGTACAGATTCTCCTTGTTTCCGGGCAAAATTTCATTAGTAAGCCTGACTGCATATTTATCGAAGAATACTACGAGATTGGGTATTCTTCTGAAGTCAATATTAGGGTCAGGTCCTCCCGATTCGGTTACTCTCTTATACTCTTCAGTGTTCTTTTCAATATCCTCATCAATCAATTCCTTTAGTTCATAGCCGGAATTCCTAAAGGCCCTCCATATCACATCAGTGCATACTCCCTCATCCTCAGGGGGGTATCCTCCCTGGTAATACGCATCCTTATATCTGGATTTGTTTTCCACATCAGCTCTTGCCCCCTGAATAATATCCTCCAGATCGTCAATACCGTCGGCATCCTCGTCATTACCTGAGAAAAGCCTTTCAATTTCAAGGCCTTCCACTTCTTCAAAAGGGCCGGCAGGCTCATTAGAATAGGCAATCTCCTTTTCAACCTGCTTTTCTGACAGCAAAATGCTCAAACCTAGAATCAATATAACAATAAATGCAATTGCTGCTTTCTCTGAAATGCTCTTCATTATATCACTTCTCTCCCTACACAATAAAAAACGCAGAATTTCTTTTATTCCACCGGTATCCATTGAGAAAGCACCCATACTGCCGCTGCAGCTCTTATCTGTCATAAGGTTGTAATCTGTGGCTTTTCCTATGCATCTGGTTGTCCAATCTCCACCTGAAATTACGATCGGCATATACTGCATTCTCAGGATATATATACAGTTATGTCGTCGTGCCTCCTGACCATGTACTGACTTTACCCTCGCTTTTTCTTATTATTCTTATGCTGTTGTTCATATCCCACCATTTCTATCCTTTCAAAATCCAGCCTATGGCAATCATTTATCTTACATCCGTATCCATCTGCTATCTCCTGAACAGGCTCAGCTTTGATTCATAATAAAAGAGAAGCCTGGAAAACACATAATCATATACCAGAAATACTGCTTGCATCGCTGTGATAAAAACTGCCGTCAGTATTCTTCCTCCCATGAACTGAGCCGGAAGCACCGTTATGAATAGGCTCTTGAAAAGTAAATACCATAGGAAGATTGACATGTTAAAAACGGTAAGCTTGAGCAGCAATTCAACTGCCGCCTTCCTTCCCTTTTCTATAAAGTACTTGAAAACAGGATAATGGCCGAAAAAAAATACAAAAGGTACTACACCTGTAATATTGCCTGTGATCAGTATATTTAATAAGGAAATAGCGAAATAAACAGCAATCCCTGCTCCCGCTCCCAATTCTACAATAGTAATTGCCACAGACAATGATGCTAAAAAATATAATGTCAATTTACCTGTAGGCATTATAGTGCTTAAATACAGGAACACCACTGCAATGCCTGTAAATATGCCGGTAAAGGCAATTTTCCTGCTCATAATGCCACTCCCCCGCGTTACCCATCCTTAATAACTTCGAACCCCGCCCAAATCTCGCATCTAGTGACTCATATCTCTTGTCTGCGCATGTCAGTGCGCATATTCTAGCAGCATCTGATGAAGTCGCCGCCCATGCATTCGCAACAGCAATCGGTACATATCATGCACTGACACAAAGTGCATAGATCCGGTCCGGAAGTATAGCCTCTTCTGTCATATACAGTGGACTGATACTGTCTGTTGGCATTCATGATCCTGTTCAATGCATCCCTGAATTCATAATTGGAGGGTTCCATATCCACGGCAGTCTTCAAGCATGTGACCGCCTCATTATACCAACCCCGACGCATAAAAATAAGGCCTCTGAGGTAATACCATTCTCCTCCTCTGAAGCTTATTCTATTCAATATTTCCTCCGCAGCCGCAGTATTACCCATATTCACATATATCCTTGCCTGATCATACAAACCTCTGTCCCCATTCCCCTGATTGTTCCCGTACCTTGGCTCCTCCTGCTGTCTGTAGCTGCTGTTCCTTCCCTCGGATTCCGCTTTCTTCATAAGGTAATCGTAAGCCTCATTTATCTCTTTAAGCTTTTCCTCAGCAAGATCAGAGAGGGGATTATTCTGATACTGGTCAGGATGGTATTTCCTGACTAATTCCTTATATGCCCTTTTTATTCCTTCAACGCTTGTACCTTCTCTAATACCCAATACCTCGTATGGATTCCTCATTTCTCATACAGCTCCTTTTTCCATCGGTAATGCAATTCAATACTCTTTCTGTTTTCCCGTATAAACCCTCATACGCAATGTTATTAATTATGCCTTTATTATCCAGCTTCAACAGCTCTAAAGAACTTGTGGCTTGTGACAATGCCTGAAGAAGACCGACCTTGACTTCTTCAGCAATGGAAGCCTTAAAACCTTTTATATCCTGATTTTTATATTTATACTGTTTGAGAAGAGGATTATAGCTTCCGCTCTTGATATCTCTTTCCATATCATCAAAGGCATCAATAATATAAATCCATTTTCCAAGATTGTAGCCTATCCATCCCAGTATCCTCGGCACCGATTTGTCATCACCGCTGTATCCTGACGCAAGCAGCTGCATCATCATATTCGCAAAGGGTTCTGCCGCTTCATCCGTCGAACTGCATCCCTTCTTCTCCAAGGATACCTGGGAAGAAACAGATGAAGCTATGATCCCATCAATATCCTTATTTCTCAAAGCAGCGCTTTTATAGCCCTTATGGAAAACCAGTCTTAAAAACGCCGGGAGCCAGCCTCCTTCATCCCTTATATCATCCTTCAATTTATAATACGTAAGCAGCACATTAATGTCTGCCGCGAAATCGATACCCGGACTATCTTTTACTATCCATTTTCTTTTCACCGGATTGGCAATGCAGCTTTCTTTCTTAAGCACCGGTTCCTCGCCGTGAACAGAAGCCAGCAGCAATCCGAGAAAAACACTATCATAATTCAACGCAAATCTTGAGAGCACTCCAAAGCTTTTGCCCATTGATTTGCATAAACCGCAGTAATAACCCCTGAATAATTCGTATTCCTTTATCTTAAGCTCCTGTACCAAAGGCTTTATATATCCAAACATATATACTCCTATAGCAAAACTTGAATACCCTTAAGGCGTCGTTTTCTATATTATATCATAAGGTAAGAATCATTAGAAAGAAAAGGCTGTTACATAATAGAAGAATATGACGTATTATTCTTCCAAATAAAAAGGGATATCGTTAACTGTATGTTAAGCAGTTATGCGATGTCCCCTTCTTTGTATCTGAATTTGATTATTTTCCAAGTTAATTCATATCAGGTAGCTTTTGAGGAATTCCGGTATCCCTTCTATTGCTCTGCTGCAGCTAATCGTAAAATCCACGCCGAATTTTTCATGAAGCATTTCAAGATTTTTTATGAAGCCTTCAAGACAATCATCCTGCGCATTGCTTACGATCTTTTGCCCATCAATGTATATGTTCTCTATGTCAAAATCCTGTGATATTATTCCGCAAATAAAACCATAAAATGATTTTAGATTCTCAAGCTGGAAATCTCCGGTTTCAATCAGTCTTATTTTCCGGTTAAGGTCATGAATCCTGTTTCTGTCTCTATCGATATATACAACATTGCCCTTTGCTGTTCTGCCTGATTCATTAGCAAGTTCAATCATCCTTTTTGTTTTGCCTGAGCCTTTCACGCCCAGAATAAACTTAACCATAATAATTACCCCCTATTATTTTTTATTGTGGAGATACTATAAAGATACTATAACTCATAGGATTTTTCAATCTCAATATCGCCGAAAACTTCTAAATATTCTGTTTTTTAAAAGTATGGCATACAGATTCCTCTGCTTATGTACTTTCTCAATTTTCTTAAAAATTAATTTTGTAAATATATTGTATATAATTACTATTTTATACAGATTTATTCATAAAAAGCGTCTGCCCATTTCAAGATAGAGTGCATTATCATTTATCCGATGGAATATCTTGGTATATTTATGCGTCTCAGCGGTTCTATTGGTTAAATTTGCCAAACCTTTAGAAAATTTATGTATTTACACAATCCCATTTTTTTGAGATAATGTTAAATATACAAATACGGCTTTTTTGAGCCCTTTTATAATGTTCCTGAGGTTTCAACTGCATAGGGTAGGTTTAAACTAACAAAACGAAATTTTTCTAAATTTATTTTAAGTTTAAAGTATCTGTTTAAACATACCTCAAAGCAGTGAAATAAAAATAAATTTAGGAAGGGGTAATGTTAATGACCACAAAGACAAAGAGAGAAGCAACATTGTTTGAAGCATTAATACCGGTTATTATAACAATAGGACTTCTTATGTATGCAGTGCTGCCTCAATTTGGCGTAGGCACGGATGTGCATATACCATTGGTACTTGGATCATTGGTAGCTGCCATAGTTGCAGTATACAGACTCGGTTATACCTGGACAGAAATTGAGGAAGGCATGGTATCCACTATCTCAGGTACAATGCAGGCTATCATGATACTTGCTATCATCGGTATGATAATTGGTACCTGGATACAGAGCGGTATAGTTCCAACAATTATATACTACGGCTTGATGATACTTAACCCAAGCTTTTTCCTTATTGCGGCATGTTTGCTATGCTGCGTTGTATCACTTGCCACAGGTACATCCTGGGGTACTGCCGGTACAATCGGTATTGCGCTTATGGGCATAGGCATGGGTCTTGGAATCCCAGGCCCTGTATGTGCAGGCGCTATTATTTCCGGTGCTTACTTTGGTGACAAGATGTCACCACTTTCAGATACCACTAATCTGGCACCTGCTATGGCAGGAGCAAAGCTTTTTGATCATGTCAGACATATGGTATACACAACCGGTGTCAGCCTGACAATAGCTCTTATTGGCTTCGGCATTCTCGGTGCAGGTTATGCAGGAAAGAGTGCTGATACATCAAATGTGCAAGAAGTAATGAATCTTATGTCAGAAAACTTCAACCTCAATCCATTATTACTCTTAATACCTGTTATTGTATTTGTATTGGTTGCAAAGAAGACTCCGGCTGTTCCCGGACTGTTTATCGGTACAATCCTTGGCGGAATTGCGGCAATGGCTTTCCAAGGCGCTTCCTTTGCAGATGTTCTTGATGCAATGCAGAACGGTGTTGTTTCAGAAACAGGAAATGCAATACTTGATGAACTTCTTACAAACGGCGGCTACCAGAGTATGATGTGGACAATTTCACTTATATTGGCAGCTTTATCCTTTGGCGGTGTTTTAGAGAAAACCGGTATGTTAGAAGTTATTGCTAAGAAAGTTCTTACCTTTGCCAAGAGCACAGGCGCATTAGTAACTGCTACTATATTCACATGCATATTTACAAATGTTCTTGCCGGAGACCAGTACTTAGCAATAGTTCTTCCGGGTAAGATGTATCAGAATGAGTATCGCAGGAGAGGCCTTGCACCAAGAAACCTTTCAAGATGTCTTGAAGATGCAGGAACACTTACTTCGGCACTTGTTCCCTGGAATACCTGCGGTGCTGCAATGTCATCATACCTTGGTGTTCCGACAGTAGAGTATATCCCATACTGCTTCCTGAACCTCGTTAATCCGGTAGTCTCCATCATATTCGGTTTCACCGGAATAACCATGATGAAGCTGGAAGATGACCCGTCGGCTCCGGAGTATAAAGGGCCAAAATCAAAAAATAAAGGCGTATCAGCCTAGTTATAAAAAAAGCCTGTTGCATCCGCAACAGGCTTTTTTTATAACTCGATCAATTCCTTCGTGAACTTGTTCAGCACCTCAGCCCCGGTCTCGGTAACAATTACCAGGTCTTCTATCCTTACCCCGAATTTCCCCGGAAGATAGATGCCCGGCTCTATGCTGAACACCATACCGGGCTGCAGAACAGTACTGCTGATATCTGATATGTACGGCTCCTCATGAACCTCCATACCTATCCCATGTCCTGTCCTGTGTATGAAATAGTCGCCATAACCCTTATCTGCAATATAACTTCTTGCTGCATAATCTACTTCAGAGGCCTTCACCCCCGGCCTGACCGCTTCTATTGCCCTTTTCTGAGCTTCCTTTACGGTTTCATAAACCTCTTTATATTCCTCCGAAGCTTTCCCCAGTATTACTGTCCTTGTCATGTCGGAGCAGTAGCCCTGATATATTCCTCCGAAATCAATTACAATGCTGTCTCCTGTATTAACCACCCTATCTCCTGCAGTATAGTGGGGCATCGCACTGTTAGGCCCCGAGCCGACTATAGACTCAAAGGAAGGGCTTGCTATCCCCAGGTGCTTCATTTCAGCTTCTAACAAGTCCCGTATCTCGCTCTCCTTCATTCCTGCCCTGATTTTCGGAATGGTTTCTGCAAGTGTCATATCTGCAAGCCGGGAGGACCTTCTCATCTTTTCGGCTTCATCAGGAGTTTTATGCTTTCTCATCTCCCCGATTATCTCAGAAGCCTTGATATATCTTGCTTGTTCAAAGGCTTGGTGGATTTTTTCGAAGGCATTGAACCACATAGTATCTTCAATAGCAACCGTACTGCCGGCATACCCTTTCTCATTGCATAATGCAGCAAGGATATCCTTTGGATCCTGTGAATCATCCCAGGATATGATTCGTTCACATGATGCCTTCTCTCTTACCTCATTCTCATAAAGCTTTGGCACTATGAATATAAGCTCTCCGCTTTCATCAAATACGGACACCAGAAGCCTCTCGCCGGGAAAGGTATTGAATCCTGTAGAATAAAGCATGTTCATAGACGGGCTTAATATCAGCGCCTTTACTCCCTTTTCCTTCATAAGCTTCAACAGCCTGCATATTCTTGAAGCCGGGTTTCCTGTTTCATCGTAATTATTCATACGTTTCCTCCCAATTATAAACATTAATTAATGCAATTATATCACATTCTTTTCCATTACACATATTATGATTAAAAAGGCGTCTCACACCGTACCTTTCCTTGCATCCCCATTATACAGGAAAGTATGCTTTCCTGTACAATAATATGCGTATTTCGGGAGGCTAAAAACATGAACCTTGGCATTGACGGAAGAGTAATAACCTGGCACATCGGCTCCGGCTTGGCTACCTATACCAATAACCTGCTGGAAAACCTGAACAAGCTTAAGCAGTTGAGAAACATATTTTTGTTTTACCCCTATAAGGATGGAACCGATTATTTTGAAATCAATGATATACCAAAAAACCTTCTGATCGGTGAAAGACGTCTTGATTTTTGGCGAAATGTATACGAGCTTAAATGGGATGTCAACTATCCCATTGATGTTTTCCACAATACCGTCAATGGTATAGGGCTTCCCAATTGTTTAAAGGGCGTAAAAGTAATAACTCTCCACGACCTTATTCCTTATATTATGCCTGAAACCGTAGACAGGCCGCACCTGGACTATACCTTGAAATACACTCCTTACATTTTGGAGGATGTATCACACATAATAACTGTATCTCATCACTCCAAATCGGATATCCAAAGATACTTCGGAATTGATGATGAAAAAATAACGGTAACCCATTTGGCGGCAGACCCTATCTTTAAGCCCCTGGACAGGGACAATGCAAAAAAAGTAATTTTCAACAAGTATGGTGTGGATAAGAAGTATGTTCTCTATCTGGGAGGCTTCAGCCAAAGGAAGAATATTGCCAGATTGATAAGAGCCTTTAAAAAAGTAATAATTGAGAAAGAGGAGGTCATCAACCTTCTTATACTTGGAGAGCATTCCAGATCCTTCAAAGCTCTTTGGAAGCTTACCGAAGAGCTGGAGCTGTGCGATTATGTTAAATTCCTGAATTTTGTTCCCACTGCAGATCTGCCTTACTTTTACAATGGAGCGGAGTTATTTGCCTATCCCTCTCTTTACGAGGGCTTCGGCCTGCCTCCATTGGAAGCAATGCAATGCGGCATACCCGTCATAACCTCAAATGTGTCTTCAATACCTGAAATTGTCGGAGATGCATGCCTCCTTACAAATCCATATTCTGTAGATGATATATCCGACTCAATGCTCACACTGCTTACCGACGGGGATGAATGGCATAGATACAGCCTGATGGGCATTGAGAAGGCTAAAGAGTACTCATGGTTTAAAACTGCTGCAGAGACCCTTGAAGTATATGAAAAATGCATGAAAGGCATATGAATTAAACCCCTGAGGTTTTATACCGCAGGGGTTTAGTTTACTATTAATAATTAAAGGCTGCAATTTCGAAGTATGCTCTTGGATGCTTGCAGGTTGGACAAATTTCGGGAGCTTCAGCTCCTGTGTGAATATATCCGCAGTTCCTGCATCTCCAAGTTGTCTGCTCTTCACGTTTGAATACTTTTCCCTCTTCAAGGTTTTTCAGCAGAGCCAAGTATCTTTCTTCATGCTCTTTTTCAACAGCGGCTACCTTGCCAAAAAACTCCGCAATATCTTTAAAGCCTTCTTCCCTGGCAGTCTTCTCAAATTCCTTATACATGGAGGTCCATTCATAATTTTCCCCTTCTGCCGCATGCTTAAGATTCTCTGCTGTGTTTCCTATTCCGCATAAAAATTTGAATATCAATTTTGCATGCTCTTTTTCATTGTCTGCGGTTTCTTGAAAAATTCCGGATATTTGCTCATATCCTTCTTTTTTTGCAACACTTGCGAAATATGTATACTTGTTCCTCGCCTGAGACTCACCTGCAAAAGCTTCCCATAGATTTTTCTCTGTTTTGCTTCCTTTCAAATCCATTACTGATAACCCCCTTATAATATTATATTATTATTTATTAATAATAATTATATAATACCTGATTAACCAATATTTGTCAAGCTGTTTTCTTGCTCAAAAGCAGCTTCCCTATGCCTCCGTACTGCTCTCTCAGGCTTTGTATATAGCACTCAAGATCATTGCTTTCATAATATCCCTTAAGAATATTATTCAAACCGTTGAGGGCATCCTTTACATCATTTTCCTTTAGTTCTTTCCTGCATATTGCATCATTGAACTCGTCTATATCCACCACATAGTACCTGCCGTCACCCTTTACAATAAAATCTATGTACAAATCCTTCGCTTTCCAAAATTGACCTTCCTTGGATACGCTTACCATATCAACGTAGTATTTGTATACTTCCGAAGGGTTGAACTGAGGCTTGGCGGATTGCTGGAGCTTGTATATGCCTATATTCTCCCTGGGGAAAAGATTGTACTCCACCCATTCATGATATTTATGATCAACATATTTCCTGAAATAATAAAGATAATTCTCATATACCCTCAATTCTTGAATTCCATAATTATGTATCCTTCCGTCTTTTCTGACACTTTCAACCATTGCCTCAAAATCCAGGATTGTATACTTCAAAAAAATCCCCCCTGCAAGCCTGCAAATATCTTTTTATTAAGTATAAATAATTTGCACTGCAAAGGTCAATAAATATTATTTTAATATACATAATATTGTGTTTTATTACAAATAATATCAATATCCGATTTATAAATACTCAAGTTAATTGAACTATCTCTACATAAAAAATACAAGCCGCGACAGATAATTCTATAGACTATGTTAATGATTTATGTTAATATAATAATAAATAAACAACCGAATCCTGGAATGTTCGATATGCTTGTATTTGAACCTACAGAGACGACACGGGAATCCAAGGTACATGACCTGATATCAGGCCTCATTCGAAGTCTATAATTAGCAGAGGAAGATAGAAAGCCATGTCCGGATACCCACCTAGCGAGAGCTAGGTGTCAAATCACAGCTAAACGGCATTTTGGGGCAAACAATGCAAAAAAAGCTATGGAGGTTTTCCAAAGCTTTTTTTGCATTGTTATCTTTATTTATCCGTATTTCTGCCATACATTTCCGACAGGCTTGCAAGCTTTTCCTCCAGTTCTGTTGTCAACAACTCCTTTCTAAGTCTCCAGCCCCAGTTTCTGCCTCCTATTGTGTTTGGAACATTCATCCGTGCCTCGCTTCCCAAACACAACAAATCCTGCATTGGAATTATTGCCGTATTTGCAGGACTGCTCAAAGCCGCCTCGATAAGAGTCCAGCACATTGCTTTCTCTCCGATTTCTCCCGATATATGAAAATAATCCTTCATCTCATAATCTGCTTTGGGGTTTGCTATCTTCATCTTCAGATACCAGCCTGCTGTAGTGTCATTGTCATGGGTTCCGGTATATACAACCGAATTCTCTTCAAAATTATGGGGAAGCAATTCTTCTTCCAAAGGCCCGTTGAAGATAAACTGCAATATCTTCATACCGGGAAACCCAAACTCATTTTTCAGCTCTTCCACTTCCTTGGTAATAAAGCCCAGATCTTCAGCAATAATATGCATTTCTTTCCTATGTGCTCTTAAGGTTTGGAAGAGTTTCCTGCCAGGAGCTTTTACCCAGCATCCCTTCTGTGCCGTTTTTTCTCCTGCCGGTATCTCCCAGTAGCTTTCGAAGCCTCTGAAATGGTCTATTCTGATGATATCTGCCATTTGAAACAGCAGATCCAGCCTGTCTCTCCACCATTTGAATCCGTCTTTCTCCATCTCATTCCATTTGTAATGGGGGTTTCCCCAGAATTGCCCTGTTTCACTGAAATAATCGGGAGGCACTCCGGCTGTCTTTGTAGGGTTGCCCCCCTCATCCAGCTCGAACAGATAACTCTGAGACCAGGCATCACTGCTGTCATAGGATATGAAAAGAGGCAAATCCCCAATTATTTTTATGCCCTGTTTGTTTGCATATTCTTTCAGCAGCTTCCACTGGCTGAAGAAAACATATTGCAGGAAATTTTGATACTCGATTTCCCGGGACAGCTTATTCCTGTAATATACCATTGCTTTGGAATCCCTGAAGGCTATTTCCTTATCCCAGAGGTTCCAGGCAGCTCCTCCGAAATATTCCTTTAAAGCCATAAAAAAAGAAAACTCCTCAAGCCAGTAATTGTTCTCCCTTAAGAACCTGTTATAATCTTGACTGGCGCCGGCAGCTTCAAATCTGTTAAAAGCCTTCCTGAACAAGCCGGATTTAAATGTCCTGACCTTTTCGAACTCCACAAGCCCCGCATCAAAATCAGGCAGTGCCCCAATATCCTCCTGAAGTAAAAGCTTATCCTTAATAAGCCTCTCAATGCTTATCAGCATAGTATTGCCTGCAAAGGCAGAAAAACACTGATATGGAGATTCTCCATAACCTACAGGGCCCAGAGGCAGTATTTGCCAAAGCTTCTGCCTGCTTCTGGCCAAAAAATCCGCAAAACCGTATGCTTCACTGCCCAGTTCTCCAATGCCGAATTTCGAAGGCAGCGAGGTAGGATGCAGAAGTATTCCGCTTTCTCTGCCGAACTCCATCCAATTACCTCCTCAGCTGATTTGGCTCCAATCAATATACTTGTTAAGCTTATCTGCAAAAAGCTGAAGGTATTTGGCATCCAGTTCGTCGAATCTGTTTTTTATGGGGCTGTCAATATCCAATACTCCGAATACTGTTCCGTCCTTGATTAAAGGAACCACTATTTCAGAGTTTGAAGCACTGTCGCAGGCGATATGTCCAGGAAACAAATGCACATCAGGTACAAGCTGTGTCCTCATTTCTGCCGCTGCCGTACCGCATACCCCTTTCCCCTGCTTTATTCTTGTACAGGCTGTTTTCCCCTGAAAAGGCCCTAATACAAGCTCTTCCTTCTTCATAAGATAAAAGCCCGCCCAATTGATGTCCTCCAGGTTCGTATAAAGCAATGCTGCGGCATTTGATAAATTGGCCAGCCAGTCAGATTCACTTGAAAGCAAACCCTCCAGCCTGGTAATCATAATCTTGTAAAATTTATCTCTGTCCTTAGATATTATCCTGCTGTTGTCCTTCATTATTCCGGCCTCCTTTTGTACTTGTTTCTCGTGTCTTGCGTCTATTATATAGTAATATTTTCATATTGTAAATTGCTCATGCTCATACTACTATTATTATATACTATAAGAAGAATGCAACGTATCTAAAGTTTGCATAACCCTCCGCAAGGGGCAGTATAGTATATCGATGCACACGGATTATGATAATGCATAAAAGTGTGCCCTGCTATACTATACAAGCTCTTGCTTGGTTATGCAAACTTATAGAATATTGCCTTATATATAAAGGATATGCAAATACCGACGTGGGGAAGCTATATTCGACGAAACCTTCCACCTGACCTCGGAACGGAAATACCCCAGAGGAAAAGCCAGTCTCATGACGCTTTTCCTTCGCTAGGGAACCCTATGGTTCCCTTCGACGGATGCAAGCATCCTGAGCACCCTCCTTTATCGGCAGGGGACTTCACCCCCTTGCATCCCCCGCTTTGGAAGGTGAGGAGAACATACTTCCCCTACAGTCGGAGTACTTTACAAACCCTTGATTTTACGGCGTATTATTCTTTCAAACGAAGTAAAAAAAGATTTAATCGGAGGTATTATGAACAAGCTTGTAAGGGATTTCTATCTGCGAGATCCATTGATTGTAGCAAAGGATCTGCTGGGAAAGCATCTGGTGCATAAAACCCGGGATTTTCGAGTTGTCGGAAGGATTGTAGAAACTGAAGCATACGTAGGCCCTGAAGATAAAGCCTGCCATGCCTATGGCCTGAGAAGAACCAAAAGGAACGAGATAATGTATCATGAAGGAGGCTTCTCCTATGTATATCTCATTTATGGAATGTACTACTGCTTCAATGTGGTCACAGAGCAGAAGGATAAGCCCTCAGCAGTACTGGTGAGGGCAGTTGAGCCGGTTGATGGAATCGGTCATATGGCCAAATTAAGATACGGCATGGATCTATTATCACTGTCGACAAGTCAGAGAGCCGGAATGTGCAATGGACCGGGAAAGCTCTGTATGAGCATGGGCATAGGAAAGGCTGAAAACGGACTTGACTTGTGCGGCAGCACACTTTATATATGTGATGCACAAAATGAACCTTTTTCTGTAAAGTCGTCCCCGAGAATCAATATAGACTATGCAGGAGAATATAAGGATAAGCCTTGGAGATTCTACATAGAAGGAAACAAACATGTATCAAAGGGATGACTTAATTAATTCCTTCAATATCAGCAGACTTCAACCTGCAATATTCCCTCAATTTTGGACAGAGAATCTAAAACCTCAGGGCCGATATCCTCTTTGGGCTTATTGATCTTCATCTTTATCATGATTGAGGCTTCATCCTCCACTTCTATGGAGATGTCACATATTTTCAGATTAAATGAGCCCAATTGGGTTCCAATTTTCCCCAGCTGCCCCGGTTTATCCTCTGATTTTATTTTCAGGATTGTATTTTTCCTGCCCCCGGATATAAGTACTTCAAATCTTGAAAAGACCACAAGAGCAACAAGTACAAAAGCGGTGGTAAGAAGCGAACCGAAATAAAACCCCAGCCCCACGGATATTCCTATACAAGCAACTGACCAAAGGCTGGCTGCAGTTGTCAATCCCTTGACAGTCACACCTTCCTTCAATATGGTGCCTGCCCCCAGGAATCCTATGCCGCTTATTACCTGTGCCCCGAAACGTCCCGGATCAATATTGGCAAGACCTTTATACTGCTCAAATATATAAATATTGCACAGCATGACAAGCGCAGATCCTACACATACCAATATATGCGTCCTGAAGCCCGCAGGATGCCTGGTCTTTTCCCTTTCAATGCCTATGATTCCGCCGAGAAAGCAGGCAAGAGCAAGTCGGACAAACAACTCCAAATAATTTGGCATAAAACTCCACCTCCTTTAATGATATATATCGGCTAATCGTACTAATATTCCTAACATGTATTTAATAACACCTCTTGAAATATAATACACATAATGATAGATTTCTATTATGGAACAATTATTTATAGAGACAGGAGACAGATTGATGATCAGTGAAATAGAAGAAAAATATATGGTTATAAACGGCAGAATCATACCTGTATCAGAGGCAGGGGATGCCTCTGCAGGTTATTCCCGGACAATCTATGAGGTAATAAAAGTAGTGTCCGGAATTCCTCTTTTCCTGGAAAAGCATATGGAAAGGCTGGAGGCTTCAGCCAGGCTTATCAACTATTCGGTAACCAATATTTCAAATAATATACTGAAAAGTATAACAGAGCTTATCAAAGCCAATAACAGTCCTGAAAAAAATATGAAAATAATTGTGTATAATATGGAAAACGCTATTCCGGACTTTATGGCATATTTCATCCGCAGCAGCTACCCAACCTCTGAACAATACGAAACAGGAGTGCATGGAATTCTTCTCAAGGAAGAAAGGAGCAATCCCAATGCCAAAGTGGTAAATTCAGGTTACAAGGAAAGGGTTGCAGCTGCTTTAGCTGAAGCAAAGGCTTATGAAGCACTGCTGGTGAATAGGGAAGGTGAGATTACCGAAGGAAGCCGCTCCAATATATTTTTTGTCAGGAACGGTAAGGTATTGACCGCCCCCAAAGGGAATGTGCTGATAGGTATAACCAGGGTATACGTGTTTGAGCTCTGCAAGAACCTGGGAATAGAAATAATTGAAGAACCCATATCTGTTTCTATGCTTGGGGAAATGGACGGTGTTTTTATGACAGGCACCTCACCAAAAATACTTCCTATAAGCACAATTGGCGACATGAGCTTCAACTCCTCCAAAAACCCTGTAATCAAAGCGCTTATAAAGAGCTATAATGATGTTGTAGAGAAGTATATAAAAGAAAAGTCAATTGGATGAGCTTAAAGCTCACCCAATTGCTTTTTACCTCTTTCATAGAACTCCTGCATCATATCCTCGGGCACAAACAACCCTCCTGTAGCCCATGCAATATGAGTCGCATTTTTCATGCTAACCTCAGGCCGGTT
>Ga0208695_1001083_pt1 | contig 24106 bp, 18 predicted proteins | sample AD_UKC111_MetaG_FD_184449 | JGI IMG/M metagenome (GOLD analysis project Ga0208695, IMG submission 184449) | Active sludge microbial communities of municipal wastewater-treating anaerobic digesters from Hong Kong - AD_UKC111_MetaG (SPAdes)... | ecosystem: Engineered > Bioreactor > Anaerobic >...
AAGTTCTACTGTAAAATAGCCAGGCGAATTTATTGACCCACTTTTAGTAGACTTAAGTTCTCCTGACCTCGGCTGTCCCTGGGCTACGCCCACATAGATATAGATTTCATAGTAGTTCTCTGTCGAGGAGGTGTAAAAGCCAACAGCTTCCAGCGGCAGGCCAGACTGTGCCTGGAAAACATTGGCCATCCAGGCGGTATCCTGGCCATAGCCTAAGCTGGTGATCCAACCTAAGGGATCATATTGGTAATTAACCACATATTTGCCTGGATTTTCAGCTTTAACCACCCCCAGCACGCCCCTCCGCCCAAAATAGGCATCATAATAAGAAACATAAAAATAACCATGATCTCCCCAGCTCGAGCCCCAGCTATTTTTGACAATAAAGGCGCCGTTTCCCTCTGGTGCTGAGCTGAATTTGGCCGCCTCAAAATTATCATCCCAGCCGACTATGGCCACAGCATGACCGCCGCCAGTGTTACCAGGATTATAATAGGTCTTATTAGTTGAGTTATAGCTGCTGTCATCCCAGACCATATCGGTATAGACCGCCCCATAATTCATCACCGCTTCTTTGATCAAATCATTGTCCAGAGGTCCAGATCTGGGAGGAATCATCATGACTTCCTGCACATGTTTAACAGCCGGCAGACCATTACCTGAAACATAAGGATCATCCGTTTCGTTAACAGGCCCACCCCATCTGGCCAGATAAGCAGTAGCCATATCCAAAGTTCCACCGTAACATGGTTCATAGTCAAAACCGTGATTGTTAATCAGATGTTCCTCAGAAAAATCACGTGGTTCTCCCGGCATTAAAAAAGATTCTAAGGAGCCATAGGTGGCAAAAGCCCAGCACGAACCGCAGCTTCCCTGGTTTCTAACCGGGGTTAGCTTGTTCATTATCCGCAGATCATAAGAAACAGGCAATTCGATTTGCCTGGCTCTCCTGGTGACAGACAAATTCTTTAAATAAGATATATCACGAGGACTGGGAATTAAGCCCAAGGGATGTCCCTCGGCTGTATAATGTAAAACCTTAAGCTGATTGGAAAGATATTCAAGAAAAGCCTTATTGACCGGGGCCACGGATAGCTTTCTCTCCTGAGCAGCTAATATCCCGGAAAAAGCTCCAAGCCCAAGAACGATAAAAAGCAAGATGATGATTGGGATTCTTTTTCTCTTCAAAGATAAGGATAAAGATACTGTCCGTTTATAAGCCTCAGCTTTCATTGTGCCTCCCTTCAAAGAAAATGATCATAAGTCAAACCGAAATTACAAAAAATGCAGCTGCCTGTCAAGCTTGATTTAGACTTCTTCGCTGTTGCTGACCGTAACATCGCCTGGCCTGGCCTTAGCAGCGGTAGGATGCAGCTTGATTATAAACGCTGGTCGAGTCATAGCCTCAGCAGGCAGAGGAAAGATAGTTCTTACCTGGCCGTATTTTTCCATAAGTTCATCGAGTGGGCCAAAATCCAGGGCCCTCATCGGACAGGCGCTAACGCAGGCCGGCTTTTCACCTTGATCAACCAGGTCCACACACAGGTCGCACTTGGTCATGCGGCCGGCAGCCACATCATACTGCGGCGCTCCATAGGGGCAACTCCACTCACAGTAACGGCAGCCCAGGCACTTTTTCCGGTCAATAAGGACTATTCCATCAGGCCTTTTGCTTATAGCTCCGGAGGGACAACCTTTGAGGCAAACCGGCTCCTCACAATGATTACAGCCCAGCGAAAGATTATAGGCAATCAGATCAGGCACCCAGTTATTTCCAACCCTCAGCCACCGGCCGCCGCTCAGCTCATAGACTCGCCGCCATTTGACGCCGGCCGGCCAGTTGTTTTTATCACGGCAGGCCAGGACACAGCTTTTACAGGCCGAGCAGGCACTCGAGTCAAAGAAAAAGGCATACTGGTTCTGGCCCGGCTGGCTGTTTTTCTTGTTTTCGGCTTCCTTCGCTTTTTTCTTACTTCTCTTCATATTTTTCAACCTGAACCATGATGGTGTGCTGGGTATTGCCAAAAGCATAGGGTGACCAGCGTTCCGACGTCAGGACATTGATATTTCCGCCGCGATCCAGTCCATCCTCATCTGGCTCCCACCAGGCTCCCTGGGGAATGGCCACCACCCCCGGCCTGATTTTAAGCGTCAGCCGGCAGGGCAAAAGCAAAGCGCCGCGCTCATTAAAAACTTTGACCAGCTGCCCGGTCTTTATTCCCCGTTCCTCAGCATCAACCGGATTGATAAAAACCCGCTGGGGAAAAGCTTCTCTGAGCCAGTCGTTATTGTGATGGGTCGAATGAACGCGGGCTAAATAATGATGGCCGATGGCCTGGAGCGGGTACTTTTTTGCCTCCACCCCGAACGGGCTTTCCCATTCCTGAATATATTTGGGTACCGCTGGAATTTCAGCCGGTTTTCCCAGCTGGTGAAGCGCGGCCGAAAAGATTTCAATCTTTCCCGAAGGCGTCGGCAATGGATGCTTTTCAGGGTCACGTCTGAAATCCTCAAAAGCGACAGCCGGATCAGTGACCGGTCTGGCCCAGACACCGAGATTTTTCTCCAGCAATTCATCGAGCGAGGGCAAATCAGGAAAGCGCGTCTGGCGGTAAATATCCAGCATCCACTCCACCCATTGTTTTTCATCCCGCCCTTCAGTGTATTGCTCACCAATGCCGAGGCGCTCGGCCACTTCGGCACAGATAGCATAATCGCTTTTAGTTTCGGGCAGGGGCTCGAGTATTTTTGGCATCAGGATAACTTCATCCCCGTATTTCCAGCCGTCCTCGAGTCCCCAGGTTTCAAATTGAGTGCAAGCGGGAAGCACCACATCGGCGAAGCGGGCGCTCGGCGTCATAAATTGTTCATGGACAACAATAAATTCGACCAGGCTCTCATCGCTTAAAATTTTTGCTGTGCGGTTGGTATTGGCGTGTTGATTGATAAGGCAATTGCTGGCGACGACATAAAGAAGCTTGATATTGTTATCGAGCTTCGGCACGCCGACAACGCCATCTTCCGGCCCCATTTCGCGGCCGCGGAGGACCGCTTCTGTCCAGAGAAAACTGGGAATAGAAGCCTTGACCGGGTTTTCACCAACGGGAAAAACCAGCCAGAACGGACCGCCGTCCGGGGCCTGATTGCCGAGACCACTCGCCCAGCCGCCATGAACCCCGATATTGCCGGTCAGCGCCGCCAGGACACAGGCGGCTCTAACTGCCTGCTCGCCATAAGCCCGCCGCTGAAGGCCATAGCCTAAATAAAGCATGGCTGGTTTGATGGTGGCATATTCACGGGCTATCCTGACAATGGTCTCGGCCGGAACACCGCAGATATTCTCCGCCCAGCCTGGTGTTTTGGGCAGGCCGTCCCACCGGCCGAGGATATAATCCCGATAAGTTTCTTCAGCTTCAAATCCGGGCGGCATCCGAGTTTCATCAAAGCCGACACTGTGAGTGCGGATAAAATCAGCATCATATAAATTCTCAGTTATCATCACATAAGCCATAGCTGACATCATGGCGGCGTCTGTTCCGGGCCTGATCGGAATCCATTCATCAGCCAGGGCGACGGCCGACGGTGTCAACCGCGGATCAAGGCAGACCACCTTAGCTCCTCTTTTTCTGGCCAGTTTGACAAAATACTCGCTGTTGGTGCCATCGCGCATTTCCGCCGGGTTCCAGCTCCACATCAGAATATAGCGGCTGTTCAGCCAGTCCTGGCGCTGGTTGCCCGTCGTGGTGGTGCCATAAACAGTTAAAGTCGCCGGCGTGATGCAGGCCCAGGAATAAGAGTTATAAAAACCCAGGCAGCCGCCAAAAAGATGGAGAAGGCGGGTGGCTGTCTGGCGGCCATTGATTTGATTGTAACTGCCTGTGCCATAAGGCACAAAAAGGGCCGAGTTGCCATATTTTTCCTTGACCCGGCTGAGTTCCGAAGCCACCAGGTCAAGCGCTTCATCCCAGGAAATTCTCTCAAACTTGCCTTCGCCTCGGCGCCCGGTGCGTTTCAGTGGATAGCGCAGGCGGTCTGGATGATACTGACGACGGCGGTAAGCCCGGCCACGCGGGCAGGGCCGAAGCTGCGGAGCTTCAATCGTGTCGGGCCGGTCATCGCCATCAATTCTGGTGATGACCCCATCTTTAAGATAAACCAGCAGGAGACAGCGCCCACCGCAATTATGAGAAGGGCAGCCAGTGCGAATCATCACCTCGCCCCTGGAGGAAGCTATGGCTGCTTTTTTATTGACGTTTGGCTGGCTGGTCATTCTTGCTCTTTCTAAATTTTCCTTCTTTCCTCACTCGGCTGCTACTATAATTTATAAGAACCAGAGTTGATTAAAATGGCTCAAAATCGCTAGTGCCAAAATGGCTAAAGAAAAAACCGGCCGGGAAGCTAGCCGGTCTAAAAATGTCTGCGGCTGGCCCTCAATCTCAGCCAGAGAATCAGTTCTGACTGAAGCTGCCTGCTTTAGCATTCTATATTGAATCTGGCCTTGTACTTTACCGGTCAGCAGCCAGCTGGTGACAATAAAAGCTGTGACCAGAGGCGACAGCAGGAAAAACCTGGCCAGACTGACCGGCCCGGTCTGAAAGATATTACCTGAATGAAAAACCGAAGACTCAATAACAGCAGCCAGGCCATAGACCAGGTTTGAGCCAAAAGAAAATAACAGACCGGACAAAATGAATGTTGACTGGCGGTTCGGTCCCCGTTCTAGAATTTTCAAACTGGCCGCGGCTGCCAAACCTTCGATGATGATGGCCTGAACCGGATTAATGACATCCATCAAGCCTACAGGGCTGACGACAATATCCAGTGATTTCAGGCCGGCGGCTACCAGACTGGCCCCGATGACTGCCGCGGCCGAGCCAGTTGGCTGATAAAGGCGATAAAGGAAATAAAAAGCAATCGTCGCCATAACCGCCCCGGCCAGGCCCGGAATCTTTATTAAATGCAATAAGTATCCGAGAGTAGCTTCGGCTAACCCCCAGAGGGAGCCCCAGAAAATTACTGTTGAGAGCCTGTTTCCTCCTGGAAACCCTGGCTGTGGCTCTTGCCCGTTTTTAAAATTATAAAGGTTCATCCTCTTCATCTCCGGCCTCAGCCTTTTTAATTTTCGCCTTCTATTTTATCAGCCGCCAAAATCAGGTCAAATAATCTAAGTACCGGACCGGTAACTCCCGCCTCTTAAAAATTAAGCCGGAAGCCATTTTTCCGGAGCCAGCGCCTCCTTTCCCTATAATCAGGGACGAATTCCTCTACTAAACGCCAGAAAGCCCGGGAATGATTTTTTTCCTTAGTGTGAGCCAGCTCATGAATAATGAGGTAATCAATAATTTCCGGCGGAGCCATCATCAAACGCCAGACCAGTGAAATCGTTCCCTTAGCTGAGCATGAACCCCAGCGAGTTCGAGCCGAAGACAGCCGAAACTTCTGATATTTAAAGCCCGTTTTTCTAGCCATTTCCTTCAGCCGAGACGAAAGATAAAAGCGAGCCCGTTCTTTGAACCAGGCCTCAAACAGCTGCCTGGCAGAAAGAATAGATGAAGCCGCCAGCTCAAACCTCTCTCCAGTAAAAACCAGTGATGGCCTGGCTCTGGCCACAATTCTTAATGGATATTCTTTTCCCAGCCAGAGGAACTTTTCTTCATCCTCAAATTTTTTCGGCCGGGAAAGCTCCTGCCTCCTTTGTACCTCCTGCCTTTTCTTTCTGATCCAGAGTTGGTGACGCTTCAAAATATCATCTATGGTTGTCCTGTCCAGGCCATAAGGAGCCCTGACTGTCAACACTCCGTCTTGATTAATTTCCAGACTGACCGTCCGCCGCCTGCTTCTTATAATCTTTATAAAATCGGCACACAATCTATATTTCCTAATGTTCTTAAAGCTTCGGGCCTATTATAAAGATGAAAAACCAGTTTGGCCAGTGCCCCTTTTGGTCTTCAGCCTCTACGTTGGAGCCCCAATAGCAACCAGCAATAAACAGTTTAATGAATTTCTGCTAACAAATGACCAGGTCTAAATCATCAATCAGGCTAAATTTAAAAATCAAGTAAATTGTGGAGATAAGCCCTGCCCAAAAAAAGGAAATATAAATTGTGTCAGCTGTTTTTTAGTTGTAAGCTAAGGAACAGCGAAGATATGGCAACCGGAGACAGGACATGACTCAGAAGACTCAACGTCATTATATTTTGGTCTGCCTGATCTTTTTAATCTTTTTTGTCATCTCCCTTTTAACCAACATTATCGGCCCGCTGGTGCCTGAAATCATTGACAGCTTTAAACTAAGTTTAGCCTTAGCCGGACTTCTGCCTTTTTCTTTCTTTATCGCCTATGCTGTCATGTCCATTCCGGCCGGCTTTCTGGTTGAGAAATACCGTGAGAAAAAGGTTATGATGGCCGCCTTTTGCCTGGCTCTGGCCGGAGCCCTGCTTTTTGCTCTTTTTCCCGGTTATCTGGTTTCAACAATCTCACTTTTTCTAATCGGGCTGGGCATGGCCATTCTCCAGGTAGCTATTAATCCTCTCCTCCGGGTGGCCGGGGGCGAAGAGCATTTTGCCTTCAACTCCGTCCTGGCTCAGCTTATTTTTGGCAGTGCTTCCTTTCTGAGCCCCCTTCTCTATTCCTATCTGGTTAGAAACTTGCCAGTCGCAGAAAAACAAAATCTACTGCTTAACAGTCTGCGCCGGCTTGTTCCTCCCGACCTGCCCTGGATTTCTCTTTACTGGGTTTTTGCTCTAATTGCTTTCCTGATGATCATCATCATTTTCTTCTCCCGCTTTCCTAAAGTTGAATTAAAAGATGAGGAAAAGGCTGGTACCTGGTCCATCTACAAAATTCTTTTAAAGAAAAAAATCGTCATTCTGTATTTCTTCGGAATCATGGCTTATGTCGGCACCGAGCAGGGTGTGGCTAACTGGACCTCTCAGTTTCTTAAAACCTACCACGGGCTTGACCCGCAAACAGCCGGAGCCCAGGCTGTCTCCTATTTCTGGGGGCTGATGACCATCGGCGGCCTTTTTGGCCTGCTCCTGTTGAAACTGGTCGATAGCCGCCGTGTTCTGATCGGGGCAGTATCTTTAGCACTCGTCTGCCTGACGCTGGCTCTCTGGGGGCCGCCCAGTCTCTTTTCCTTTTCGTTTAAACTGCCCGGCTCCGGTCCTCAAATTATTAATCTTTATAGTTTTTCGCTTATTGGATTTTTTGCTTCGGTTATGTGGCCGATTATCTTTTCGTTAGCTCTTAATTCAATTGAGACTCATCAGGGAGCTTTCTCCGGTCTCCTCTGTACCGGTATTGCAGGCGGGGCTCTGGTGCCGCTACTTATCGGCTGGCTCGGAGACCGGTTCGGCCTTCGCCCGGCCATGCTTGTGCTTTACCTGACTCTGGGCTACATTCTGAGCATAGGTTTCTGGGCCAGACCGCTTATCAAGAATGAAACGATTCAGATGAGACGAAAAAAGAAAAGAGCAGCGCGTGAATTGCTCCAGAATGAATGAGCTCAAGCTGGCTTAAAACCTGAGGAGGAGAAATTGGCCTTAATCGGTGTTGACCTGGGTGGTACTAAGGTTCGGGCTGGTCTGGTCGAAGGTGACCGGCTGGTCAAAATGGCAGCAAGAGCCATCCGGAGCAGCGGAACTGAAGAGGAAGTTTTATCTGATCTGACGGCTGTTCTGGACGAAGTTTTCAGCCTGGAAGTGGAAGGGCTGGGTCTCGGCATTCCAAGTATCGTCGATCTGGAGACTGGCGTTATTTATGATGTTCAGAACATCCCTGCCTGGCGAGAAGTTCCTCTTAAAAGAATCCTTGAAGCTCGCTATCAGGTCCCGGTTTATATCAATAATGACGCCAACTGTTTTGCCGTCGGTGAAAAGTATTTTGGCCATGGCCGATCCTATAATAATTTTGTCGGATTAATTATCGGCACCGGTCTGGGAGCCGGACTCATCATCAACGACCGGCTTTACTCAGGACCTAACTGCGGCGCCGGTGAGTTTGGGATGCTGCCTTACCTTGAAGCTAATTTTGAGCGCTACGCCTCCGGACAATTTTTCCTTAAATCCCATGGCTGTCCGGGAAAAGAATTTTACCAGCGGGCTAAAGCCGGCCAAAAAGAAGCTCTAAAAGTCTTTGAAGATTACGGCCATCACCTGGGCGAAGCCATCAAGGCTATCATGTATGCTGTCGACCCCGAAGCCATTATCCTTGGCGGATCGGTCAGCCAGTCTTTTGAATTCTTTAAAGACTCAATGCTGGCCGCTGTCTCCTCTTTTGCCTACTCGCTGGCCGTTAAAAGAATTGAGATAAAAGTTTCAACCACTGATAATATCGCCATCCTGGGAGCAGCTGCTCTTTATCTGGACAATCTTCAGGCTGGACGGTGATCGCGGCTCGATCATAAGCAATTTTTTGTTTATTTCTCGCCACTATTTTATTACCAGCTGACAACTGAGATTTTTCAAAACCTCGCTCAACAGTCGCTCTGAGTCTGCTCCTTCAGCGGTCAGAACAAAAATATCAACTCCATTAATTATACCGGCCACTGATTTTTCCCCGGAGACAACCACCGGTCGTTTCTTTCCCCACACTGTCTGATAGACCAGGCGTCCATCGTTAACCATTTTTTTCAGCTGACTGACCAGATGCTGGTCAAGGTCAGCCGCCGGGAACCAGCCTTCCTGGGTCAACTTGATAGTTTCACCAGCTGGCCCTCTTAAGGCGACCAGCGTCTTATCCGGCCAGACTTTATCAGTATCATAAAAAGTGAACCCGTCCGGAGCTTTTAAGCTTAACTGAAGCCCGTAGTTAAAATAACTCCCATCTTTGACTTCATAGAGCGGCTGACCTGGTTCGACCCGGTAGCGATGCCCATCGAAGCTATAGTCCTGAATCTCAATATTAACCTGGCCAAAGATCTTCTGGGCAGCCAGGAGGCTTTCTCCCAGCCCTTCCTCCAGGCCGCTGGCAGCCACCACCAGACGAGCGGCGTCGGCCGGCCCTGGACCCGGAATAGCCGCATCCAGGGGTACCCAGCGATCAGCTATCCAGGCCTCCACCCAGGCATGCCCGCCCCAGACCCCGTTGACATAGACCAGGCCCATCAGATAGCGAGAAGGGATGCCGGCCGCTCTCAGTAAAGAAGCCAGCAGTGAGGCATAGCCGGCACAGGTTCCTTTTTTATTTCTTATAACCTCTGAGGCCGGGGCAAAGACAATCCCCAGGTCAAAAGTCATATTGGTGGTAACCCAGTTTCTGAGCTGCAAGGCTTTAGCATAAGGATCTTTGATCGGCCCGGCCACTTCAGCTGCCACTTTCTTAATTTCCGGATCGTCGGCATCAAGATAAGCATTGGCTTGAAGATATTGCTGAAGATCTTCTGGCGTTAATTTTTTACTGGACGGAGTCTTCAAATTCACCTGACTGATGGCCAGAATAGTAGTTTCTGCTGTCTGGCTAATGACTCGCTGATAATCATGATTGAGATCGGGCCAGCCAGACTCGGGCTTTTCAGTCTGAATTCTGATCAGCAGCCGCTGGCCAACTCTGGCTTGAGGTAAGCGGACATTAGATTTAATCAAACTGACCTGGTATTGATCTCCACTGCTGGAAAGACCCTCAATCCCCATCAGGACTTCTTCTTCAGTTGAAGCAACAACTATCAAATCGCCAAAAGGTGAAGACTCAACCGATTTAATTTCATGTCCGGCCTCATCAATCCAAACCTGGCGGGTTGAACCCACGCCTGGCGTTTTCTCCTCTATCTTTCTCGCCTTGATCTTTTGTCCATAGAAATCAATCTCTTCTTCGCCTGCGAGTTGTCGCTCGCTGGTCACTATCTGGGAGATTTCAGCTAACAGTGTTTTATATTCAATTTTATCGCCTGGTTGCTTGAGGCGGGTTTGCGTTAGCTGACTGATGCCTTCCGGGCCAAGAAGTTGACCGGTAAAAGGCAAGTCTCGGCTAAAAGTCCGGCCCGAAGCCATTGTTTTTATAACAATTTTTCCCTCTTCGACCAGCGCTTCAACCCTGACCGGGGCCGAAGACATAACCATCTCCGCCACCACCTTCTTCAGCTGTCCATCCTCAGTTTCCAGATATTCAGACTTAGAGACTATTTCAGCCTTTTTCCCCAGGCGATTAAAGGCCATTTTCGACTCAGCATAACTTTTAAAAAACCACTGGCCATTGTCCTTAATTTTTTGACCGGTTTCCTTGATATAACCAATCTTTTGACCGCTGAGAGTAATCAGATACCACTGAGTTTCCGCTTTCTCGATGGAAGGAGAAGCAACGATTTCCTGAGCCGCCTGTCCATAGCTGGCCCACAAATTTTGCAGAATAAATAAGGCCAGTAATAGAACGGAGATAGCCAACAATTGTTTGGCCGCTGGCAGTCTGGAGGCCAAAAATCTGGCCTTAATTTTCCTGTCATAGTTATGGTTGAAGCACACCAACATTCGAGCTCCTTATAAGCATTTAAATCAGGTTTTTATTTTTTTTCATCCCAATATGTTCTTTTATCATATCGTCTTGATTTTATCATGTTTATTTTCTGTTTATTGCTGGTTAACCTGGTTCATCCTGCCCAAACTGTTGATTCTGGCCAGTTAGCGACAACTTCTCAGTCCAGAATCGGCGGTTCCTTCTTCACAGTTTATTCAGTTCTAAATCCCTGGCTCAGATGATGGTTGCATGATCTTGAGAAGCTCTTCTTCACTTCGCCCGCGAAGTTTAATGGATAAAAAGCAGAGAAAATTTGTAAAAGAGAGCAGCAATAACGGCAGCCATCGGAATGGTGAAAATCCAGGCCCAGACAATACGCAGAGTAACCTGCCACTTAACTGAGGAAGCACTCCTGGCCACCCCGACCCCCGTCACCGCGCCGGTGATAACGTGAGTGGTGGAAACAGGAACGCCTAAATGGGTGGCCATGAAGATGCTGATAGCACTGGCTGTCTCGGCACAAAAGCCGTCGATCGGACGCAAGCGGACAATTTTTTGACCCATAGTTTTGACTATTCGCCAGCCGCCACTTAACGTTCCAAGTGCAATCGCCGTGTGAGCAGAAAGCACTATCCAGAGTGGGATGTGAAAGGTTTTCATGTGGCCGGAAGTAAAAACCAGGCCAGCGATAATCCCCATCGTTTTCTGAGCATCATTGCCACCATGCCCCAGGCTATAAAGTGCAGCCGACAGTAACTGCAACCGGCGTGACCAGAAGTTAATAGATTTCAGGGGCTTGTTTCTAACCAGCCAGGTAGTCAGGATCATAATCAGGTTACCCAGAACCAGACCAAGAATGGGAGCAATAAAGATAAAGGAAATTACTTTTATCCAGCCCTTGACAATGATCACACCCCAGCCGGCTTTGGCTACAGCCGCTCCCAGGTAGCCGCCAATCAACGAATGAGATGAACTCGAGGGCAAACCCCAGTACCAGGTGAGAATATTCCAGATTACAGCTCCCATCAGGCCGCCAAAAATAACCAGTGGGTCAACCACCTTGATATCAATCAAGCCGACGCCAATGGTCTCAGCCACACTCGTCCCAAAAATCAGAAAGGCCACGAAATTGAAGAAAGCTGCCCAGATTACGGCTTGCCTCGGACTTAAAACTCGAGTGGAGACAACTGTCGCCACCGAATTGGCGGCATCATGCAGGCCGTTGGTAAAATCAAAAGCTAGAGCCAGGCCGATGACAAAGACTATAAAGCCAAAGCTCCAGCTCGCCGAGATCATTATCAGCTGCTTTTAACCACAATACCTTCGACCGTATTGCTGACTGCCTGATAGACATCCATGATGGTCTCCAGCACAAACAGCACATCTTTCCACTTGATGATATTAACCGGGTCTTTTTCCTCGCTGAACAATTTTTGGAGAGATTCAGCATAGACCTGATCGCCTTTATCCTCAAGATCATGAAGGCTGCGGATAAGTTCGCCGATGAGAGGAGTATATTTCTGGGCACGGAAGCATTCGGCAATCAGCTGATTGAGTTTATCAGTTGCTTCTCTGGAAAAGGAGGCAAATTCATCAAAGAAATATTTCTTTTGATCCAGGTTATAGAGATATACGCTGTGGATCGCATTCTCAATGAGATCGATGATGTCATCCAGACGGTGAACCAGGCGGTAGATATCTTCCCGGTCAAAAGGAGTAATGAAGCACTGGTTAAGTAATCTGATAACCTCATGAGCAATGGTATCAGCTTTATGCTCAACCTGTTTGGCTCTTTCCCAGTATTGACCGGAGCTTTCGAAATGATGAGAGAAATCATAGAAAATATCAGTTATCTCAGACAGGCAGGCTGATAGCTCGGCAAAATACTGGGCAAAGGCCGGTTCTTTAGGTAAGAAAAATTTCATAAAGGCAACCTTAAATTTATGAAGTGATAATCTAACCCAAAAACTGAATAATTTCAAGCTGGCTAAATTTTCCTGCTTGTTCAGATAAATTTATCAACTTTTTTTAAGGATATCTCTTTGCTTTTACAACTGGCTTTATTTATGGTAGAAAATGTTGATAAAATGATGGACTACTTTGCTGAAGAAACATTTTAAAGGAGATAGAAGTGACAAAAGATACTCCTGATACCAGAGGAAGCTGGGGGTCTAAACTGGCCTTTATTTTTGCTGCCTCCGGCTCAGCGATAGGCCTGGGCAGCATCTGGCGTTTCCCCATTATGGTTGGGTTAAATGGCGGAGCAGTCTTTGTTTTTGCCTATCTTCTGGCCGTAATCCTTATTGGTTTCCCTCTTATGCTGACAGAATTAACCATCGGTCGTCATACCCAGAAAAATCCGGTAGGCGCTTTTAAAGCCCTAAAGCCCGGAACTCCCTGGAAGCTGGTTGGTTATCTGGGAGTGATTACTGGAGTTTGCATACTGTCTTATTATTCAGTCATCGCCGGTTGGGGTGTTGGGTACCTATATAAAACCTTGATTGGCGCCTTTCGGGGCGAGATGACCTGGGTCCGATCTGACCAGATTTTTTCCTCATTTACAGCTGACCCGGTTCAGGTTCTGATTTGCTTCCTGGCAGTTATAGTCATGACCACCTATGTTATCTCGAAAGGAGTAAAAGGCGGAATTGAACGCTGGTCGAAAGTCCTGATGCCGATGCTTTTTATTCTTATCATCATCATGGCCATCAGAGCCCTGACCCTGAAAGGTGCTGGGCCCGGAGTTTCTTTCTACCTCAAACCTGATTTTAGCAAGATAAATCCCAGGTTGTTTTTCTACGCTGTCGGCCAGGCTTTCTTCTCTCTGAGCCTGGGAATGGGGACCATGATAACTTATGGCAGTTATATTTCCAAAGAAGAGAACCTCTCTTCCTCGGCCGGTTGGGTCTGCTTTTCGACGACACTGGTCGCCCTTTTAGCCGGAATTATTATTTTCCCGACTCTTTTCGCCACTCCGGGAATCAACCCTCAGGAAGTCCAGGCCAGTACGGGTCTCATGTTTCAGGTCTTCCCTTTAATTATCTCCAAACTGCCAGGTGGATATGTCTTCGGTGTCCTATTTTTTATATTGCTTTTTGTGGCAGCCCTGACTTCGACCATCTCCCTGCTGGAGGTCCCTACGGCCTTTTTGATTGATGAGCATAAGTGGAGAAGAGAAAAGGCGGCTACGGTCATCGGAGCAGCAGCTTTTATTCTGGGTATACCTTCGGCCCTATCTAACGGTGCCTCGCCGTGGTTGACCAAAATTAACCTGATGATGAAAATGGATCTGATTTTTGGCAATATTATGCTGGCAGTGGGAGGCCTCCTTATAACTATTTTTGTGGCTTATGTCTGGGGAATACCTCAGGCCTTGAAAGAAATCTCTCACGGCACCCCTCGCTTCAAAATCAAACCTCTGTGGATTTTTAGCGTCAAGGTTTTATCTCCTCTGGCCATTATTGCTATTCTGGTTTTCACCATCTTCTTCGCCTGACGAGTGGGCTCGCCAAAGACTACTCATTCGCAATTAAGGTCATACTTATCAGGCTGGCCTGCCTCCCGGCAGCAGGGGGATTAGGCGCAACCCGCTGTAAGTTATTGATAATAAATCAATTCCACTGGCCAGACCCCATTCAGAGTAGCTTTTTTTAAGAATTGTGCTAAAATTAGACGGCTTGCAGCAAATGGCTTTTACATTGCCTTTGCTCACCTGTTAAGGACTTTCAAAATCATTAATCAGTAATTTGAGGTGTTTTTTTATATGGACAACACATTAAGCAGGATGAGAAATATTGGGATCAGTGCCCATATTGATTCCGGCAAGACAACTCTCACCGAACGGATACTCTATTACTGTAAAAAAATTCACCGCATGCATGAAGTTAAAAGTAAAGAAGGCGGTGGAGCCACGATGGATTTTATGGAACTCGAGCGAGAACGCGGCATCACCATCTCCTCGGCTACGACCAATGTCAGCTGGCAGGATCATTCCATTAATATCATCGATACTCCTGGTCACGTGGATTTTACAATAGAGGTCGAGCGCTCGCTCCGGGTGCTGGACGGGGCCATTCTGGTCCTCTGCTCGGTCGGCGGAGTCCAATCACAGACCCTGACCGTTGATAAGCAGCTTAAAAGATACAAGGTGCCCATCCTGGCCTTTATCAATAAACTCGATCGAGTTGGAGCCAATCCCTTTAAAGTCAAGGATCAAATCGTTAACAAGCTCGGCCGGCGAGCGGCCCTGATACAAATTCCAATCGGGCTGGAAGATAATTTCAGAGGAGTGGTTGACCTGGTCAGCCTGCAGGCAGTTTATTTTGACGGCCACAACGGTGAGATCGTCAGACGAGAAGAAATTCCAGCCGAACTCCGTGAAGAGGCCAATCGCTATCGGGAAGAGCTGCTGGACACGGTGTCCCTCTCCTCCGATGAGCTGGCGGAAGCTGTCCTGGAAGACAAAGTTACTCCGGAACTTCTTCATCGCGTCATCCGCCAGGCGACTACTCGGAGAGAGTTTACCCCGGTTTTTATTGGTTCAGCTTATCGCAATAAGGGCATTCAGCCCCTGCTGGATGGGGTGGTCAATTATCTTCCTCATCCGGGAGAGGTGGAAAACATCGCTCTTGACCTCGATCACAATGAACAGCCGGTTGTCCTTAAGGCCGATCCAGAACTCCCCTGCGTGGCTTACGCCTTCAAGCTGGAGGAAGGTCCCTATGGCCAGTTAACCTATGTGCGCCTATATCAGGGAAAAATAAAAAAGGGAGATGAGCTTTTTAATACCCGTTCCCGGCAGAAATTTAAAGTCGGGCGATTGGTTAAAATGCATGCCGATCACATGGAAGATATTACCGAGGCTCTGGCCGGTGATATCATCGCTCTCTTTGGTGTTGATTTTGCTTCCGGTGATACTATTTGTTCACCTGGACTTAACTATACACTGACCTCCATCTATGTTCCCGAACCGGTTATCTCGCTGGCCATTGAGCCGGTTGATAAGATTTCTTCCGACCGCCTCTCCCGCGCTCTATCTCGATTTACCAAAGAAGACCCCACCTTTCGGACCTACCTTGATCCTGAATCACGCCAGATAATTATTCAGGGCATGGGTGAGCTGCACTTAGATGTTTACATCGAAAGGATGAAGAGAGAATATAAAGTGGAAGTGGTAACCGGTCAGCCACAGGTTGCCTACCGTGAAGCCATCACGGCCAGGGCAGATTTTGATTACATCCATAAGAAACAGACAGGAGGAGCCGGCCAGTTCGCCCGGGTCACCGGTTATCTTGAGCCATTTGAAGGTAGCTATGAGTTTGTCAATGAAATCAAAGGCGGGCATATTCCCCGCGAATTTATTCCCTCCTGCGATAAAGGTTTTCAGGCCTCGCTGAAAAAAGGCCAGTTGCTGGGCAGTCCGATCATCGGAGTCAGAGTGGTGCTAACTGACGGCCAATTTCATCCAGTCGATTCTTCCGACCTGGCTTTCCAGTTGGCCGCCCAGGGTGCTTTCAAACAGGCTTACAAAAAAGCTAAACCCCAGCTGCTTGAACCCATTATGAAAGTCGTGGTAGAGACCCCTTCGGAATACTCCGGCCATGTTTTCGCCAGTCTCAATCAGCGGCGGGGCATAATTATCAGTTCAATTGAAACCGGTGTTTACTCCACGATTGAAGCTGAGGTACCATTAAGTGAGATGTTCGGTTATTCATCTGTTCTCCGCTCAATGACCCAGGGCAAGGCCGAATTTACCATGGAATTTTTAAAATATGCTCGGGTGCCTCAAACTCTGGCCGATGAGCTAATGGAAAAACACCGGCAAGAAATAGAGAAAGAAAAAGGCAAATAAAACTGATAAGGAGTGAGGGGATGGCCAAAAAAATTCTCAGTTCGAAGAGCCCGGTCAAACTTCTGGAAAAAAGTGTTAAGGGCGGACTCGGACCGGGCAATCTGGGTGTCTTTGCCTCGCGCAAAGGCGTGGGAAAGACAGCCTGTCTGGTGCAAATTGCTCTCAACCGGCTGGTCGAGGGCCAGGGAGTTATTCATGTTTCCTACGCCAGCCGGGTTGACTATATCATCGCCTGGTATGAAGAGATGTTTAAAAACCTGGCTACCAGTGAAAATCTGCAGAAGGCGATGGAAACTCATGACGAGATAATCCGCCGCCGGGTTATTATGAATTTCCAGCAGGGAGGAATGGACACAGAGCAGGTCCTCAAGGGCCTGGAAGCTCTTCTTGTCCATGGTAATTTCCCGGCCAGAACCATCATCGTCGATGGTTTTAATTTTTATCTGCCGGCTGCTGCTGATGTTAAACTATTCAAGCAGTTTGCTGTTGAGCACCAGCTCGAATTCTGGTTCAGCTGTTCTCTCCATGGTGATGATCCTTTATTTGACGAGCAGGGTATCCCTTTTGTTCTGAAAGATTATCTCGATTCGTTTGACATAATTTTTACGCTGGAAAATGAAAAGGATCGGGTCAAGGTGAATCTGGTCAAAGATCATGATCGCCTCAGCCTGAAAAAATTAAACCTCGAGCTTGATCCCCAGACACTTCTTCTGGCCAGAGCCTGAGTCTCCCTTTTTATTTCGACCGTAAATATCTAGCCTGGCCAGAGTCAATCTGATTGCTTATGATTAACTTTCGCACTTTCTGCCTTCCGGGTAAGATCATCATCTTTTTGATTCCTTGACTGTTTTTTAGCAGCAGCTTATGATAGCCTCTATGCTTTATGATCTGAAAGAAAACATCGGGTTAGCCTCTGGCTGCTCACCGTCAGTGGTAGCCGGAGGTGGCTCGCTTTTTGATTTTAGTTGGGGAGGTACCAGATGCCCAAGAAGACTGTTATTTTTATCCTCAGTCTTTGCTGGCTGACTGTCATGCTTCAAGCCTCTTTTAAAAAAGAAGATATCAAAGTATTCCAGCTGGACAACGGACTGAAGATAATCCTTTATGAAGACCATAAGATTCCCAATATTTCCTATTACACTTTTTTCAAAGTCGGTTCCCGCTGTGAAAGGCCAGGTTTGACCGGGGTCTCGCATTTCATTGAGCACATGATGTTTAATGGCACCAAAAAATACGGCCCGGGCCAATTTGACCGTCTAATGGAATTTAATGGGGGAGCCAATAATGCCTATACCGGCGACGATTTTACGGCTTATACTGATTGGTTTCCTTCCACTGCCCTGGAAAAAATGGTCGAGCTCGAAGCCGACCGGATGCAAGGACTGCTTTTTGACCCACAGGTGCTAGAATCAGAAAGAGGTGTCGTCGCCTCAGAACGACGCATGAGTGTTGAAAATAACAATGAAGCTATTCTTTATGAAAATGTCCGGGCTACGGCTATCATGGCCCATCCCTATCACTGGGATGTGATCGGCTGGATGAGTGATATTCTGGGCTGGAGACCCGATGATATTAAGCAATATTATCAGACTTATTATGCCCCCAATAATGCTGTGCTGGTGGTGGTTGGTGATTTTGAGAGTTCAAAACTCATGGAGTTAATAAAAAAATATTATGGCCGGATTCCCGCCCAGTCTCCACCGCCGCCCATCATTACAGTTGAACCTCCTCAGCAAGGGCGCAAGGAAGTGGTGGTTAGAAAAGAAGCCCAGACTCCATCCTTCATGGTGGTTTATCATGGCCCGGCCTGTACCAACCCTGATTTCTTCGCTCTGTCCATTCTGCAGAAGCCGCTCGTCGAGGGTGAAAGCAGCCGGCTCTACCGGCGCCTGGTTCGACAGGAGCAGCTGGCCCTATCAGTGTCCGGTGGCATTGAGGAAAAAATTGATCCTTTCCTTTTCATGATCGACGTCAAGCCGCGACCCGGTGTGGATCTGAACAGAATTGAAAAGATAATTGATGAGGAGCTGGCTAAGATAATTCAGGAGGGTTTGACCGAAACCGAGTTTGAAAAGGCCCGCAATATTGGCCTGAGCAGTTTCTATTTCGGCCTGCAGACCAACTCCGGTAAGGCCAATATGCTCGGAGCGATGGAAATGCTTTACGGCAGCTATGAGCGCCTTTTCACCTATATCGATAGCTATCTGGCCGTCAAGCGGGAAGACATTCCCTCGGTGGCCAGGAAATACTTTAATGACCTGAATAAAACCGCCGGTTACCTGCTACCCGAAGGAGGCCAGAGATGAGCAAGTTTTTAACTGTCCTGACCATCGTCTTATTACTGATACCAGCTATGTTATTTTCGACTGAAAGATTGCCCAGACCGGAAAAGATTACCCTGGACAACAGGCTGGTTGTTTATTATTTGCAAAATCCAGAGCTACCTCTGGTGAGTTTCAGGCTGCTCATCAAAGGAGCAGGCAGCGCTTTCGAACCTGACGGGCTCGACGGCCTGGCCAATTTCACTGCTGATATGTTGCTCAAAGGAACGAGCACGATGACGGCGGAAGAGATGGCCGAAGCTCTGGATTTCATGGGCGCCAGATTAAGTTTTACTGCTGTCGAAGAATATGCCAGTGGAGGTGGCGAATGCCTGTCTCAATTCCTGCCCAGACTGCTACATATCGCTGCTGATTGTCTGAGCTCTCCTGCCTTTAATGAGGACGAATATAAGAAGGAGCTGGCGAGAAAAGTTGATACGCTGAAGGCCGTTAAGGATAATCCAGGCCGTGCTCTGCGTCAGTATTTTAAAAAGGCCTATTTCGGACAGCATCCCTTTGGCCATATTTCTCTTGGCACTGATTCTTCCCTGGCCAGAATGTCCCTCCCGGAACTCAAGAAATTCCACTCTCAAAGATATAGACCGGATATGACCATGATGGCTGTAGTTGGCGATGTCAAGCGGGATGACCTGGTCAAACTTTTAAATGAGACCCTCGGCCGCTGGCCGAAAGCGGCTGGCCCGGCGCCTGCAGCCAGTATTCCCCCTCTCCCTTCCCCGACCGGTCAAAAACTCGTCCTGGTGGATAAGCCGGACGCCACTCAAGCTTACTTCGCCCTGGGCTCTCCCGGGTTTGCTCAAAACGATAAAATAGCTGTGCCGGCCACCATCATGAATACTCTCTGGGGCGGACGTTTTACTTCCTGGTTAAGCACCGAGCTCCGGATCAAACGCGGCCTGACCTATGGAGCAAGCAGCAGTTTTCAATCATGGAAAAACGGTGGTTTGTTCATGGCCAGCTCTTATACCAGGAATGAGAAAATCGGCGAAATGCTGGATATCACCTTCGAGCTGCTGAAAAAAGCCAGGAGCCAGGGCTTTTCAGCGGAAGAAATTGAAAGCGCCAAAAATTATATTATTGGCCAATTCCCCGAGACCCTGGAAACCAACGGCAGTAAAGCCAGTGCCTATCTTCGACTGGTTTTTTATGAGCTCGGTTTTGACTACTTTGACCACTACTTAACAGACATCGAGGGTGCCAGGCCGGAGGAGATAAAAAAGGCAGCTCAAAGGCTGTTGCCTGAAAAAAATTACGCCCTGGTGATCGTGGGCAAGGCCAGCGATATCAAGAAGCAGCTGCAAAAATTTGGCCGCTGGGAAGAAAAGAAGATAACCGACCCTGACTTCTAAAGATTATCGCCCGGTTGTCCTCAGTTATGGCGGTACCGCGAAATAATAAGCTAAAAAGATATAACTGTCAGTCAGATATCTGGTGGATTTTAGCTAATAGATAACAGACGGCAGCTCTTCGGCTTTATGCTCTGCGAGCCGCAATCTCAGGCTTTTTTCCTGGAGCCTGCGCTGGCCAGGAGCCGCTGACGGGTATAAGCAATAAGACCACCCGCATCAATAATTGCCTGCCTGGCTTTCGGCAGTGCTTCAACTTTAAATTCCTTACCGGAAGTTTTATTAATGATCTTATCCGGTAGAATTTCCAGTTCGTCACCTTCTTCGGCCTCAATCTCCGGGCAAACCACCAGGCGCAGACCTAAGTTAATGGCATTTTGCATAAAAATCCTGGCAAAATTCTTAGCGACAACGATTAAATCATAGCCTTTGAGGCAGGAAGCAGCCTGCTCCCGGGATGAGCCGCAGCCAAAATTTTTGCCAGCAACAATCACACTTCCGGCTGGAATCTGACCGCTTCGCAATTTTGAATTAAACTCGGGCAGATCAGCAAAAGCATACTGTGGCGTCTCGGAAGGCAGCACCGTTGCCATATATCTTCCCGGATAAATGATATCAGTTGAAATATCGTCTCCCAGTTTAAGAACGACCTTGGCCATGTTATTTACCTCCTTTTCTGGGATCAGTGATATAACCGGTCAGGGCCGAAGCCGCCGCTACGGCCGGTGAACAGAGATAGACTTCAGCTTTGGGGTTGCCCATCCGGCCTTTGAAATTGCGGTTGGTGGTAGAAAGTGCTACCTCTCCATCGCCCAGGGCTCCTTCATGCACACCCAGACAGCAACCGCAACCGGGATTCATCACCACCGCCCCGGCTTTAACCAGATCGGCTATATAACCAAGCTGCAGAGCCTGCTGATAGATGCGGAAAGAAGCCGGGAAAACCAGCATTCTTGTTCCTCTGGCTATTTTTTTGCCCTTAAGAAGGCGGGCAGCCACGGCCAGGTCATCCAGACGGCCGTTAGTGCATGAACCGATGACAATCTGGTCAACCTTAACCCGCCCGACCTGACTGACCGGCTTGACATTGTCCACGGTGTGAGGGCAGGCCACCATTGGCTCGAGCTCAGATACATTTATCTCAATCACCTGGTCATATTCAGCCTCGGGATCAGGTCCGAAGATGTCGATTGGACCTTTGACCTTCGCTTCTTCTCTAAGATAACGGAGAGTTTCCTCATCAGGCGGGAAAATACCAGAAGTAGCTCCAGCTTCGACTGACATGTTGGCTACAGTCAGGCGCCCCGAGGTGGGCATCTTCTGGATGGTCGGGCCATGATATTCGAGGACCTTGAAATTGGCTCCCTCTGCTGAAATCTTACCGATCAGGTACAGAATAAAATCCTTGGGAAGCACATAACGCCCGAATTTCCCTTTAGCCACAACTTTGATCGTCTTCGGTACTTCCACGTTAAGAACCCGGCCCAGGGCCCAGACTGAGGCCATTTCCGTCGCCCCGATACCAAAGCTGAAAGCTCCCAGAGCACCATGACTGGTCGTGTGGCTATCCGTCCCGACGACCACTGTCCCGGGCAAAACATAGCCGTTTTCAGGTAAAATCTGGTGGCAGATGCCGCCTTCGTCGCCGCGAATATCATGGAACTTTTTAATTTTCTGAGCAGCCACAAATTCTCGTATTTTCTTCTGATTGGTGGCCGTTTTAGCACTCTCTGCCGGGACACGATGATCCAGAATTATGGCAATTTTATCCGGGTCCCAGACTTTTGGTTTAAGACCTGTATCTTTATAAATCTCCAGAAACTGGTTGATGACCAGGGCCGCATTTTCATGCGACATGGCCAGACTGACTTTTGGCTCGACAACATCGCCGGCCTTAACCGCCTTTTGACCGGTTGCCCGGGCCAGAATTTTTTCGACCATTGTCATTGCCATGATACCGTCACCTCCTTTATTAATTAGCCATTACCTGTGAATTATTAATTATGAACAGAAGCTTTCCAGTAATTTAGCTTTGTTTATATTATAACCCAATTGGCTGCCTCCGACTCCTCTTTAATTTAAGACCCGGAGTCTGAGGCAAGCCGCAGCTCTCCTGAGTGCCGCCGGTTCAGACCCGATTAAACTTTCACTGACTGCCGGACTCCCCGGATCGCTTCCGTTCAAACTACCACTGATTTTATTTTTATTTTTACTGGCCGTATTTGCTTTGAACTTTTTCTTTGGGTAGAAATTCTTCTTCCAGTTGCCGATAATCCCTCAGACCAACAAAAGTCGTGTAGTCTTCGAAAGAGCTTAACCAGTTAGTCTGTCCGGCCAGAATACCGGTCGGCGAATTTTTCAGAGCGGTGAAGAACTCCATCAGAGCTTTGTGCATCACCATGATAGAAGCCACCGGAATTGATACCCGCCCGATGCCCATCTTGGCCAGTTCAGGAATCGGCACCAGCTCGGTTTTGACACCGGTCACCCCATCCATCAGGTTAACTGACAGCGGCCCCTTAATTTCTCTGGCTGCTCTCTCAATATCGGCTCGGGATTTGATGCCATCAATAAAGACCAGATCGGCTCCGGCTTCAAGATACAGCTGGCAGCGCCGAATAGCTTCATCCAGACCATAGACAGCAAAGGCATCTGTCCGGGCATTGATGACAAAATCGCGGTCGAGTCTATCCCTCACCCGCGCACAGGCTTTAATTTTCCCAATCATTTCCTCAGCTGAAATGACCTCTTTGCCAGCCATATGTCCGCAGCGCTTGGGGAAAACCTGATCCTCGATATTCATTCCGGCTGCCCCGATGGTAATCACCCGTTCAGTCACCCAGGCGGCATTAACGGCGTTACCCCCGCCAGTATCCAGATCAGCCATGACCGGGATGTTAACTGCCTGAACAATATTCCAGGTAAGATCGATGATGTCCTTCATCTGAACCAGACCGACATCCGGTTTGGCCAGAAGAGAGCCAGCCAGGCCAAAGCCTGAAACCTGAGTAGCTTCAAAACCACATTTCTCAATTATTCTGGCACTCAAAGCATCATGGCACCCCGGGACAACTACCGCCCGCCGTTCCATAATTGCTTTTCTTAAGATTGCTGTCTTCTTCATGCCTGACTCCTTTGGTTATAAAATTTTTTTAATTATAATCTTAAACCTCTCCTTTTTCCATGAAATCGGGCCTGGCCAGAATTTTTTTGTTTATTATCAGCAACTTATAAGGTGAAGTTAAAAAATTCTAATTTCCTTTCCCCCTTCCTGGCAGCAGGTACCATGGGACGGAAAAGAAAATAATAGACGAGCACATTGAGTGTTTCCCTGACTTCCCCAACAGATATTTTTGATTGTCCTTTTTGCCGGTTGACAAAAGTGATGGGCACTTCGGCCACCCTGGCTCCAGCCTTTTCAAGATAATAGAGGACTTCTAAATGAGCCGAATAGCCCCTGGCTCTTAACTTTTCCAGCGGGACAATCTTCAGAACGTCAGTCTGGTAGGCGCGGAAGGCTCCGGTACAGTCCTTAGTTTTTAACCCCATTAACCTCCTGGCCAGAAAATTGGCGGTCCAGCTGTTTATCTTTCTGGTCAGCGTCCAGCCTTCCGTTTGCCCTCCCCTGACATAGCGGGAGCCAATAACCACATCAGCCACCTGGAGTTTATTGAGCATAATCGGAATGGCCTCCGGCCGATGAGAAAAATCGGCGTCCATGGTGACCAGCTGCCGGTAGCCATGCTTCATGGCCCATTTAAAAGCTTCCCGGTGAGCTGTGCCCAGACCAAGTTTCCCTGGCCGATGCAGAACAAAGAGCCGCTCTTTATACTTTTCACTCAAGTTGTCAGCCAGTTCGCCCGTCCCATCCGGCGAATTATCATCGACTACCAGTGCATCGACCGCCGGCTCCAGATTCAGCACCTTTTCCACCAGGAACTCTATATTTTCTGATTCGTTATAAGTCGGGATTATCACCACTCCCTGATTTTTCACCTGAATATTCTATCAGAACCGCTGCCGGGCGGCAAAAGTCTCTTTCTTTTGATTGAGCCTTAAGCTATACTTGTTTTTCAATCTTAGCCAGAAATATCTCTTCCTGGCCGGAGGAAACAATG
>Ga0208695_1001086_pt1 | contig 24065 bp, 22 predicted proteins | sample AD_UKC111_MetaG_FD_184449 | JGI IMG/M metagenome (GOLD analysis project Ga0208695, IMG submission 184449) | Active sludge microbial communities of municipal wastewater-treating anaerobic digesters from Hong Kong - AD_UKC111_MetaG (SPAdes)... | ecosystem: Engineered > Bioreactor > Anaerobic >...
CAACCTGCCTGTTATCATTCTCACCGGCGCAGATCTAACAGCAGAACAACATCAACAGCTTGCAAATTTTGGACAACAAATGCTTCATAAAGGGCTATTGCGTGAAAACGAATTGCTCAACACATTAGAGCAAGCACTGCAACAAGCCCACCCCAAAGCATCATCCACCTAAAAGGAAGAACTTATGTCTGCCCATTTTATTGCCGAATGCCTGGACTGCGGCCACAAAGGCCCCTATCTAATCAACTCCATCCAATGCCCTCAATGTGGCAGCGCCTGGCGCGAGGCTCGTTACGATACCGCCACCCTCGCCCATAGTTTGCCCCTCCTTTTGCCAGGCCGCCCATTTGACATCTGGCGCTATCGCGAATTACTGCCTGTGCGCAGCCCCAACCCAGAATTATCGCTAGGCGAAGGCGGCACCCCCCTCATTCATGCTGTCAACCTTGGCATGATGCTTGGCTGCCCAAACATCTACATCAAAGATGAACGACAAGGTCCAACGACTTCCTTCAAGGATCGTCAGGCGGCCGTTACCATTGCTGCCCTTAAAGAAGCAGGCATTACAGAATTGGTTGTTGCCTCTACCGGCAATGTTTCCATTGCTTACTCAGCCTATGCTGCCAGAGCAGGCATCAAATGCTGGGCTTTCTTAACCAGCCTGGTTCCGGCCACCAAAATGCGTGAAGTTGCCCTCTATGGCACGCAAGTCATTAAAGTAACCGGTTCCTATGACCAGGCCAAACAAGTTGCCGCCACCTTTGCCAAACAACGCAACATCTACCTGGACATCGGCGCCCGCAGCATTCCCTGCATTGAGGGCATGAAAACCATCGCCTATGAAGTCACCGAACAAATGACTGCCCTGGTTGGCCCACCCCCACGCAGTCCCGAAGACCCAACACAAGGCACACCCTACACCGCCCCCGATTGGTACCTGCAATCGGTTAGCGGTGGTATGGGGCCTTTGGGCGTCATCAAAGGCTTCACCGAAATGCTCGACATGCACTGGATTGATCGCATCCCCAAATTTGGTGTCATCCAGGTCGAAGGTTGCTCCCCCATGGTCCATGCTTGGCGCCAAAATAAAGAAGTTGCCACGCCAATCCAATCCCCCAACACCCTCATCGCCACGCTTGCCACCGGTGATCCTGGACGCACATACACCCTCCTACGCCAAAAAATGCTGAAAAACTCCGGTGGAATCTTCGAAAGCGTCACAGATGAAGAAGCTTTTCGCGCCATGCACCTGTTGGCAAAAATGGAAGGCATTTCCATGGAGCCAGCAGCTGGCGTTGCCTTTGCTGGGTTGATTAAGCTTGTGCGCGCAGGTGTCATCAAACCCCACGAACGCGTTATCGTCAATTGCACCGGTCACACCACCCCCATCGAACGCAACATCCTTGGCGAAGGCTGGGCGCGCAATGTCGTCTTACCCACCCAGGCAATGGAAGAAAGCCCCGAAGAAGGCCTTTTGGCTGCACTCAGTCGCGTGGCAGTGGATCGCTTCCCACGCATCGCCATTGTGGATGACAACGCCGATGTCCGCCGTCTCATACGGCGCATTTTACAATCCCAGGGCAACTTCACCTTATTTGAAGCAACCAACGGTCGTGAAGCAATTGAATTAGTTCGCCGGGAAATGCCCAACCTGATTATCCTTGACTTGATGATGCCCGAGGTAGATGGCTTTGGCGTTCTCGATGCGCTACAAAACGACCCAGCAACTGCTGAAATTCCTGTCATTGTCGTCACCGCCAAAGAGCTCACTTCTGCTGAAAAACAGCGCCTCAAAGGTCACATTCAAACCCTAATGCAGAAAGGAGATTTCATGAGCGACGAATTATTGGATGAGGTTCGCTCTTTGCTAGGGTAAAAAAGTGCTCTGGCATGAAAAATCGCAAAGCCCGCCTGACAGGTATTAGCGCCGCCCTGACCTCAGCCATTCTCTTAGGAATTGTGCCGGTCTTTGGCAAACAAGCCATCCTGGTTGGCTTTGCCCCGCTTGCCGTTGTCGCCATTCGCACAACCATTGCCGCCCTGCTGCTCCTCCTCATCATGGCCATCTTTCAACGGCCTTTTTTCTACATCTACCCGGTTGGCCTGGCCGGTTGCGTTTTAGCCGGCTTCATCAACGGCTTGGGCTCCATCCTCTATTACACTGCGCTAAGCCGTTTGGATGCCAGCATTGGACAACTACTCTACTCATTCTATCCACTATTTGTTGCCCTTTGGCTGCTACTGGATCGTCAAACCCTCAGCTTCCTTACCGTACTCCGCCTAGGGCTATCCATTCCAGGGGTCTATTTACTCATCAGCACCTCAACAGAAAAAATTGACCTACTCGGAGCCTTATTTATGCTTGCCTCCGCCGCCCTTTACGCGCTGCATTTGATAATCAATCAGCGCGTCCTGTTTGAAGTACCTGCTCAAACCGTAACGCTCTACACACTCCTCTCCATGGCTGGCACCGTGGTCGTTGCCTATCTTCTCTTCAGCCGCCAATTTCCACCCGCCAACGCCCCCTGGTGGCCAGTCCTTGGCATGGCAGCCATCACCTTCTTCTCACGCCTCACCCTGTTTCTTGGCATCAAACACCTGGGCGGATTACAAACCGCCTTACTTGGGCTAGGTGAGGTGATGATCACGGTTTTGGTCGCACACTGGTGGCTAGAAGAACAACTCACCCCCGCACAATGGGGCGGCGCCATCCTCATCTGCATCGCCCTGATTCTGGTCGGCTTCGACCGCTATACCCCCACCAAAAGGCATTCAACCGGCTGGTTGGCTTGGCTCAACCCGCCCCAAATTCCCACCAGTGACGTACCCTGGCAATCACAACCCTAATTTCCATCCAAAATTAACCCAACCCCGCGCACACTCACAATCCAATCCCGCCCACCTGCAAACACAGCTAATTTCTTACGCAAACGGCTAAGGATCGGGCGAATGATCGCAGCAGCCCCACCCTCTGGCAGAGTATAACCATACATCAACTGCACCAACACAGCATACGCAAGCAGCTTATGCCGATGCTGTAACAAAACCGCTAACAAGCGCGCTTCAAGCGGCGTGAGGAAAACACTTTGGCCCAGTCCGCTTAGGATGCGCCGCTCCGAATCAAACAACACTTCTTTCCCTAACGAGCAAGATATTGATAAGGGCTCCATCTCTTGATAGTGGCTATACGCACCGTCCTCTAATCGCTCGCCTCCCTCCCAAATAGCACTTCCTGATGCCTCCATCAACAACACCAACTGCTGTGCCACAATCACCGCAACATCCAGATCCACATCCGTGAAACCTGCACACCCCACCCGACGAGCTACAAACAGCAACCACCGCTCCAAAGGGCGCACCACCGGCACAACCACCATACTGCCCCACCCCAACATCAACAAATGTGCTTGCGCCATCATATCTCCGTCTTTGGCCACATCATACCGTCCCGCGCAGCCGCACATCAATTTCTCCACCCATGCCACATCAATCTGCGGATGCATTTCCCCAATCGGCTTTTGATTCAACCACATCCGATACTTCATCTCACCTTTTGATTGACTCAGCACCCCCACGACATCCGCCGCCACAAAATCCCCCACCAATGTCAGTCCCTTACCAACCCAATCCGCACTTGCTGCCAAACGCATTAAGTCTTGCACAGCTTGTCGCAAACTAAAAACGTCAGGTTCAGCCCGGTTCAAAGCTGACAATTTGACATTCTCCTCCGACCTTCACAAATCGGTTTTATTAAAAAAAGCAGGGTGGCTGATGGGGGTCGAACCCACAACATCTTGATCCACAGTCAAGCGCTCTGCCATTGAGCTACAGCCACCACAAACGACCCGATTTTATCACACCCCCCCATTCTGCGCAAGTTTTTAAACCGTCCCCAGCCGACTTTGCACAAACGCAATCGCCTGCTCTTGCGTCAACGTCTCCTGCTCATGCGCCACCAAGTCTTTCAAAGTCACCTTTCCAGTCGCAACCTCATCCGGCCCCAGGATCGCCACAAAGCGCGTCCCTACTCGATCGGCAAACTTGAATTGCTTGGGCAACTTTGCTATCTCAGGATAGACCACCACCCTCAACCCCGCCCGTCGCAATTGCATCGCAAAAGCAAATGCTGCCGTGCTCCGTTCCATATCGAATAACGTCACCAAAACATCCGCCACCCCAGGCCAACGCTCCGGTAACAACCCATATTTCTTCAGAACGAGCGAAATCACCACATCCCCCATTGCAAACCCAACGCCAGCCAGCGGTTCCCCACCAACATCCGCCACCAGGTTATCATAATGCCCACCCCCTAACACAGCCCGCGACTCCTGCACATCAAATGCCTCAAACACCGTGCCCGTGTAATACTCCAACCCACGAATAATGTTTGCGTCATAACGAAAATACTCGCGCAAACCCATCGCTTCCAAAACCGAAAACACTCGTTGCAAATCATCGGATTGTTGCCACAAATCGCCATCTGCCAACAATCGCTTCAGCCCCTCCAACTGCTCGCCACTCAGCCCTACTTCCAAGGCATACGCATCCCAAGCCGCGGCATTCATCTTCTCGCGTCGGTCAATCAGCTTCAACACCGCCGGCCGCATGTGCGGGGCAATTTCCAATGCAGCAAATTGCGCATCCATCAAACGACGGTTATTGACCCGAATAATCACCTGTTCCGGCTTAAGCCCCACCTCACGCAGGAACTCTGCCGCCAGCCCTAACAACTCTGCATCTGCTTCTGGGCTATTCACCCCAATCATATCCACATTCCACTGGAAGAATTCGCGCGTCCGGCCGCGCTGTGGCTTCTCATAGCGCCAAAATGGGCCAAAAGACCACCAACGCAGCGGAAAAATCAGCTCACTTTGTCGTTGCGCCACCATACGTGCCAATGAAGGCGTCAGCTCGGGGCGCAGCGTAATCATTTCCCCACCCCGATCCTCAAAGCAAAAAGACTGCTCACGCACCAATTCCTCACCCGACTTAGCGGCATACAGGTCTAATTTCTCCAAAAACGGCCCATCATACTCTTCATATCCAAAACGCAACGAAACCTTGCGCAACCGCTCATATAACCACTGTCGCGCAGCCATCTCCTGCGGATAAAAATCACGCGCACCCTTTACAGAAGCAATCATCGTCTTCATCAGTCTCACCTACCGAAAATAGAATTGAACGAATTCTAGCACATTTCTCACCCAAACTCCATCTCTTTTTCACTTACCCATCCAGGCAAGATAGGGTAAAATATGACTATCAAATCTGCAATCCCAGGAACGCGCATGAACGTTCAAGATATTTTGAATATCACGCAAGGCAAACTCATCACCCTCTCTGCAGACCTGAGCCGCGAGGTCAAAGGCGGCTGCGGCGCAGACTTGATGAGTGACGTGTTAGCCTCCATTCAGCCTGAAGCTGTGCTGCTCTCGGGTTTGTGCAACCCCCAAGTTGTGCGCACAGCTCAAATGGCCGATGTTGCCGCAATTATTTTGGTGCGCGGCAAACAACCCATGCCCCAAACCGTGCAACTAGCCGAAGAAGAAGGCATTCCGCTCATCTCGTCTCCCTACGGCATGTTTGAGCTTTGCGGACGGTTGTACCAGGCCGGCCTGCGCAGCCTTGAAATGCCTGTTTCTGGCGACGACGCGTGCACCTGCAACGACTGACCAGAAGCGCCCCATGGTAACCAACGAACCGCGCAAAAATCGCATCATCTCCGACCAACAAGCCGAAAACATTACCCGCGTCGAAGAACTGGCTTATGAAATCAAGGTCGAAGAGGTCATGACGCGCAATGCTGTCACCATTCCTGTCACAGACCCAATGCGCACAGCCCTCAACATCTTCCGCGACATGCACATCTCGGGCGCTCCGGTGATGAACGGGCAACAAATGGTTGGCATCCTCAGCATTGAAGACCTCATCCGCTGTATGGCCGATAACGACCTGTCAGCTCCCATCAGCAAATACATGACCGATAAGGTCATCAGCATTTCCCACAACGAACCCGTTGTCGAAGCGCTAAAATTCTTCGTCAACACCCGGCACGGACGTCTGCCCGTCCTGGACGAACAAGAACATCTTGTCGGCATCCTCACCAAAGGCGATATCACCCGCGGGCTGCTGCGCGCCCTACAACGCGAACGACAAGAAGAAGAACTGCGCCGTTATCGCGCCAGCCATCTGTTCGACGATATCGAATCAGACCGCACCAGCCTGATCCTGCGCTACAACATCAAAGCGCGCGACTTTACACACGGCGGTGCGGCTTCCAGCAACATCAAACGCGCCCTCATGCGACTTGGCGCCAGCGCCCAAATTGCCCGACGATGTGGCATCGCTATTTATGAAGCTGAAATCAATCTCATCATCCACACCACCGATGGCGGCGTTCTGCGCGTTGAAATTGAACCCCACCAAATTTCCATCGAAGCCTATGACTACGGCCCAGGGATCAAGGATGTCAATCTTGCCATGCAACCCGGTTATTCCACCGCCAGCGAAGAGGTACGAGAAATGGGGTTCGGCGCTGGCATGGGGCTGGTCAATATCGCCCGTTGCACCGACTACATGAACCTCGAATCCGTTTACGGAAAAGGTACCCGTCTGAAGATGAAAATCTTCCTCAACCAGGAAGAAACCGTTGGTGAAAGATCCACCACCCCCAAGGAGCCAGCTGCATGAATATTCAACAAGTCATTGATCAACTTGAACTGACCGTCCTCACCGAACCCAAAGATTTTCAATCCATCCAACCTTCTGCCGGTTACACCTCCGACCTGCTCAGCTGCGTCATGGCTGGCGCCGCCCATGGCAGCATCTGGGTCACCCTCCAGGCACATGGCAACATTGTTGCGGTTGCTGCCCTGCTCGAAATCACCGCAGTGATCATCACCGAAGGCGCCATGCCCGACCCAGCCACCATCAACAAAGCCAATCAAGAAGGTGTTACCCTCCTTTCCACTCCCCGATCCTCATTTGAAATCATTGGCAGACTGTGGGAAATGGGCCTACGCGCCTAAAAACTGCAAGAGCACCCTTTGAAAACCCTGCGCGCTGAACTGCACGTTCACACCGTCCTCTCCCCCTGTGCCGAGCTTGAAATGCTCCCACCCCTCATCGTCCAAACGGCACTCGACCAGGGCATTCATTGGATTGCCATCACGGATCACAACGCCACCGCCAACATCGCCGCTGTTCAAAAAGCTGCCTTAGGCACCCCCCTAACAATTATCCCCGGCATGGAACTGCAAACCCGCGAAGAAGTTCACAACCTGTGCCTGTTTGACACACTAGAACAGGCCGAGCTCTTTCAAAACTGGGTCAACCAACACCTACCAGACCTGGAAAATCAACCCGACTACTTTGGCGAACAGCTTGTCGTAGACGAAGCAGGTGACTTTATCCGACGCGAACCTCGTCTGCTGATTACCTCTGCCGATCTATCCATCGAACAAGCCTGTCAAAAAGTTCACCAACTGGATGGCGTCTTCATCCCAGCACACGTCAACCGCAAAGCCTTTGGTCTTCTCGCCAATCTAGGGCTAATCCCCGAAGACTTAAACGCTGACGCCCTAGAAATCTCCCGCCACCTCAAACCAAGTCAGGCCTTACAACAATTCCCCCAGCTCAAAAGCTTTCCACTCATTCAAAGCGGCGATGTCCACCGACTGGAAGAATTCATCGGCGTGAATCAATTCAATGTTGAAGCGCCTACCATCGCCGAGCTTCGCAAAGCATTGCAACACCAAGATGGCCGCAGCCACCGCATTCTCTCTCTCACAACTTAAAAAAATCTCGTTATTGACAACTCACCCGCCAAATAATGACATTTGATAATTGACCGTTTCAACACTTGCCGTTAAACTCATTTGGATTAAAAAGCAAAATCGTTCAAAATACCAATCTCTATATGGAGAGTTTTATGCTCAAATTAAATGAACGTCCCATTCCAGCCAACGACCCAATTGCCAACCCAGAACAAAAGATGTTGATAGACCAAATCCTGGAAGCCAACAAACACACTCCAGGCGCCACAATGGTCATCCTCAACGAACTTCAATCGAAAATTGGCTTTGTGTCCGAAGCAATGCAACAATACGTTGCAGAACAATTACACGTCCCGCTCAGCCGTGTGCACGGCGTCATTTCATTCTACTCCTTCTTTACCACCAGCCCGCGCGGCCGTCACACCATCAAGTTCTGCATGGGCACCGCCTGCTATGTAGGCGGCATGCCACAACTGATTGAAAAAGCCAAGCAAGTGCTCGGCATTGAGCCCGGCCAAACCACCCCCGATGGCAACATCACCCTCGAAGTCTGCCGGTGCGTTGGTGCATGTAGTCAGGCCCCCGTCCTTGTCCTCGACGAAACAATTGCCGGACGTGTGCGCCCCAACAAACTGCCCCAGCTCATCCGCCCTCTGCAAGAAGACGGAAAAGCGAAAGAATAGAAAAAGCCGTGCGCGAGCTCTCCCTCCACCTTCTCGATATTGCTGAAAACAGCGTCAACGCCAAAGCGAAGAACGTTACCATCTTCGTTTTGGAAGACACGCGCAGCGATCGCCTCTATCTTTCAATCGAAGACGATGGAGTGGGCATGAGCCCCGAAATGGTAGCACAGGTCACCGATCCATTTGTCACCACCCGCACCACCCGCAAAGTCGGCCTTGGATTGCCCCTGCTCAAAGGCGCTGCAGAAGCCTGCAACGGCTATCTCAAAGTACAATCCACTTTGGGTGTTGGCACGCGCGTCGAGATCGAATTTCAACGCAGCCACATTGACCGCATGCCCTTGGGCGACCTGCCCGCCACCATCCTCAGCCTAACAATTGGCTTCCCTGCCATCCATTGGGTCATCCGTTACCAGGTCAACGATAACGAATTTGTGTTTGACAGCGAACCGATTCAGCGAGAATTGGAAGGCATTCCGCTCAGCGACCCAGCTGTGCTTGCCTTTCTGAAAGAATATGTCGAAACCGGTGTTTCAGAGCTGAAACCCGCTGACTCTTTTTAAGACACACCTCTCACAATCAAAAGGAGATTAAGCTATGCCCGCAATCAAAAGTTTGGACGATCTGAAGCGCATTCGTGAAGAAGCCCTTCAAAAGCGCGAACTGAAACAAACCTCTGGCCAGGCGCAGGTCATCGTTGGCATGGGCACCTGTGGCATTGCCGCCGGAGCGCGCGAAACCATGAAAGCTATCCTCGATGCCATTCAAGAAGAGAATCTGAGCGGCATTATCGTCACCCAAACCGGCTGCATTGGCCTTTGCGAACGAGAACCCATTGTGCAAGTTGTTGTTGGCGAACAAGCAAAGGTTACCTATGGCAAAGTGACCCCCGCAATTGCCCGTCGCATCCTCAAACAACACGTCGTTGGCGGACAGGTCGTCGAAGAAAACGTCATTCCCCTCCAATCATAACCCTCGGTTGCTCACACAACCGCCTAGAGACAGGATCACTCGATGAAATATTACCGTACACATGTCTTGGTCTGCACAGACCCCGAATGCCGGGCAAAAGGCGCTTATGAAATTATGGATGCCCTGCAAGACGAATTGGTGGCCCAAGGTCTAATTGACGAAATCCAGGTGCTTGAAACGCCGCGCATTGGCGACTGCGACCAAGGGCCTGAACTCCTCGTCTACCCCGATGCAGTCCACTACGCCAACCTGACCCCCGATGACATCCCCTACATCGTTGAAGAACACTTCCTCAAAGGCCGCATTGCCCAAAAATTTGTCGTTCAAGAAACTGCAGCAGCGGATGAAGAGCTACGCGCCCCAACACCCAAAGAAGTGCGCGTTGTCTTGCGCAACTGCGGCAAAATTGACCCCGAAAACATTGAAGACTACATTGCCGAAGATGGCTACATGGCCCTCGCCAAAGTCATGACCGAAATGACACCTGAGCAAGTAATTGACGAAGTCGGTCGCTCCGGCCTGCGCGGGCGTGGCGGTGCTGGATTCCCCGCCGCCAAGAAATGGCAACTTTGCCGTCAGGTAGCCGACAACCCCAAATACATCATCTGCAATGCCGACGAAGGCGACCCGGGTGCGTTCATGAATCGCCGCGTCCTCGAAGGCGACCCACACTCCGTCATCGAAGGCATGATCATTGCCGCCTATGCGATCGGTGCCAGCCAGGGCTACATCTACTGTCGCGCCGAATATCCCATCGCCGTCCGCACCTTGCGAATTGCCATCCAACAGGCGCGCGAGATGGGCTTCCTGGGCAAAAACATCTTTGAAAGCGACTTCTCCTTTGACCTTGAAGTGCGCGTTGGTGCAGGCGCCTTTGTCTGTGGTGAAGAAACTGCTCTAATAGCCTCCATTGAAGGCCGCCGTGGCGAGCCACGCCCACGCCCGCCCTTCCCCGCTCAAAAAGGCGTTTGGGGCAAACCCACCAGCAACAACAACGTCGAAACATATGCCAACGTTCCCCAAATCATCCTCAAAGGCGCATCCTGGTTTGCCAGCATGGGCACCGAAAAAAGCAAAGGCACCAAAACCTTTGCTCTGGCAGGCGACCTGAAACACACCGGCCTCATTGAAGTTCCTCTGGGCATTACCCTGCGCGAAATCGTCTACGAAGTCGGCGGCGGCATCAAAGACGACAAAGGCTTCAAAGCCATTCAAACCGGCGGCCCAATGGGCGGCTGTTTGCCCGCCGAATATCTCGACATGCCCGTAGACTACGAATCCCTGGCAGCTGCCGGCTCAATGATGGGTTCTGGCGGTATGGTTGTCATGGATGAAGAAACCTGCATGGTTGATATCGCTCGCTTCTTCATGGAATTCACCCAAGACGAAAGCTGTGGCAAATGCACTCCCTGCCGGGTTGGCACCCGTCGTCTGCTTGAAATTTTGGAACGAATCTGCAACGGCGAAGGCCAGGATGGCGACATTGAACTGCTCGAAAAATTAAGCCAGGAAATCCGCACCAACAGCTTGTGCGGCCTGGGCCAAGGCGCCCCCAACCCCGTCATCAGCACACTCAAGCACTTCCGCCACGAATACGAAGCCCACATCTACGAACATCGTTGCCCAGCAAAAGTCTGCAAAGCGCTCATCCGCTACGAAATCCTGCCCGAGTTCTGCACCGGCTGCACTGTCTGCGCCCGCAACTGTCCCGTCAACGCCATCAGCGGCGAACGTCGCCAGACTCATCACATTGACCCGGATGTCTGCGTGCGCTGCGGCATCTGTATGCAGGTTTGCAACTTCAACGCCATTGTCATTCGCTAACCAACGTTGCCTGAGGCGCAGCTCCAGCTGCCTCTCAGGCAACACCTTAATTTAGCATAAGGAGATGTGTATGACCGCTGTCAGTCAAGAAGAAGAGCAAGCCATTGTCGAAACCGTTCAGACCATCGTACAAAAGCACGGAGCATCCCTTGAGGAATTAATCCCAATCCTCAACGATGTCAACCGCGACTTGGGCTACCTACCGGCTGCTGCATTAGCTGAAATCAGCCGCCTCTTACACGTACCCAAGAGTCAGCTCTTTGCTGTCTCCAGCTTTTACAGCATGTTGTCTACCAAACCGCGCGGCCGCCACATCATCCAATTCTGCGAAAGTGCCCCCTGCCACGTCGTCGGCGGGCGTCAGGTCTGGGAGACCCTGTGCGCCAACCTGCAACTCGGCGCCAACGAAACCAGCCCAGATGGCAAATGGACCCTGGCAACCACTAGCTGCTTAGGCTTATGCAGCGTTGGCCCTGTCCTTGTCATTGATGACGATGTTTATGGCAACGTTCGCCCAGAACAAATCCCCGACATCCTGGCACGTTACAGTTAAGGAGCCGCCCCATGAAAACTGTTCGCTCAATGATTTTGGTCTCAAGCGACCCGCTCAGCATGGAACGTGGCGCACAACAAGTTTTTGAAAGCCTGGAACAGGAAATTCGCGCCTTTGGCCTACAAGATGAAATCTCCATCAAAATGGTCGGTGATGTAGGCCGACATGACGCCGTGCCAATGGTCATCGTCTATCCTGAAGCCATCCTCTATGGTCCACTTCAGCCAAGCGATGCGCATCGTCTTGTTGAAGAACATCTCTACAAAGGGCGCGTCGCTGAAGAATTGCTAGCCCCTGTCCGCGAATTAACCGGCAAACTGGCCTGGCTCTCTGCCCGGCGCGGCACCCTCCCCGCTGAAAAACGTGTCATCCTGGCACGCGCAGGCATCATTGACCCCGAAAGCATCGAAGAATACATCATTCACGAAGGTTACGCTGCTCTTGGCAAAGCCCTAACCGAGATGAAACCCGCCGAAGTCATAGACCTGATCAAAAAGTCCGGCCTGCGCGGGCGTGGCGGCGCTGGCTTTCCAACCGGAACCAAATGGGGCTTCGTTGCCGGAACCCCCGCCGACAAAAAATATGTCATCTGCAACGCCGATGAAAGCGAACCCGGCACCTTTAAAGATCGCGTCATCATCGAAGGCGACCCTTACAGCCTGATTGAATCCATGACAATTGCCGGCTATGCCGTAGGCGCTGACGAAGGATATATTTACGTGCGCGGCGAATACACATTGGCACAAGCCCGCTTGCATCACGCCATCCTTGAGGCGCGTGAAATGGGCTTCTTGGGCAAAAACATCTTCGGCACTGACTTCAATTTCGACATTCACATTCACAGCGGCGCCGGTGCCTATATCTGCGGCGAAGAAACCGCCCTGATTGAGTCCATTGAGGGCAAAACCGGCCAACCACGCTCCCGTCCACCCTTCCCCACCACACACGGCCTGTGGGGCAAACCCACCCTTGTGAATAACGTGGAAACTTTGGTTAACATCCCGCCCATTGTGCGCGAAGGCGCAGAATGGTATCGTAGCCTGGGCACGCCTTCCAGCCCCGGCACCAAAGTCTACACCATCATGGGCAACGTCAACAAAACCGGCGTCATCGAAGTTCCCATGGGCATCACCCTGCGGGAAGTCATTGCCATCTATGCACAAGGCATGAAACCCGGCTCCACCTTCAAACTCGCTCAAACCGGTGGCTCCAGTGGCTCGGTCATCCCCGCCAGCCTGCAAGATACCCCCATGGACTTCGACTCGTTCAGCAAGGCCGGCGTAGCACTTGGCTCCGGTGCACTGCTCATCTGTGACGAAGAAACCTGTGTCATAGACCTTGCCAAAGTCTTACTCAATTTCTTCCGCAAAGAAAGCTGTGGCAAATGCAGCCCCTGCCGCATCGGCACCCAACGCAGCTACGAAATTCTAGATGCCATTTCGCGCGGCCAAGGCAAACTAGAAGACCTAGACACATTGATTCATTTGGCCGATAGCATGTACGCCATCTCCAATTGTGGTCTCGGCCAAACTGCCGGCACCCCCGTGCGCGACATCCTCAAATATTTCCGTGCCGAAGTAGAAGCCCACATCCGCCTTGGTGTTTGTCCAGCGGGTGTTTGCAAAATGCACGTTCCAGTCCAATAAAAAACCAAGGAGAATATTCATTATGTCTGCCGAATTCAATATTGACGCACTGTTGCCCCCCGATATGGCTACCAAAGCCGAAAATATCGGCATTAAGAAAGCTGCCATGCCCTTCTGGAACATGTTTGTACTCGCCATCCTGGCAGGCGCCTTTATCGGCCTCGGCGCCATCTTTGCCACAACCGTCAGTGCTGGCAGCATCAGCATCAAAGACGCAACCGGCGCGGCTGCCTTCTCAACGGGCCTACCGTACGGGGTTGTTCGTCTGCTCACCGGCCTAGTCTTCACCCTTGGCCTCATCCTGGTCGTCGTCGGCGGTGCAGAACTCTTCACCGGCAACAACCTCATCCTCATGGCGTTCATGGATGGCAAAGTCACCTTCGGCCAACTGATGCGCAATTGGGGCATCGTCTACCTGGGCAACTTCGTCGGCTCCATTGCCACCGCAGCAATAATGTTCCTCACCAAACAATACACCTTTGGCAGCGGCGCCATCGGCCTCAATGTGCTCAATATTGGCGAGGCCAAAACCAATCTAGGGTTCGTCCAGGCCATTGCCTTGGGCATCATGTGTAATGCGCTTGTCTGTTTAGCCGTTTGGCTATGCTACTCTGCTCGAAGCACAACCGATAAGATTCTGTCCATCATCCCCCCCATTGCAGCGTTTGTTGCTGCAGGCTTTGAGCACAGTATTGCCAATATGTATTTTATCCCCATTGCCCTGTTCGTCAAAACCTGGGGAGACCCCAAATTCTTTGAAGCCATTGGCAAAACCGCTGAGAACTTCCCGCACCTCACCTGGGGCAATTTCTTCGTCAGCAACCTCCTCCCTGTCACCATTGGTAACATCATCGGTGGTGCATTCATGGTGGGGTTGGTATATTGGTTTGTCTATCTGCGCGGCAAAAAAGCCAAATAGAAAGGTATAAAAGACATGACAAAAATTACGATCAATGGTCAAGTTGTTGAAGTCGCTCCAGGCAAAACCGTACTGGAGGCAGCACAACAAGCCGGGATTACCATCCCAACCCTATGTTACCACAAAGATCTCTCTCCTTATGGCGGCTGCCGTCTGTGCATGGTCGAAGTCCAGGGCGCACGTTTGCCAATGGCATCCTGCACCCTGCCAGTTTCCGATGGCATGGTTGTCGAAACAGAAACGCCCAAACTGGCCGAATCGCGCCGTACCGTTCTCGAATTGCTCCTCTCCGCCTACTATGATGCAGGCTATGCTGCCGAAGATGGCCGAGACAATGAACTGATTCAATGGGCCAAGTTCTACAACGTAGACATCGAAAAAGTCTCCGCTCGCGAACCGCGCTACGAAATCAATAGCGACCCCAATCCATTTGTTTGGGTTGACATGAACAAATGCATCCTGTGCGGACGCTGTGTGCGTGCCTGCGCAGAGATTCAGGGGCGCTTTGTCTGGGGCTTCAGCGAGCGCGGCTATGACTCGAAGGTTGTTGCTGGCTTGGATGAACCCATGCTGCAAGCCCGTTGCGAATCCTGCGGCGCTTGCGTCGCCTACTGCCCCACCGGTGCCCTGGATAACAAACTCTCCGTCGGTGCTGGCAAAGCCGAGCGCGTGGCCAAAGCCATCTGCACCTATTGCGGTGTCGGTTGTACTGTTGAATTAAATGTGCGTGACGGGAAAGTTATCCGCGTCACCTCCGAAGCTGGGACCCCCACCAATGGCATGCGCCTATGCGTCAAAGGTCGCTATGGCTACGACTTCATCCATCACCCCGATCGCCTCAGCCGCCCACGCGTGCGCAAATACCTGCTTGATGGCAGCCCGCGCCCGGCCCATGACCGTGGCCCTTGGGTCGAAGTTGACTGGGATACGGCTCTGGACATCGTCGCCCGCAAAATCGCCACCCTGCGGGATACCTACGGCTCAGATAGCATCGGTGTGTTCACCTCCGCCAAATGCACCAATGAAGAAAACTACGTCATGAATAAATTTGGCCGCCAGGTGATTGGCACCAACAACGTTGATCACTGCGCTCGCCTGTGTCACTCCAGCACCGTTGCTGGCCTGGCAACTTCCTTTGGCTCTGGCGCCATGACCAACCCGATGATTGACATTGCTGAAAACTCACAATGCATCTTCATCATCGGCTCCAACACCACCGAACAACACCCCGTCTTTGGCACACGCATCCGCCAGGCTGTCTTGCGTCGCGGCGTCAAACTCATCGTCGCAGACCCGCGCAAGATTGACATCACCGAATTTGCCACCCTGCACTTGCAGATGAAGCCCGGCACCGACATTGCCCTACTCAACGGCTTGATGTACATCATCCTCGAAAAGGGCTACGAAGACAAAGAATTCATCGCCAACCGCACCGAAAACTTTGAAGAATTCAAAGCCAATGTCTTGCAATACACCCCCGACAAAGTCGCCGAAATCACTGGCGTGCCCGTTGAACAACTGTATGAAGCAGCTGAACTGCTGGCAGCTAACCGCCCGGGGGCCATCATCTGGGCAATGGGCATCACCCAGCACACTGTCGGCGTACAAAACGTGCGCACCTGTGGCAACCTGCAAATGCTGTTGGGCAACCTGGGCATCCCTGGTAGCGGTGTCAACCCATTGCGCGGTCAAAACAACGTCCAGGGTGCGTGCGACATGGGCGGCCTGCCCAACGTCTATCCAGGCTATCAGCCCGTCATCAGCGATGACGCCCGTCTGAAATTTGAAGCTGCCTGGGGCGCTCCGCTTTCCTCAAAAATCGGCTTCACCGTTACAGAGATGATCCCTCTGGCTGGCGAGGACAAAATCAAAGCCATCTACATCCTCGGCGAAAATCCCGTCCTCACCGACCCCGATAGCAACCATGTGCGTCACTGCCTGGAAACGCTTGAATTCATGGTGCTGCAAGAGATCTTCCCCTCCGAAACCTCACACTATGCCGACGTCCTGCTCCCCGGCATCACCTTTGCTGAAAAAGACGGCACCTACACCAACACAGAACGGCGCGTTCAATACAGCGAACAAGCCATTGAACCTCTTGGTGACGCACGCCCCGACTGGTGGATCACCAGTCAGATTGCCAAACGCATTCTGGAAATTGGCCAGCGCAAAGTAGATGCCAGCGCCCCATGGGCCGGTTGGGATTACCAATCCGCTGAAGACATCATGACCGAAGTTGCTGCCCTCACCCCCAGCTATGCAGGCATCACCTACGCACGCCTCAAAAACGGGGAACAATTACATTGGCCAGTCAAAGGTCTCGATCATCCCGGCACGCCCATCTTACATGTCGGACAGTTCACGCGCGGCAAAGGTCTGTTTGCGGTCACCCAACACATAGACCCTGCCGAACTGCCCGATGAAGAATATCCCATCCTGCTGACCACCGGGCGTGTCCTCTATCACTGGCATGGTGGTGAAATGAGCCGCCGCGCCAAAGGTCTGATGGAAGTCTACAGCCAATCGTTGATTGAGGTCAACCCCGAAGATGCACAAACACTCGGCCTCAATGGCAACCGTCGGGTGCGCGTTACGTCCCGTCGCGGCGTCATTGAAGCAGAAGCCTGGGTCACCGATCGCGTTCCGCGCGGAATGGTGTATGCAAACTTCCACTTCCCCGAAGTCCCCGCAAACACCCTCACCATCGCAGCCCTGGATCCAATCAGCAAGATCCCTGAATACAAGGTTTGCGCTGTCAAAGTCGAGCTGATTAAAATCTAAACCGGCAAGTCGGCTCCTGCTGCTATTTGCCAATCCTCGCCCAACAAACGGGCGAGGAGTGGCTGTTTGTATGATAACGATGTGCTTTTTGTCATCTACCCCTAACCATCTTTCATCCTATACTTTAAAAGTCTAATTTTCGCAAAAAACCAGGCTTGTTGTATAATTCAATCATACAAATCAAATTGGAGAGTCTATGATACAACTAACCATTGATGGGCAAATCATTCAGGTAGAAGAGGGCAGCACTGTCTTACAAGCTGCCCGCGCCGCAAATATTCACATTCCCACTCTGTGTGACCACCCCGAACTCACCCCCTATGGTGGCTGTCGTCTCTGCCTCGTCGAAGTGGATGGCTTCCGTACACCGCAAGCCTCCTGCACCCTGCCAGCATCCAGCAACATGGTTGTCCACACCAACACAACCAAATTACAAGAAGCCCGCAAATTCATCCTTACCCTCATCTTTAGCGAACGCAATCACTTCTGCCCATTCTGCCAGGTCAGCGGCGGTGATTGCGAGCTACAAAACGCCGCCTACGATGAAGGCATGGCAAATTGGCCCATCTCACCCACCTACAACCCCTACCCAGTAGATGCATCACACCCCTACTTTATTCTCGATAACAACCGCTGCATCCTTTGCCGTCGCTGTGTGCGGGCCTGTAGTGACCTGGTTGGCAATCACACCCTTGGCATGGAAGAACGCGGCGCACGCACGATGGTAATCGCCGATTTTGGTTTACCGCTTGGCTCCAGCACCTGCATCTCCTGTGGCGCTTGTGTACAGGTCTGCCCCACTGGTGCCCTGATTGATCGCTGGAGTGCCTATCGCGGCCACGTCCACGAAAGCGACGTAACCGAAACAATCTGTATTGGGTGTAGTCTGGGTTGCGGCATCCAGGTCCGCACTCGTGACAATCAACTCTTGCGCATTGACGGCAACTGGCAAACCGAAGCCAACGAAGGCCTGCTATGCGAAACGGGTCGCTTCCAGCCCATGGTTGAAAATCGGCAGCGCATCACCTCTCCAATGATTCGCAAGCACGATCAACTCACACCCGTCACCTGGGAAGAAGCCCTGCAAGAAATCGCCCACCTGTTCAATGCTGCCCCCGGTGGCATTGCTGCCCTGGCCTCCACACGCCTGCCTGCCGAAGCATTGTATGCTTTCCAACAAATCTTTGCCGAAAAACTGCACAGTGAACTGGTCACCAGCACCGAAGAAGGCAAAACTACAGCACATGCCGCTGCTCTGGCCCGCCAAATTGCGACTCCCTTTGAAGCACGTCTCGATGCTCTCAAACAGGCCGATTGCGTCCTGCTAATTGGCACCGACCTGCGTGCCAGCCATGAAGTCGCCAGTTTCTTCTTCAAACGTAAGCTGTTACTGGGCACGCGTCTGATTGTCATTGACCCAACCCCCAACCCGCTGAATGAATTTGCCCACCTTGTCATCAAAGCAACTGCCAACTCGGACCTGTTCCAAACCCTGCAAACCAGCCCAACCGGCGACCTGGCCACCGCAGCCCAAATACTGGCCCAAGCCTCTCACCCAGTCATCATCTATGGCGAAGGCATCACGGCTCAGCCCTCTGCCAATGCGCTCCAGGCCCTGGTGCAATACGCACATCACATCAAAGCATCCCTCATGAACCTCAAGGGACAGGCCAATAGCTTGGCTGCGTCACAATATGGCCTTGAAAAACCCTTCGTCCTTAAAGGCCAGTCCATCACCTATCTGGCCCTCGGTGATGAACAACCCACACAACACCTCATCCAACAATTAGAAGCGGCCCCAACATTAATCATCCAGGCAAGCCATGCCTCTGCACTCACCGCCCGCGCTCAGGTTGTCCTGCCTGTAACCAGCTGGCTTGAACAGGAAGGTGCTTACATCAGCTTTGATGGGCGTGTTCAACAAGCCAAAGCCGCCCTCCCAGCCCCAACCAACGTCCGAACCAACCTGGCAGTTCTGCAAGCACTCGCCAATTGTCTGAATCTGACAATTGAAAACACCTGGAAAGAAAAATTGAATCAAAGCACACCCGCTGTACAAATTGCTTAAGGAGAATCTCATGGCAAAACCCAAAATTGCATCTGATTGGATGGCTGGTTGCGCAGGTTGCCACATGTCCCTGTTAGACATTGACGAACGAATTATCAAAATCGCCGAACTGGCCGATATTCGCGCCACCCCCATCACCGACCTGAAGGAACCGGATGAAAGTGGCGTAGATGTAGGCATCCTTGAAGGCGGGGTCAACAACACTTCCAACGAAGAAGTCGCTCATCGCATGCGCAAGCGTTGCAAGTTACTCGTCGCATTTGGTGATTGCGCCGTCTTTGGCGGTGTGCCTGCCCTGAGAAACTTCTTCACACTGGAAGAAAGCCTGCGCCGCGCCTATGTGGAAACTGAAAGCACAGATGCCGAAGGGAAAATCCCCCAGGATCCCGAGCTCTGCAAACCAACTCGAGTGCGCGCCCCGCAAGATGTTGTCCCTGTAGACCTGTTCGTCCCCGGCTGCCCTCCCGACCCGGAAGTCATTTACTACGTCCTCAGCGAACTGGCACAAGGTCGCAAGCCTGTGCTTGAGGGCGATAAACTCCACTGGCACTAAACGAGGAAACATAATGGTCGCACAAAAAATTACCATTGAACCTGTAACCCGCATTGAAGGCCATGCCAAAATTACCATTCGCATGAACGAAAATGGCACGGTTAACCATGCTTATTTACACATTAACGAATTTCGCGGCTTTGAAAAATTCTGCGAAGGGCGTCTCGTCTTTGAAATGCCTCAAATTACTCCCCGCATCTGCGGCATTTGCCCGGTCAGCCATCATCTGGCAGCTGCCAAAGCTGCCGACGCCGTCTATGGCTGCCCACCGCCCCGTCCAGCCACCTTGCTGCGCGATCTGATGCACATGGGGCAAGTAATTCAGAGCCACGGTATGCACTTCTTTGAACTGGCTGGCCCCGATTTACTGCTCGGCTTTGATGCCGACCCCGCCGTGCGCAATGTCATTGGCATGATTGCCGCCAACCCAGAACTAACCATCAAAGCCGTTGAACTACGGAAATGGGGTCAGGAAATCATCAGCATCCTTGGCACACGCCGCATCCATCCGCGTTTTGCAGTGCCGGGCGGCGTTAACAAAACTCTTACCGCTGCCGAGCGCGACACCATTCTATCCGGGTTGCAAGCCTCCATTGCCACCATTCAGACCGGCCTGCAAATCTTTAAACAATGGGCCGAGCAGCACAGCGAAGACATTGCCAAGTTCGCCGTCCTCACCAGCGGCTATTTTGGTCTGGTCACCGAACAAAACGGCCTCGAGCTATACGATGGGCAAATACGCCTGGTCAACTCACAAGGTGCGCAGCTCGAAAAATTCCCCGGCGAACACTATCTCGATTATATCGCCGAGCACGTCGAAGACTGGTCATACCTGAAATTCCCCTACTACAAAAAAATGGGCTGGCCAAACGGCGTCTACCGAGTTGGCCCGCTTGGACGGTTAAATGCATCCAGTCACATTGATACTCCACTTGCCAATGCCGAACTACAAAACTGGCGCGCCATCAATAACGGCAAACCGGTCGAAAACACCCTCTACTATCACTATGCCCGCCTAATTGAAACCCTTTTTGCCACTGAACGGGTCAGTGTCCTGCTGGATGATCCCGACATTCTCAGCACTGACATCATCAACACCCATCACGAATTCAAAGGGGAGGGTGTTGGTGTGCTGGAAGCACCACGCGGCACGCTCTTCCACCACTATTGGGCCAAACCCAACGGGCAACTGGAACGCGTTAATCTAATCGTTGCCACTGGCCATAACAACTGGGCGATGAGCGAAGCCGTAGATAGCGTCGCCAAAACGTACATCACGGGGCCTCAAATTACCGAAGGCCTGCTCAACCGCGTTGAAGCAGCCGTACGCGCTCACGATCCCTGCCTCTCCTGCTCCACACATGCCATTGGCCAAATGCCGATGCAGGTTGAAATGTTCGATGCGCATGGCAACTTGCTTCAACGCGTCGAACGCGGCTAGGTCATTGTACAACAACCAAAATCCCACCCTGTGTTGCTGTTGCGGCACAGGGTGGTTTGTTGTATAATCGCCGCCATGCGTACCCTGCTCCTTGGCTTTGGAAACCCAGACCGTGAAGACGATGGCGCAGCCTGGCACATTCTCACCAGCCTGGCAAAAGCGCTCCATCTACCCGCCCCAGCCACACTGGAAGAAGATTTTGCCCCCCTTGGCGGCGAAACCGACTTTCTCTTCACACTACAACTCACCCCCGAACTGGCCGAAACAATCGCAGCCTACCAGGCTGTTTACTTCATAGATGCTCACACCGGCCACGTTCCCCAAGACCTCTACATCACACCCCTCCAGGCCGATTTTCAAAACTCCCCCCTCACGCATCATCTCACGCCACAAAGTTGCCTCGCCCTGGCCGCCACACTCTACCACAGCCAGCCACAAGCCGAATTGATTTCAGTGCGCGGCTATGCCTTCGGCTTCTCCAACCAACTCTCTGCCTCCACCCGCACCCTCGCCGAACAAGCCATCCAATACTTGCTCCAAAAACTCAACCCAGACACACCCAGTCATCCCACCGAATCCTTCACCTTCTGGCAATACACACCTGAAGGCCCAACCCGCACTGAAAGCCAGATGGCTGTTGAGCAAACTGTCTCTCTAACCGTGAATGGTGATCTCTGGCTCAACTTTCAATGCACACCCGATCGCCTCGAAGCCCTGGCAATTGGCTTTCTGTTCAACGAAGGTTTTATCCACACGCTCAATGAAATTGCCAACATTCACGTCTGCGACCGCAAAGACAACGTGGATGTGTGGCTCACTCACGCCACAAGCAAACCAGCTACCTGGCGGCGCACCTCTGGCTGTCATGGTGGCAGCACCTCGCAAGACTTGCAACGCGATCAGATTCACCCTGTCACATCCACCTTCTGCCTCCCCATTGCTCAAATCTTCCAGCTGGTTGAGGCATTTCTTGATGGACAAACACCCCATCATCAATCAGGTGGCGTTCACACCTCCGGCTTGGCAGATGGAAATCACTTACTCTTTCACATCGAAGATATTGGCCGCCATAACACATTCGATAAAATCGCCGGACAAATTCTGCTTTCATCCCTGCACATCAACACCCCAATTTTGCTCACCTCAGGCCGCATCAGTTCCGATATGTTGCAAAAAGCGGTTCGATTACAAGCACCCATCGTCATTTCCATGCGCTCCACCAGCAGCATCGGCATCCGTCTGGCCGAAGAATGGGGCATCACCCTGATCGGCAGCGCTCGCCGCGGGCGCTTCAACGTCTATGCACATTCCGAGCGCATCAAACAAGGGTGACAATTTACCCCACCATCAGTGACAGTAAACACTTATAGCCCGCCCTCTTCAATGATAAAACAGAATTGCTCCCTGTATTTCATTTGAAAGGACAGGCAGGTATGTACCTCTATCCAGACCTTCTTGAAACGCTGCGCTCCCTTCCCTGGTTTGTCGAACTCACCCCCAGTCAACTAAAAAAGCTGACTGGGATTGTTACCATCCATCAAATCGGCGCCGGACAACACCTGTTTTGCGAAAACGACCGCGAAGATAGCCTCTACATCCTGCTCGAAGGTCAGATTGAATTACGGATGCGCATCCCAGGTCACGGCGAACGCACCATCTTCACTGCCGAGCCACTTGACATTGTTGGCTGGTCGAGCATGACCCAACAAATTGTACGCGAACGCACCGCAACCGCCATCGCCATTCAGCCCACCACCCTGCTTGAATTCAATGGCACCGCCTTACGCCAACTCTGTGACCAAGATCATGACCTGGGCTATGTCGTCATGCGTCGCATTGCCAATGTCGTCGCCAGTCGCCTACTCACCATTCGCCTGAGCCTACTCGAAGCCATTGTCCAACGCGATGCCCTGCGACACCCAGTCACCATGGAATGAGACACCGAAGCACATATTTTTCACCCTTTTGGTAGTATAATTCATTTCATGCATGAACTCTCTGTCACAGAAAACATCCTCGCCATTGTCGAACAACACGCTCACCAATCCCAAGCCACTCACGTCACTGATATTCACATCGTCATTGGCCAACTTGCCAGCATTGTAGATGAATCCGTTCAATTCTATTGGGATCTTATCAGCCAGGGCACCCTTTGCGAAGGAGCCAGGCTACATTTTGAACGCATTCCCGCCAGGTTACTATGCCTACAATGCAATACCGAATACCAAATCCAAGCTAGCCTCACCCCTTGCCCAACCTGCAACAGCTATCAGGTCAAAGTCATTGCAGGAGAAGAGTTCTGGATCGAAAGCATTGAAATAGAAAGGTAAACCTCATGTCCTCTCTACGCGTCCCCGTCCTCGAAAAAATCCTCAACGCCAATGATCAAGTAGCTCAGATGAATCGTCGTCTGCTTGACCAGACAGGCGTGCTCATGATCAACCTGATGGCCTCACCGGGAGCGGGCAAAACCAGCCTGATCCTCAAGACCATTGCTGCCCTTTCCCCCACACTGCGCATTGGCGTCATCGAAGGCGATACCGCCCCCGTGACAATTGATTCCGACAAAGTCATTGCCGCCGGCATGCCCGCCGTACAAATTAACACCGGCGGCGAATGTCACCTCGATGCCCCAATGGTTGCTCAGGGCCTCAACAGCCTACCTTTAAACCAGTTAGACTTGATTATTATCGAAAATGTCGGCAACCTGATTTGCCCAGCAGCTTTTGAGCTAGGCGCCCACATCAATCTGCTTGTTGCCAGCGTTCCCGAAGGTGACGACAAGCCCTATAAATACCCCAATATCTATCGCGGCCTGCATGCCCTGGTCATCAACAAAACCGACCTGTT
>Ga0208695_1001089_pt1 | contig 24025 bp, 19 predicted proteins | sample AD_UKC111_MetaG_FD_184449 | JGI IMG/M metagenome (GOLD analysis project Ga0208695, IMG submission 184449) | Active sludge microbial communities of municipal wastewater-treating anaerobic digesters from Hong Kong - AD_UKC111_MetaG (SPAdes)... | ecosystem: Engineered > Bioreactor > Anaerobic >...
ATTCGTGTGACGTTGACGCATCCCGCGAAACGCGAGCACCGCAGGAATCAGGCGAATCCCTGGGGTCGCCTTTCTTTGGTTACTTTCTTTGGCGAAGCAAAGAAAGTAACTGGCCCCGCGCGGCCACAGAGCGCGCTGGTGGCAAAGAGCAAACTTCATTCCACCGTCACCCTCTCCCTAACCCTCTCCCCTCAAGGGAGAGGGAACCAGCGGCGTTCATGGTTCGACAAGCTCACCACGAACGGGGGGATTGATCACTTGCGCCACGTTCAACAACGGTTACTTGTTCACCGGGCTTGCTGGGTCGAGCAGCAGCGCCATCACATCCTTGATCTGCGCCTCGGTCAGGATACCGGCGTCGCCAAACCTCGGCATGTTCACGCAGGCGTTGTAGGCGTGGGTGTTCCAGATGCGCGTCCAAGTGTATTTCAGGATCGGCTCGGTCTGGCCGCGGTTCTTGCCGTAGTTCCACAGCGTCGGGCCAATGTTGCCGTGCGCGATTTCGGCTTTGTCGATCTGGTGGCAGGCGTAGCAGTTGCCACCCGCGGTCGCGCCGGGTGCGTCACTGAACTGCAGGCCGCGGCCGTTCTGCGCGATGGATTCACCGCGCTTCCAGTCGCCGAGATACTTGCCGTCTGTCGGATACTTCACCGAGGCCATCGCGGCCGCCTGCAACTGCTCCCGCAGCTTGTCGTCGAGCGGTTTGCCGGTGCGCGAGGCTTCGGTGCAGGCCTGCTGCAACGGCGACTGATCCAGCCGCGTGAGGCGCGCCGAGGGCGAGTCCTTGAACGAGGCCTTCATGATGGCCACGATCTCGGCGTCGGTTGGTGCCTTGGCGGCGGGCGGCGATGACGGGCCGGTAGCGCAGCCGACGAGTGCGGCTGCAACGGTAGCGACGAGACCGGCACCGATCACAAATTGCTTCTTCATGATGTTTCCTTCGGGTCCGGTTTAGCGCTTGATCGCGGGTGCGTCCATGGTGCCGTCTTTCGCCTTCACACCCATGTAGGTAATCAGGTCGATCGAGGCTTGCGAGAGGAACTCGAGCTCCGGCAGCCGCTGCTGGCGGAAGCAGTCAAGCAGCCGCCACTGCATGGTGCGCATCGCGCCCTGGCTCACACGGTATGCCGGCCAGGTGGTGAAAGCGCGCTGCGCGTTGTCGGCCTTCTGGAAGTTCGGCAGGTCCTGCAGGCGGATGCGCTGGCCATCGACGCCGTGACAGGTAGCACAGGCAAAGTCATACGGGCCGCCCTTGAAGAAGAACATCTTTTCGCCGCGCAGATAGGACTCACGCTCTTTCGGGTGACTCTGCGGCAAATTGACTTTGGCGCCACGCGACTGGCCAACGACATAGGCGACCAGCGCTTCGTGATCGGTCTGACGCTCACCCTGATTGAGCGAATGCGGCCGTTTGGTCAGCTCTGCCATCGTGAAGCCTTGCAGCGTCACCTGGCAATGCACGAGGCGTGATTCGAGATCCATCACGCGATCGACATCAGCGAAGTAGCGCGGCAGCACGGCGTTGACGCCTTGCACCTTGCCGGCACCGAGGCCGAGATCGCAGCCTTCAAGCGAGGCGTTCTTCGGGCCGCGCTTCTGCTTCCACAAATCCTCGCCACGCATTTCGAGCAGCTCGGCGGGGTTGCCGTCGGCCAGCAGCTGGCGATAGCGTTCGATTTCCTTCTGTGCGTCCTGCGCCATCACGGGCAACACGGACGCGGCGAGCATTGCCGCCAGCAGTTTTGCTTTCACGTAACTCCTCCTTAAAGCAAACTTGATTTTGTCGGCGACACTGTTGTTTGTCGTCCCCGCGAAGGCGGGGACCCAGACCGACCAGGACTAACCGCAGCCAGCACCGACGCGCCCCCCATCCCCCGTCACCGGTCTGGATTCCCGCCTTCGCGGGAATGACAACGGTGACAAATCAGCCGCCACGGCGCGGCGCTATCAGCTACGAAATAGTCGCTTCGTCGGTGCGCTTGTCGCCCTTGTTGTCGGTCCAGGTCACGACCACCTTATCGCCTTTGGCGCCGCCCTTGAAGCTGAAGTTCATCACCGGGTTTTGCGAGACGGACGGGCCGAACTGTGCGGAGAGCACCGTCTTGCCATTCCACGTTGCCGTGACGTTCTGGATGTGATGCGCCGGAACCGTATTGCCCGCGCCGTCCTTGCGCTGGCCGGTCTCCATCACGTGCGCCATCAGCACGCGCACTTCGGTCACGCCACCGTCTTTCAGTTGTGCGCGAATGCGCATCGGATCTGCCATGTTCTTTCTCCTCTAACTTTCGGTGCCTGACAACCGCGCGAAGCGCCGTCAGGCAAGGCGTCGGAGCGCGCCGTGTGCACACGCACACCAGCGGACCGACAACGCAGCATCACGGCGCTGCAGCCGGTTGTCGCTTAGCCGCCGCAACCACCGAGGGTGACTTTGACTTCCTTGGTCGCCACGTAGTACTTGCCGTTGGCCTTGACCACTGCGTGCACGTTGGAGCTCTGGCCCATCTTCACGCGGGTGCCCACGTTCGCTTCGGTGCCTGCCGGAATGTCGAACTGCGCCGACAATGCGTAGGGGTTTTTCTCGACCAGAATGGCGATCGACTGCGTGCCCGCGATCTTGCTGGCCACCGCGATCGGCACTACCGCGCCGTTTTCGGCGATGTCGGGAGCCGTGATGGCGATATCACCGGACTTTTCAACGCCCGCGCCGCCGAGCGCCTTGACGACGTCATTGAGGCTCTTGGCATCGAATGCTGCCTTGTTCCAGTCCGCAAACGCCGATGCCGGCAAAACACCCGCGCCGATCGCTGCCACCACAACGGCGAAACCGCCGCCCGTCTTGAGCGCCTGGCGGCGCCCGGTATCGATTGAAGTCATTGCTGCTACCTCCAGAAACATGAACTGATTGAATTTTAGGCGCCCGGCCGGGCTCACCCGTGCGCGTTTGTCCGCATATTGGTATGCACAACTTACTGGAACTTGCCAGCGGCGATCCACTCGGCGATGGCCCGGATTTCCGCGTCCGGCACATGATCCTGCGGCGGCATGGCGGTGCTGCCCCAGGCGCCGGTGCCGCCCGATTTGATGCGAACCGTCAGCAGGCGGATGGCGTCCGCCGGGCGTTGCGCCGCGTACTTTTTGTGCACGTCAAGCAGCGCCGGGCCGACAATCTTGTTGCCGATGCCGTGGCAAGCGAGGCAGGCGTGGGCCTGCGCCATCTTCATCGGGTCCGACGCGCCACCGGTGGCAGCGGCTGCGCCCCTGTTGCGGGCAGCGAGTGCGACGAAGGTTTGCGGCGCCGGCTCCAGTGTTTCTGCGCCACGCACACCACCCAGCGTGCGATTCTGCAGCGCAATGTCACCGTGGGCGTTGCGAGCGTAGTCGGGCAGATGGCTGGTAACCGTGACCTTCGGCGCGCAGTTGGTCATGCAGCTTGAGCCCTGCACGTCGGGCTTGGCGCCCTGCTCCCACAGGCCGTGCTCGCGCGTCTTGCCGTTGCGGTTGGGCAGGCGGTTCTGCGTGGCCTGCATGTTCTTGTCGGACAGAACGTAGTCCGATGGCACCACACCGCCCATGTTGAGGATGTAGGCGACCACCGCGTAAACGTCGTCGGTGGTCAGGCTCTTCGGCTGGTTCCACGGCATCGCGCGGTTGATGTAATCCCATAGCACCGAAAGCTCGGAGACTTTCATCAGCGTGGTGCGCTGCGGCACAGTGTCGCTGCGCAACGAGGCGACGTGGCCGGTTTTCACGTCTTCGGCAGTGGTGCCGCCGACGATGGGCGTGAACACTTCGTTCGATTCACCGAACGCACCGTGGCAGTTTTCGCAGCGCGACTCCCACACTTCCTGCCCGCGCGCCACCGTCCCTGCACCCGGCGGCAAACCGGTGAAGTCGGGCCGCACGTCGATGTCCCACGCCTTGACCTCGGCCGGCGTGGCCGGGCGGCCAAGTTTGGCGAGTTGCGGTGAGTCGGCGTGGGCACTCGCAAAAGCAAGCGCACTCACGAGCGCGGCTTGCAACAATCTCGTGTTCCCTCCCCCCCGGTGGGGGAGGGTTAGGGAGAGAGGGATCGGGCGTCGCAAGGTCAAACGCCCCCTCTCCCCCGCCCCTCTCCCACGAGGGGAGAGGGGAGCGTTCATCTGCGTATCTACATATGCACGCACCAGCAATCGGTTAACCCACCTGAACATTGCTAACCTCCCCGTTGGCCGAGACGAGCCAGCTCTGAATCGAGTTGTTGTGATAAATCGACTTGGTGCCGCGCACCTTGCGCAGCTCCGTGATCGAGGGCTGCACGTGGCCGGTCGAGTCCGTCGCCCGCGACATCAGGATGGCGTCGCCACCGTCCCAAGTCCAGTCGATATTGAAGCGGGTCAGGCATTTGTCGAGGACCGGTGTCTCCAGCCGCGCCGTCCGCCAGTTCTTGCCACCATCGACCGAGACATCGACCTTTCTGATCTTGCCGCGACCGCTCCAGGCGATGCCGGTGACGTTGAAGTAGCCCTTGTCGATCAGCACCTGACCGCCGGACGGCGAGGTGATCACGCTCTTCACTTCCTGGATGCTGGTGTACTGCCGGTGCTGGCCGTCGGGCATCAGGTCGACGTAATGAATCGTTTCATCCTTGGTGGCGTAGGGCTGGTCGCCTACTTCAATGCGGCGCAGGTATTTCACCCACGACACGCCCTGCACGCCGGGTACCACCAGGCGCAGCGGGTAGCCGTTCTCGGGCCGCAGCATTTCGCCATTCATGCCGTAGGCGACCATCACGTCGTCGAGCACGTTGGCCATGTTGATGGTGCGCGTCATGCTGCTGCCGTCGGCGCCTTCGGCAAGCACGAATTTGCCCTTCTTGAAATCGGCGCCGCAGTCATCGAGCAGCCATTTCAGCGGCACGCCGGTGAACTCGCAGCAGGACAGCATGCCGTGCGTGTACTGCACTGTCGGCACCGCGACATTGCCCCACTCCATGCCGGTATTGGCGCCGCACTCGATGAAGTGCATGCGCGAGATCGACGGCATGCGCATCAGGTCGTCCATGGTGTAGACCTTGGCCTGCTTGACCAGACCGTTGATCATGAAGCGATGCTGCGCTGGATCGATGTCCCACCAGCCCTGATGGTGACGCTCGAAGTGCAGCCCGCTCGGCGTGATGATGCCAAAGAAGCCCTGCAGCGGCGCGAAGCTCACACTCGCTGCGCCCACGCGGGTGAGGCCTGGGCTCTCGCGGCGTTGCAGGTTTTCTTCATGCTTCGACGGCAGGCCATACGGGCGGGCGGCGACCGGTTGGCCGAGGCCCTTGGTGTGCGCCGGCAAATTCAGAATCGCGGGATCGCCCTCGCCGACGTCCGCCGCAAAGGCGCCCTTTGGCAACGCCAGCGCGCCGGCAGCGCCACCGGCGGCCAGAAACGCCTTGCGCAGGAAGCTGCGGCGGTCGTCGCGCGACAGCGTCATCGCGTCGCGGGTCAGGAAAAATTCGGGCGCCTTCTGCAGGCGACCCGGCCGTTGGGGTGGGAAGGTCATGACGGTCCTAGCGTGCTTCTTGTTGCGCGGCGAGTGCGGCGTAGGTTGGCGCGCGGGATTCAGCATGCACGGCAACCTCGCCCTCGCTCATGAATTGCGATGCGCCGCGCTGCAGGGCCTGAACGTCGGTCTGTTCCATTTCGCGGGCGACCAGGCTGACGCAGGCGTTGCGGCAGATCTCGGTGAGCGTGCGGTCGGTGATGGTGTAGAGCGCCTGCGCGCCGACCTTGCGGCGGGAGGCCACGCCGGCCATGTGCAGGTTGGCGAGATGTCGTGACACCGTGCTTTGCGACAGTCCGGTCGTCGTCACCACATCATTGACGCTCTTTTCGAGGTTGCAGATGGTGTGGATGACCTTCAGGCGCGACGAGTCAGACAGCAGCGAAAAATATCGCGCTACCTTGTCGAAGACAGGTTCGAGCTCCTCCACTTGCACCACCTCCTTCTTGTCCTTGATCTGGTTCAAGCGAAGTGAATTATGCGCATACACGCATATTTGCAAATACGGGTTTTCCCGCAATTATTGTGCTTCGACAACGCTAGGGCTTTTTGTTGAAAACCTTATTCAATATGGGCTCAATGCACGAAACACCGTAAAGTCGATTCGCGCAAAAAATTGCCTTTGAACCCCAAGCAGATGCGCTTTTCGTTACCGAGCTGAGTGCGGGCAGCACCGGCGCGGGTACCCGATCGGCGTGGCACATCGTCGCACGCGGCTGGTGCTCAGAAACCGGCTAGCGCTGATCAGAAAATGAAAGAGCCCGGCTGAGCCGGGCTTTTTCAGAAAGCGAGTGGTCGCTTACGGATACTTGATGCTGCAACCGTATGGGGTTGAAGTGGCCACCGTAATCGGCTTGCCGGCCAGCGTTTCGTCGAGGGCAGCGCGGACAAAGTTCTTCGCAGTCTTGACATCTGCCGGGTTGGCGCTGCGCTTGTCGTCGATTCCGCCGGCATAAACGAGCCTGCCATTGGGGTCGATCACGTACATATGCGGCGTGGTTTTCGCCTCGTAGGCCATGCCCGCCTTGCCAGTCTCGTCCATCAGCAGATAGCTCGACGCGCCCTTCCACTCGCCATTCATTTTGGCGTTGAGTTTGGTCGGTTCAAGGTAGTCGGTAGCGGACTTGTTGGTGCTGTTCACCGACAGCCAGACCACGCCTTTGGCCGTCGCGTCCTTTTGCAAGGACTGCATGTTGTTCGAGTTGTAATGCTTCTGCACGAAGGGGCAGCCGGGGTTGGTCCACTCCAGCACCACGTGTTTGCCCTTGAAATCGGACAGTTTCACCGCCTTGCCGTTGACGTCGGTCAGTGCGAAATCGGGGGCCGGCTGGCCAACGCTGACAGCGTGCGCAGCCACCACGGCAGTGGAAATCAGGAGGGTTGCGAGCGTTCGGATCATGGGGACTCCTTTTAGATTCAATGACGAGTGACGAATGACCAATGACGAAACGGGAGCGCGGCGGCGCGCACCGCACTTTCCGTCATTGGTCATTCGTCCAGCGCGAAGCGCGTTCGTCCTCGCCGCGCCTACAGCTTCGCCAAAGCCTCTTTGACGATACCCGTTGTCAGCAGTTCCGGCAAGAGCTGCTCGGGTTTGCCGGGGGCGTGCAGCACGTAGACCGGCACGCCGGAGCGGCCCATCGCGGTAAGTGCCTGGGTGATGCGTTCGTCGCGGTTGGTCCAGTCGGCGCGCATCAGCGTTACGTTCTTGGCGGCAAACGCCTGCTCAATCTCCGCGCGAGTGAGCACCAACCGCTTGTTCGCCTGGCAGCTCACGCACCATGCGGCCGTGAAGTCCACAAATACCGGCTTGCCTTCGGCATTGAGCTTCGCAATCAGCACCGGATCCCAAGGCTGCCAGTTAGCAGTACTGGATTTACCGGCGCCTGCCGAGGTCGCTGCTTGCGCCGGCTCGCCCGCCGGCCAGGCCAAAACGGCGGCCCCCAGCGCCGCTGCGACACCTGCCCAGCGGACCGTCGGCCGCATCGAGCCAATCAGCCAGGCGCCGAAAGCGAGTCCGACCAGGCCCAGCAGCCCGATCGCCGCGCCATCCGCGCCGGCCTGCAGCGAGAGCACCCAGACCAGCCAGACCACGGTGACAAACATCGGGAACGCCAGCACCTGCTTGAAATTGACCATCCACGGTCCCGGTCGCGGCAGCTTGTCCAGCCACTTCGGGAACCACGCCAGCAACACATAGGGCAACGCCATACCAAGTCCGAGCGCGGCGAACACCGCCAGCGCTGCCGCCGCCGATTGCGTCAGCGCGAACCCGAGCGCGGCGCCCATGAACGGTGCCGTGCACGGGCTGGCGGCGATCACCGCCAGCACACCGGAGAAAAACGCATCAACACCGGGATGTTTTGCCTGCATCGACAGCAGCGACGACGGCGCCAGCTGCCCGACCTCGAACGCGCCCATCAGGTTGAGTCCGATCAGGAAGAAGATCACCGCCAGCACCCACACCACGCCGGGGTTCTGCAGCTGGAAGCCCCAGCCGACGGCGCTCCCGGCGCCCTTCAGCGCGAGCAGCGCGCCCGCGAGCACGAGGAAGGAGAGCACCACACCCACGGCGTAGAAGAGGCCGTGCTGGCGCATCTGCTTTGCGCCGTTCGCCGCGCTGCCGGAGTGCTGCGCGAACGACAGAATCTTCAGCGACAACACGGGGAACACGCAGGGCATCAGGTTCAGGATCATGCCGCCGACGAAGGCGAGCGCGAGGGCGGACCAGAAGGTGAGATCGGTGCCACCCGACGCCGCGCTGTTGGCGGCACCGGTTGCGGCCAGCGCCGTTGCGCCCGCCGGGAGCGCGAAAGCCGAGGTTGAAACCGTTGCCAGCGTGTTGCCAGACAGTTCGCCTTTGGCGCCCACCGGCGCCCCCGCCGCAGCCAGCAACACCGGGAAACTATCCGTCAGTTTGGCCCCATCCACCAGTTTGAGCTTCACCGCGTAACCACGCTCGGTCCGGTACACCTGCTGCACTGAGGGATCACTGATTTGTTCCTGCACCGGGAACACGTCGAGTCCGGTCAGCTTGCCGGCGTTGGCTGGCGCTGTCACATCCAGCCACACCTCACGGGCAGGATTGGGGGCAGCATAGAGTGTGGCCTTCCAGGCGCTGGCGTCGCCAGGTTGCGCGGCGCGGGCCGCGACGAAGCGGGCGGCGGCAGGCCCTGGCGCGGCATCCTTGCCCTTCTCGCCCACCGGCAGCGTCACGGCGACTTCGCCCTCTTCCGGGATGCAGACGTCCTTGCAGACCAGCCACTCGGCCTTGCCTTTCAGCGTGATGCTCTCGCCCGGGTTCGCTGAGGTTGGCACGCTCACCGTCAGCGGCAGCAACACCTCGCCCTCGTAGCCGAAGTTGATGATCGGCCCAGTCGCGAGCCGCTTCGGCGTCGGCCAGTCGAATTCGCCCACGCCATAGCCGGCCGGCACTTGCCACGTGATCTTGGTCGGATAGCCGGAATCGCCCGGGTTTTTCCAGTAGGTGTGCCAGTGCGGTGCGTGCTTGATCGACAGGCCGATGGTGTTCTTCTCGCCCACCACCAGTGCCGTCTTCTCGGCGATCAGTTCGACCTCGGCGTGTTCGGTTTTGATCGGCGCGGCCTGCGTCAGGCCAGTGCACAGCAACGCCAACGCCACGGCCCACGTCGTCATTCCCGCGAAGGCGGGAATCCGGCGTCGTGCTCGACCGAAGGTCAAATTGGAAAAACGTGGCGTCATGGTTGAAGGGATTCAGTGAGGTCTGGATTCCCGCCTTCGCGGGAATGACAAAGCAGCGACATTGGGAGGCGGACAACGTGAGAGCGGACAGCCGCGTTTTTGGTTCCCGCGACGCGAGACCCAGACCCTTACAATTCAAGGGTTTAGAGCCAATTTTAGTGCGCCGCCGCAGCGTTGTGGCGCACAAGCCTGTCATGGAACCCACCTACAACCACAAGGCGGTCGAAGCCGCCGCGCAATCGCATTGGTCCGCAACCGATGCCTACAAGGCCGTCGAGAACGACCCGCGCTTCCCCAAAGGCAAGTATTACGCCTGCTCGATGCTGCCGTATCCGTCGGGCAAACTGCACATGGGCCATGTGCGCAACTACACGATCAACGACATGATGTACCGCCAGCTTCGCATGCGCGGCTACAACGTGTTGCAGCCGATGGGGTGGGACGCCTTCGGCCTGCCGGCAGAAAACGCGGCAATGAAGAACGGCGTGCCGCCGGCGAAGTGGACGTACGAAAACATCGCGTACATGAAGAAGCAGATGCAGTCGATGGGCCTCGCCATCGACTGGTCGCGCGAAATGGCCGCCTGCGATCCTCACTACTACAAGTGGAACCAGTGGCTATTTTTGAAAATGCTCGAAAAGGGCATCGCGTACCGTAAGACGCAGATCGTGAACTGGGATCCGGTCGATCAGACCGTGCTCGCCAACGAGCAGGTGATTGACGGCCGCGGCTGGCGCACGGGTGCGCTGGTTGAGAAGCGCGAAATTCCAGGCTATTACCTCAAGATCACCGACTACGCCCAGGAGCTGCTGGACCCGGTTGCCAATCCCGATAGCCCTGACTTTCTCAAGGGCTGGCCGGATCGCGTGCGTGCGATGCAGGAGAACTGGATTGGCAAATCCGAAGGCGTGCGCTTCGCTTTCCCGCATGACATCAGGGACGCAAGCGGACAGCCGATTCAGGACGGCAAGATGTACGTGTTCACCACGAGGGCGGACACCATTATGGGTGTCACCTTCGTGGCCGTTGCGCCGGAGCATCCGCTGGCGGTGCGCGCAGGGGAGTTGAATTCTGCGCTGGCGGCGAAGATCGAAGCACTCAAGGCTGGCGGTACGACCGAGGCCGAGATGGCGCTCAAGGAAAAAGAAGGCGTCGCGACGGGCCTGTTCGTGACGCACCCGCTCACCGGCGACAAGGTTGAGGTGTGGGTGGGCAACTACGTGCTCATCACCTACGGCGACGGCGCCGTGATGGGTGTGCCGGCGCATGACGAGCGCGATTTTGCATTTGCCAAGAAGTACGGTTTGCCCATTCAGCAAGTCGTCGCACTTGGCAGCAATGCTTTTGACACGGTTGCGTGGCAAGACTGGTACGGCGCGAAAGGCGATGGACTCGCGGTCAATAGCGGCAAGTACAACGGCCTCAAGTTCAAGGATTGTGTTGACGCAGTCGCCGCTGACCTCACAGCCATTGGCCTTGGTGAGAAAAAAATCACCTGGCGCCTGCGCGATTGGGGGATTTCGCGGCAGCGCTACTGGGGCACGCCGATTCCGATCATCCACTGCGATGAGCACGGCGCGCAGCCGGTGCCGTTTGATCAGTTGCCGGTGGTGCTGCCGGAAGATTGCATTCCCGATGGTTCAGGCAATCCGCTGCACAAACACGAGGGCTTCCACAAAGGCGTCACGTGCCCGAAGTGCGGCAAGCCCGCCCGTCGTGAAACCGACACCATGGACACCTTCGTCGATTCGTCATGGTATTTCATGCGGTATGCATCCCCCGGCAACAACGAGGCGATGGTCGATGCGCGCAACGACTACTGGATGCCGATGGATCAGTACATCGGCGGCATTGAGCATGCAATTTTGCATCTGCTCTACGCACGCTTCTGGACGAAAGTCATGCGTGACGTTGGACTCGTCAAGTTCAACGAACCGTTTACCAAGTTGCTGTGCCAGGGTATGGTGCTCAACCACGTTTACTCGCGCAAAAACGCGAAGGGCGGCATCGAATATTTCTGGCCCACCGACGTGGAAAACACCTTCGGCGCCGACGGTCGTGTGACGGGCGCCAAACTCAAGAGCGACGGCAGCACCGTGGACTACGGCGGCGTGACGACGATGTCGAAGTCGAAGAACAATGGCGTCGACCCGCAGGACTTGATCGAACGATACGGCGCCGATACCGCGCGCCTTTACATGATGTTCACGGCACCGCCGGAAGCCACGCTGGAGTGGAACGACGCGGCCGTGGAAGGCTCGTGGAAGTTCCTGCGCCGCGTGTGGGCCTACGCACACAAGCACGACGCCGCGCTGCGTGCCGGAATCGCGGGGCCGCGTGATGAATCGAAGTTCAGCGACGCCGCGAAGAATCTGCGTCGCGAAATTCACACCACGCTCAAGCAGATCAATTTCGACTTTGAGCGCATCCAGTACAACACGGTAGTGTCCGGTTGCATGAAAGTGCTCAACGCACTGGAAGCAGCTGACGTCGCGGCCGTCACGCCGCCGGCACTCGCGGAGTGTTTCTCGATTTTGTTGCGCGTGCTCTACCCGGTGTGCCCGCACATCACGCAAGCGCTCTGGCAGGAGCTTGGCTACGAGACGTGCTGCGGCGCACTGCTCAATGTGGCGTGGGCTGATGTTGACGAAAATGCATTGCAAAGCGACACCATCGAACTCGTGCTGCAAGTCAACGGCAAAACCCGTGGCGTGGTTGTTGTGCCATTCGGTGCCGACAAGGCCGCGATTGAGGCGGCAGCGGCCGCTTCACCGGACGTGGCGAAGTACGGCGAAGGGCGTGCACCGAAGAAGATCATCGTCGTGCCCGGAAGACTGGTCAATGTCGTCGTTTAGGACGTCGCGCGGCTCTGCCGCGCCAGGACGACGCTCGCTGCGCTTGCTAGGACGACGGCCGCTGCGCGGCCTAGGACGCGAGGTTTGCCAATCCCGTTGCTCACTCAATCTGCCCTGGACGGTTGAATGAAAAAATATCTCACCCCGGCATTGCGTCCTAGCGCGCAGCGCGTCGTCCTAGCAAGCGCAGCGAGCGCCGTCCTAGGTCGCGTAGCGACCGTCGTCCTGACGTTTGCGGTCGCTTCCTGCGGCTTTCACCTGCGCGGCGCGGCGAGCTACCCGTTCCAGAGCGTGTACGTACAGGCGCCGACGACCTTTGGTGTCGGAACGCTGACGGTGGCGGGGTCTGGTGCCCCGGTGGTACCTGATGTGATTGCGGGTCTCAGCCGCAACGGCATTGCCCTTAAATCGAAAATCGAGGACGCGGACTTCTCGGTGCGCTTCCTGCAAGTGTTCTTCGATAAACGCGTGTTGTCACTCTCCGGCGGCGGTCGTGCGCGTGAGTTCGAGCTGGAATACCGCGTGCGCTACGAGTTCGTCGACGCCAAGGGACGCCTGTGGGGCGAGCCGGGTGAAATCACCATCCGTCGTGACTTCTCGTTTGCAGAATCACAGGCGCTGGCGAAAGAGGCCGAGGAACGCCAGCTGGTGCGCGACATGCAGCTCGACGCCGCCGCGCAGATTTTGCGGCGCTTGCAGTCGGTGAAGCGACCGACCTGAGCCCGGCGCAACAGCTGTAGGAGCAGCACCGTCGCGACAGTTGGCGCGACGTTAACGATCAGTCGCGGCCCCGCGCCACTGCGCGCCCTGTCCGCGCTCCTACAATTCGGTGATGCTCGTCTCCCCCGACAATCTCGCCTCGAAGCTGCACGACGGCCTCAAGCCGCTCTACCTCATCCACGGCGAAGAAACGCTGACCAAACTCGAAGCAGCCGACGCCATCCGCGCGGCCGCACGCAAGGCGGGCTACAGCGAGCGCGAACATTTTGTTGTCGAGGCGCATTTCGACTGGAGCCTGGTCACGCAGTCGAGCGACAACCTGTCGCTGTTTGCGACACAGCGCATCGTCGAAATCACCATCAACACGGCCAAGCCGTCGGCGGATGCAGCGGAGTTCCTCGCCAGCATCGCGGCTGATCCACCACCCGACACGCTCTTCATCGTCGTTCTGCCGAAGCTTGATCGTACCGCTACTGAGAGCGCGTGGTTTGCAGCTTGCGACCGTACGGGGGTGACGGTTGCGGCGCCGCTGGTGGAGCGCGATGCGCTGCCGCGCTGGGTGAAAGCGCGACTGACCGCTATCGGTTTTGATGCATCGCGTGAAGTGATCGAGCTGATCTGCGAGCGCTGTGAGGGCAACCTGCTCGCGGCGAAGCAGGAGATTGCAAAGCTCTCGCTGCTGGTCAAGCCCGGCAAGCTGGACGTGGACGATGTGCTCGGCGCCGTGGCTGACGTGGCGCGCTATGACGTAGGCGAGCTCTCCGAGGCCTTTCTGCGCGGTGACTTGCCGCGTTACGGCCGCGTGCTCTCGGGCCTGCAGGCGGAGGGCGAGCAGGCGCCGCGATTGTCGTGGCAGCTCTCCGAAGATGTGCATGCACTGGGCAGCATCTTCATGGCGCGCCGCGAAGGTGTGCCGATGGTGCAGGCGCTGCGCAACGCACGGGTGTGGGGCAAGCGGCAAAAGGCGATGGAAGTTGCCACCAACCAGATCGACCCGCGCCGGATCGCCACACTACTCAAGCAGTGCGCCACACTCGACGCGCAGAGCAAGGGACAGGCGCCCGGCGACGCCTGGCTCACGCTTGGTGGCCTCGCTGCGCTGGCGCATGGGGCGCTCGCACTTTAGGCGCTGACTTGCGCGAGCCTCAGTAGCTTGCGCCGCTCACGCGAGCGCGAGCAAGCTCGCGCCCCCGCTGTGACGGTCGTAGCCGCGATGGAGCGTAAGCGGAATCGAGGCATTTTGGTCCAGCCAATTTGCCAGACTCACACACGCGGATCTTCGAGTTCACTTCGTTGCATCGAGGCTACAGATCGGCCCTGTGGAAGCTGCTTTGTCGCCACCTCTCACACGAACGCAGACGGCCGCGGCAGAGCCGCTCCTACAAATTTGCCAGCAACGCCATCGCGGCCACCGCGGCCGTTTCGGCGCGCAACACGGTCGCACCGATCCGCAACTTGTGTGAGCAGTGCGCGAGCAATGTTTCACGCTCGTTAGGCGCAAAGCCGCCTTCCGGTCCCACGAACACGTTTAGCGACGCGTGACTCACAGCGCTGGAATTTGCCTGTCCGAGATCGCCTTCTGCATCAAGCAGCACGTTGACCAGGCCCTGCGTCGCCGACAACGCATCACTCAACGGTATCGGTGCAGCAACGTCCGGAATGCGGTTGCGCCCGCACTGCTCACATGCAGCGATCGCCACACCACGCCAGTGCTCGACTCGCTTCGCGACATCACCAGGGATGCGCTGCGAGCGCTCGCTGTACAGCGGCTGGATCGCCGCGACGCCCAGCTCGGTCGTCTTCTGGATCAGCCAGTCCATGCGGTCATTGGCGATCAGCGCGGCGTAGAGCGTCACGGTTCGCACGGCCTCGCGTTCGATGGCGACGTGCTGCGCGGCAGCGACCACAACCTCGCGCTTGCCGATGCTGTTGATGGTCGCAGGCGTTTCGCCACCCTGCCCATCAAACAGCACGATGCCATCACCGTCACGCAGGCGCAGCACTCGGACGTGCTGGGCAACCTCGGCCGACAGCGTGAAGGTCGAGTCCGGCGCGACGGCCTCTGAGCAGAAAAAACGCGGCACGGTACTAATCCTGTGGCGAACCACGTAGCCTCGATGCAGCGTAGCGGAATCGAGGCATTATTGAATCGAACAACGCCAGCCCCTCGATTCCGCGTTGCTGCATCGAGGCCACAGAACGCAGTTCACGATGCATTGGCAAATTTCCACAACGCGCTCAACACAGCATCAGGCGCTTCGCTCGTCATGTTGTGCCCCGCATCGCGGATCGTCTCGGCGCGTGCGTTGCGCAGCGCGGCGAGCGCGCCCTGCGCAGCTTTTGGTGGGGTCATCATGTCGTACTGACCGATCAGCAACAGCGCGGGCGCGTTCACGGCAGCAGCCGAGTCGAGGCCGCCGGTGTACGCCTTGCACGCGGCGAGATCGTTGTGCAGCACGCCCTTTGCCATGCGGCGCATCAGCGCGACGCTGTTACCCGGCAGCCATGACCCCGGCACCTTCTGGTTGTTGCCCAGGTGTCCCGCCGGCGCGTAGGACCAGTCGACGATCATGCGCCGCGCCTTTTCTTCGTTATTCAGCGCAGCGTCGAGCAGCGCATCCCCCACCGCCATCGGCACAGCAGTCCCCACCAGCACGAGTCTCGCGACGAGGTCAGCACGCTTCGATGCCAGCTCCAGCGCGGTCAGCGAGCCCATGCTGTGGCCAATCACGACGGCATTCTTCACCGGCACGGCGTCGAGGAACGCTGCTACCCAGGCAGCAAGTACTGGCACGCTGGTACACAGCGGCCCTGCGCTCTGGCCGTGGTCCGGCAAGTCTAGGGCGAGCACGTTCCAGCCGTGGAATGCGAAGTAGCGCGATTGCAGCGACCACACGCTGTGATCGTTGCCAGCACCGTGGATGAAGACAACCGTTGGTTGCGTGGCGACGAAGGCGCGAGTGCCGGTGTAGGCGTAGGCAGTGGCGCCGTTCACTTGAATTTTCATTTCGTCTTCTCCGCCGCCTTCAACGCCCGCGCCAGATCGTCGATCAGATCCTTGGCGTCCTCCAGCCCGATCGACAGGCGAATGGTGCCCTCGGTGATGCCTGCTTTCACCAGCGCGTCGGCGCCCATGCGCGAGTGCGTGGTGCTGGCGGGATGAATCACCAGCGATTTGGCGTCGCCGACATTGGCCAGATGCGAGAACAGGCGCAGGCTGTCGACGAAGGCCTTGCCCTGCGCGCGCGTGCCCTTGAGGTCGAACGAGAACACGGCCGTCGTGCCCTTCGGGAAGTATTTCTTCGCGAGCTCGTGGTCGCGATGCTCCGGCAGTTCCGGGTGGTGAATGGCGCCGACGAAAGCGTGCGAGCGCAAAAACTCCACCACCTTGCGCGTGTTGGCAACGTGCCGCTCCATACGCACCGGCAGCGTCTCGATGCCCTGCAAAATCTGCCACGCACTCATCGGTGCCATGCAGGCACCGAAGTCGCGCAACCCTTCGCGACGGCAGCGCAGCAGGAACGCGGCAGTGGATGACTCTTCGGCGAACACCATGTCGTGAAAGCCGTGATACGGCGCGGCCAGCGTCGGGAAGTTCGCGCGGCCCTTGTCGGAGAGCCAGTCGAAGCGCCCGCTATCCACCAGCAGGCCACCGATCACCACGCCATGCCCCTGCAGGAATTTGGTCGCCGAATGGAACACGATGTCGGCACCATGCTCGAATGGCCGGATCAGATACGGTGTGGTCAGCGTCGAATCGAGCATCAGTGGCACGCCCACGTCATGCGCCACGGCAGCGACGGCCTCGATGTCGATCAGCAGATTGCCGGGATTGCCCAGCGTCTCGCCGAAAAAAAGTCGCGTGTTCGGGCGCACTGCAGCGCGCCACGCGTCTACATCCCACGGGTCCACGAACGTCGTCTCGATGCCGAAGCGCGGCAGCGTGTAGTCGAGCAGGTTGTGAGAGCCGCCATACAGCGCGCGGCTGGCAACGATGTGACTGCCGGCGCCCATCAGCGTGACGATCGCCAGATGCATCGCCGCCTGGCCGGAGGCGACGGCGATGGCGCCAATGCCGCCCTCCAGCGCCGCGATGCGTTCCTCGAGCACGGCATTGGTCGGGTTCGAGAGCCGTGAGTACACGTGGCCCGCCCGCTCCATGTTGAAAAGCGCCGAGGCGTGATCCGAGTCCTCAAACACGAATGACGAGGTTTGATAGATCGGCGTCGCCCGCGCGCCGGTCGCCGGGTCGGGCCGCGCACCGGCATGGACGGAGAGAGTGTCTAGCTCAAACATGAACAGACGTTCGACATTGACGAACGCGACGGTTGCTATGGGTGGGAGTTTACGGCGTGCGACCGCCGCGCAGTCAGCGGCGGAACGGCGGAACAAATCCGCGTCACGGCGCCAGAATTTTCAGTGGCATCGGTCCGGACGGATGCCGGATAAGAGCGACGCAGCTTCCAAAAGCGATAAAAATGCGTTGTATTTTTACAACAGTAAACGGGCAACTTTATCGACCGAATGGCGTCTGCATGCGGGCTAGAAGCACAAAATAGAAAAAGTCGGAAATACGGAAAATACCCTCTGAGCCCTTGATGAATGCGGATTATGGCAAAAAGCCACTCGCTCGCCGGCAGTCAAGATTGCGTCCGAAAAGGGCGCAGCGAATCACAGCAATTCGCCCGGTTGCAGCGGCTCCATCTCGTTGAGCATTTCGTGCATCTTGTCACGCGCCTGGATGAAGGTCGAATCCTTCCCGGCCTCGGCCAGATAGTCATCGAATCCATCGCCATGCGAACGGCGCAGATGGTTCACCAGCGAGAGGAAGGTGGTGACCATGCGCGGGTCGAAATGCGTGCCTGACGTGCGTTCGATTTCGAGCACCGCCTCCTCGTGCGTCCACGCATGCTTGTAGGCGCGGGCATGGGTGAGCGCGTCGTACACGTCCGCCAGCGCAGCGATGCGCGCCACCTCCGGGATGTTGTCGCCCTTGAGGCCGCGCGGATAGCCGCTGCCATCCCACTTTTCATGATGATGCAGGGCAATCTGCTCGGCAAGACGAAACGCCGGATGCGAACACTGCTGCAGGATTTGCGCACCAATAGTGGTGTGCTTCTGCATCACGATAAATTCAGCTTCGGTTAAGCGTCCGGGTTTCATCAGCAAGCCATCGGGAATGCCGAGCTTGCCAATGTCATGCAGACGCGCAGCGAGCTCCACGTCCTGGCAGAACTTGTGCCCGAAGCCGAGTGCGTTCGCCAGCAGACCAGCCAGCTTGCCGACGCGATAGGCATGGCGGCCAAAGGCGTCCTCGCGAAGTTCCGCTGCGACCGCGAGACGCTCCAGCGCATCGCGGTAAAGCTGCTCCGGGACTTCGATTTCTTCCTTCTGCGAGCCGGGCACCTTCTGGATCGCCATGATGACCGCGCGCACGTCGTCCTTGCCCGGCATGGGAGTCTGGACGCGTTCGCGAATGGCTTCGAGTTTTCCACGTACAGCGGTCACCTGAGACTTGCCAAGGAATTCGACAAGCTCCCCCAAATAAAGAAGGGCACCTGCATGGTCGTGCCCCTTTTCGTAGGCCTTCACAAGGAGTACCAGATTGTCACGATAGAGACCTGGATGACTTCTCGTGTGCTTAAGCATCTCGAGCAATTTCGCCACCGCAACCATGAGACTACCGGAGTACACCTCCACAGCGGCCTCTGCGAGTGCCCGATTCATTTGCAGTCGAGGTGATTTGAAAGCATCGGATAGGCTACGGATCATCGCAAGACGCTCGTCTATTGTCGCGTCCTCGCGAAGGCCAATAGCACTCTTCAGCCAGGTCCCTTCGCCAATCACTCGATTCAAAACCCCATGGGCGTCTCTTGGCAGCCCCATTTTCTCGCACGCTTCGCGCGCAGACTCTGCTGCAAGCGAATAATGTTGAAGTGCCAATGCTGCGCTAGCCATGTTGGTCCTAGCAATCGCGATGAAGCTGGCACAGCGTGCGTCGGCCTTGAAGCGCTTGATCAATCGCAGCGCGACAGAAATCGTCTCGCGATACAAGCCCATCGTGTACAGCGCTGCCGTCATGTTGCCAAACGCCGCAGCCACGCCCATTTGGTCGCCTAGCTCGTGAGCAAGCACTGCTGCCTTGAGCGCGTATTCCACGCCCCTAGCAGGAATTCCGACATCGGTACTCATCAGCGCGTAAATGCTTGAAGCCCGACGCAACTCCGGTTTCAGTCCGTTATCAGTTGCGAGATCAAGTGCCCTTTCGACCATCGGAATCGCTTCGATCGATTTGCCCCTTGGAATGTGAGCAGCAGCGACGTCAAGCAATACGGAAATGCAATCTTGCAAGGGTTCAGGATGCTGACTGAACGCTATCAGACGCGCCGACTGTACAAGCAGTTTGAAGTCCTCATCGTTTGGCGACTTCAACATGCCTGCAATGTCAACGCGCAACTGACGAACAAGGTCAGCCAAGCCGTCGCTATCGAATTCAGTCACGCAGGCGTCTAACAGCCCAATGAGTGCTTGTCGTTCCATTTGTACTTACTCGAATGACGCTGTCATAATGAAACCACATTCTCCGCCAATCACTGGCTAAGCACAACTAACCCACCAATACGCATCTTCGAAAGCACTTCCATGGACAAGCAAATCGATCTCGCCCAAGCCGACAACGAATCTTCCTTTCTGCGCGACCTGCTCGACAACGAAGTCATTCTCATCGGCGGCGGCGAAGCCGTCGGCACCACTTACTAAGCATCAGAAAAGAGCCCCCATCATGGACAAGCAAATCGATCTCGCCCAAGCCGACAACGAATCTTCCTTTCTGCGCGACCTGCTCGACAACGAAGTCATTCTCATCGGCGGCGGCGAAGCCGTCGGCACCACTTACTAAGCATTAGAAAAGAGCCCCCATCATGGACAAGCAAATCGATCTCGCCCAAGCCGACAACGAATCTTCCTTTCTGCGCGACCTGCTCGACAACGAAGTCATTCTCATCGGCGGCGGCGAAGCCGTCGGTTCAACCTACTAAGTCGCTATAGAAAGGTCACAACCCCACCCGCTTCCCCGCCGTCGCCACCGTCGAGTCACGGTGCGCGATGATCAGTGTGGTGATGCCGAGGTTTCTTACCGACTGATTGACTGCCTGTTCGCGTTCGTTGTCGAGCGCGCTGGTGGCCTCGTCGAGCAACAGGAACTTCGGCTTGCGGTAAAGCGCTCTTGCCAGCAGCAACCGCTGGCGTTGCCCACCGGACAGTGCGCTGCCGGTATTGCCCACCAGTGAATCGACGCTCATTGGCATGCGGCTTACTTCATCCCACAGGGCTGCAGCCTGCAGCGATTCCGCCACGCGCGCGTCGTCGGCCTCCGGGTCGAACAGGCTAACGTTGTCGGTGATTGAGCCGGCGAACACGTAGTCCTCCTGCATCACTGCCGCGAGTTGCGCACGCAGGGAGGTCGGGTCGATGTCGCGAATATCCAGACCGTCGATCAGCACCCGCCCTTCGGTCGCCGGCAGCAGGCCCACCACCACCTTGGCCAATGTCGTCTTGCCGGCGCCGGAGCGGCCAGTGAGCGCGACGCTATCGCCGGGGTCCACCGTAAAGCTGACGTTGCGAAAGATGAACGGGTCGTGCGGGCCATAACGGAAGCCGAGGTTCTCGACCACCCAGGTCGCCTTCGACAAGTCCGGCGCGACCGCCTGGCCGCGCTGTTCGCCCGCCGCAAGCGCCACGTCTGCCACCCGCTCGGCATGCAGATCAAGCAGCCGGAACTCGGTAAATTTGTCGATCAGGTTGGACAAACGGCTCACGAACACCAGCTTGTAGGCAAAGAAGGCGAGCAGCATGCCGACGCTGAAGCCACCGGCCATCACCTCGCGCGCCCCCAGCCAGACGATCAGCACGTTCTCCAACCCGAACAGCGCAAAGCTCGCGGTCTTGTAGGTGAGAGTGAGCGTCTGCGCGCGGATGCTGGCGTTGAGCGTGTCCACCACGGCGTTCTGCCAGCGCGACAGGCGGTCGGCTTCGCCCATGTGCAGCTTGATCGCCTGAATGCCGCGCAGGCTCTCGATGAAGTGCGTCTGCTGCTGGGCGGCGAAGACGAGCTGCTCGTTCACCGCTTCACGCATGGGGCGGAACAGCGCCCAGCGCAGCAGCGCATAGAGCACGGCAACCAGCAGCACCACGACGGTGAGGCGCAGGTTGTAGATCGCCATGACGATGAACATGCTGATCGCCAGCACGCCATCAATCAACACTTCGAGCGAGCTGCCGGTGAGGGTGCGCTGTATGGCGTCCATCGAAGCGAAGCGCGACAGCAGATCGCCCACATGGCGCTTCTCGAAAAACGCCAGCGGCAGCCGCAGCAAATGCGAGAAGAGCTGGGTAAGGACCTGCAGCGACAGGCTGTTGGTCAGATGCAGCAGCAGCCAGCCGCGTAGCGCACCGATGGCGGTCTGGATCAGTACCAGCAGGGCAAAGCCGATCGCCAGCACTGTCATCAGATCACGGTCGGCCGACACCAGCACTTCGTCCACAGTCAGCTGGGTCAGCCACGGCATTGCCAGTGCGAACACCTCGAAGGCCAGCGCCAGCGCAACCAGCCGCAGCAGCGCACTGCGGAAACCGCGGGCACCACCGACAATTGACCAGATCGAAAATTTCTCCACGCTGCGCCGCTTCACGAACGACGGCGTCGGCGTCAGTTCGAGCGCAATGCCGGTGAAGTGCTTCGAGAAATCGGCGAGCGACTGCGTCCGTACGCCACGGGCGGGGTCATGCAGCTCAACACGATCGGCATGTACGGCGGTGAGCACCACAAAGTGATTGAAGTCAACGTGCAGAATCGCCGGCAGTCGCAACTGGCGAAGCGCGGGCAATTCCACGCGCAGCGGTCGGGCCGCGAGATTCATGCTGTCGGCAATGTCGATCAGGCTCTTCAGCGTGGAGCCTTTCAGCGACACCGCGTGCTCGCGCCGCATGGTCTGCAGATCGGTCTCGATACCGTGATGACCGGCGATCATCGCGAGACAGGCCAGGCCGCACTCCGCCGCCTCCGTCTGCATGATCAGCGGCACCCGGCGGCGGCGGAAGTTTAGGGTGGCGCTCATAGCCGGCCCCGCAGCCGCAGGATCGGCTCGATCAGCCACAGATAAAGCGGTCGCGAATCAAGCGCGATGTCTGCCTGAGCCGCCAGCCCGTTGCGCAGCGGCCAGGTCTCGCCGTACGCAGCAATCGACGGTGACGCCAGCGAGGCGCGCACCCGGAACACCGGCTCGCGGATGGAAGACGGAAACCCAGTATCACCGGGAGAAATGACGCTGCGGCCCACCTCGGTGACGGTGGCTGCAACATGGCCAAAGCGCTCCATCGGGAAGGCATCAATGGCCAGCCGCACGCTTTGCCCTTCACGCAGGAAGCCGGCGGACCGCGTTGGCACGTAGATGTCCGCCATCAGCATGCGCGGGCCGGTCTGCATCTGCATCAGCGCGGCGCCTGCCGCCACTGTCTGACCGCTGAAGGCGATGACGCGCTCGACGGTGCCGTCACTGGCGGCGGTCACTTCATAGGCGCGTCGTGCCAGGCTCTCGCGCGAGGTTTGTGCAAGGCTGGCTTCGTCGCGCGACAGCGTGGCGAGCTTGCCTTCCACCGTGGCGCGCAGCGTGGGCAACTCGGTGCGGGCGATAGCAAGGTCGCGTTCGATGCCGGCACGGGTGCGTTTGAGCGACTCGAGCTTGACCACCTGCTCGGCGAGATCGTCCTGTTTTTGCTGCACCTGAAGTTCGGGGGCAAATTTGTCGCGGGCGAGTTGCCGGTAGCGATCAACCTGCCCTTTGAGTTGTGCCACTCGATCTTCCTGTGCGGCGATTTCGCGGCCAAGCTGCGTGGTCTCTGCCGTGAGCGCGTTGATGCGAGCCGTAAGCTGGGTTTGTTGCGCCGTCAGCAGCGCTTGCGCCTGACGCCGTTCGCCGGCGATCGCGGCGCGACGGGCCTGGGCGTCACGCTCGCCGGCGGCAAACACCGCCTCGCCGCCCGCAGTACGCTCGGTTGATATGGTGGCAAGGCGCTGCCCGGCCTTGACGCTATCACCCGCCTTGACATCGACGCTGACCAGGGTACCGGCCTCGGTGGCCGCTACCAGCACCGGATCATTGGCGTAGGCCAGTACCGCTGGCGCCCGAGCCTTGCGCGTGTACTGTGCGGTGAGCAGAAAAGCAACAAAGGCAATGGCGAGCAAGACACTGCACCAGGCCAGCCAGCGGGCAGCTCGTGGTGTAGCAACCACCAGCTCCCCCCAGGCGCGTTCGCGCTGGTGGGCGATGGCTTCCTTGCGGTAGAGACCGGTGCGGATCTGGGCGGCGCGCGCGGACTCTACGCCACTTGAGGCGTGATCGCGTTGCGCTTCGCTCTCTCCCCCGGTGTCGGCCACTACATCACCGCGCCGATGTACCAGGGCACAAATTCATCCGCTCCATAGCCCCAGCGTTCGCTCTTGCTTGCCTGACCGGACGCGGTTGCGAGGATCTTTTCGAAGATTTCACGCCCCTTGTCGGCAATCGCCACGCCGCTGTCGACAATGTCACCGCAGTTGATGTCGATGTCTTCTTGCTGTCGCGTCCACAGCGCGTTGTTGGTGGCGAGCTTGAGCGAGGGGGATGGCTTGCAGCCATAGGCCGAGCCGCGACCAGTGGTGAAGCAGATCAGGTTGGCACCACCGGCGACTTGCCCCGTCGCGCTCACCGGGTCGTACCCCGGTGTGTCCATGTAGACGAAGCCACGCTTGTCCACCGCTTGCGCGTATTCGTACACATCCACCAGCGGTGTGGTGCCGCCCTTGGCGACGGCCCCGAGCGATTTTTCGAGGATGGTGGTGAGTCCACCCGCCTTATTGCCAGGGCTCGGGTTATTGTTCATCTCGCCTTTGAGTCGCGCGGTGTATTCCTCCCACCACTTGATGCGGGCGACCAGTTTTTCGCCCACTTCGCGCGACACGGCACGGCGCGTCAACAGGTGCTCGGCACCGTAGATTTCTGGTGTTTCCGAGAGGATCGCCGTGCCACCATGCGCTACCAGCAGATCGACCGCCGCGCCCAGCGCCGGATTGGCGCTGATGCCGCTGTAGCCATCGCTGCCGCCACATTGCAGGCCGATGGTGATGTGCGAAGCGGGGACGGGTTCACGCTGCACCTTGTTGGCAT
>Ga0208695_1001098_pt1 | contig 23908 bp, 22 predicted proteins | sample AD_UKC111_MetaG_FD_184449 | JGI IMG/M metagenome (GOLD analysis project Ga0208695, IMG submission 184449) | Active sludge microbial communities of municipal wastewater-treating anaerobic digesters from Hong Kong - AD_UKC111_MetaG (SPAdes)... | ecosystem: Engineered > Bioreactor > Anaerobic >...
TGGATCCCATCCCGATCTCTATGAGTGGAGCTTCAGGATCGGCTTTCGGGAAATCATATGCTGTAATCTGGGCAATATCAGAAACTTCCATACCCACGTGGTCCAGGCTGCCGCTGAAGAGGGCTTTTGAGTCGTAGTCAATCTCTGCACTTTCCTGTCCTGCGTGGATGGTTGCAAGGAGCTGGGTGAGCTGTTCTTCAACATACTCCATTGCTGGCTTACATTCTCCAAGTGTCTTTGGGCTGAGCCCTGTGCAGATTGTAACGTTCGGGGTTAAGACGTTTGACTCTCCAAGGTTGAGCGGGAGATCTTCACCAAAAACCTCTATTACGTGGTCAAGCAGGTGGCGGCCGTGAGCAGCGTGACATGCAGTACCTGTAATTACGCGGAGGAAAAATTCCCTTGCTGTCTGGCCTGCCATATCAATACCACAGGCACCTCTCTTGTTTCCTGACAGGTCACATGGTCCATAAGTGCAGTAGCAGCACTGGTCACACATGGGGGTCAGAACAGGCTCATAGCGGTTCAGCAGGAGTAAGTTCCAGTCGTTCCTGTAAGCTGCCATGCTTGCCAGGGGTGTGGGACCTGTGGGACCTAACTCCTTTTCTTTTTTTTCAGCAGCCTCCTTTGCTGCCCCTACGATATTATTGATAGTGATCTGAACGGATTCAAGATCTTCTATCGAAAAACTCCCAGTAGTTAATTTGCTCATTTTAGCTTTACCTCCTAAATACGCTTAAAGTCGCTTCATCAGACGATTCGTTGAAAGCCTAAGCTATTTAAATGACATTTTTAGAGATCGTTTTTAACTTTTTATAGAATTTACACACTTACAATACAAAACCAAGTACAGTAAATTAAGCAGTTAAAACTTGAGTTTTTAGAGAATTGGGAGTTCACTGCTTTTATTTTGACATCAAGTGAGTAAGTCCTATAGTGAATTTGTGATCTCAGAAAAATAAAAGAGATCCTGAAGACTATCCGAAAAGTTCTATGAATGTTGTAAGTTTACAATTGGGTAATTAGTGTTTATTATCCGGAATCCGTTCATTTGTGATCGACCAATTGTAGAATTACTTAGGTCACAGCACTTTTAGGACAAACCTTTAAATTACACATAAGCGACGTGTTATAAATAATTTCCATTTTTGTTCGATAAAAATATAATAATAAAAATTAGGAAGTCAACTCTTTGATTATTAGAAGGCAGAAGTTCAATGCTTTTGTTTTATACCTCAAGTAGGTAAATCCAATAGTATACTTTATGGCCTCTGAATAATGAAAGAGATCTTAGAACCAATCTGATGCGCTCTATGCATATTGTAATATATCAATTAGACAATTGTTGTTCATTATCCGGAATCCATTCATTTATGATCTGCCAGGTATAGAAACTACAGCAGGTCACAGCACTTTTCGGATAAACTCATAAATTACACATAAGCGCGTGTTATAAATAGTTTCCATTTTTGTTCGATTAAAATATAAAATAAAAAATTAAGCAGTTAAATCTTGAATTTTTCAGGGATTGAGGAATTCACTGCCCCTATTCAAGCTTAAGTTGGAAGTCCTATAGTGAATTTTGTGATCTAAGAAAAATAAACGATAACTTGGAGCCTATCCGAAAAGTTCTATGAATGTTGTAAGTTTACAATTGGACAATTAGTGTTCATTATCCGGAATCCGTTCATTTGTGATCGCTGATTGTAGAAGTTACAGCAGGTAATAGTACTTTTCGGATAAACCCTTAAATTACACATAAGCGACGTATTATATATACTTTCCATTTTTGTTCGCTTGAAATATAATATTAAAAAAATTCCGCTTTATACATCCGTCTAAACTCTAATGGATCTTTGATTCGTGATAAAGCACAAAATACGGCATTCTCTGCTCATTTTTTGTGAGGATATAACAAGAAATTATTCGAACAAAAGGTAAAAATAAAGTTCAGTGATTAGCAGAACTTTTACTAATCTGGTATAAAAAGAAGAAAATAGCCGCAGGACCAGCAGGCACATGATAGAAAACTATTAAGTAAATGTCATAGTTGTAATCGCAGGTTATACAGCTATGGGTTTATTGTTATTGGTTTCAGATTTTGAGTATGGGATTTTTATCCCGGATTCAGAAATCATGAGCCTGTTAATAGTTGAACTGCTGTAGCGTTAGATATTTATACCACTTCTCTTTTGAGTATTTTGAGATCCAATTGGGACAAGTGGAATACCAGGAATCCCAGAAGCTGCTTATTGCAAACCCTGTAAAATTATGCTAATTATTTCAGTAATTATTAACGTATCCCTGAAAGTGCTTGAAGCTATTTGTTTTTGCGACCTTTTACCTATATCAGATTTGTGTTTACTCCAGCCTTTAATGGTGATATTAAGGCCATACTTTGAATGCTTTAAGCAAAATATACTGGTCGATAGATTTTTATTACGTGTCGCATAGTGTAATTCGATGGTCAATAGAGTTAAGCGCAGAGTATCTTGCTTTCCAAAGGCCACCTATTTCAAGCCCAGAGAAATCCCTCTTTGCTGTCTGGAAATCGCCAACCTATCCATAGAAGAGCTTGAGGCTATTCGTCTTTGCGACCTTCTCCAGATGGAGCAGAGTGAGGCTGCTGACAAAATGGGAGTATCCCGGAAAACTCTCTGGAACGACCTTCTAAGGGCACGACAGAAAGTGGCTGATGCTCTTGTCAACGGAAAAGCGATTGAGATCTTCGGCGGGGAATATGTCAATAGTGGTGAATGCAGGGTAGATTTTCTCTGCAAAGAATGCGATCATGTGTGGGAATCCAAATGCAACCAGTGCCGTCCCACAAGCTGTCCGAATTGTGGTTCCAATCTAATTTTCCGACTCGGCGGAGATGGACGAGGAAAAAGGTTTGTTGAGAATGATTACTGCTGCCCTAAAAAAAAGGAAAGCAGCAAAAATTCTGATAAGGAAGCAAAAAAATGACAATAATGGTCATACTGATGAGTGATGAGGACTGAAAATTAAATCAAGGTGTTTTCAGGAGTTACGGGCAATATTAACACACTGCCAGCGATTAATGTAATCAGTCCTTGTTTTATACCCTATTTTACAACAAGCTCAAAGATAAATTTGATGCATATAAAAAAGCTTACAGGCTCCGGGTTGAAACGGAAGACATGGAAGCGCAACAAAAAGCTTATTGAAGAGAAAAAGAAAATAACAAAATGTGAATTTGCGGGAAACTTCATGTTCTCGGTTATATTCAGGAATACAAGGAAATAGATGATCAAAATTTAGCGGAATTGACTTATGATAAAAAAGAAAATAAATCTGCTAAAAAAACCACTCAACCCTTTTAGCGTTATTTTTTGGGCTTTCATAATTGTGGTTTTTGCCGTTTTGGGGCTGTTTTTTAAACGGAAAAAGGCAAAAAAATAGATAATAGTTCATGGGAAGAAAGCAGAGATTTATATGAAGCGTTATAGATCCATATCGTCTTTAAAAAGCAGCAAGTAACCTGCCTTGCCAGTGGCCGCCTGATATCTTCCCGCTTCGTTATCATGCGGGCGTGGAGGAAGTTTTCAGATGAATTTTAACAGGAAATTGGCGACTCCTTCAGAGCCAACAGGGCGCTGCGGGATATCTGCGCACCTGAAACTTTCATTTTTTCGTTATCGGAATTATTCACGTAATCTATGCTGAATCAGAGAATGGGATAGATTCCTCACCAGGGTTTATGCCTCCATTCCCTCAATTCTATGGGCAGGCCATCAGGGTCTGTAATCTCGGCGCGAATGGATACTCCCAGATCTATCGGTCCCCAGGTAACGTAGATGCCATGATCACGCAAGTAACTGGTTGCTGCTTCCATCGATTCGACTTCCAGGGCAATCGCACGGTAGCCCACGGTCATCGAGGCGGGCATCGGAGAAGGATTTTCAATATGCAGTAATTCAATGACTGTGTCGCCCAGCTGCAGGTAGGCGATCTCTTTCAGCGGTCCGACCTGAACCGGCATCTGCGACACCAGACGAAACTCCAGTATATCCCGGTAGAAAGCCATCGATCTGTCAAAATCACCCGGTAGAATCTCCACATGGTCAATACGTTTAAACATTGCTTATTCCTCCCTTAATTCTCATATTATAAACCCAGTGTAATAATAATAGTTTCATTAAAATATATTTCATAAACGTCTGGATATGTCCAGGGTTTCAACTGTACTGGAAAACCCATAAATTTATTAATAGCGTCGTTTCAAGCATAAAAATTTTGTACTGATGCAGAAAATAATATCAGATGATTTGAAAAGGAGAGCTTATGAAACACTTCATCACACAGGACACGCCTGTTACGGAAGAAGCACTTAATGTCATCGCTCATTTGCCCACGAAAAGTCTTTCTGCGATAGTTGAAGATGGATTCTTCTTTAAGCTGAGCGACCGCGATATTATGCGTATAGCAGTTTTACTTGCGCAAAAAAGCTATGACGAGGGCGGCTGCCCCATTGGCGGCGTCATTATTGATAACAATACTCGCCGGATTGTCGGCAAAGGGCATAATACGCTTGTTCAGGATAACAACCCTTACAACCACGGTGAAACTTCAGCAATACGCGATGCAGGACGGAAGGACTTCAGCAGTACAACGATTTTCACGACACTCAGTCCCTGTGACATCTGTGCCACTTTGATATATATGCGCCAGTTTGACCGTGTAGTAGTCGGCGATGTTACGAATGCTTCGGGAAATGAACAGATGCTGCGCGAAAAGGGGGTCAAAGTGGATATCCTTGAAGACCCTGCTGGAATAGCACTGTATGCGAAATATAGGGCCGAAAAGCCTGATCTGGATATGGAAGACTGGAAAGGTCTTGCTGCTGTTCGCAGGGTTCGGCCCTGATAAATGGAAAATATTTATGGAAGCCTGCGAGCTCTTAATTCTGTAACAAAGACTGGCAGGATCTGGATTAATTATACAGGTCTGGAACTTTATCCCTGCTTCAAGGATAGGTATTTGTTGTTATTAGCAGTTACCCTACTAATTTACTAATACTGTTTACAAATAATAAGAAAATCAAATAGGTGTATAGTTCTATGGTTGATAATAGCTCTATAAGTTCACATAATAATCCCGAAAAAAGGAATAGTCCTTTTAAAAATATGCTGAATAACGTTAAAAATTTCATGAAAAAAAATGGAGAAGCTAACAAGCCATCTTCTGTTGAATCATCCAGAACCGAAAAAAACCAAGATTCAAATACTCCAAAAATTGAGGCATATAAAAAAAGGGAAGTTAAGAGCTCAAAGCGTGTAATGAGAGCTAATAAGAATGAACAAAAGCTTCCAGCGAAATTTAAAAAGGGCTGGTAATCGATATTACGAACCCGATTTAAATATTCGGCATTTATAATGCCGGGATTTTCCGCAAAGTGATTTATTAGTTGAGAAGGATTTTTAAGGATCTAGCGGATTTTACAGAATATTTACCTGGCATGAAAGTGCTCTCAAGTGCTTTCATTTTTTGAGTATTTTATTCGAAGAATATCATACACTTTTTTTCTCAGTTACATTGTATCCGTGTAATTAAGGGGATTTAATAATAATATTAAAAATGTCCTCTCACCATAGCTATTTATCCTGTCCAAAGGTATTTATTCAAACAGTTTAATGACAGATAGAGATTAACAGTTTAATGAAAGATAGGGATTTACAGTGCAAAGAATACAATCAAAAGAATATTTCCATGCAGTACAGGCTTATTTTGCCGACCATAAGGATCCTGCCAGGGTATATTCGTTTCTTTTGAATACGCTGTGGACAGATAAGCATAAACTCTCGGACAGGATGTATTATGAGCGTGTCGATACGCTTAAAATGACGGATAATTGCATCAGCTTCTACACCGGTACAGAGTGCACTCTTGTATTATGTTCAAACCCTGAAAACCAGAATTCTAACCGAGATTACTTCTTTTTTGAAAATAAGTAAAGTCATTATAGCCTCTTCTTTTTACACCGATATAATAGAAGGAATATTACTAAAGGGCTAGATATATTCTAACCACAATAAACGATAAAAGAAGGAGTAGAATTTGAAGGCTAAAGAACTAAACGGAAATCAAAGTATAAAAAGTTGGCTATCTGGTATAGATGCAAAGCCAACAACACGGAAAAGTTATATTAATAGTATGAGGGGGTACACGGAGTTTCTAGGTAAGACACCGGAACAATTATTAGAAGAAGCTGAAGACGATATAAAGAACGGCTTGTTTATGAGGAAAAGAAGGATATTTAACGAGCTTATAAGTTTTAGAGAACACCTTGAAAATTCGGGTTTAGCTCCGATGTCAATTAAAGCCAAAGTAAACGCCGTAAGAAGTTTCTTTGAACACAATTATATTCAATTACCTAATCTTCCTGTTTCTAGGAAAGGGGTGGCAACCTTACCGGAGAATTGGGCGATTCCAACAAAAGAAGATATTAGAGAAACGCTATTAGTTACTGATCCTTTAGAGAAGGCTTTGATATTAACAGGAACGTCAAGCGGCTTATCTATAAACGAAATATCAAATCTCGAAATAAGAAAGTTCTTGGATGGATATGACAAGGAAACCGGAATTACGCAATTGAACCTATTAAGAGAAAAAGTTGGATATCAATTTCACACATTTTTAACACCAGAAGCCTCTAAAGCTATTTGGGACTATTTGGCTTATCGTGAAAGAAGCCCAAAGAAAAAAGATACGGCTAAAGTAAACGCCGTATTAAAGCAAAGGATAGCAAAGGATAGCACCGGAAAAGAAACTGGATATTTGTTTATTCGTAGGATTATAGATCCTGAGTATTTGATAACTAAAGACGAAGAACTAAGAAAGCTATCAACCGAAGCTATACTTAAGCTATATAGTGATTTAGCGGAAAAAGCAAACAAAGCAAGCCCTAAAGGAAAAAGAAATATTATAAGAAGTCACAATATGAGAAAGTTCTTTAATAGTACTTTGTTGGCTAACGGTGCGGATATATTCACAACGGACTATATGTTGGGGCATAAATTATCGGGTACACAAGATGCCTACTTCCGTGCAGATCCAGCAAAGCTTAAGGAAAAGTATAAACAATTTATACCTTACTTGACTATACAAAAAGAACTGAGTGTTGATGATTCTCCCGAATTCCAAAGGCTAAAAACTGAAAACCAAAATTTTGCAACATCACTTGCAAAAGCTACTGTTGAGAAAGACGAGATAATAAATCTTAGAAACGAACTGGAAGAGTTAAAAAAGAAAAAAGAAGATGCTTCGGGAATATCAAAGGAATTCCTTTTAAGTGCCCTAAAAGATCCGGCAATTCAAGAACTATTAAAGAACCCTTCAAACTAATTTTAATAGGGGATAGCTTACAAACTATCCCTTACTTTTTTCGATCTCTTCCCCCTTTCTCCGAGTCCTCAGTATATAAAGTATAAGTTCTTCCGTTATCGTTTTCCGGCTTATTATAAGGCGTTTTGAGCCTTTCCAATAAGGGTAGGTACAAACACTAAGGGGATACTCTAAAAGCCTTACCTTGAGCCTATAGAGAAGTCGATTTGTCGCCCAAATTGAAAATAAAGAGGGAATTGACTGTTTTCGAGAAATAAGGGGTTTAACTCAAAGGAAATATCAATCGAAGACCTTAAAGCCTCTTTCCTCACAATCTGTATTAAAAAACTATATAACCTTTTTGACTAATATCTTAACAAAAAATAATTATCTATGACTATAGAATGGAGAGTTGGTATAATGGGAAGTAAGGAATATTTTGATAGCGGTGAAGGACTGTTATTAAAGCACAGTAACGGAAAAACAGTACAGGAGAACACATTGTTAAAATACGATTTCAAGGCTGATATAAAAAAGATATCGTCACCGAGGTATGTTACCTTTAAAGGGAAAGTAAACGGAAGGCTTCAAGTAGATAAACATAATCAAAATTCTGTATTTCTGATCTACATAGAACACAATGGACATGATATAAGAATCCCTATTTCATTTGAGTTAATGGCTCTAATACTTGAGGTAAGAAATTCTTTTTATGATGCTGAGCCAGTAAAAAATCCATTTTATAATGTTGAGAGGTCAGCATTAGAATTTAAAAACATGACGTATACGCCAAAGTTGGTAGAATTATTGACAACAAAGAGAATCAAGCTTAATGAGGACAAAAGACAACAAATATTGCTTAAGAACTCAAGAGAAATATTCGCAATGAAAGAGAAGCACAATATAGACATAAAAGCGTTCCTGAAGGGTGAAGAAAATAACTATGAATAATATTTAGATAGAGAATGTTAATACCTATTTCTCTTATTGCTGTTTTTGAAAAAAGGTATATATATTATAGGTTTGAATATATTACAAAGTATATATTAGCACATATAGAATCTGCCATGAAATACAACTCCAATGCAGTAATGGTTTTCAGCTTATTTTCCCATTACTGCTATTACCTCTTTATACGGTACGAAGGTTTTTAAATGCGACTTATAAAAGTGTGTCCTGTATGTGATTCCGCAAAAATAATTAAAGTACGGAAATTAAAAGGCTTCAAATGCCGATCTTGCAATACTAAATTTAAACATCCTGCTGAGAGATATACAAAAACGGACAGTCTACACATTCCTGTTTTTCTTATGAGAAAGAAAATTTGTTAATAGAAACCCTTCTCTTGTATCGATTTTTCACCTTAATATAATAAAATTGGGGATAGTGTATGGTACGTAAAAAATCACATAAACTGATAGGAATATTCATATTTTTTATTATCATATATGATTTAGCCCTAAAAGGAATAACATTAGACTTCTTGATACTGCCTATTCTTTTACTATTAACTATATACGGTTCAATACTACCGGATATTATTGAACCTTCAAGAAATCAACACCATAGGAAATTTTTTCACTCTCTGTTTTTATTAGCGATTATAATAATGTTTATTGCAAGAGTATATAAGGATCTAATATCTGGTGAAGTAAGTAACATAAAAATGATGTTTGCATTTTTTATGTTCTCTGGCTATGCTTCACACCTTTTAGTTGATTTGCTTACTTATAAAGGGCTTCCGATAACCTGACTTTAAAGCAAGTGAAATACAATACTGTGGTGAATAAATATAAATATTCTAAGGTAGTGAAAGAATTTGCTTTTACTAATCCTACCAAAAAAAGCAAAAACTACCTCAGTGATGAATAATCCACTGAGTGAACATTCACTAACCTTCTGGTTAACCGCTACTTACATGAAGGTCAGTGAATGTTCACAATCTAAAAGCCTAATTCTTAATTCTACCTTTGATAAAGCCCTCCACAATCCCCCACAATACTTAAATTTAAGTTAATTGTAAGTTTTTACCCTTAAGCCCTATACTTGTATCCTTTTTTGTTAAGGCTTTTCTAATAGCCCCAAAATAGTTATATTTTTTTAAAAAATAATTATTTTCGGTAATATTGATTTTTTGGATCTTTCCTATATCCCCCCCCTTTTTTTAGATAACTTCTTACGTTTTTGCTTAATAAGCCCTCGGAATACTTGTTTTTTCCAAAGAAGCCCGATTTATCCTTAGATTTTTTAATTTTTTGTTCGTGTTGGCTTCGTGTTGTATTCTTAAGGCTTCTTAAGCTTTTATTAGTTCTCTTGATATCGTTTTTCCCAAATTCTCTTTACTTACTCAATTACTGTTCTAAACAAGCCGATAGAAAGCTAAATACTGCGGATAAAAAAGAATATATATTTTACAAAGCGTATAATTTTTTGTCGGAAATTATTATACAATAATACAATTTCTGAAGGAGATACAAAATTGGAATCAATAATGTGTAATCGTAGTAGAAAACAAGGTCATCCTTATGTCTACAAGGATAGAGAAGCTATTGGTATATCTCTGCCTAAAAAAGCAATCGAAAAGGCAAACACGCTGAGAGGCAAGCAACCACTTGCAACTTTTATAACTGAGCTTGTGTGTGAAAAGCTAGGACTCAATGAAAGTGATATTTATGTCAAGTAAAACGCCTACGCTATTAGGTTGCAAGAACAGGTATACATCTAATGCCTGTTTGGGATGTATGTTCACGCCTGAGAGTGCCGAATGTAATAACCACACAAACCTGTGGGATCTCGAAAAAGTGTATTCAAATAGTGAAGTGTATCTGAAGCATGAAGTGGAATTAAAAGGGGTGGAAGAATGAAACTCAAAATTAGCTTTAGTCCGACTAAGGCTAGAAACTTAATCCCTGATATAATTGCACTTAAGGCGTTTGTATACGGATTCGAAAAACCGCTTGCTGAATTATCTGACAGGATTGAATACTTTGTTATGGTGTGCGTGCTCTACGTTGTACTTTCGCTATTAGCAAACGCAATTGCAAATATAATTCAAGTAACAAAGTCTGAATGTAAAAAGATAGTAGAAAAAAAGAAAATTGAGGTGAAAGAATGAGTAAAAAAACAACTTTCGAGGAAATTAAAAACTATATTGATAATGAAGTAAATGAGGGTAGAGTCAGAATAGGATTTGAAGACGTAAATGGGAATGTAACACCATTAACCTACATTTACAAGAGAATGGTATCAGGTTTTATGCTAATCAAAAGCAACTACTCAACCAAAGTTAGAACTGAACCTATCTTTCTATGTGGGGAAAATAACGATGTAAGTTATGATTTAGAGGATTACGAAGAGATGTTAGGTACTATACCGGCTTTGAGTTGCTATGCCGTTTTTTGTCTTGTCCCTAAAAATGTATCTTTCTCAAAACTAAAATCAAAAGCTTATCTGGTAAAGTCCGTGCTATTGGGTTATGAATATCCAAACAGCGAGCATCCAGACTGGATGGAAGAGTACAAAAAAGAATTCATCAACGCTTTCGACTACGAAGGTAAGGACGAAGAAACAGAAGAAGATACTGAAGAAATAGAGGAAGACGGAACGGACGACATTGAATATACGGATGAGGAAACTAAAGAAGAGAAAATAAAGGAGTTCTTTAAGAAATGTGAAGAGAATAGTAGGTCAGGAGATGAGTAAATGAGCAAACGTTTTATCAGAAACAGTAAGCTAAGACCAACTTCACTGATCAATATATCTTCTATTGAGATTAATGATAACGATTCCTTCGACCAAATAATTATCACTGCATCAAGATTCGAGGAATCCCTTAAAAAGACAGGTGCAATCCCGAATGAAGATTACAATATTGTTGATTTATTCAACCTGGCACTTGAAGGAAGTAAAGTAGACAATATGGACGAAGTTAAAAACGCAATCGAGGAAGCAATAATCGAAAACCGTAAAGGATACCGTATCGGATACCGTAGGGTAGACCAAAGGGAAAAACAGGTAACAAAAGGCTACTTTAAAAATAATTATATGTGATCGCTTTTTTGTTTCTTCAGAGTGTTTTGGGAAGGGTACTCTGGTTAAAATTGTTTAGCCTTGATGTCTCTATCTACTGTTTGCCGTGACTTTGTTCTTGGACTGATTTTTTGCTCACTTACAATAATCAAACAAAAAAATTAAAGAATTATATATTTAGATTGTTACTATTTATTTTTGACTAAAGAGTATATAAACTAACTTTTAAAAAATATAACTTTACGTTTTGCAAATCACTATTTTTGTGTGAAAATCTTTATATATTAGATTCTTAAAAAACTTTTTTATGTCTGTCTAAATCGGTAACAAGAGACTGGAAAATTGTTTCGTTCGAAATATAGCTTTATATAGTGATAAGACTTTACTATATATCGTAAAATAGCCTAAAATAAAAAAAGAGGTGTAAATATGTACACAACTGAAGGTGGAAAATACCCAATTATGACATATGTAAAGAAAGAAACGTTTGAACAAATTGAAAGAGAAAGAAAGAATTTTTCAAGATCAAGCTATGTGGCTTGTGTCCTCGAAGAAATCTTTACTCCTGAGCTGCACAATGCTCCTGAACTGAATGGAAGCGATACTAATGCTTGAAGAGACTGTAAAGAGCTTCAAAAGCCTTTATTCGACTAAAAAAGACACTATTGAATGGATGCTTGAAAAAGGTACAGACTTGGAGAAGATGGAAGCTAGTATCATAAAGAAAGTAGCTTTGGGGAATTAAGGGGGATGAATGAAAATGAGTAAATTAACAGCAAAAGAAATTGAAGATTATACTAGTCACTGTAACTTTGAAAAGAGTATCATAGTAAGTAAAATTACTGCTTACGTTATGGAAAAAGACATTAAGACTTTAACATTAAGATCAATTCCTGTATATGAAAATCAATTGTTCAACAATATAAAAATGGCAAGTAAAAATCTAGTTGTTGTACCTTCTGATGGAAGATACGGAATATTCTTTAAAATACCTATTATTGGTACAACATTTGAAGAATTCAAATCTGGAGAATATGAAATAGAATACGAGTTATACAAAAACGAGGAAAAAGAGAAAATAAATAATCTAAAAGACTTTGTATCAAACAATTTAAACTTTGTAATGAGATGGAAGTATATTAACTTCTTTTGTGATAACGAAGAAGTCGAAGATTTTCCTTCAGAAGAGATAGAAGACATTGCTGATGGTTTTTCAGCAAGTTATAAAAACTACGATTACGAAGAAAATTTCGAAGATGAAGCAAAAAACTAAAATCGAAAAGAAGAAAGGGACGGCTTGAAAGTACGAATTTCAAGCCGACTAGAGCCTAAAATACAGAAGAAATATTTAGAAACTAAAATTTTACTTGAATTAAACTTAAATTCAAGTTCAAAAGCTAGATCTCTAATTAGTTTCTATATATTTAAAGGTTTGCGCCTGTCTTTGAGGCTCTACGTCGCTCTTTTTTCCTTTTGTTACACGTAGATGATACTATGGACAAAAATAAAAATTTAGACGCTGAGTTAGATGAAATTTTCAGCAAAGTTGTTGAAATTCAGATAGCTCCTACGCTTCCCAAGAAAAGCCACTTGAAGACAGGTACTAAACTTGAAAATTGTTCAAAGGTTAGTATCATAGTATACCTATCCGAACCATCAGACCAAAAAGAAATTTTAGAAGTAACAGACTTAAAGTACATTGATAATAGGTCTTGCATAACGGTCAAGGGAATAAGTGAAACTTTAGGAATCGGATCTTGGATTCGAAAAAGTGAATTGAACGATCTAAAGAGACAAAATAGGGATATCCGGTTTATTATAGGGGGGGAGTAAATGGCGAGTGATATAGATCAACCTCAAACAACCCATACTCCACTGGAAGAAAAGAGAAAACAAGTAGAGGAAAAAAAATTAGAATCTGATAAAACTAGGAAATTAAAAAAGCTATTATCACAAAATCCTTACGTACTTGATGAAAATGGGGTAGGGATAATTAAAAAGAGAAAAAATCCTGAAACAGAAGAATACGAGGAATATACTGACTATTTTATTAAAAATCAAGTAAAAATATCTGCTACATGTGACGATTTAGACGAAGGTGAAAAACTATTTCTTGTTTCTATAGACGATCCAATACAAGGAACAATTGAGATATGGAAGAATCAAGAAGAACTATTAACAAGAAGTGGTTTAAAAAGTCTAATAGGTGACGGTGTAATATGTGTTGAAGATGCACATAGTGAAGTTTCTGAATATCTTCAATATGAAATACTTAGAGCCTATATAGAAGAACCTAGAAAGGTAAGTGTAAATAAGGTAGGATGGAAAAGAAACAATACTATATTTGCATCTGGAAATATAGCTTACGAAAAAGATAGAAGTTACGAAATTATAAACACTTATGATAAAAACAAAGAAACATATACGAAGTTTGGTACTTTAGAAGAGTGGAAAGAAGGCGTTTCAGAAATAATGAATTATAAAATGGCTAAGATTAGTTGTTATACTTCTGTAGCTTCACAAATAAACGGAATATTAAAACAACCTTCTATAATACTTCTAAACTATGGTACAACATCAAGAGGAAAAACATTATCTGCTTCAGTTGCGGTTTCAATGGATGGAGATCCTAGTAAAATAATTATGTCTGCTAAAGCTACAGAAACGGCGGCTGAAAGAGTAGCTTCTTTAACTGAAGGATTTTGTAACGTATTTGATGAAGCTGGTGACAATAAATATTTCAACGATTTAATATACATGTTATCAAACGGAAGAGGTAAGCAAAGAGGAAATATAAAAGGTATAGATAAAACTTCAACATGGAACAAATCTTTTATTGTTACTAGTGAATCCTCGTTATCAAAAGAATCTGATGCTCAAGGAAAGGTTGGAAGAATTATAGAATGTAATTGGCTATTACCAAATAATCCTGAGTTGGCTAAAAAAGTAGAAGGTGTGATAAAAAGTAATTTCGGACACTTAACCGAGTTAATAAATAAAAAAATATTTGAGCAAATTGATAATTTACAACCAAGATACGAAGAAATTTGTAAAACGCTACCTGTAGTACAAGTAAACGCCGGAAATAGGATAAAAGATTCTTTCGCACTTCTTATACTTGCTGGTGAGATAGTAGAAAGTGTATTCAAGGATATAGGAATAGTAAATCACGATCCTTATAAACTTTGTGAAGAACTTTATCTTGAAAACGTAGGCGGTGAAAGGGTTGATCCTTATTGGCAAAGAGGTTTAAACTTAACACTTGAAGATATTGTATCTGGTAGAAGGGAGAGAGATTCTGTAGGAAACCCAACAAACGAATTTTCAGTATACGGAAAGATTGGTATAATATTTTCTGATAACTATATTGACTTAAAGCCTTCTCCACTAAGGGAAATTTGTAATAAACATGAATTAAACTACGATCAACTTATTAAAGAGTGGAAAGAAAACGGAATTACTGAATGTGACAAAGATAAAAACCAAAAAACGAGTAAAAAGTATGGAAAAATTATAAGGATAAATATAGAAAAAATGAATGAAGCCTTATCAATTGAATTTGACCCTATATTAATCATATCTGACTCTGTTGAAGATCAAGAAGATAAAAATTTTGAAGAACCTGAGTCAAACACAGAAGAAAGAAAGAATAATATGTTAGAAACTATGATTGGTGTTGCAGAAGAAGAGAGAAAAGACTCTGATATTAAATCAAAATAACCTTGAGGTATTCTTAAGGTTTACTTTTTTTCTCAAAACGGAAAGTTAACAATATATTTTTTGATAAAGTTCTATTTTTTATTTCTACTTACTAATTTTGTTATTGTTAAAAAGATATATAAACAAAAAATAAGGTTACCTCTAAAGGTTACCTCGGTTACCTCAAGATTACCTATAGGTTACCTAAAAAAACGGTCATCCTATAGCGGTTACCTCGGTTACCTCAAATTTCTTAGGGTATACTAATATATAGGAGATTAAAAACAATATAATTATACTAAATATTTTAGATAGTTATCTATATTAAATTGTTTGTAAAGTGAAGTTCCTACACGTATATACCCTATTAATTTAGAGGTAACCGAGGTAACCAATTTAACCGATATTGATTCTTGAGGTAACTTAGAGGTAACTTAGAGGTAACTTTATTCTATTAGAGGTAACCTATTCTATTCTATTCTATTCTATTCTATCTAATCTAATCAAAAAACAAAGAAAGCCGCTAGTTTTCGATTGTAAATTCCTTCGGCTCAAAATCGTGTCACTCGCTATCGTTTTATAGGGCTTGTGGTGAGGCGTTTAGGAAGGTCTAGGTATAAATCTATTAGCCCCTATCCGTTTTTTCAACCTTGAGCCTCTAAATTAGTTTGATTTCTAACTAAATAGCTCTGGTTAGCGGTTTTGAAAGGGATCTATAAAAAATGGGATCGGGAAGCTCCGACAGAAACAAAAATCGAAACCCTACAAGACCGAAAGAGGGAGGATAAAACAAGTTAAGCCGACCAAGTTCATACAGGGTGTTGACTTACAATAGCATCAGGTTGATTGAAGTAAAAATAATGGAAACAATAATTTAATATTTTTTCAAAAGTTGGAAAAATCAATTTCCTTTAAACACTTTTGATTATGAGATTTTGCCAAAAATCCCCTTTCCAACGAAAAAAGAACGTAGGTAGCGCGCAATATGAAACCCCCCACGAGAGACACGGCGGCGGATCGGAGGACGGTGAGAGGTCGCAAACCTGGCCACGAACACGACTCGGCACAAGAATTTTTGGCTGTCTCAAACAAAGTTTTTTAGATGGTAAAGACGATTCGTTTTTCTCTGGAAAAGCAAAGCTTTAAATCAATGAAGCGGGACGTAACCCTTTCTCTGTGGGGGTTAAAGCTTGAAAAATCGTTATCAATTGGCTCAATTTGAGGCGTTAGCTACTTAAAAACGTCAACGGAAGGCTTAGAAATCAGGCGTTATTGGCTAAAACCTTATCAAACGACTCTATAAGGGTTTGAAGGGAAAAGTTCACGGATCTATAAGAGGTTCAAAGCCCAAAGGTTATCAAAGATTCCCTAAGTTTGGGGATAAGGCTCACTGAGAGCCTCAAGGCGATTTTTATAAAAATAGTCTAAGGTAAGAGGTAGGGCAAGAGACAAAACCTTTCTAACGAATTTTAAAAAAGCCTCTTATATAATTAAGATTATACAATATCGGGTGACACTACGATTTTTTACTTCAATCTCACACTCTCACCGTAGTATTATAGGGCTTCAAACCCCTTAAGAAGTATCGCAATCTAGCTATAGGCACTAGTAAGGGGATGTAGTGCGTAAAACTTGCTACTATTACATACCTGCGAGAAATAAAAGCTTTATCCAATGATTAAGCAACAAATTGATAAGTATCTTATATTGGCTGTTTTAAATAAATAAAGAAATAACTGTCAAAAAATATAATAGATTTTTGCTTTTATATTCGCAAGTGGGAGAAAAAAGTCTTTTTATAATTATATGTGAACAAAGAAAAAAATATATAGAAAGAAACGGTAAATAAAATGGAAGAAAGTTAGATAAAAAATTACTAAAATATATGGGAAAGTAAAGTCCAAATGGGGAATAGTAAAATGAATAGCGAAAATACAAAGATTTTAGTAGAGCTTGATAAAAAAGAATTAGAAATAATTGATAACCTCATTGATCAGTATAATGATAAAAAAAATGATAGTGATGCTCTGTTAAACTCTCGTAATGAAATAATAAAGAGTATTATTTCAATGTATCCTGATATCGTATGTGAATGTAGTAATTATAGCGATATTATCGAGGACTTGGAAGAAGCTAACAAGAGATATCAGGATGATATCAATAGATATCAAAATGATATGGATAGATATCAAAATGAGATCAGTAGGTATCAATCCGAAACCATTAAACAAGAAAATTCCTTAATGAATGAAAATGATAAATATAAGGATGAAGTCAAGAAACTTAAAGAAGAGAATCTCAAATATAAGACTCTTGTCGATAGATCCTATAACGAAATCATTAATTATAGGGATGAAATCAAAAAACTTAAAGAAGAGAATAGTAAGCTGAAGAAAGAAAACAAATCCCCAAAGGTTACCAACAACAAAAAGCCAATAGAAATGACGGTATCAACCAAATAACCCTTTTCTTCTAAGCCTGCATGTTTTGTGTGATTTACACAAAACAGCGTATACTTTTTTGTTGTTTATGTATACCCCACACTAATTTTTGGATACTATTCTCGAATGACTTTTTTCAAAAAAATATTTGGAGGATTTTCCTCCTGAAGACTTTCAATAATGATCTATCCTTTCAAAAACGGGCGACTGGATACCGTAGTAACCTATCTCTGCCTCCGTTGGATATCCCTGGACAAGATATACTATCGTTGTTTCGGTTTCTCCACCTTTTCCGACTTCTATATTTTGATGGTTTATTATTTCAGAATAAGTTGAGGAATCTGCATCGTATTGTAATCCATCTGCGGTGAATTTCCAGTAAAAAGGATTTGTAGATACCGAGATATCGGCATTATTTTTCAAGTATATCGTCGCTATTACGTAATTATATCCAGATGGTGCTACATAATATTGTCCGAGAGACTGTGTTATTGTATATGTCCAATCACTATAACACACATCTGCGTCAGCAGGAACTTCTTGAGTGATTTCCTGTCCCTCTAAAGAAGCCGCATCAGATGAAACATTCGTATCCTCTTTACTTGATTCTGTACATCCAACAGCCAATAACGAAGCAAGTACGATAAACAAAACTAGATAAGTATACCTTTTCAAAAAATCACCTCAACATCCGTTAAAATAATGAAAATTAAAGGTGATAAAACATTATGTTTTTACTTGGATTATATATAAAATTAATATGAAAACATTGTTCTATTCGTTAGCCTTGAATCCTATTTTGTGTTTTTGCACCTATGTTTACAAGTAAAAAAGCTTATACTATATATGGACACGAAAAAATATGTCGGTCAGGTCATGTATTTGCTTCTTTAAACATTAAAACAAATAAATTAATTTCGAAAAGAATTAATATTATCTTAACGGTTCCAATTATAAATGAGTTCACGTACACATAAAATTAGAAAAAAAAATGATATTAAAAAGGGACACTTTATTAGATATAATAAACTCTCTTCAATTAATTGTAATTCAATTATTAAAAATGTGTTTAATCGTTTCCTATACTTTTGTTTAATTTTAGTCTTTTCAATTATCGCTTTTTTAATGGTAGGTAGAGTGTTAAAGGGGAACTTAAATTATCTACAAATTATAAGCGTATTTTTTTCACTTATTATAAATTTAATACTATGTGCAAAAATCATATCCCTTAGGTCTAATTGGAAGACACTACTTTTTAAGTACCCACGTGCTTTATCTTGGAAGTATATATTATTAAAAAAGAAAGCTCTTTTGCTAAATTTCACTCTGTACAGTAGTATCGGTATTTATATTTTAACATATAATAATTTTAAGATGGCTCTTAATAGCCCTCATTTTTGGACTAATCCGCTAATAGCGAACTTCGCAATAACAATCACAGCATTGGTTATTCTATTTCTATTTGAGAGCTTTTTTATGGGGTTTTTATTATGGGAAAAATTTATTTCTCGATCTTTTAAAAAGGTCTCAAAAACTAACAGCGATGACTTTGATGAATCGAGTAAAAATCAATTCGTGTCTGCCAATTCAGCAACATTTCAGGTTACAAACTCAAAAATAGTACTGATTGGAGTTTTAATTGCTTCTATCTTTTTTGCAAAGCTCGCATCTGATCAAATTGACGATTATTTCTTGAATTCGACTTACTTTGATTTTGATATGTTTTTTTTTAGCCTTATTATTACTCTACTTTTCTTCACATATTTTATAATTTCTTTAAACCATATGGTGTTTAAACACTTTAAGTGGGAACATGATATTGATATTAAACGCCATGTTTACATATTATTATGGAGTTTTTTCATTTTTATCAATGCAATTTATTTTTCTAAGTATTTAGCAATAGCTATGTTTTATTATCCAATTGAAGGCAATGACCCTGTTACTATGTTGTATTTATCAAATATGATAACGCCAGCAGGAAAGCCCCCTCTTGAAGATCCATTTTTTATTGCTATGAGTACTTTTATAGATTACTTGATTTTTGCAACAATTTCTTCAGTACTAGCATATATCGTGTTTTTCGTCCAAACATCTAAAAAACATATATTGGAGGTTCTGGAGAGAATCAAGAAAATTGTACTTAACTACGATAATGAATCAGCTAGTTCTAAAAATCCAATATCAAATGTGATCGAAAAACTATTCTCAAAGCAATTTAAAAACGAAAGATTTGTGAGATGTTTTAGCCTATTTTTCTTTATTTATTGCTTTGGCATTCCCTTTATTTGTTCATTGATTATAATGTATTTATTAGTAAATGATGTAAGGTTTAATACTGGAGCATTTAGTATTACTGTAAATAAATACCAGTATGTATTCGGAGCATATATCTTTTTTATGCCTATATTTGGAGCTATTCGTGGACAAGCTGAAAAATATTATAAATATCCATTAAGTTGTTTTATAAAAAGAGATGTTTGGCATATATTTGTTAAGTATTCATCAATTCATTACTCAATCGTGGATGCATGTCTAATTGACATTTTTATGAGAGGGGTTTATCAGCTATCTAAGGATCATGGAAATATTGCACCTCCAGAAAGTATACAGACGATCCAGTCTATTCTTTTCTCTGTTTTGGTATTAGGATTTCTGTCAATAAGCATTTCATCAAAACTAGAAGAGCTTTTAATTAAAGCGTATGATTACGATTTTAATGAGAATTATAAAAAAGAAAAAACAAGCCATGATGATTAATATTAAACCAAAAAAAACTCAATTCCGAAAATAGGTAATCTGGTTGTAGGATCATCTTGAATTTTTCTATAAACATCCATTCCTTTAATAATGCAACAAAATCAAAAAGAATATTTACACCACTTCTTAATTCAACTGCGTGATAAAAATTGGAAATAATCACTGAAGAACCATTAAAAATTATATCACAGCTTTTGATCCCTCTTTTTATTGTTATCGTAACTGGTCTCATACAAATATGTTTCAAAATTTATTTAAGTCTACACGAAAAAAACAAGTATATTAAACATTTAAAAGCTAATTTTCCCTCTGTAGAAGGATTCTTAGATGCGTTAAAAGAATACAAGATAAACGTCATATATTTTTTGTCATATGTGTACTTTGTTGCTGGTGTTGTAACAGGCTTTTTGATAGAGCTAATTTTAGTACAGCTCATTGTAACAATTTTTAGCTATGCTTTTGATACGAACTATATTGGAAAATTATTAGGCTTAAGTTCAGAAACTATTTTCTTTAATATAATTGCACTTCTTTACTCATTTTTTAATATTGGTGTATTTATCATTTTATTCGTTTTTATTTTGTGGTGCAGATATCTCGTATCAAATAAACTTTTAATTCCCAAACTTGACAATTATGGCAAAGTTGAAGTATCTTCCTATTTTGTTTATCCATCATTTTGGTTTATTATTGGAATTGTGTTTGGGTTATATTTAAATATATTTTTTTATCTTATTGGAACTTTATCAGAACTTTCAATAATCGACAATAATCTTTCATTTAACAGAACACGATTTGATCTTATGTATGCATACTTACTGTATCCAGTAGTTCATGTAATTGTATATATGTTAGGATTTTTAGGAAGCATCGCTTTAATAGTTGCTTCATGTTATATTACTAAACGTTTCAGTGAAAAGGTAATTAAGTCAATAACAAACTTTTATAAGTATGATTTTCCTTACATCAAAATAAAAACTGAGTCGGGAGAAATTAAAGGTCAACTTAGAGGTATTTTAGATAAATATTTAGTCACTTTAAGTGAAAATAATATATTAAAAATAGCACAGTGGGATAAAATAGAAACGATGGAAATCAGCCAGAAAAATAAAAAAGAAGACTATATCATTAATGATGTGCTTAAATAACGAAGGAAAAATTAGTTTTTACTATCCCTATAAGGAACTTTTTAAACTAGATTTTGAGAGCTATCTGTTCTTTGAACTATTTCCTAAACTAATTCTAAGAAAGGGGAGGAGGCTTAGTTGTATTATTAAAATTCGATTTTCATGGTAGTTGTCCCAGTGTTTACTTTTTAAATCAAAGAACGAATTTTGAAAAGGCATTTTATAAAAAATAACAGGTCTAGGGAGTAAAATACGAGCCTGACTATGACTCTATAAGGAATCAAATTAAGGATCTCTACACAGGCCAGTCTACTACTTCAATTTTAATTCCATACGTCGATGAGAGAAATTTGAGATAACTGATAAGTCCGACAGGAATTATTGTAACTCCAAGTTTTCCTAAGCAATGAATGATTATTTCTTTACTGCCATCCGAATCTGTAAATAACTCAAACTCTATATCATCACCTAGGTTAATTCCATATTTAACAAATATCTCTCTTACTATTTCTACCAGCTGATTGAATTTTTCGCTGTATGCTTCATAGTTTTCTCGATCCCGCGTTCTAATAGTTTCGATTTCTTCTATCGCATTGTCGCTAACGTTTGAACCTATATATTTACTAGCATAAGTCATGAATTGTTCTGTTCGGTACATATAAAATTTTACATTAGCCTCATTAATCATTTCTCTTATTAAGTATGGATGGGGACCAACAGTTTTACCTTTAAAATCATACCACCAATCTTCTTTATTATCATCTGTCACGAAAATAATGGGTTTCTTTGTTGATTTAGCATGATCGAGGATTTGATGCCATAAAACTAAGTCTCCATACTTTTTCTCTCCTTCTTTACTAGTGTCTTTGAATCCAGGTGGAATTTGCTTTTTATATCTCTTCTCGCCTTCTTTGTAAATTTCGTCTAATCTTTCTTCACTATATGGCTTACCAGTTTTTGCTTTAAATAAAGATGTAAGCCTTTCTCTGTATTCATCAGAGTCTAATAAATTGGGATGCTTATTTTTCTTGTCTTCTATTTCTTTTTTGATTCCATCCAAACCTGCTTTTATTCTCTCCAAATAGTCGTCAATGTTTATATGAGGATAATTGGTGAACGAGTTTAGTTCCTTATATAAACTTTTTTCATTTTTTCTTATGTTTTCAATTATTTTATCATAAGACTCTGATTTTTCGTAAATGACTTCTAATCGATTTTTTTGATACTCTAATGCAGCTTGGTAAGGAACCCAAATACGATCAGATACGCTCTCTAATATATCTATTAAGTTATCACGTGTTGAAGGTGAGTACCTGTATATATTCAGAAGAATATTTGCGTCAAATACAATTGTTGAATTATCCCATAATTCTAAGAATTCATTCTCAGTAGGGCGATAATATTCCAAAAAAGTTTCTCTCAATAGCTCCACCTTGAATTATAATAATCTAACTTATCTGTTCCAGCTATATAGCGTCTCAGTTTAAGAGTTTTACTATTTATTATTAGTGCCTACGGATGATTTTCCTACACGAATTTTATATTAATAGGTCAAGGTGTTATTATCCACCAAAACAAAGTGTTTTCCTAGATCTTTAGAAATCAAGTGCATTAGTATTTTTTCTTAATAACGGTGGTTTGAGGTAAAAAATAGAAGAAAATCTATAATCCTGCAAAAAGCCTAATAATAGCTATATATCCTGCATAAACTAATAAAAAGGTCACTAAGTATGTAAAAGATACTAACATTTTAGCTAAATAGATGGATATTATAGGAAAAATACCCTCAAATATGTATAAATCCTTAAAATTAGTCAAAATATCTGTATATAATAAGAAAAAATCTATCTAAAATGATGAAAATTCCCTTTATAGATAGACAAACTGGAATAAAAAACTATATAACCTTTACAAACTATCTATATATTGTACAAAAAAGAAGGAAATTAGTACAATTCACTGATAGGCTTACTTACAATCTTTCCATCTACCTGTCAGTGAATAAAAAAGAACTTCCCACAAAATGGCAAAGGGGTTCTCATCCTCCCCTTTACCACAAATCAATTCACGATGAACTGTGAAGAGATTATCCGTTTTCCTCTTCACATCACCCATAAAAATGGTAAATGGGTTTATATCATTCCCATTTACCACCCACAATATCCTGTTTTGCTATTGTTTCTTACTTCTTCTAAGGAATTGAGGTATTTTTATAATAAGGAAAAATATTTTAAATAAGATTTTGTTAAGTATAGTGAACTTTGATTCTTAACTAATTTAAGAAGTCTAGGATAAGGAAGACTTTTTAGAACTTCTTTTACTACCCTTCAAAAAAGCTAACTTTATAAAAACTAAGTATACCCACAAATAGCTATATATTGTAGAAGCTATCTGAACAGCCAGGGCTGTCTCTAGCGAAAAGAACACAGTTATGGAAGTGTGGGGATGGAGTATTAATCCGACTGAAATAGAAGATTTAAGTCTCGAAGATGAGATCAAAAAGCCATG
>Ga0208695_1001101_pt1 | contig 23889 bp, 16 predicted proteins | sample AD_UKC111_MetaG_FD_184449 | JGI IMG/M metagenome (GOLD analysis project Ga0208695, IMG submission 184449) | Active sludge microbial communities of municipal wastewater-treating anaerobic digesters from Hong Kong - AD_UKC111_MetaG (SPAdes)... | ecosystem: Engineered > Bioreactor > Anaerobic >...
ATGATTGTGATGTAGTTTGTGATCATTGTTGTAATGGGATTCCTGATCAGGAAAATAATCCTCCTCCGACATGGGAAAAATGTAAAACAATTATTGATCGGGTTGCTGATTTGGGTTTTCTGAGGAGTTTAGGCATCACTGGTGGTGAGCCTATACTCCATTATGAACTTTTAAAACGCGTCTATGCATACGCGAAAAGAGAGTACAATATATCTTCATCATTAAATACCAATTGCAACTGGGCTGTATCTGACACTATTACCGAAGATGTTCTTAGCCAATTGAAAGATGCAGGTTTATCTGTTATCGGGTTGAGTGTTGATAAATATCATCAAAAGAGTATTTCAATCGAAAAAATCAATCGAGTGATTGATGTTTCCTATCGATTAGGTTTAAAGGTTGTAGTCCAGACGATAACTTCAAATCACAAATGGGATTTAGCCTACACAAAAAAAATTCTCGGGAAAAGAGCTGAGATGTGTTATGAATTTCACGATTCACCCGTTACTCCCCGGGGTAATGCAGCAAGTAGAATTCCTACCTCTGAATTGCCATATCGCAAGGAACTGGGTAGAGGTTGTTCTGTTTTTAGTATAATAAACGTAGATATGTCAGGTGATGTCGTTTTTTGTTGTGGATCAGTCCCAAAGCAGAGCTTAAAATTGTTCGGTGGCAACATTTTCTATGATGATCTATCAAAGTTGTTTACTAAAATGGCTTATAATCCTATCTTAAATTCATTGTATGTTGAGCAAGGTCCCAAGAAGCTCATGGAGATTTCGGACAAATACTTACATAGTACTTTTTGTTCAGGGGAATACACGTCTGTATGTCATGCTTGCATTAGCATGATAGAAAGTGATTATATAATACCGCTTATGGAGTATCTCCAGACGAATTCAACTGGCTACTTCCTTCAAAGACAGCTTCTTGATTTTCTACGAAGAAAAAAGAATAAACAAAACCAGATCACAAATGAAAATTCAAAAAACTAAAAAATATACCGCAACCAGCTACTGCCAAGTACTAACAATCTTGCAAGTGCAATAACGAAAAGGAGGAAATATGCAACCTGTACAAACATGGGAACCAACTGAAGAACAATTGGATGACTTAATGTCTCATCTTGAAGACAGTGATTTTCAAGAAAGAGTAAGAACTGATCCTGTTGAAGCCTTCCATGAATTAGGTTGGGATGTCCCCGAGTCCTCGATTCAAAATCTAGAACAATTAATGTCATCAGTCGATATCAACCTAGACGGCACCAAAACTCAGACTTCATATTCGACTAATTGCACTCAAGACGAGAAGTAAACGTTTGTAACTTGGCTAGCTTGGTTGTGGTCGTAAGGAGAATCTAATGCAAATTATTCTGTTTAATAGCCTAAATATAAACATCACCCGGTATCAGTTATTTGAAGAAAATGAAGATCAGTTTAACACTGCTCCACCAATAGGGTTGTTTAACTTAGCTGGTTCACTAAAAAAGTTGGCAATTCCAGTAAGAATAATTGACCTGAATAGAGAAAGTAAAAACCTAAACGTCAGAGATAATCCACAATTCATGGATGATCTCAATACACGAATTCAAAGCATTTTGCATGATAATGTAGTAGACAGTTCTTTGATATTAGGATTTCAGACATTATGTAATTCACACCACTTAGCACTTGAAATCGCATGCCATCTAAAGACAATCTACCCATTTTCCACAATAATATTTGGAGGTCCACAGGCATCTTTAACGGCCAAAAAAACACTCGAGACTTTTCCAGAAATCGATTTAGTTGTACTGGGTGAAGCAGAATTGTCCTTTCCCCATTTAGTCCAGACTATTATGAACAATGAAGATATCTCTCAAGTTCCTGGAATAGCCTATCGTTCAAAAAGTGATATCAAATTTACAGCAAAACAGGAAATTCCGGATAACCTAGATTTACTTCCCTATCCTGATTATTCTTGTTATCCGTACCCAATTATTGATTTTCACATTGAAGCTGGACGTGGATGTCCTTATAATTGCATCTTCTGTATGACGAGCAAATATTTTTCGAGAAACTACCGTATTAAAAGTCCTCAACGCATTATTGCGGAAATTGAAGAAATAAGAGATAGATTCGATATTGAAACAGTTCACTTTATTCATGATAATCTTTTATCGTCTCCAAAGGCTGCGGATCAAATGATTTATGCCTTTACTAAATATAAGGATACCCACCCTAAATTTCACTGGACTTGTTCATCCCGAGTCGATAATCTATATCAACAAAAAAAGGAAAAAGAGCTGTGGGAATCGGGATTAAATTCGATATACTTAGGTATTGAAACAGGTTCACCCAAAACTCAAATCGAAATTAATAAAAGGCTGGATATTACTAAGACATATGATGAGATAGAAACATTATGTAGAATAGGTTTTACGTTAACCTGCAGCTTCATAAATGAGTATCCGTGGGAAACGCTACAAGAATACGAAAAAACCCTCCATATGATGGCTTTTTGTCGCTTATTAAATTGCATAGTCCAACTTCATCCCTTAGTAATATATCCCGGTACGGAGCTCTTTAGTAAATATAAAGATGATTTGTACTTTTTACCTGATAAGGAAAACTCCGACTATGACTATTCAACCATCTTCTCTGAACGTTTTTTATGCAAGGATCCGGAGATATCACCCAACTTTTTTGCCCACCATATTCAATACGAATTTTTGAGAGGAAGCTCAGACTTGATCTTGTTTTTGTTTATTTTTTACCCGTATACATGCTTGAGTATGTACTTTTATTCAGGGAAATACAAAAATATATATGAGATTGTTGAACCAATACAAGATCAATGGCAAGCGATGAAGCATAATAAACCTGCTTTCTTTCTTGATCTTGGTAAGTTTCTTCGAGAAAGTGATTACCTTAATAAAGACATCATCTTAGGTTTTTATGCTTATGAAACTCAGCTTATGCAACAGACCTTTATTCTCAGCAAGCATAAGGAAAATAATATGGACGAGCAAAAGAACTCTAGCCTGGGGTTCAAAGATCATGTATTTTTTATTCACAGTCGGACCGTTCCCGACAACTTTAAGGAGAGATTTATCATAGCTCTCAAGACGAATACAACACCAGTTCTCCCTAAAAGAATCCCCAAAAAAGGATACCTGGTAGAATTGAGTGCAAAAAGTGCTCATTCGATAATCGTTTCAAGTTATACAATATCTAATGCAGATGCCCGCATTATCAATGATCTAATTAAAGTTGATTGGAATAGAGAATTGTTATTTAAACGCATAGCTAAAAAGAAGATAAATCGTCTTCAAGTCGCATTATTATTAATAAAGTTAACTAAATCAGGTTTGTTGAAGCAGGGTTCGGTTGTTGTCTCGGAAAGAAAAGCTTAGTAGTTAGTTTTCGATCAGGCCAACAGGATAAATGATTCCAAATAAATCCAGTGCCTCTGTATATACATTGTTGAGTAGATTCAAAGGAAACAACCATGAAATTTATTCCTCATAATGCCCGTATATTATTACCATATCTGAGTGAGCATAAGAATCAATTGATTATTGCTTCATTGTTGACTATCCTCAAGGCTTTTATCCAGCTACCAGGACCTTTGATAATTAAGCGTTTCTTGGATTTCAGCATACACCAAAAAGAAATTAGAGAGTTTTTGTTTATAGCAGCTTTGATGATTAGCATAACATTAGCTGCTCACCTCATTGATTTTTATAGTCATCTTTTTTTTACTAAAGCTAATAAGACGATCAATTTATCCATCAGAAAAGGTTTACTTAATAGAATTTTACACGCTAAATACTTGGAGATCACCAAACATGATTGGGGTTATTACATGTCAAGAATTGAAGATGATTCGACAGCAATACAGAGTTTCTTTGTTGATACTTTCATATCAATGGCGATTACAATCTTTGCTCTTGTTGTTTCACTTGTGACGATATTTTATCTTAGCAACTATTTAGGGTTATCTTTCTTGCCTGTTATATGCGTGACAGTTTGGCTTACCTTCAAACAAAAAAAAACAATAACACGAGAATTGGCAGTATATAGAGATAAAGAAGCAAAAAAAGCTGAAGAATTGGGCGAATCGCTTCATCTCATGCCTTTTACGAAGATAGCCAGTAATTCAAGTTATTCATACTCAAAGTATGTGGTTTCTTTACAAGACAGCATACAATCTTACATTAATTATGTATATGTGTATTTAAAGACGTCAGTAAGAACAGGTATCATCACGGAAGGAGGTGAGAGCCTACTGATTTTCGGCTTGGGCGGGTATCTGGTTTTAAAAGGATATACTACCATCGGGACAGTTATCGCAATAAATTCTTATAGTTCTGGTATTATCTCGAATGTTAATAACCTGATCAGCCAGTATTACGAACTGCAAAAGGCATCAATTTCTTTTGATAGGATCGGCGAAATAATGTCACTACCTCAGGAAATTCCCAATTTTGAACTCTCTCATAACCTTACCATAACCAGCATACGTTTGGAGCAAGTAACTGTTAAGTATGGAGATAAAACGATATTGAAAGACTTCTCTATGGAAGCCAAATGTGGAGATAAAATTCTCGTTACCGGTCCTTCTGGAATTGGAAAATCCACTTTGCTGAAAACTATAATTGGTATTATTCCTCTCGAAAATGGGAAAATCTACATTAACGGAACTGAGGTTGATTCTCAAGATTTATGCAATTACAGACTTAAAATGGGTTTTGTTGACCAGGAGCCCGTATTGTCTAATGATACCATTTCCAATAATATAACAATAATATATCCGGAAGCGACAAAGGCAGAAATCATCAGTGCAGCTAATAAAGCTTATGTCAGTGAGTTTGTAAATGATCAGCTGGGTGGATTTGAAGCCAATATCGGGCCATCTGGAAACAAGCTCTCTATTGGACAGAAACAAAGGATTGCCATTTCAAGAGCCTTGATCCGCAAACCCAATTTATTACTTATGGATGAACCACTTTCTAATGTCGATCCTGTCAGTGAAAAATGTATTTTAGAAACTATAAAAAAACTTCCTTCTGATGTAATCGTGATAATGATCTCACACAAGACTGTACCTGATGGTATCTTTACACACAGTATTTTGCTATAAGATTCTTAGTATGGTTAGACAAAATAATCAGTTACCTACAGGTATGTGATACTCTATCAATAATCGCTTTATTACAGGTTTAGCTATAATTGTAACTCTGTTTTAAAATAGACAGTAGGTTTATGAATCCTCTCCCAAACTGATCCCATCAGATTATTAGATGAATAGTGTCTTTGATCAGATGTCTTATATCCAAATGTGAAATGCAGACGCGATGAAACAGTCCAATCGACATTCACATAGTATCCTAGTTCACCTTCTATAGGTGTGTCTCCTCCCAACCTATAATTATTGCTTCTTAATCCCTGAGTTAGTGAGAGATTGTCAATATACACTGTGGTAAGATTATAATTAGCCAGAAAGAACTCATTGTCAAATGTACTTGTTTGAGGATAATCATATTTTATGTAATTTGCATCAAATGACAAGCTACTATTAGGATTCAGATTAACCCTAACAACTGGAACAAGGCTTAAGAAGCCTGCAACGTCGAGAGGTTTTCCATTTGCATAAATGAAAGCCCTGCCTGCCTGCATAGAAAGGTCGGTATATATGCCTTTTTTTATCTCCTGATTGAATCCGGCTTTAAAAATAGGAGAATAGTATTTTTTGTCGTTTGCTTTTTCCATAGCATAATTGCAAGTCAGATAGATACTTATAGCATCTTTGAAACCAAACACTGAAGTTAGATTGACATTGTCAAAAACTACGGAATTGTAACTTACATCGAATTGACGAATACATGAAATATTAGTGAGAACATTGTTAATCTCTCCTTTTGGAAAGACTTGATATAGCAAATTGATGTCCAAGGTGCTTCTATCTTGATCATACACAGCACCAGTTCTGGGTGAGAAATCTTTGCTCATATAGTCTGCTTTGGCTGTGACAGTCAAGAGCTTATCTTGATATTCTGCGGTAACTTTTCCAGTACTACCACGTAATGGTTGGGATGAATAGACTGTTTTTGTGTAGGATAGAGCAAACTCAGGAGTAAATGTTATTTTTCGAAGTGGAGTCAGAGTAAGGCTAGTATAACCTAATATGCTTTGTTCTTTACCATTATCTGATAATCGACTATAAGCATTAAAGGTATGATACAGGTTACCATATGCCTGTTTATAACCCAGAGCAGTCCAGTAGTCTCCTCGATTAGTTAGTTTGTAACTATGTAAAAGGGTAGAGTATTCATATTGATCCTTTAGAATTAACCAAGAGAAAGTGTTTTTCTCACCTATCTGATTAAATTTTAAAGCAATTAAAGGGCTAATTATCTGTCTTGTATACAAATATTCTGGTTTTAAAGCAATCACATCAAAATCTTCAATAAAGAAGCGTCTATTCTCACTAATTGTGGTTGGATTCTTGGTATTGTATATATTTACTTCTGAATCCAAAGGAGTATCCGAGAAATCTGGTTGAATACTCATTTTTGCCACACTTATCGACGACGGACGAAAACTAACATCTAGTCCTATATTATTATACCACCTACTTCCTGCATATTTTGTTAAGTCATAATCTGCTGTATAATGCAGATTTGTCCTAACTCCTAAATCCCGTTCGATTGGATGATCAATGACGAGGGGAGAAAACTGACGAAAATAATTTGTTCCCATAGATTGTGTTAAATATGGATAAACAAACCATTTGTTTTCGACAAGAGATAGCTTTTGAATAAACACTTTAAAGTTATACGGAACAGAACCGGAATAGCGCATATCACTGAAAGGAATCTTAGCCTTAACTAACCAAAGACTATCATTTAAAACACTGCTATATTCGTAATTGCTATTCCATTGATAGTTATTCTTAAAATTGCTGTCAGTTGTCATGTCTTCTTTAGTTCCATGGGGGTAAAAATAGTAGTTATAAGTAAGACATTGTTTATCTTGGGTTATTATTCTCAAGATAATTTTGTCTCCATTGCTCTGTCCATCTCTAAAGGTTTGAACTCCTTCAGAAAAATTATGAGAAACCTCAGATAAGGCTATAAAATATAGATTGTAATTATCAGAGTAAAACCAAAATCGATGATAATAAGGAGAAGCTTGAAAATTATTATCCCTGTCCCCAAGAGGCCCTATCATTACATCATGGTGGTGATAAACAGAATACTGAGATTCAATTTCCTTGACTGTTTTCAAGAGTAGCATGCTATTGTCATCCAATGAGTGGATAATCGTTACTCTAAATAGCAAAGTCGCTAATATCAATAAAAGATTTATCTTCAATGTTAGCTCCATCAATACATATAATTATAATTCTTGGCAATTATATCTTAGTCCTTTATGATCTAATCTAGTAAATTTGTCAAGAAATATAATACCCTTTAAGCACCCCCCATTTTTTAATCGATATTCAGGTATAATCACATTTGGTCTTTGCAAACTAATGGAAAGGAGCGTTTTCTTTTCGATTTGATGCAGTCCTTTCTCAGTCTGAATAGATTAAACAAGTAACTAACTAAAGCATTTATCATGTAAATAAGGTTCTTGACCAAGTCTTTATTAAGTTTTCTGTATAAAAGGCGTTCAGGGAAACGTGTAATCAGATACTTTGTAAGTTTTCTAACCTTATTGTAGATAAATGAGGTAGCCAACCAGAGTAGTGCATTCATATACTTGAGTGAGTAATAATGAAAAAGTTGGATATCCTTCCAATTGAAGTCTTGTTTAATCTGAAGATGCACTTCCTCAATACTCCACCTTAAACCATAGTACTTTATAGCCAAATTTACCATCTCTTCATCAGTATATAGCTGAAGATAACGACAAAAATAGTACACATATCCACGACCTTTTTCTTTAGCCACTACTAAGTGGAGATTAGTCTTCTTTTCCCTCTGGTGCCATTTGTTCTCATCATTAGGTAGAATAAATTGCACCGGTGCTATTCCTGCCTTAAAGTCTCGGTACTTAGAAGTTATCTGATAAGCCAAATCGGTCTGCATGGCTATTTCCCGGTAACTCATCTTTTTGTCTTTATAAACAAGGTGACGGTCATCACCTCTGATGATAAACGAAACATCGTTCTACATAAGGGCTTCACCAATGAGGGAATGGAAGCGCAATACACTCGATCAGGCACTTACCTAACTCAGATAGAGATACTGATTCCGAAAGACTGGTTGGACTTACAACTATGCTGCCTTGGTTAATTTCTGTTTTTAATCTCAGTCTCAACAATTTGTATTAGTGTCTTCAGTTTTTCTTGTTTATTTGGTGTTTCGTTTTTTGCCCAAGATTCATTATTGTTGATGGCGATCTCTACTAAGTCAAGTGTTTCTTTTAAATTTTTTAGAATAAAATCTAATTCAGATATAGTAGATATCTTTTTCATGTCAGTTTCGAATTGGTAATTTACGAAACTATCAAAATCGGTTTCTTTATTACCTACGGTTTCGAAAAGTTTCTGTAAATCAAATTCATTTGATTTCTTAATGCGATCATCCATGATAACCTCCTTAGGTTTTAGGATATTATCTGTTGAGTCCCAAATGTTGGTGTAAATTCCAACTCATTGTTTCTCAGGTTCTTTGAGGGCATTTGATATCCCTCGTTACTCACAATCTATATAAGGCCAAACGACCGATTGCATTATTTTCATCTCTTTAATCCAAGTCAAGTACTTATTTTTCATCAAATGCTACCTTGCTACGACGGCGCATCTCAAATAAACTGCCGGGGCTTGTTTTTAAACAGTTAAAAATTTCTTTCATCGCACATTAAACTCTTTAACATATAGCCTCATCAGCTACTTATATTACTATTTATAATAAGAATATCTTGTCAAGAAAATAATTGTTTTTTTTTAATTTTTTTATGGAAAGCTGTAAATACCCTTGCAGTTTCATTTTTCAGTATACATAAGTTCCGTAGAAACGGCTATGCGTTCTCACTTATTTTTTCAAATTGTATCAAATTTTTTTCAAATCGGCGTTTTTGGTGGTCTGCGATATCACGATTTTTTCAAAACGATATCACGATTTTTTCAAATGGATTTCTTAATCGTTATCGGCGGAACAAGTTACGAATTTTGGATTGCAAATTGATAAAACGAAGCTGAATTAGGGGAAAATATCACGATTATTTCAACTGGATTTTGCATATCATTGTCTGGCTTGCGATTATGGTTTGATCACATTCAATCTGATTGTTTATTAAAACATCAATCTTTCTTATCATATTGAGTGGATAGGACTTGAACACTTTTGCGAGGAGAGCAAAGTCGCAACTACAAATTTATCAGTCGGGTAACCGCGAAGGGGATCAATTATCAGTACCCAGCCCACTCATTAACCCGGTTCTGCCGGGTTTCTCTCTTGGGCATCATTTAGCGAGGGCAAGGAGCTTATAGAAAGGATCGGTAGCAGTATATACTTGGCTGATCCCAATAAGAACTGTTACGAGGTTTCCTTCAATCTTCACATCGGCTATATAGAGGAAAGCATCACACTGGTTGGTCAGGATGATGTGGGGTAGCTCTTGATACTCCTTATCCAGAACGTGGGTAATGATCTTGTCTTCGCTCAGTTTGGCAGGGCTGGAATGGCTGTTGTCTCCTACTCCCTTATTCTGATCCTGAAGCTCGTATTGGAGTTTAGAGAGTGATAATAGTCCATTCTGCAGGTGCTCTGTACCGATAGCTGCATTGGCGATCTTGCTTCCCGTAACCACTCCATCCAGGATGTGGTTGCCATAGATGCAGTTGGTCTGCAGACCTCGGGCATCAAGCTTCCCAATAGTGCAGGTCTTGCCGCTGAACTGGCCTTGGGGATTACCTTGATCGTCCCAGAGCTCATAGAAGCCGCAGTCGGCTTCAGCTTCAATGCTGATCTCATAGTATCCCGAGTTGGAAGTGGTCTCGATGAGCTTCTTGCCCTCTGGCCAAGATTGACCAGGCCTGAGCAGTCGGATATCGACTCCTGATTGAGGCTTCCGTTCTGTGCCTTCCATAGTATAATAGCTGATGGCGAACTTGTACATTAATGCTCCTGTTGTGAGTATATAGTTATTAGGTTTATATTTGGGTTTGTCCTATCACCGTCTCGTCAGAGTCGGTGATAATGATGATGCCGAAGTCGATATAGCCGGGACTGCCTATATATCTGGATTCCAGACTGAACTTGACCTTAGTGGGATACTCGTGCAGATCATCCGGACACTTGGGCAGTTGGGAGATGGTGACAGGGAACTGGCTGTTGATGCTGTTGTGGGCAGTGTATTCCAGAAAGAGCCTGCCGGGACTCAAGAGAAAGCTCATCAGGCTATAGTATTCGGATGGTTCGAGTACCGCTTCCAGATCGAAGGAGTCCTCCCGGTAGGCTTCCCTTCTATGGATAATGGTGGGATCGTAAGCGTTCTTCTCTATTGGGGTATTTCTTAGCAATAGCACAATCAAATCCATCATTCCTATTAACCACCTTGTGGATTTATGCGGAGGGGGTTGTTGATTAGTAAACAAAGGGCTGCCCAGATTAGGAGGCAGCCCTTCATCAATTGGTCAAATGATACTATTTCAATAACAGCATTTTATTGGTCTGGAATGAGTTAGGAGTTGTTAATCGATAGAAATACAAACCAGATGATACAGGTTTTCCGTTATCATCTAGCCCGGTCCAGACTACAGAGTGGTTTCCTGCAAATCTGGTCTCATTTATCAGGGTTTTTACCTTCTGTCCGCGTATGTTGTATACCTCAAGAATACAGCTTGCATCCTTGGGAAGCAGGAAAGATATAGTCGTAGATGGATTGAAGGGATTTGGGAAATTACTTCTCAAAACCGACAGGATTGCCTGTTGAGTATACTCAGCATCGGTGTATCCGGCTTGGTTTTCATCTGCACCAAACAAACTGACCAATATTGATTCCCTGTTTGTTTCATACTCTGACATGGTTTTGGGTTTTAATTGCGGATATCTGCAAGTGACAGATGCTTTATCATCCCCTTCCATGAGCATATATACGTATCCAAGATCGATTACTGCCATCAGCGAATCAATCTCGCTTTCCGGGTTTGAAATCACATCCTCAAACCAAGCTATCGCTTCCTGATAATTACCAAGTTTGATGTTGCAGTGAGTTGTCAGATAATCAATGATCTTATCAATCTCTCCATTATAGTGAAGGTTTGGCTCAGTTTGATAGTAATCTTTCAGAGCTTGTTTATCATCTTCCAAAGCGAACAGATGTTTTGCACTGGCACTGCTAAACTTACTTTCCGGATATTCAGATATGAGTTGTTTGAAAAGGGTAATTGCTAAACTGGCATTTTCGTCTAATGCCGCATCAATAGCAGTTTGAAACACAATTTCGTCGTTGTCTGGATCAACTATTCTCGGTATCCCTGGGTCCCAAACAGGAGAAAGATAGTATCCGACCTCATTGAACATTGGCTCTGTACATTCTGGGTAGAACCTGTTTTCGGGAGGCATGATGGCAACGGAGTGATTATCACGATATCCCCAGAAGTTTAAGCGTAACCAGCGATTCGTTTCCATGTTTGGACAATATACGAGATACTGGTCAAATGTCCCAAGAGCAAACGAGTTATCCACAATCATGTTTTTGGCTCGGTCGGCAAACAGATTCGTGGAATTGACAAATGAAATCTCCTGCATTCCGTTATTGGCTATGTAGCAATCGCGGTAGTATGCGGCTGTGTTTGGGTCCTTCTGAATAGTCAGATTGCATACTCTGAAAGCTGAAATTCCTTGATAATCGTTTTCTGTTATTGAACAGCTCGTAACATTGGCTATTGAATTATATAAGCGAATGCCAGCACCATCATTGTCAGAAATGGAGCAGTCTGAAATTAAATATCTATACATGCCATTAGTTTCATATATGCTAATACCATTACCTGTGTTGTTGGAAATATTGCAGTTGGTAATTGAGTAATCTCTGCAGCTATTCAACTCCAATCCTCCACCCGATCCTGATATAGAAGTATTGTTCTTCAAAGTGAGTGAAGGCGTGTTTGAAACCTTAACTGATGGCTGAGAGATATCGTTACCAACAACAGTCACATGATCAAGATTCACTTCCAAAGCATTGTTGAATGCCATCTTGCCTGTAACATTACAGTTGCGAAAATCCATAGATGCTCCGCTACATGATACTAAAGATTGAATAAAGTCAGAATCATGAACCATCAAAGAACCATTCGTACAAACCAGATTACAATTGTAAAAATTTACGTCAATCAACTCATATTGGCCGGCACCACACAAATAGAGACCATCCCAAGATTGATTGTTCTGCGCGGTGAACAGAACATCATTTCCAATTGAAGCACTACCGTTAACAATAATTCTGTTCCCAGCTATTTCCTGTGGAGTATTTTCAAACTGAGTAGCTGTTTCACCAAATATCTGGACATCGTCTTCGATAATTATGCTCGAACCCGCTTCCACTACGAGCCTACTAGCATTTTTCAAGTACAGCTTAGTACCTGAATGAATAGTCAATGTGCTGTTGTTAGTTATTGAGACAGTGTCAGTAACGGCAACGATTCCTTTCATGGATGTGTTTACATTAATATCTGCAAAAAATAGGTTAGGATACTGCAGTGAGGTCGTCTGTCCTATGCTACCAAAATCCCCATATTGGGGAACAGCAGGTACGGTGTCTTTATCGAATGCCCAAACTGAACTTTCATAAACACTTATTACACCATCCCCATTTAAGTCTGCTTCTGCATATGGCTGTCCAGCATATTGTGTCGATCCAGCAGGAGAAACTCCACTAGTGTCTTGTCAATCATCGATTGTCGGATAAAGCCTTTTCAGTTTAACTCTTGAGTCTTGGGTCGTAAACTGCCAGTTAATGCGGTATTCTTTTTTGTTTCTTGCTTTGGTCCAGGCCGTTACTTGATTAGATAGTGCATCGATATCAGGGATTCTCCTGTCCAAACATTGTTTTTGCATAACGTTTAGCTCGATTTCTGCCATATTAAGCCAACTGCCATGCTTCGGCGTATAAACGAACTCGAATCTATCAATCAACGCTTTGGCTTTCTCGGGTAAATATGCTTCGTAGAATGAGCCGATTGTGTGCGTTCCCAAGTTGTCAATGACCAGGGTTATCTTGTCTGCGTCGCCGTACAATTCGGCAATTTCTTCTATGAACGTTGCCCAGTCTTTTCTTTTTTTGTATTCTGTAACCTTGGTATAGCGCTTCCCGGTTAGTGGCTCAGAAGCCATGAAAATGTTACAAACACCGTTACGCTTGTACTCATAATCATATCTAATCAGCGCTCCAGGTCTTTGCGGTATTGGCACTCTCGTCTCCCCAATCAGTTGCTTGGGTGTCTCATCCATGCAGATCACCGGATTCCGCTTATTATATGGCCTTTTGTAAACATCTAATACCACTTCCATCCGGGCGACAAACTCGCCGCTTTGCTTCGGTGGAATTACCCATCCTTGGCTCTTCCAAGGCTTAAGTTCGTTTTTTTAGAATCTGCCGGATACTCTCATGAGATATCTCGTCCACATACTGTAGCTCGACCATCTTGTCAGCCAATAAACGAAGAGACCATTTGGCGTAACCGTCTGGAGCTTTACTGCAACAAAGAGCAACCAAATGTGCTTCAAGCTCACCGTCGAACTTCTTTACGTACACTCTCTTAGATTTCCCAGGATTCATCACAGCATCGAAGCCTTCTTCAACAAACTTCTTTTTCACCCTGTCTATGGTCTTCATGCTAACACGTGTGATGTCACTGATCACTTTATTGGGGTACTTTGTTGCGTTGTTACTTTCATCACAACTGAGTAAAATCATGGCATCCTTCACTCTCGAAACAGGTCGTGTTCCTTTGCTAACAATGGTTTCCAGCTCATCACGCTCTGCTTTGCTTAGCGTCACCTTGTACTTGATCATAATCACCTCACTTTTGTGAGACAATTATTCTCACCCTATACGACTTGTCAAGCTTGACATGACACTAGTATCCGTTTGAGCTCAACTGGTGTAATCGATCCTCCTGCCTTGCTGATTACTCTACGGATCTCATCCATGTTAATGGTCACTTTTATGAGCCCAGCCAGTACTTCCTTGAGAATCTTCACAAAGTTATCATCAACCTTATCCGGTAGTTCTTTGTTTTTGATGAATTGATCTAGTACTGCCTTGTCCTTTTCACTTAGCAAAGCAATGGATTCCTGGGTGTGTTCATCATGCAGGTTTTGAAGCAGCATATCGGTCCAGTTGGTGATGGTCGTATCCAGGATCTGGTCGATTTGGTTCAGGATGTGGCTTGCGGACGAAGCTCCAGATTCCACCGCAGCATTGAATTTGCAATGGGGGCAGATAGGATCTGCCTGTAGGTTTTGCTCTGTGAGGTTGAAGCAGGTTTTTAAGCCTGAGAGTTTTTCCAATATCTCATTGACCTGCTGTTTGGGCATGATGTCGATTTCTCCGAGCTTGAGCAGGTTGCGTATCCTGAGATCATTGGAGAGGTCCGCTTTCTTTTTATCTTCCTGTCTATTCAGACGGTGCTTGCTATGCAACTTCACATAGTGCTCAATATAGTCCTTCTTGAGCTTTTTCAGCTCATAGCTGATCTTTCCAGTTAGAGCCTTGATCTCATCGGCCTTCAGTTCTTTAACCTGAGTAAGCACGGCCTCTTTAGCCTTTCCAAACTCAGTCTGCCAGGGATGCTCGCCGGGAAGTAGCTTCTCAGCTGTGGACAGCCAGTTTATGAGAGGATTTAGATTGTTGATAAAGTCCTGAGCAGCATTGATCGTTTTAACCAGGTCTAAAGAGCTGCGTTGAGCTTCAATCTCTCCCACTGGAACATTGAAGTTCTTGAGCTTTGCGGCCGTGTTGAAGGCAGTGACAGATTCTAAGAACTCCTTGGTATTAGATAGGCTTTGCTGGGCATTTTCCAGCTTTAGTGGAACCTTCAGGTCTTCTCCCCAGAAAATCAGTCCATCCCGGAGATGGTTCATAGTGAACACGATGCGAGAGATCAGTTTTGTTAGGGCATCTTGCAATACCCTTACTGGCTCATCATTTCCATGGGTAACATTTTGTGCTAATCCTGGGGATAGACCCACAAGCTCGAACAACGCTTTGATGGATTGGATGTTCCAATCCTTGGGTAGCTCGATGTGCTTGAAATCGACCAAGTTTGAGAGGTCTGTAGCACAGAGATATTGGATCTTAGTGGCATCATACTTGTCACCTATCACACTGAGGACGATATCACCGCTATAGACCATAGCTGCTAAAACCACAACCACCCATTCCGGTTCCAATCTGAAACCACTGGAATCAAGATAATCAATGCCGTTGACCTTATCGATAAGCTCTTCCCGGTTTAATACCTGTCCTTTTACTTTCGCAGCCAGTTTACTACTTATATATTGGGAGATGGGTGATTTGGATGTGGTGATTCTATCCCCATCGAGAAGTTGTAGAGCATCCAGAATTGCCAGTGCTTGCTTGGATCGATTGCTGCTTGAAATTGCACGCAAGGTGTCGGATATGGCTTGTTTTCTGTTGTAGCCAGTAATCAAGACCGAGAATTTGGGGTACTTGGGTGCCTGTGTTTCAAAGTGCTGAGCCAGGCAGATCGAAGCTATGGCATTGATTATGTCTCTGAAGTTGGCCGTCTCATTCTGCCCAATTCCTGAGATCTCTCTAATGTTCTTGCCCTTTGCCCAGTTTTCCAAGGATTGCCGTTTCCCCTGATAAACCACATCGAAAGCTTCCCAGATATGCTTCTGCAGCCAGGATACCACCTTGCGCAGGTATTGTTCAGATTTCTGGAGGTAGATGTTTTTGGCGTTCCCTGATGCGGTTAAGGATAACTCATGTGAGGCAGCGAACAGAGCCAATGCCTCATCAAACTCCTCATCCCTGCGGCTAAGGTAGATGAACACTTCATCCTCGAGTTTCTGGTCCTTAACCGGACTATCATCATATGGACGCAGGAAATAGATATAGTAATCCCTCTGCGGTACTGCAGTGGAGCGCTCATTGGGAGAGCCAAAGAATAGATATCCACTGCGAGGGGCATTGCGTTCACGCCAGTTGATCTCGTACTGCCAGATGTTGTAGTTGGTTACGTGCGGGGTAACGTCCATCCTCTCCAGAACTCGTTTCAAAGCTTCGTTGTAATAGGTATTGAAGCTTGCATCTCCCAGAGTATCCTTTTTCTTGGCTATGATGGCGTCGTAGTCGTCCACTTTCTTTAGATCGAGGTAGAATTGACCGTTGTTTGGGTTCGAAGAGATAAACTGGCCGCTAACCGTGGTTACGATCTCTCGCAGTACTGTCTCTACCAATGTGGTCAGGTCTTTATCAGGTTCGTCTCCTCCCATGCTGGCAGCATTGGCATCAAAGAGGAAAAGATTGTTTTTCAGTTCATGTGGCGTGGCACCGATGGGATTATGTGTGTCGTGTGTAGTGAGCCTATGAATAGATAAGCCATTGACAATTCTGATGGCAATGGGCTTGTATATTGGTTTGGTGAAGGCTTGTTCGATCTTGGTGATCAGAACCGAGTTTACTTCAATCACTTCCTTCACAACAGGATTGGAACGATTGCTGGGGTTATCGCTTAGCATCTTCCAATAGCTGTCATAAGCCAAAATCCCTGGAATGTCCTGCGGTATTTCCTTATCAATGATCTGCTTCATGCTCAAGGATATGGTTTTAAGTACTTCACGCTTCTCAATCAGGGATATCTCTTCGAAAGTGTCTATGTACTTGGGGTGGATGGGAAATAGATTCACAAACTCATCCATGCGTTGGGTCAGATCGTCATAGTAACGAGTGTAAGGTTCCAGATACTCTCTGATTTTCTGAGTCTGATCTGCGCTTTTCTTCAGCAGACGATTGGCAACCACATATTTGAGATCATTCCTGGCAATACGGATCTGTTCAAATCTATCCTTAACTCTGCGCAGGCTATCTGCCACGAACATGAACTTTGGGCTATCGAAGATCGCTTCCTGAATACCGGCAATAAACCGGAATCTGAGATCTTTACAGGCTTCTCCGATTTCTCGCAGGAAGTTGAGATCTATTACCAGGTCTTGTCCCTTTCTGCTTCTCAGGTAATCCAGAAGCTCGTCCACCACTAAGATCAAACCATCGTCGGGGAATACCTCATGAAATGCCTGCATCATATCTTCGAGGTCTTTCTTGTTGGAATAGCTCTTGTCCATGGGAGGAAATGTGTAATCAATTCCATACTTCTTCAGGTTCTCTTCTAGTTCTCTGACCAGGATATCTCTTAATGGCATCATAGTCGCACCAAGTTCTGTCAGGATAACCACTTTGAATTTTCCAGCTATTACGATTGCCTTTTCTTTAACCTTCCCATCAGTTAAGTGATCAACCAGTGTTGCATCTCCGCAGATGGCTGATACTACTGAGAGCAGGTGGGATTTACCTGTCCCATAATTGCCTACAATCAGCAGACCTTTGTTGTCAGTGGGGGAGTCAAACTGCAACTGAGGTATTATCACATCGGCTATACGGTCCGACATCTCAGCTGAGATCACATATGTGCTCACCAGGTTGATGGCTCGCTGGGCAATAGCAGCGTCTTTTAGCTGAACCAGGCTTTCAATGGGTTCATATTGGATAAGGTCTTTGTATAACATCAGAATTCTCCTTCGGTTTAAAAGTTCTCTTGTGGCTGTGCATCTATAGCCACGAAATCTTGTACTTGGTATGATTTATATTCCTGGTATGCCAGTTCTGCGTAATAAAGCTTGTTATCTTTCAATGCTCCGTTCCAAAAGGCGACGATGGTCTTGCTCCTGGATAGAGCTTTTAGTATTGCCAGGGGATCGGTCTGTAACGATGGCTCAAATAGAACATCGATTCGGTCTAGCATCACTGGAGTAGGGGTATCCTGTACTATCTCTTCCAGCAGCTCAGTTACTTTAAGTGGTCTTTGTTTGATGCTATATTCAAGCAGCATGGAAGAGAGTTCAAGATTGAGGATTAATGGCCTTGCCTCTCGCTCAGATATCAACATCCGCATGAGATCCGGTTTTATCGCATCATCGCAATTAACCAGAATAATCAGGCGATGGTATTGCGATTCAATCGACTGCAATACTGACTTAAGCCTATCCAGAATCTCTGTCATTTCTAATCGACTTTCTGTTGTTTACGGCTTGCCCCACCAGCCTTGACCCAAGCAGCAATCTCAGAGATCTTGAATTTGAACTAACGCCCCATCCGATGAACCGGCATTTCGTGTGTTTCTACCCACCGATAAACCGTGTCACTACTTACACCCATGTATGAGCAGATTTCTTTCACCGATAACCAACGATCAGTCATCTCATTCATTATCTCTCCTAACATCCATACTGACAATGGCATAAGTGCAAGATAGAGGTCTTTTTTCACTTCAAACCATTGCTGATTTATTTGTTTCTTAACCTTCCCAATTTGTCAACCGATATTTTAGGGTATTGTCCGCAGTAGACGGGAATGGCTGGGAAGGTTAATTTCTGCGAAACCGGGAATAACGATATTTGCTATTGACATTGTTAGCCTTCAATAAACTGTTGCAGCATGTTCTTCTAACATATAACAAAGTGATCAATTACTCTTTATGAAAAGGTTCTTGGCTACGTATCTATGAATAGCCCAGAAGAAGGTTGTTCTTGATCAAACATGAATAATGGATAATACAAAGGAGATGGTTTATGCGTATCAATAGCATTAGAATCCATAACTACAAAAGTATTCGTGACCTAGAGATTAAATGCCAAAACATCATGTTCCTTATTGGGCCGAATAATCACGGGAAATCAAACATACTGTCGTCGCTAGAGTATTTTTTTAATCCAGGAGTTAAAGTCACTGATTCAGAAGTGTTTGCATTTTGTGGTGAGGATGATAAAACTGTGTGGGTTGAAATTGAATTCAAAGATTTATCAGATCAAGAAAAGACTACTTTTTCTAAGTATCTTCAACATGACCAGAGTATATGTGTAAGGAAAACAACTACATGTGATCCCGGAAAGTTTACCGTGCAATATCAGGGTTGGATATCAGAAGCTGCAGAAGATTGGCTAAAAGAGAGCAACTCGGGGAGTTTGGCAAGTAGAGAAGCCGTAGATCAAACAGCATTAAAACAGTATGTACCAGAGACAGGTAGAATAACTAAAGCAATAATCGAAGAAGCCCAAAAGCAGTATATTTCAGATAACAGCGATAATCTGAATTTTTCAAGAACTTTAGAAATTGGCAATTTCCTTGGACAGAAGAATATTGGGGGAGGTGTCCTGCCAGATATCTACGTTGTGCCAGCGGTCAGGGATCTCTCAGAAGAAACAAAGATAAAAAATACGACACTTCTTGGGCGATTAATCAACAAAGCAATAGAAGTTGCTACTGTAAGTGATGAAAGATTTATAAGCATTCAAGAAGACCTCAAGCGACAAATTGAAATACTCAATGAAAAGGATGATCAAGGAAAGCCTACCCTGGAGCAGTTTAAAGCGTTGAAAGCTGGAATTGAAAGTGAGCTGGAAAGTTGGGATGTTAAAGTAGACATTGAAATCAATTCACTTCCAATCGAGAAAATAATAGAGTTAGGCACAAGACTGTATGTGGATGATGGTGTTAGGACGTTGGCTGAGCAGAAAGGGAATGGGCTTCAAAGGGCATTAATCTTTGCATTGCTAAAAACATGGGCAAAATTACTTAGAAAAGATATTAATGAGGACATGTCAGAAACTCGATCTCGTATTAGTTCAGATTCTGTGTACTTTGTGATTGAAGAACCGGAGCTATATCTGCATCCCCAATCACAGCGTGAGTTTTCGTCAGCTCTAACGGAACTCGCCGCGTCTATCAATTGCCAAGTATTCCTAAGTACTCATTCAAGCCATTTTGTAGATATGAACTATTATAAGAGTATTTGTTTAGTTAGTAAACCAGATCCGAGCACAGGTACAATAGTAAAACAGCCTTCTTCAGATTTGTTTGTAAGTGCTGACCATGTTGATGTAAAGAATAGATTCAATATGTCCTACTGGATAAATCCTGACCGGAGCGAATTGTTCTTTGGCAGGAAAGTGATCTTTGTAGAAGGTGCTACAGAAAAGACTATAATACCTTTCCTTGCGAACAAATTAAACATATTTGATTACCAAGTATCAATAATTGACTGCGGTTCCAAACATAACCTTATGCTATATATCCAGATTGCACAGTGTTTCAATCTGGAATACCTTGTTGTACATGATGAAGATCCTCTTGTTGACCCTATTCCTGAGGACTGGCCTGACGAAAAGATAAAATCGAAAAAGGATACTTTTGAGCTGAATGGCACGATATTGAGTGCAGTAGGTGATTCAGATAAAATAGTAGTACTTAGACCCAATTTTGAAGCAGCCGTTGGTATTTCGAGAAGACAAAGCGAAAAGAAGGGAAAACCCTTAGCAGCTCTAGACTACTTCGAAAGTCTCTCCGAAGAAGAATTACCCCAAGTGATTAAAGAACTTGTTGTAAAAGCCTATTCTTGAATGAGATATCCGAAGCATCGAGAGAACATCAAGTACGGAATCATAAAAAATAGTGCAATAATGCATTATCTCGTGATGTGAGCTCAGTACAGACACCTAATCCCAGAGTACTTTTCAGCACACCCAGTATCCCAGGCTGGATATAGCGTCCGAGCTGATCTATACTCAGTCTGGTCTTGATGTAGTAGCCATGCGTATTCATGCCGATGATGCTGATCGAGGTCAAGCATTCAAGAACAACAAACTCGTTCAGACTGATTCTTCCATAAGCCAACGTATTTTCCCAATCGGCATTTGCAGAAACCGTGTCAGAATTTGAATATTTCGGTGATCTTAATTGCAGAAATCCTGTCAAAAACTACCTAAATGGGTCTTGGTAAGGATGAGCAAGGATGTCCTACGATGTGACAGTTTGCAGTTTTCCCTGCACAATTTGCAGATTTCGTTGTCACGTTGCAACCAACTTTATCAATCACTTTTATCATAAAATACCGATGTTGTTGTTTCCTATGTTCCTTGCTTAGAACCATTAATCTATCGTTTAACATCCCTTAATCAAGCGTTAATAATTAACGCTTGATTAAGGGATGATGATCACTTGATTAACGCCTTCACTTAAGAGCAAGTAGTAGAAATCGAAGCTGATAGGCAATTGGCAGTATGGCAGATAATATTTGAAGGCAGATAAATATATTAGGATAGTATTTGATATCAACCCCAGATTTTATTGTTTAGGGGAAAAGAGCTCACCAATTATATCTTGGTAAATAAACAGAAGGTTAATAACTGAAGTAATGCTTAACTACCATTCAGGAGAAATAAATTTGGTGACTCAGTGGCTGGATATGACCATAAACTATGTGGCTTTCATTTTTGGATTTTTTAACAGAGGAAAATTCTTGATGAATTATGGAAACGGGATATTATTTCTTCCTTAATAATTGAATTTATGAATAAGGGAGATACTATCTACCTTTATTTCCCACTATAAGTTAAAGATTTAGCTTGCCAGAATAGAGCCATTAAAAATCAATGACAAAAACCTAAACAAGGAGACCTAAATGTCAGATACAGAGAAAACCAAATGTAATCACAATGGTGATCATATTTGTGATGAAGAATGCGAATGCAATGACAATTTTATCACTTTAGAGATGGATGATGGCACTCTGAAAAACTTTTTCATCATCGGGAATCTGGAAAATGAAGGTAAATATTATATTGCCTTAGTAGCAGAAGGTGAATCCAATTACGACATCCTTCAAGTGACTGAAGAAGGCGATAATGTGAATTTGAACTATATTGATGATGACAATGAATATAACACCATCGCCGATAAATTCGATGAATTGTTTCAAAAAGAACTAAAAGAAATGGGGATTGAGGAAGAGACAGAATAATTAGCTACGGCATAGTTATACTGTATTTTACAAGATCTTAACTATCTAAAGAACAGTTCTATTCCAAAATTTTATCTTACAACAGAAGGGGTAGCGATATTTGCTATCCCTTTTTCATAGAAGGGAAAAGAGAAGCCAAACTAATCGTATATTATAATTAAATGACGCTTTTTAGCAAGGAGGAGCAACTATATATTATCAATGAACTACTTTGATTGGTTTATAATAACAAGAGCAAAAAAACATTTCTGGTAACAGCAAGTGAAAGAAGTTATCGAGAATCAAACTTCTCTTTTAAAATACCTATTTTATTGCTAAAAAATGTCTTAAAATAAGTTAACGATTCCTTCAATAGTCCGCTTTTTTATGAAGAACATTTTTTGGGAAAAAAGGCTAATTTCGCTATGTGTTATTACTGATTCATTAATCAAATGAGGTGTTGGAAATTATCAAATTCGGGACTTCTGATTTCTGTTGTAAGATATAGATATTCTTTGACAGATTTCCCTATTTCATTTTTGCTTACTTAGATAAAAAAAGGGAGTGAGAGATGCCTTTTGTACATTTACATAATCATACCCAATATAGTATGTTGGATGGAGCCTGCAGGGTTGACAGGATGATAAAACTGGCAAAAAAATATGAAATGCCTGCAGTGGCAATTACAGATCACGGGAATTTATTCGGTGTTGTGGATTTTTATAAAACTGCCCGTGCTGCAGGGATTAAACCTATAATTGGCATTGAAGCATATATAGTAAATGGCGATATTGAAAGTGAAAGCAGCAAGAATGAAAGTCGCTATCATATAATTTTGCTGGCACAAAATGAGCAGGGCTACAAAAACCTAGTAAAACTCTCTTCTATTTCCTATATAAAAGGATTTTATTATAAACCGAGAATTTCCAAAACTCTTTTGCAGCAATACAATGAAGGGCTTATATGTCTTTCTGCTTGTATTAAAGGTGAAATTCCTTCGCTAATTTTGAATGAACGGATAAATCAGGCACGCGAAGTTGCTTTATGGTATAAAGACCTCTTTAAAGACCGTTTTTTTATGGAACTTCAAGATCACAATCTGGAACCTGAAAAAGCTGTTATGCCCCGTTTAATTGATTTGGCAAAAGAATTGGATATACCGATGGTTCTTACTAATGATTGCCATTACCTGCATCAAAGTGATTATGAAGCACATGATATCTTGCTGTGTATTCAAACCGGAAAACTGTTAAATGATCCTGGACGTTTACATTATAGTACTAATCAGTTATATTTTAAAAGCCCGGAAGAAATGAAAGAACTCTTTCCGGAAGTTCCTGAAGCATACGCTAATACTTTAAAAATAGCGGAGATGATAGATCTAACATTGCATTATGATAAATTTCTGCTGCCTAATATAGAAACCCCTCCCGAATTTAAAACAATGGGTGAATATTTAAAGCATCTCTGTTATGAAGGTGCCAAAATTAAATATCCCGAGATGAATGAAACCATTAAACAGCGTATTGATTATGAGCTTGAAGTGATCGATAGAATGGGCTTTAGTGGCTATTTTTTAGTTGTAAAAGATATCATTGATAATGCCCGAAAACAAAATGTACCTGTGGGTCCAGGTCGTGGTTCGGCTGCCGGAAGTATAATTGCTTATCTTCTTAATATAACTTTAGTTGATCCTATAAAATACGGACTGGTTTTTGAAAGATTCCTTAATCCTGATAGAATCAGTATGCCGGATATAGATATTGATTTTTGTGCTCAGAAGCGGGGACAAGTTATTGACTATATTGTGCAACGCTATGGAAGAGAGAGCGTTACGCAGATTATAACTTTCTCTACTTTAGGAGCAAAAGG
>Ga0208695_1001104_pt1 | contig 23878 bp, 22 predicted proteins | sample AD_UKC111_MetaG_FD_184449 | JGI IMG/M metagenome (GOLD analysis project Ga0208695, IMG submission 184449) | Active sludge microbial communities of municipal wastewater-treating anaerobic digesters from Hong Kong - AD_UKC111_MetaG (SPAdes)... | ecosystem: Engineered > Bioreactor > Anaerobic >...
AATTGAAGCCTGTAATATTCCTGCAGAATTCGGACTATGGAAGGCTCATAATTTTATAGAAATGGGCATCGAAATGAATATTGCAGAATCCGAAAGGGAGCTGATGGATGAATTTTGTAAGGGCTTGACGGACTACCGCCTGATAAAAGAGCTCTCATTATACCTTGACAGATACTACGGTTTGAAAGGCAGGTCGGTATCGGAATGCTTCTGCAGGTTCACAGAGTTTATGGAATTGAAGGATCTGAACAGCTTTACCCTTGCAAGCAGATATAATACACAAATGAATTATAAGCATGGAATAGAAATTGACATATCAAAATGCAGCAATATCATAGAAAAAGCAAGAGACATAGTACATGAGGATTTTGAAAGCTTTATCGCATGTTGTGCGGAAAAGGTGAAAGCAATGCTGAAGGAGGAACATTTTTGAAAAAGGAAATTTCAGTAATAGGGCATAAAAATCCCGATACCGATTCCATATGCTCATCCATAGCTTATGCCAATCTCAAGAATACTATCACATCAAGCAATGTATATTTTCCAAAGAGAATAGGAGAATTAAACAGCGAGACACTTTTTGTGCTTAATTATTTCAAAGCCGAGGAACCGGCGCTGATAGATAATGTAAGGACACAGGTTAAGGATATAAATATCAGGAAAGTGGAGCTTGTCAAACCGGAGATATCCTTGAAAAAGGCTTGGGAAATAATGAAAAGCAGCGGAATAACCACCTTGCCGGTTTCTCATAATAACAGAGCACTGGACGGAATTATTGCAGTGGATGATATAGCACATTCTTTCATGGACATATACGACAATGATATATTATCCCAGGCCAGAACTCCATATAAAAATGTGGTTGAAGTGCTGAATGGAGAATTGTTGGTAGGTGATATAGAAGACTCTATATATAACGGCCATGTACTTATCGGTGCCATGAATCCGGATTTGATGGAAAGTTATCTGCATCCAAAGGACGTTGTGATAGTAGGGAACAGATATGAATCCCAGTTATGCGCCATCGAAATGGGTGCCCAATGTATCGTGGTAACAGGGGGAGTACCTGTATCAAGTTCTATAAAGAAATTGGCTGAGGCCAACAATTGTGCCATAGTGGTTTCACCCCATGACACCTATACGGTGGCAAGGCTTATCAATCAAAGCATACCTATAAGGCAGTTCATGAAATCTAAGGAGCTGGTCACCTTTAATATTAATGATTATTTGGATGACGTAAGGGAAGTTATGGTCAAGAAAAGATACAGAAACTTTCCAGTGGTGGATGATGAATACAATATGATAGGGATGCTTTCAAGGGCATTATTAATCAACTCCCCAAGAAAACAGGTGATACTGGTTGATCACAATGAGCGTTCACAGGCAGTGGATGGCCTTGAAGAAGCAGAAATACTGGAGATAATTGATCACCATAGAATAGGCGATATTGAGACCGTAGGGCCGGTATACTTCAGAAACCAGCCCTTGGGTTGTACCGCAACGATTGTCCGGAATATGTACAGGGAGAACAATGCAGAAATAAACAAACAGATGGCAGGGCTTCTTTGCTCTGCAATAATATCCGATACACTGGCATTCAAATCTCCTACCTGTACAGAGGCTGACAGGGAAGCGGCGGAGAGCCTGGCGGGAATTGCCGGATTGGATATGGATGAGTTTTCAATGATTATGTTCAGGGCCAGCTTAAATCTTATGGATAAAAGTGCTGAGGAGATTTTTTATCAGGATTTCAAGCAGTTCAAAACGGGAGAACTGGAGCTGGGAGTAGGCCAGGTATACTCTATGGACAGTAGTGAACTCATTCAGATAAAGGACAGGATGCTTGAATATATGGACAAGGTCTACCAGGATAAGAAACTTGATATGGTGCTGTTCATGCTTACTGACATTTCCAATGAAAGAACCGAGCTGCTGTTCATCGGCAGCAATACCGAATTGATAGACAAAGCATTTGATGGGAAGCATGATAAGAATTCAATAATGCTTCCCGGAGTAGTATCCCGCAAGAAACAAGTAATACCGCCCCTTTTAAGCAGTGTAAATCAATAACGGCAGTAGGGAGCTGTTACAAGCGCATATACATTCATGCGCTCAGGAAAGGTACATATTCCTCTGATGAAATTCACTGTTCCGTGTACTCTGGCAGGTTCAGTAATCGGAGTATTTACTGCGCTGAGGATCGATCAGAAGTTTCTGCGATTAATAATATTAGTGCTTATTTTTGCCGTTGCAATTTATACAATTGCCAAAAAGGACTTTGGCAGTGAGGATAAGTTCAAGGAGCTCACAAGCAGAAATATTATTCAAGGATGCTTATTCGCCTTTTCCCTTGGTTTCTATGACGGCTTTTTCGGACCCGGGACGGGTTCTTTTCTGATATTTCTGTTCATAAAGGTATATGGCTTTGATTTTACGATAGCCGCCGGTAACAGCAAAGTGCTGAATTTTGCAAGTAATTTCACTTCTCTTGTGATGTTTGCAATAAACGGGAAGATATATTATATGCTTGGAATACCCATAGGCCTTGCCATGATAGCCGGTGCAAGGCTGGGGAGCAAAATAGCCATAAAAAACGGAGCAAAGGTAATAAAGCCGATATTTGTGACAATAGCACTGGTGCTTACACTGAAGCTTTTATTTGACGCTATAAGGTTACTATAGGGTTATTATAAGGAAAAGAATTGCCAGGAAATAAAGGGGCTGTGAAAAAATGGTCGGAGGCATTGACAAATATATATTGGGGATATCGGAAACTCTTGATATGCCAACAGACAATAAAGGCTTAAACATATTTCTGACAGAGGGCCGGGATGTGGGAAAAATAATTAAGAAGAGAGACAGGGATTCGCACAAGGGAACCTACGGAAGAGTGGGAATATTGTCAGGCTCAAAGGGTATGGCAGGGGCGGCGGTATTGAACTGCAATGCTGCCCTGCGCAGCGGTTCAGGCCTTGTCAAGGCATGTGTGACTGAAGCCATATACAGTATTGTTGAGTCTATGGCAATAGAAGCAATAACATATGCATTTGATGAACAAAACATAAATTATGATGAGCTGGACCGGGAGCTAATACAGTTTTCGGATGTAATTGCCACAGGCTCCGGATGCGCTAATATGAAAAGGTACGGAGAACTATTAAAGTTCCTGGCGGAAAATTCACAGAAACCTCTGATAATAGATGCAGAGGGAATAAACCTGCTGTCTACCGATATATTGAACAATCACAAGCAAATTATGATATTAACTCCCCATTACGGTGAAATGGCAAGACTGATAAATAAGGATACGGATTATCTGAGAGAAAATATAATTGAAAAAGCCGCGGAATTTGCATGCAAATATAATGTTTATCTGGTGCTGAAGGGAGCAAGGACTGTTATTGCTTGTCCCCGGGGGAACAGTTATGTTAATACCACAGGTAATCCCGGTATGGCAACAGCAGGCAGCGGAGATGTTCTGACAGGTATAATTGCTTCACTTATAGGTCAAAAAAATGAAATTACAGATGCTCTGAGGGCTGCCGTATACATACATGGTTTGGCCGGTGATATAGGCAGCAGTTATGTAGGTGAGTATTCTCTTATTGCCGGTGATATAATCAGGTACCTGCCGGAAGCTTTTAAAGCGGTTACAGGACAGAGGGACGCGTAACTGAACCATGCGAAAGCAAAAACAGAACAAAAGAAGAGATACGAAACACATAAATTTGTAATGAATTATATCTTTTTATGTATTAATCCGATATAATAATTAAATATAGCAGATTTTATCGATTGCAGGTGAAAAGTATGAAAGAAGCAATATTTGATGTTTATAAGCAGTATTATCGCTACAAATATGTGGTTGAAAACATTAAGGATGTAATCTGGGAACTGGATGAGAACCTGGTTTTTACTTACATAAGTCCGTCATGTAAGGAAATGTCGGGATATGAAAGCAGTGAGATGACCGGAAAAAGAATGACGGATTTTCTTGTTCCGGAGTCAAGGAATTATGTATTGGATCAATGGAAGAAAAACGCACATAGCAGAAAGTCATGTAATTCAAGAGGGATCATTATGTATGATCTTCAATTCATTTGTAAGGATAAAGGGTTAATTTGGGTTGAGGTTTCTGTTAAACCGGTTTTCGAGCATGATAGATTCCTGGGTTATATCGGTGTTACGCGGGATGTTACCGAAAAGAAAGTATATGAAAATGAACTTAGAAAATATTATCAGGAGCTGGAGGCTGCAAACAGAAAGCTTGAGAAGCTTGCAACCTTTGATATGCTGACAGGGGCATACAACAGGCGAAGATTTGAGGAATACGTTGAATCTGCCGTTGATATGAAAGAGATGCACGGCAGCCCTTTTTCAATTATCATGTTTGATATTGACTGCTTTAAGCTGATAAACGACATTTACGGACATAATTGGGGCGACCGTATTTTGCAGGAAGTATCAGAGATAGTCAAAGCTTCAATAGAAGAAGAGGACAAGCTGTTCCGATGGGGCGGAGACGAATTTATCATACTTATACCCGGAAAAGCCTCCGAAGATGCATATAAGGTTGCGGAAGAAGTCAGGAAATCAATAGAGGAAAACAACTTTGGGATTCAACATGATAAAATCACTATAAGCACAGGGGTAGGCGAATATAAAGCCGGTGAAAGCATTGATCAGTTTGTTTCACGGGTGGATGATGCTTTATTAACAGCAAAATCCGGCGGGAGGAACAAGGTTGAACTATACTCATAGGGGATTCATTTTTCTGCATAACCCAAATTAGCGGATATTTCTTTTGCTGTCAGAACCACACTGGATATTATATTGTTTAAGTCCTTTTCTTTTATTCTGTAGCTGGGGCCTGATATGCTTACGGCGGCAATAACCTCGCCATAACAATCAAATATCGGAGCGGCTACACAAGTAATCCCCTTTTCCCTTTCCTCGTTATCTATGGAATAGCCTTGTTTTTTTATGATTTCAAATTCTTTTCGCAAGCCATCTGCTGTGACAATGGTATTTTCAGTATACTTTTGAAAGTTGATTTTACTCAGGGCAAGCTCTTGAAAGCTAAGGGGCATATAGGCTAAAATCGCTTTGCCGCCGCCTGTACAGTACAGAGGAGCCTTTGCCCCAAGCTGAGTAAACATTTTCAGGAGCTTGGTGCTTTCAGACTGAGCAATATATACCACTTCAAATCCGTCCAATACCAACAGGTTACTGGTCTCGTCCACTATTGCCCTTAGTTTGTCCAAAAACGGCATGGCAAGGTTCGCCAGGGAATATTGGCTTTTGGCCTTGCTGCTTATCCTAAACAGGCCGACACCTATTCTGTATTTCTTGGTTTTTTTGTTCTGCTCAATTATATTATGCAGCTTTAATGTATTGAGAAGATGATAGGTTGCACTGACTCCATAATTAAGCCTGTTGCTTATTTCTGTCAGCCCGAGTCCTTCTTCCGATTCAGCCAGTTCTTCCAAAATCTCAACAGCCTTTATAACAGACCCAATGGTTTTTGTATTTTTCTCGTTATTGTTATCCAATCTTAATCAGCTCCTGAGGGAAAGCAGCAGCGTTCTTATTAATACAAATGCTTCCATCCATTCCTAAAATAAAATTTTTTATAGCCGAGTTTTATTATACCATATTAATACATAAAGTGTCATAAACGAAATAATATTTTCATATTTGATAATTCATTATCAATTATGAAAATCCGGTTTTTGAATAGAAACTTTTTACTATAGATAAATAAATTTTTACCATAGATAAAATACGATATATTCATCATCGAATTCAATGAAGTGAAAATATAAACAGCGGCAGTAACATAATTAAACAATAATTACAATAAATGTTTTTCAGTTATGCAATTATTTTAACTCTTTAAGACTGGCCGGAAAATATAAAAAATTCATAAAACCCATGAAAGTAAGGCAAATCAGCTGCCAGCCTAATTCTAAAGTAAAGCTTTTTTGAGGAAATTGCTGTATTTTACTATAATTCATTGTGGCACGAATATTGCAATAATATGCATGTATTAGAAGCCATTTACTGATTGTCATGCTATTTTCCTTACATAACGAGAACCAGGAGAGAGGTGATCTTTCAAAGCTATATTGTTAAAACTCTGCTGAGAGTAATATCTATTATTAAATTAAAAATTTAAGGAGGATGGATTATGTCAAAGAGAAATGTTAAGTCTATCGCTATTCTATTAGTTATTGTCTTGCTTAGCTTCGGTGTGGTCGGATGCAGTAATTCAGGCGGTGCAGAACCTGCCGCAAGCGAACCCGCAGCACCTGCTGAAACTGCAGCACCTGCAGCAGGAAACAGGCCTGAAGGGGTCCCTGCTGATTACCCGAATAAAGAAATCGAGTGGATTTATGCCTTTGGTCCCGGTTCTCCGATGGATGCTTATATCAGAATTTTAAGCGATAAGATTCAAAAAATGGAAGGTTGGAAACACGGAATAGTAGTAACTTACAAAGAAGGAGCCAGCGGAAGGATCGGATGGAATGCATGGGCTGAGGCTGAACCGGATGGATATACCATCGGATTTGCTCCAAGCGCAATGTTGATTTCCGCTGTATCGGAAGAAGTATCTTATGGCGCTGACAAGATGAGCTATATAATTAATACCATGTCCGATCCCGGTGCTATTGGAGTTGCGAAAGGTTCAAAATACAAATCATTAAAGGATATTGTAGAGGATGCAAAGGCCCGTCCGGGAAAAGTGACCTTTGGTGTTACATCCACAATCGGTCAGGAAGGCCTTACCTTAAAGCTTATTGAAAAGGCTGCAGGTGTGGATTTCAATATTGTTGCTTTTGATGGTGAAGGCCCGGTATTTGCTGCAGTTATAGGAAAACATGTTGACGCTTTCTGCCTTAATATTACAGATGCTATTTCTTTCCTTGAAGATGGAGAAATTGAAATCCTTGCTACCGGTGATGAAAAGCGGTCACCATTCCTGCCTGATATTCCAACTTACAAAGAAGCAGGATATGATGTTCAGCAGCTAAACATGAGAGCTATCGGCGGTCCTAAAGGTATACCTGAGCCAATAAGGCAATACCTTGAAGATTGCTTTATAGCAGCTGCAAATGACCCTGAAGTTAAAGCAAAGGTTGAAGAGATGAAAATTCCGGTAGATACTTTACCCGGCGCTGAAGTAGAGAAGAAATTCACTGCTATTCAAGCAAACTATAAGAAGCTTTGGGAAGAAGAACCCTGGGAGTAAGCAGTAAGAGTATTTTTTCAATAAAAATCAATATGGTTCAGGGAGTGCTGAGTCACTCCTTGAACCATAAATAAGTAAATGTGCAGGTGGTGCGCTAATGGAAAGTAAATCCGATAAAAAACCCTTTAACTATAATTATTTATCAGCTGTTTTTATTTATGTGTTTTCTATTGCATTTTTGGTTAATGCTCTAAAAATAAAAGACTCCGGTTCGAGGATGTTTCCTGTCGTAATATGTGTTTTATCAATGATAATAGCAACCTTGATCATATTGATAAACCGCTTTAATTGGAGTAAAAGCGCAGATGTGCTGAATTTCAGCGGCACTAAGACAGCGCTTATAATGTTTGCCTTTCTTCTTGCATATGTTACAGCAATAGAATTTATAGGCTTTTATATTGCTACTCCGATATATTTATACACGTCCATGCTGGCGCTTGGGCAGAAAAACAAGAAAGCCATGATCGCTGTTACTCTGCTTTTTACGGTAGGTGTCTATCTGTTTTTTGATTTGCTTCTTAGCATGAAAATACCTATGGGCAGATTGTTTTCATAAAAGATTTTGGGCAAGGAGTGTATCTTATGGAATTTTTCCAGTATGCTTTACAAGCATGTACCTTAGAAAATTTATTGTGGCTGGTTATTGGTTGCGTGATCGGTGCCATTCTTGGTGCTTTACCGGGAATGTCGGCTGATACGGGCCTTGCAATATTTATTCCCCTGACATTTAATCTGGAACCTGTTACCGCACTTATCGCTTTGGGTGCTATATATGTAACAGGAGCATACGGCGGTAATATTACTGCGGTATTGGTAAATACCCCGGGAACCTCAGATTCGGTATTTATGACTATCGATGGCTATCCTATGACAAAAAAGGGACAGGGTTTAAAGGCAATTGGTGTTACTACCTTCAGTGCTTTCTTTGGAGGGATGGTAGGGTCCCTGTGCCTGGTATTTATAGCGCCTCCTATTGCAAGAATTGCAGTAAAATTCGGCCCATGGGAGTTGTTTCTGGTGACAATGATGGGTATGGTTGTCATACTTGGCATGGTAAAGGGAGGCACCCTTAAGGGCCTTACAAGTGCTGCTTTGGGATTCTTATTCTCTCTGACAGGTATGGACGGCATCACGGGACTAAGCCGGCTGAACTTCGGAATTAAACCGATATATGATGGGATGCCGTTGCTTCCGCTTGTTCTAGGCCTGTTTGCAGTTTCACAAATGCTTGATTTGGCAGCACAAAAATCCGAATCCATCGTAATTACGGATTCAGCTATCAAGGGCAGTCCGTTCCTTTCAATTCAGGAACACATGTCCATGCTTTGGAATAATATAAGGTCTTCCATAGTAGGTACTATAATCGGCATAGTTCCTGGGGCAGCAACAACTGCAGCTGCTGGTATATCTTATGATATGGCCAAGAAAAGCGACAAGGATCCCGATAGCTTTGGCAAAGGCAATCCCCAAGGGCTTGCATGTGTATCTGCAGCCAACAATGCCGAGGTTACAGGTGCTCTTATACCTCTCTTGACTTTGGGCATTCCGGGTAACGGAACCTCTGCGCTTTTTCTGGGTGCGCTAATGGTTCATGGCTTAGCGCCGGGAACCCAATTGTTTGCGAAAAATGCTGAAACTGTATATGGAATGTTTCTGGGTTTAATAGTTGCCAACTTTGCAATTTTAGCAATCGGACTGTATGGTGCTCCGATTTATTCAAAAATAACCAAGGTGCCGCTCAGTATACTGATTCCTATAATCGGGTCCTTATGCGTACTGGGTGCATACACATTCAGAAATTTATATTTTGATACCGTATTGGTTATACTGTTCGGACTCATAGGCTATTACATGTGCAGGGCTAATTTCCCGCTGGCGCCTTTTGTATTGACCTTCGTACTTGGAAGAAGCTCTGAAATGGCATTTCGCAGGACTTTGCAGATAACCGGCGGTGATTTTTCGACTGTGATATTCAAGCCTTTGGCATTGACTTTATTGGTAATCGATATCGCACTATTGATCTGGCCTTTCTGGGGCGATATTATCGGGCATTTCAAAAAAGACAAAGAAAAAGAGTCAGTAGGGTATTAATTGCACATTTACTTAAATATTAAAGGAGATTATATATGAATAAGATGACAAAAAAAGAACGGGTTATTGCCGCAATAAATAAACAGGAAGTGGACAGGATTCCATTCAGTATCTGGTATCATGTACCTCATGTAGATCAGGATCCGGTCCAGCTTGCAGAGGTTCAAATAGAACAAGCTCATTCCTATGATCTGGATTTTATAAAAATGATGCCCTTTGGCAATTATGGCGCCCATGACTATGGACTGAGCTGCACCTTTTATTGTACTGAAACCCAGCCGGTATTGGAAAGAAAATTTGCAATTGACGATGTAAAAGAATGGACGGAGCTTGAGCCACTGCCGGGAAACTTCGGTAATCATGGAAAACAGCTGATGATTGCCAGACAGCTTAGAAAGCAGCTCAAAGGCGAAGAAATACCTTATGTACAGACTATTTTCAGTCCGCTGACTACAGCCAAAAAATTAGCCGGGCCTCGAATTTTTGAAGATATGAGGTCAAATCCTGAATACGTGCATCAGGCACTGGCTGCTATTACAGAAACGACTATAAATTTTGTAAGGCTGAATATTCAAGAGGGTGTAGCCGGCTTCTTCTTCGCAACACAGTGTGCCAACAAGGAGTGGCTAAGTGAGGCTGAATACGATGAATTCGGTGTGGCATATGACCTTAAGGTAATTAATTCATACAAGGATATTACTTATTTTAATATTGCACATATTCATGGAGATAATACCATGTTTAAAAAAGTTGCTGATTATCCCTGCAACTGCATCAACTGGCATGACAGATGGGTAAGCCCCAATATGGCTGAGGCGAGATTGCTGACTGACAAATGCCTGTTAGGCTGTATAAATGAGAAGTGGCTGTCCACAGCAAAGGCAGAGGAAGTCCGCGGCCATGTGAGAGAAGGTGTACTGGCAGCAGGCCGTACCGGCTTGATGGTTACTCCGGGTTGTGTAGCACAGCTGGATACACCTGTAATCAATTTTTATGCAGCCAGGTTAGCGGTTGAAGGGCTATGATAATTTTTAGTGCTAAAAGGGGTTGGTAGTCTAATGGACAGTGACAGTTGGATACAGATTATCCTTCTGGTCTTGTTGATTATGGGAGCAGCATATTGTGCTGCTTCAGAGATATCTTATGCATCGGTAAATAAGATCCGGATGAAAAATTATGCCGAAAATGGGGACAATCGCGCAAAAAAAGCAATGTATATTTCGAACAACTTTGATCAGGCGTTGACCACCCTGCATATTGGCAATAATCTGACCCATATAGGATTTGCGTCGCTGGCGACTTTGATTTCCACGCAATTGTGGGGTGTGGAATCTGTTAAATATACAACTATTGCTGCTGCTGTTATAGTATTTCTTTTCAGCGAGATGATTCCCAAGAGCTACGCAAAAGTAAACAATTTAAAGATTGCCCTTGCTGTCTCAGGTTCATTATCTGCGTTGATGAAAATATTCTCACCGGTTGCTTCTTTATTCATGTTCATAGGCCATATCCTGTCAAAGCTTTTTCCGGAGAGGCAAGAACCTGCAATAACAGAGGAAGAGCTTTACGATATTATCGAAGCGGCCAAGGAGGAAGGTGTCCTTGACAGGAACAAGCAGGAGCTGGTTAATTCAGCATTGTATTTTGACGGTATTACGGCAGGTGACATTTTGACCCTGAGGGAAGATATTGTGGCGCTTGATATAGACTCTACGCAAGAATAGATCCTAAAGAAAATACAAACGCAGAAATATTCCCGTCTGCCGGTTTATAAGGGCAGCATCGATAATATCATAGGTATTCTGCAAGTCAGGAAGTTTCTTAAGCTTTATATTAAGCATGATGTTTTTAATGTCCGGGACTTGCTTTTGGAGCCTCATTTTATCAGTAAAAAGGCTCCCATAGATGATATTCTGAAGGAAATGAGCAATAAAAAGCTTCACATATCCATTGTTGTCGATGACCTGGGGAAAACCTTGGGGGTCGTCACTGTGGAAGACATACTGGAGGAGCTTGTTGGTGAGATTTGGGATGAGGAAGATGTTGTAAATGAGAAATTTTCCTAGGTTTATTATTTTGCTGCAATAGGAGTTGGTTTGGTAATATGGACATTTGGCCCTATATAGCTATTGTTCTGCTTATGATGCTGTCTGCTTTTTTCTCCGGCTCGGAAATAGCGTTTGCATCAGTTAACAAAATGAGGGTTAAAAACCTGGCGCAATCCGGCAATACCTATGCGAAGCATGCATTATACATAGGCGAGCATTTTGACGATGCTTTATCGACAATATTGATAGGCAACAACCTGGTGAACATTGCCGCATCTTCAATTTCTGCAGTAATAGCTATTAGTTTGATGGGGGAATCCGGAGCCGCTGTTTCAACTCTCATAATGACGGTATTGATACTGATTTTCGGCGAAATAACGCCGAAAATCATAGCAAAGCAACAGTGTGATAAATTTGTGCTGCTGGTATCCTATCCCCTGCGTTTTCTAATGTATATACTGAAACCCGTTATCACAGTCGTTATATTTATAGTCAACCTGACTTCGAAGCTTTGGGAAAAGGAGGAACAGAAAGAACCTTCCGTAACCGAGGAGGAATTATTTACGATTATTGAAAGCGTTGAGGATGACGGTATTATAGACAGAGACAGAAGTGAACTTTTGCAGTCGGCCTTGGAGTTTTCGGATATATCGGTGCAGGAAATACTCACCTCACGGATGGATATGATTGCCATAGACATTGACGATGACATGGATGAAATTATTGAGACTGCGTTAAACTCGGCTTATTCCCGGATTCCCGTATATGAAGGCAGTATTGACAATATAATAGGGGTCCTGCATGTGGGACGTTTTTTAAAAAGACTGGTGGATTCGGATCAGATAGATATCCGCTCCATATTAGTCGATACTTGCTTCATTCATAAAACAATGAAGCTCCCTGCTGTTTTCAACGAGCTGAAGCGCCGCCGCCTGCAAATGGCAATTGTCACCGACGAATACGGAGGAACAATGGGATGCATTACTTTGGAGGATGTGCTGGAGCAGCTGGTAGGTGATATCTGGGATGAGACGGATGAAATAATTAACGAGTTTGTCAGCATTGGGGAAAACCGGTATGAAGTCAGCGGTGACTTAAGAATTCGTGATTTTTTCGAATATGTGGATTTGGATGACCGTGACTTTGAAAGTGAATATAGCACCGTGGGGGGTTGGGCAATAGAGATGCTCAACGGATTACCCGATATCGGTGATATGTTTGAATATAAAAACCTTACTGTAAAGGTGACGGAAATTGATGGTATGCGTGTAACGAGACTTTCTGTTTATGCATCACCGGAAGAGGAAGAAGAAAAGTAATAAAGGCTTACTCAAATATTTATAAGGGGGTACTATTAATGAAACCTATAGAAAGAATAGAAGCACTTTTAGCAGGCAAAAAGCTGGATACTCCTGCCATGAACCTGTGGAAGCATTTTCCGCCATATGATGAGGACCCGAAAGAATTAGTCAAAAAAACCATACAGTTTCAGGAGAGATTTAATTGGGACTTTGTAAAGGTAACTTATCAGGGCTTATATTCAATCCAGGATTGGGGTTCAAAGATTAAGTGGCCTGAAAGGGATTGTGAATGGCCGAATACCTGCTCAAAGGTCGGTGTAGTAACTGACTTTTCAATAAAGAAACAGGAGGATTGGGAAAACCTGAAGGTGTTGCCCATGAATCAGGGGGCGATGGCTGATGCTATTCTTGCTGCAAAAGAAATAGTGAAGAGATTTAAAGGGGAAGCTCCTGTAGTTGTTACTGTATTCAATCCGTTGACCACTGCTATAAAGATGAGCGGTGACAGAATGTTTATTGATATGAGAAGGAGCCCTGACAGCTTCAGAAAAGGACTGGAGGTAATCACGGAAACAACGGTAAACTATGTTAAAGAGCTGGTAAATATCGGAGCAGATGGGATATTTTTCGCCAGCCAGTTGGGAAACTACGACAAGATGAGTGTAAAAGAGTATGAGGAATTCGGCAGGCCTTATGATTTACGCATACTGGATGTTGTTAAAAACAAAACCTGGTTTAACATAATGCATATGCATGGTATGGCACCTATGTTTGATATTATGGAAAAGTACCCTGTGCAGGCGATTAACTGGCATGACAGACTGGTAGATATAAGCCTGAAGGACGGAAGAAGCAAGAGTGACAAGCTTTTAATCGGAGGGGTGGACGAATTCAAGATACTCAATGATGCTAATGAAGAAGAGCTTCTGGCTCATTTAAAGGATGCATTGGCTCAGGTCGAAGATGGAAGGCTTATATTGGGGCCAGGATGCTGTGTCCCGCTTTATGTCAGCGAGGACAGGCTCGAAATTGCAAAAAGGCTTCTTGGAACAATAAGATAGCTTACAGGAGAGCGAGGGATAAAATCAATGCTAAACAAAGAAGTAATGGAAAACTATATTATGATCTTAAAAAGCGAGTTAATTGAAGCTCTTGGATGTACCGAGCCAATAGCAATTGCTTATGCAACAGCTAAAGCCAAGTCTGTTCTGGAAAAAGTACCGGAAAGGATAGAGGTAGGATGCAGCGGTAATATTGTAAAGAACGTAAAGGGTGTTGTGGTGCCAAATACCGGCGGGCTTATAGGCATAGATGCAGCAGCTATTGCGGGGGTTATCGGAGGAGATGCTGACAGGGGACTGCAGGTGCTGGAAAGCGTTAAGCCTGAACAATACGGTACAATTAAAAAATTAACCGAGGGAGACTACTGCAGGGTCTATCATCTTAAAGGAGTGGAAAAGCTTTATATTGAAGCCAAGGTGTATGCCGGAAATGAATCCGCAGAGGTTTATGTTGAAGATGCCCATACTAACATAATTAAAATTGTAAAAAACGGAAAGGTTCTTTTCGAAAATGAAAACGGCGACCGCAATGATCCTGAATCAGCAGGAGATAAGACTCTTCTCAATATAAAGGATATAATAGAATTTGCTGAAACTGTTGATTTGGATATACTGCGGGAACTGCTTGAAAGGCAGGTAAAAGTAAACACCGCTATTGCAGAAGAAGGCATCAGGAATGACTATGGTGTCGGCGTTGGAAAGACACTTCTGGAGAATTACGGCAGCGATGTAACAATAAGAGCCAGGGCTATGGCTGCTGCGGGAAGCGACGCCAGAATGAGCGGCTGTTCACTGCCGGTAGTCATTAACTCAGGCAGCGGAAATCAGGGGATTACCGCATCTATTCCTGTAATCGAGTATGCAAGGGAATTAAAGGTAAGTGAAGAAAAGCTCTTTAGGGCATTGATTATAAGCAATCTGGCTGCTATTCATCAAAAAGCCCAAATAGGCAATCTTTCAGCATACTGCGGTGCAGTAAGTGCTGCTGCCGGAAGCGGCGCGGGGATAGCATACCTTAATGGAGGCGGTTATGAAGAGATTTCCAGTACAATTATCAATACAATAGCAAACATTGGCGGTATGGTCTGTGATGGGGCGAAGCCCTCCTGCGCTGCAAAAATATCTTCTGCTGTCGGTGCGGCAATACTTGGATACCAGCTCAGCGCAAGGGGTAAGGTCTTTAGAAGCGGAGAGGGGCTTGTTAAAGGCGGAGTTGAGGAAACTATCAAAAGCTTTGGAAGAGTAGGCAAAAAGGGAATGGAAGGCACTGATATCGAAATAATAAATATAATGCTTGATAAATAGACACATCAACTGACAAACTGCTCAAGTCGTTTTTCGGCTTAAGCAGTTTGCTGCCGTTGATAAAAAGAATTTAATAATCATTGAGCTTTCTATAGAGGGTAGTAATGCTCATACCGAGTTTTTCTGCAATTTTCTTCTTACCGGCAGTAGTATTGCCGTATTTGCTTAAAAGCATTTTTAAAAGCTTTTTTTCATATTCTCTGGTTATATCATCCAAGCTCTTTAGGTTATCAATTTCTACGGATTCAAAATTGATGAATTCATTGCTTTCATCTTTTTTTGCATTATTGTTCAAAAAATATTCAGGCAAATCCTTTGAAGTGATTTCATCATCAAAGGAAAAATTAATGGCATATTCCAGTACATTCTCCAGCTCTCTTACATTGCCGGGCCAGTTATAGTTCATGAGCATTGTTTCTACTTCCTTGGAAATATGCTTTGGAGATTTGTTCATTTTATGGCATAATTTCTTGATTATATATTCAGAGCATAGGAGTACATCCTCTCCTCTATCCTTTAAAGAAGGTAGATGCAAAGGTATGACATTTAATCTGTAGTATAGGTCTTCCCTGAACTCGTTTTGTCTTATCATTTCCTCAAGGTTTTTATGGGTAGCGGAAATTATTCTGACATTAACATTTATTTGAGCGGAGCCGCCTATTCTGTCTATCTTTTTATCCTGGAGAACCCTGAGCAGCTTTGCTTGAAGATGCAGAGGAAGATCTGCAATTTCATCAAGAAACAATGTGCCGTTATTAGCCTGCTCGAACTTGCCTATTTTACCTTTTTGACTTGCTCCGGTGAAGGAACCTTTCTCATAACCGAAGAGTTCCGATTCGATAAGGTTTTCCGGCAGGGCAGCACAGTTTACTGCAACAAAAGGACCGTCTTTTCTGTAGCTTGCGTTATGTATTGATCTGGCAAACAACTCTTTGCCGGTACCGCTTGTACCGTGCAGAAATATTGTGGAATCGGATTTAGCAGCAATTTTTGCTTTTTCTATAACATCCTGCATTATCTGACTGCGCCCGATTATATTTTCAAAGGTTGCTTCATCATCGTTATTGTAAGTCATGGCTATGCTGATTATTTCATCCAGGGTATCAAAATTAATTATAGTGGAGACGTTTTTATTATCAAGTATTATATAATTTACTTTATATATGACTTTTATCAGCCTGTCCCCTACTGTCCAGCAGCCTATGACTTCCTTATTGTTAGTATCCTCTGCTTTAAAATTCTTAATAATGCTGCTGATTCTTTTGTTTATGATCTTATCGGCTGAAAAATTAATATTCAAGGATTTTATTGCTTTAGAATTTATATAAATAATCCGCTGCTCTTTATTCAATATGATAATGCTTCTGTTTATGGAGTTGATGATTCCGTTTATTTCGGCAATACCCATATTGAGCTTATTTACCATCTTGATGTTTATTATCTCTTTTTCAATACTTTCCGCAAAATGCTTAAGCATTTCAAGATATTCCTCTTTTTTTTCAACCATAAGCTGATCTTGAGCAGCATTAAAGGATACAAAGCTTACAACACCGATAATATCATCCTCAACTTTTATCGGAAGAATCATACTTTTAAGCTCTTTGCAAGTATCAGTATTATTGCAGGTTTGGCATACCGGATTTTTTTTATCGTATAGGTTTAACTCTGCCTTTCCGGTTCTTAATACTTTTGCAAATAATGAGTTTTCAGGGCTGTTTTCATTAATACGATGGTAAAAGTCCCCTGTTCCTGCGATTCTCAGCAAATGCTCATCAACCACTGTGGTTTCCACATTAAGTATGGATGAAAGCGACTCTGCCAAGGATTGAATTTTGTCATCAATAAGCTTTAAGTATGACATGGGTGCACCCTCCTAAAACCGTATTTAATTATTGCTGTTAAGATGTATAATAGCTGCATAAAATTTATTGAAAAGCTTTTAATAGAAGGCATCAACCGGATTGTTATGTTTTTATTAATAGCTTATCATAAGATACCTGCATTGGAAAGATATTGCATAAGAAAATGTCGAAAAATGTTATAGTTTATAGTGCAGAATACTGGTAATTCATTCCTTGACTTTGAATAGTATAAGACCTATAATTAAAATATAGGTAAAATATAATTTACTAATAGTAAAAAAAGGAGGATTTCTATGAAAACCAGGAAACTGTTAATGATTCCGGGACCCACTCCTGTATCCAGGTCCATCCAGGAGCAGATGGGAAGGGAGACTGTTGCCTTTGGAGATCCGGCTTTTGTGAAGGATTTCAAGGAGCTTCTGGAGGATTTGAAGTCTTTGCTCCATTGCAGCGGAGAAGTATTTGTTGTTGCAGGCACCGGCACCATGGGGATGGAAATGGCCATTGCCAATACTACAAAGGCAGGCGACAATGTGCTGATAGTATCTCACGGATTTTTTGGAGACCGGTTCATAGACCTATGCAGCAGAAAAGGTTTGAATGTAGATGTGATTTCAAGTGAATGGGGCGAAACGGTACCGGTCGAGAAAATAAAAGAAAAGCTGAAAGAAAAAAAATACGCAGCCATGACAGTTACTCATGTTGATACTTCCACAGGGGTTTGTGCGCCGGTTGAGGAAATTGGCAGGATGATGAAGGAATTTCCGGAGACAATATACATCGTTGATGGTGTTTGTGCTACGGCAGGAGAACCTGAAGATGTTGACACAATGGGAATAGACATATTGTTTACAGGCTCACAGAAAGCCTTTGGCGTTGCCCCGGGCCTGACAATGATGTGGGCAAGCGGGAAAGCACTGGAAAGACGCAAAAGCCTGGGAAGTATTCCTGAGTTCTACATAGATTTTGAAAAATGGCTTCCGATAATGAAGGATACGGCCAAGTATTTTGCCACACCGGCTATAAACCTTGTATGGGCTTTGAAGGAATCCGTGAGAATTATAAAAGAAGAAGGAATAGAAAACAGGTATGCAAGGCATAGAAAAACCGGTACAGCAATGCAGGCAGCATTAGAAGCCCTGGGATTCAGAGTATTGGCAAAGGAAGGCTGCAGAGCTGCCACATTATCCAATCTTGTTTATCCTGAAGGAGTAGATGATGCAAAATTCAGAGGGCTTCTGGCAGAGGAAGGCATCATGGTGGCAGGAGGACTGGCAGCCTATGCAGGAAGGATGTTCAGGCTGGGCCATATGGGCAATATTGACAAGCATGATATGGTATCGGTTATTGCAGCCATAGAAAGGGCTTTATACAGGGCAGGCATGCCTGTAGAGCTTGGAAAGGGCGTAGGAGTAGTACAGCAGCACTTAATGAAATAAACTCCGTATAAGCTAATGAAGTTCACCACGAAGGTTGCATTCGTGGTGATTTTTTTTACAAAAATTATTATATGATAGTTAAAAGATAAACAATAATATTTCTCCTTTATTTATTGACAGAATATTCAGTAAGCTTTATAATAAAGTTACCCTAAGAAAAGGTATAACCTTAGTAAGGGGGGTACCCCGCGGGATTAAGCTATTGATTACCTGCTGAAACGAATTGGTTTGATTTAAGAAGGGTATCGTGTAGTCGCTGAAAGGCCTTAAGGCCGCTGTTGTTTCGATTTTTATCGGACAGTATTTTCAGAAACCCGCTCCTTTTTGAATGACGATTTATATAAGCAGGGATTAGAGCTGAAGCGATGGGGTAAAATTAAAAAGGAGGTAACCTCCATTGCAGGAAACCTCGGGAAATGGATAGGCAATCGAAGTTTTTAAATACGACGCCTGTCCATTTCCCATTTTTGCGTATCATAATGCACAGAGAAATATAAAGATGGCAGCTTAAGCTTGACAACTATATCACAATATCATAATATTAGAATATATTGATATAAGCGGAGGTGATTCAATGGAAGATGTAAAAAAGTATGAAGGTATTGCAGAAATATTGAAATCCATGGCTCATCCTGTGAGGATATGCATTATAAAGGGGCTTATGGACAAAAAGTGCAACGTAACACATATGCAGGAATGCCTGGAGCTTCCGCAGTCCACTGTATCCCAGCACCTGGGTGTTTTAAGGGCAAAAGGAATAATAAAGGGAGAAAGAAATGGACTGGAGATAACCTACAGCGTAGTGAATGAAGATGTGAAAAAAATTATCAATGCATTATTTTATTAATTTATAGGGGGATAAATCATGTCTAGTAAGAAGCTAATTATTATAGGTGCAGTTGTAGCAGGTACAAAGGCGGCTTCAAAGGCAAAGAGGGACAATCCTGATTTGGATGTTAAGGTTTTTACTAAAGAAAGATATATTTCTTATGCCGGATGCGGCCTGCCATATTATATAGGCGGAATTATCAGGGAAAAGCAGGAGCTGCTTGTCAGGTCTCCCGAGGATTTTAAAAGAGAGCAGGGAATAGACATATTCACTGAGCACGAAGTAAAGGAGATAGATGCATCCGGGAAAAAAGTCATTGTGGAGGACCTGAAAAGCGGGGATATGAGGGAGTACTCCTATGACAAATTGATAATAGCCACCGGAGCTTCCCCGATTGTACCACTCCTGGAAAACATAAATCTTGCCAACATATTCACACTCAGGAGCGTATCCGACGCATTTTCAGTAAGAGAGCTGCTTGACTCAGGAGCCGCAAAAAAGGCAGTAATAGTCGGCGGAGGATTTATCGGCCTGGAGACGGCCGAGAACCTGAGAAATAGGGGCATGGATGTTACTATAGTTGAGCTTGTACCTCATATACTACCCCCTTTTGATGAAGAGATGGCATTATATGCACAGAACCATATGATAGACCGGGGAGTCAGGATACTGACCGGAGAAAAAGTCACCGGTTTTGAGGGCAGCGACGGGAAAGTCACCACTGTAAAAACCTCGGCAGGGGATATCGAAGCCGATATGGTAATATTGTCCATCGGAGTAAGGCCAAATACAGGTATTGCCGTTGAAGCAGGAATAGAGACGGGTGTGACAGGGGCAATCAAGGTGAACAAATATATGGAAACGAATATTAAGGATATATATGCGGCGGGTGACTGCGCTGAGAATACGAATCTGATTACCGGGAAGCCCGCATGGTACCCTATGGGTTCTACGGCAAACAAAACCGGAAGGATAGCAGGGCATAATGCGGCAATTGAGAATCAGGAGGAAGCTCTGAAGGAAAGCCTGGAGGGGGTACTTGGAACAACAATTGTCAGGTTGTTTGAAGTTAATGCTGCAAAGACAGGGCTTTCTGAAAAAGATGCTCTAAAGGAAGGCTATGAGGTTGAAACGGTACTGGTTCCTGCAAACGATATAGCTCATTATTTCCCGGGTTATAAGCCGATCAATACAAAGCTTGTAGTGGAAAAAAGCACTCATAAGGTACTGGGAGCACAGATTGTAGGAGAGGGTATAGTTGATAAGCCCATAGATACTATTGCTGCGGCAATAACTATGGGAGCAAGGGCAGAAGACTTGGCAAAGCTGGATCTTGCTTACGCACCGCCCTTTTCTATGGCAGTTGGTTCGACGATTCTATCTGCCAATGTCATGCTGAATAAGCTGAATAAAAGGATGGAGTCCGTTAAAGCTCCGGTTCTGCCGGACATATTGGAGAAGGGCGGCATCAATGTGCTTGATGTAAGAGAAGAGGAGGAATTCTTCATATCCTCAATTTCCGGTTCAAGGAATATTCCCATGAATGAACTTGAAGACAGGATAGACGAGATTGATAAAAGCAAAGAAACAATAATTCTGGTATGCAAGGTAGGCAAAAGAGCATATCTGTCATATCTCAGGCTGAAGAAGCTGGGATTTACAAACCTTAAAATTCTGGAAGGCGGAATTTGCGCTTATCCGTATAAGTTAGCATAAAGGAGGAGATACAAATGGCGGAAAAATACATTAATGCAAGAGGGCTTCAATGTCCCGGACCCGTAATTGAGCTTTTCAAGGTTGCAAAGGGATGTGAAAGCGGCGATTTGATTACAATAGAGGTTACGGACATGGCTTTTAAGAAAGATATTGCGGCCTGGTGCAGAAAGACCAATAATGAGCTGGTAAGTCTTTCTGAAGAAGGCGGAACACTCAAAGCAGTGATACGGAAAGGGTAAGGTATGATTATGAGCAGAAAAACAATGATAATGTTCAGCGGGGATCTGGATAAAGCCATGGCAGGGCTTATAATTGCCAACGGTGCTGCTGCTATGGGCGATGAGGTGACAATGTTTTTCACCTTCTGGGGCCTGAACATTTTGAGGAAAGCACAAAAGATTAAAGTGAGGAAGTCCTTTATGGAAAAAATATTCGGCTTTATGATGCCCAGGGGAGCTGACAGACTGGGGCTCTCAAAGATGAATATGGGCGGCATGGGCACATTAATGATGAAAGGCATAATGAGGAAGAAGAGAGTAAGCAGCCTGCCTGAGCTTATTGAGAGTGCACAGGAATTGGGTGTGAAGTTCATAGCCTGCACCATGTCCATGGATGTAATGGGTATAAAGAAGGAAGAACTGATTGACGGAGTGGAATATGCAGGGGTCGCCACATACCTGGGAGAAGCGGATGAGGCAAATGTTAACCTGTTCATTTAATTTCCATAAACTCCCCTGTATTTTGGCTCCAGCATAGAGGCGATTTTCTTCATTGAGTAGGCGGTGCATATTTCTTCCCAATCTTCAGCTCCGGGTTGTTCATTCTTCTCGGGAAGGGTAAAGGGCTCTCCAATTTTGACTATGACTCTTGCCCTATGGAGCTTTTCGCCAGCCATATCGTTATCGTTGATAGGAAGAACTATTTCAGTGCCTTCCAGGGCAATGGGCACTACAGGCACCTTTGCCAGTTTTACCAAGAGGATGAAGCCCTTCTTTACGCTTATAAGGGAGCCTGTCCTGCTGCGTGTACCCTCGGGGAAAATGACAATTGAGCCCCCGGAACCAAGATGCTTCAGGGCAGATTTCACAGCACTTTTGTCGGGGCTGCCCGGAGTAATGGGTATATGGTTTATGCTTTTAAGGAAGAAGCGTGTGAAAGGATTTTTTTCCAGCTTGACTCCTGCCATGAAAGCAGCCGAATTGTTTTTCAGCAGGCTGTTCAGCACGACGCCGTCAAAATTGCTCAAGTGATTTGATATATATATTGTTGGTTTGTTTTCTCTTTCAACTAATATTTCTTTGCCATGGATCTCCAGTTCCGCATACTTTGACAGTAAAAAACCGGTGATTATTCTTCCCAGTAAGCGGATTACAGACTCGGGCAAAAGGTTTATTAATGGCAGGATAAGCTTCAGCACTTTCATATGTTACCCCCGAACCGCAAACTCAATTGTCTGATGACCACCAAATAAGCGGTATTTATGATATGCGGATATTATATCATATTATATATAAAATGATAAGAACCCCAGATTACGAGGGCTCTTATCATTTTTTGGATTTTTCCGCCTTTTTCTCTATCTCATCAACAAGCTTCAGCAGGACTTCGGATTTTGCTTCAACAATCATATCATTTTTTGCGATTACTGCATTTTTTAAATCGGCAAAGGCAAATTCGAACTTACTTACAATTTCAGCGTTTTCACTTTTGAGTTTTGGCCTGGCTGTCATCCATATATTTTCAAAATACAGGAGTACATCATTTGCACCGGTGAAATTTTGCTTCTCACTCAGGAGCATTATTTTCTTTGCTGCGAACCTAAGCCTGTCAAGGTCGGGGGGAACCTTTGACTCATAGAGCATATAGAAATCCGGCAGGTATTTATATAGTTGATTTATTTCCAGCAAGCTCAGATAGGCATCTTGAGCTTCAACTGTCTTGGTCAGGTTGTTAAGGGCCGATTCAAAGTCGTTAATGGTTGTTTGCATTGCAAAATCAGATATTGCTTTTGCTTCATAACTGTTCCAGGCACTATGGAGTTCCAATACATCTTTCTTTATACTTTCATACTTTTTGTATCGTTCCTGATCAAGCTTCATCTTCAGCTGTTCGGGAGTGAGTTTTGGGGGTTGAGCCTGCTGCTTCTGCTGTCCGCCGCCGCTTTCACCGCCGCCGCCACCGCTGCTGTCGCCTCCTCCTTCTCCTTGCTCACCGGATTGGCCTCCTTGCTCCCCTTCCTGCTTCTTGCCTCCTTCAGAAGCTTGCTTCTCAATTTTTTCCTGCTGCATGAACATTGGCTTTTTGCTTTCCTCATGTATTGCCTCAAGGGCTTTTTCCACCTTTTTTATGCTGTCTTTAAGCTTATCCAGTTCATCAGGAGGCTTTTTTTCTTCTGCTTCTTTCTGTGCTTTCTCTAAATCCGGCTTCTTCTGTGGGGAACATGAAATAAAGCTTAATAAGGACAATAAAATAAGTATTGGAAGTATTGCTCTACATAAAGGCTTTATCGTATTCAAAGAAATCACCTCTTTAACTTTATTATTCCTTAATTATTCTTTAATATAATTTCAGAAACGGCTTTAGCTCCTTAATGACAACTAAATATCTTTCCAATTATGGAATACAACTGTATTGTTATATAAGGATTCTATTTGTTATAATAATTGTAATGATTGAACCATGAATTTTAGGGCAATTTTGTAATAATAATGGGAGAGAAGACATATGAAAACTATCGGGATAATAGGCGGAATGGGGCCGCTGGCTGCCGCCAGACTATTTGAGCGGATTGTCATTCTTACAAAAGCCGGCTGTGATAACGAACATATTCCAATAATAATTGACAATAATACAAATATACCGGACAGAACGGAAGCCATACTAAACAACGGGGATAATCCGATCTTTGAGTTGGTCAGATCCGCACTAAGACTTGAACTTATGGGGGCGGATGCAATAGTAATGGCCTGTAATA
>Ga0208695_1001107_pt1 | contig 23821 bp, 20 predicted proteins | sample AD_UKC111_MetaG_FD_184449 | JGI IMG/M metagenome (GOLD analysis project Ga0208695, IMG submission 184449) | Active sludge microbial communities of municipal wastewater-treating anaerobic digesters from Hong Kong - AD_UKC111_MetaG (SPAdes)... | ecosystem: Engineered > Bioreactor > Anaerobic >...
AGCACTACTGATGGAGATCTCAGAGGAGTGGCAGACCGGCAAGCATTTCTGCTCTGGCAAGTCATTTGATTGTTAAAGAACGATGGATATTTCTGACTCGAATTTACAGAAAAAAGGTTGCGTAATCCCTGTTGCATAGAATTTTCCTTTCCTAATCGATTTGTATTTACTGAAGGTCAACTCTGTGAAAAACAACCTTTTTTATTTTCCTGTTACCTCAATTTCCCATTCACCTTCAGCGTCAATTTCCAGGGCAATCATACCGGATGCAATCATCACAGTTCCTTCATAAGGATCGGTTGTGTTTACAAGTAAATCAGTACCATTTCCATGACTGAGAACTGCAAAGTGCCGACTCCCCACATTTCCTTTTATCTTCGCCAGGTCTGGGGTACCAATTAAGATAATGACATCGTCTCCTTTGCCTTCAATCTTTCCAGGAATAAACAAAACGCGAGCTGCGTCAAGCGGGAGAATGGTGATTTCCCAATCTCCTACAGCTGTAACCTGGAAGCGAGTTGTATGCTCACTTGATCCAAAATCAAGCGGCCTAACCCCGTCATAAGGATCGGTTGTATTTACCAGTAGGTCGATTTGTTTGCCATCACTACCATAATTTTCAACCGCGAAATGTCGACTGCTTGCATTACCAGTGATATGAACAATCCCATAATCGTATGGATTCTCAATATCCACAACTGAATCGCCGCTCCCAGTGATGGTGACCGGTTCAGGAGTCGCGGTTGGTGGAAGTGGGGTTGAAGTCGGTTTTTTGGTTGGTGCTGGTGTTTTGGTTGGCCTGAGCGTAATTGTTGGTCCAATTGTTTTGGAGGGTTCAGGCGTATCGGTTGGAACAGTTGTATTTGTTTGAATACTTGTCTGATTACAAGCTGAGAGTAGCACGAGTAATAAGATAATGCACAGTTTTGACAAATTGGGCAACTTGCTCATCCCATCCTCCTGATTCATCACTATCAAATCGCTTCTTATTATTGGAGTAATCGCAAAAGCAACCCCTAGTATGTGTAAACATCTGATCGCCTAGAACAATTAATATTTACCAACGTATCGTTTATCAATAATTACAACAATAACCATTTTATAACCAACACAAAGGATGTCAAGTGGTTTGAGTAAGGTAATTTACTTTGCACCGAAATTTTCGGTTTTCTATTCCTGCCGACTTATCCTTGAGAATAGGCAACCCGTTTATGTCAAGTCAACATCCTCCCCGATCCAAAACTCACCGCACCCAATCCCCCGTTCCCCGCAAAAAAATCCGCCCTGTCCGCACCGTAAATCAAGGACGGACCGCCGGTCCGCCCTTGATTTGAATATCCGTCTGATTTTCAGACCGACACCGCGCCGCTACGTCCCAATCTCCGCCATCACCCGCTCGATCAGCGCGTCCACCTGGGCGGCCACCGGCGCCGAAAGCTCCACGCCTGTCTCGATCGTCTCGGGCTGCACGCCCAGCACCACCACCTCGCGCGGGTAAATCCCGCTCAGCTTGGCGCTGAAGAGCAGCTCGGGCAGGTTGATCTCGTGCGGCGAGACCTTCATCGCCAGGAATGCCGGCACGTCATCGCCGGTCAGGCGCACGATCTCGCCCGGTGCGCGGCCCACGTTGGCCGCGTCCAGCACAATCAACCGCTCGACGCTCTCGAAGAATTGCAGCAGGTCCAGGCCGCAGGTGCCGCCGTCCAGCACTTCCACGCCGGGCGGCAGCGCGCGCTTTTCCAGGCGCTGCACCGCGTGCACGCCCACGCCGTCATCGCTCATCAGCAAATTGCCCACGCCCAACACCAGGGTATGCGGCATGGGTTATTCCTTCACGATCACGCGCGTGATCTCTTTGCCGTTCGGGTCGAGCACATGCACGGCGCAGGCCATGCACGGGTCGAACGAGTGGATGGTGCGCAGGATCTCCAGCGGCTGGTTGGGGTCGGCCACCTCCATGCCCACCAGCGCGGCCTCGTAGGCTCCCGCCACGCCCTTCGCGTCGCGCGGCGAGCCGTTCCAGGTGGAGGGCACAATGGCCTGGTAGTTGAGGATCTTGCCGTCCTTGATGTGAATCCAATGCCCCAGCGCGCCGCGGGGGGCCTCGGTCCAGCCCCAGCCCATCGCCTCAGCCGGCCAGGTGGACGGATCCCAGTGCACATTCTCGTGGATGCGCAGGTCGCCGGCGGCGATGTTGGCGGCCAGCTCGTTGGTCCACGGGGCCAGCTGCTCGGCCAGCACCAGCGTTTCCACGCAGCGCGCGGCGGTGCGGCCCAGCGTCGAGAACAGCACCGTGGCGGGCTGGTTCAGCGCGGTCAGCACGGCGTCCACCCAGTATTTGACGCGCTCGTGCCCGGAGACATAGGCGATGAGCATGCGCGCCAGCGGGCCGACTTCCATGGCCTGGTCGCCGTAGCGCGGGGCCTTCAGCCAGGAGTACTTGTCCTCGACCTCGAGGAACTCGTAGGGCGGCTTGGGGCCGGTGTAGTTGGGCACGGTGGTGCCCTGCGAGGGATGCAGCCCGGCCTTCTCATCGTCGTACTTGAACCAGGAATGCGTCACGTACTCGGTGATCTTGGCGGGGTCGAGCGGCAGCACCTTGCTCAGGTCGCGGTTGAGGATCACACCGCGCGGCAGGAACAGGTCGGTGGGGCTGTTGGCGTCAAAGTCGTCCTTCAGCGGCAGGTCGCCGTAGGACATGAAGTTGCCCAGCCCCTCGCCCAGCCCGGCGTATTCCAGGTAGAAGGGCGCCACGGCCAGCACGTCCGGCAGGTAGACCTTCTCGACGAACTCTTTGGCCTGGGCAAACAGCGAAAGCAGTTGGGCGATCTTGTCGGCGTTGATGGCCGCCTGGCTGTTGGGGTCCACCGGGATGGACATGCCGCCGACCAGGTAGGTTTGCAGGTGCGGGTTCTTTGCGCCCAAAATGGCGTGCGCGCGGATGACCTCGCGCTGCCAGGTGAGCGCCTCCAGGTAGTGCGCCGCAGCCATCAGGTTGGCTTCGGGCGGCAGCTTGTAGGCCGGGTGACCCCAGTAGGCATTGGCAAACGGCCCGAGCTGACCGGTTTCCACGAAGGCCTTCAGCTTGGCCTGCACGCCGGCGAAGTAGTCGGCGCTGGATTTGGGCCAATCGGAGATGGATTGCGCCAGCGCGGAGGTGGCTTTGGGGTCGGCTTCGAGCGCAGAGGTGATGTCCACCCAGTCCAGCGCATGCAGCGCGTAAAAGTGAACGACGTGATCCTGAATATATTGGATGGTCTCAATGATATTGCGGATCAAACGGGCATTGGTCGGGATTTTGATCCCCAGGGCATCTTCAACAGCTCGCACGGAGCTGAGTGCATGTACCGTCGTTCAAACACCGCAAATGCGCTGGGTGAAGGTCCACGCATCGCGCGGGTCGCGGCCCTGCAGGATGATTTCGATGCCGCGGAACATGGTGCTGCTGGACCAGGCTTTGGTGATCTTACCGCCGTCCACTTCCACCTCAATGCGCAGGTGGCCTTCAATGCGGGTGATCGGGTCAATGGCAATTCGGGTCATGGGTTCGCTCCTTGGATGAGATGAAGGGGATAACCACAGAGGCATCATACCCGTTAGGGTACAGAGAACACAGAGAAGAGAAAACTGGAAAGATAGAGAGGAAAAAGAATCGTTCTGCAGGTGATCCCTTTCTCCGGGCAATCAATCCACGAATGCAATAGGTTGGGTCGGTTTCTCTTCTCCCTCCAAAACTTTCTTCTCTGAGAACTCTGTGTCTCTGTGGTTCGTTTTTCCTACAATTGTTTAACCGTTTCCGGTTTGGGCTCGGGGAACAGCGGTAAAAAGCGCACGGCGGCATCAAACAAAATCACGCCAAAGGCCGTCAGGCCAAAAGTCACGGCCAGCTCCGACCAGCTCGGCATGTAGAACGCGCCGTCCATGAAGATCATGGCCGAGTTGACGCGGTTAAGGATCAGCCCGCCCATGGTGAAAAAGGCCGCCCAGACGATCCCGTCCGCATCCTCGCGCGTTTTGCGGTCGGCGAAGAACAGCAACGGAATAATCACGCCGCCAATGATCTCGATAAACCACATCACGGCCGGCGCGCCGCCCTCCAGCAGGTGCATGTACTTGCCGGTGACGAACAGCTCGCCCACCCGCAGCGCAAGGTACAGCCCCAGCACGTACGGGATGATCTTCACCAGGCTGGAAAACAGCTTCAGTTCAAACGGGAAGCCGTAAGTGCGTGCCGAGTGGTACGACTCGAACACGGTCATGGCCAGCCCGGCGGCAATGGCCGTCAGGTAGAAGTACAGCGGCATGAGCGGCGAATACCACAGCGGGTGGATGCGGTAAGGCAGGATGGTCAGCATGGTGCCGAGCGTGGACTGGTGCATGGTGGAAAGTGTGATGCCGGCCACGATGAGCGGGATGGTGATGGCACGGATGATTTTGAGTGGCACCTTCCAGCCCAACGCCTCAAACACCACCGGGCTAAACTCCAACGCCAGTACGGTGGTGTACAGCATCACGCACCAGCCAATCTCAAACAGCGGCGAGTGAATGTTCCAGTAAATCAGCAAATGCCAGATGCGCTGCGGCTGTCCCAGGTCCACCAGCAGGGTAAAAGCCGCCAGCAGGTAACTGATGAACCCGGTCAAAATGGCCGGGCGCACAATCGGGTAGAACTTCTTCAGGTTGAAGATATATACCACCGCCGCCACGGTAAAGGCGCCGGCCGCCAGGCCAATGCCGCTCATCATGTCAAAGCTGATCCACAAGCCCCAGCCGCGCCCGTCACTCAGGTTGGTGGTGGCGCCCAGCCCGGCAATCCAGCGGTACACCGCCACACCCAGGCCCAGCGCACCCAGGATCCAGATGAAGATGATGCCCGGCCCAACTTTATAGCGGCGCAGGTGAAGCTGCGGATAGCGAGCAGAAAAACTTCGAGCTGCCATCTTCACTCCTCCTTTTTCTTGGACGCGCCGTTTTCACCGCGGTGCGTGCGCAGGTAAATGCCGGTCGAAAGCGTCACCATCACGCCAATCACGGCTGGCACCGCCGCCATATACGGCCAGGTGATCGAAGGCAATTCCTTCTCCGGCAGTTTGGGCAGGCCCAGGTTGGTGTAATTGACATTCGAAATGTAGAGCATAGATGTGCCGCCGGCTTCGGTTTCGCCGTAGACGTGCGGGAAGTAGGTGGCATCTGCATTCAGACGCTCGTGAGCGGTTTCCAGCATTTGCTTGCGCGAGCCGTAAATCAGCGCGCCGGTCGGGCAGGCCTCGCCGCAGGCGGGCTTGCCGCCGGCCGCCAGCCGGTCGGCGCAAAAATCACACTTCTGAATCAACGGCAGCGCCTTATCCCACTGGCTCTTGGGAATGCCAAACGGGCAGGCGGCCATGCAATAGCGGCAGCCAATGCAGCGCTCGCCGTGATAAATCACCGGGCCCTCGGGGGTCTTCTCCAGCGCAGCCACCGGGCATACCGAAACGCAGGCCGGGTCAATGCAGTGCATGCACTGCTGTTTGACAAATGCGTCCTGCTGCGGCCCGTCATACAGCTTGATAATCGTCCAGGTATTGGCCGACAGATCGCGCGGCATCTCATACAGCCCGGTCGGGTCAGGTTCGTAGGGCAGCCCCGAGCGGGCCTTGCAGGCCGTCTGGCAGGCGCGGCAGCCCACGCACTTGACCGAGTCATAAAGCATGGCATGGCTGTTTTCAGCGCGCACAAAGCGGCCTTTGGCCTGCACGCGGCTGGCAGGCAGTGAGAACGCCACCGCCCCGGCCCCCACCAGCTTTAAGAAATCTCTTCGGCTGATTGCCATGGCGGCCTCCTATTCTGGATGGTGTGCGGCGTCATCGGACGGCTCTTCATCGCTGATTTTCGGCGCGAGGTGCTCAGAGCGTTTGGTCATGATCATATAACCAAAGGCCAGCGCAGCCCCGGCCACCAGGCCCACCGCCCCGCCGGTGACAGCCGCGCCCTCGGCGGTGATGCCGTCGGTCGGTGCAGAAACCGATGGGTAGGTCAGCGGCGGCGTGAAGGCATCCAGTTGGATCGGCTCATAGGTCGGCCGGTCCCAGAAATCGGGTTCGGCGCAGCCGATGCAGGGGTGGCCGGCACCGATTGGCCAGTTGGTGCCGTCGTTGTAGCGCACGATCGGGCAGTTCTGGTAGGTGATGGGGCCTTTGCAGCCCATCTGGTACAGGCACCAGCCCGCCCGATGGCCCGCATCCCCCCAGGCGCGCACAAATTCGCCGCGGTCAAAGTGCCCGCGCCGCTCGCAGTTGTTGTGAATGAGTTGGCCAAAGGCAAACAGCGGCCGGTGCAGGCTGTCCATCTCCGGCAGCGCGCCGAAAGTCAGGTAATGCACCACCGTGGCGGTCAGGTTGACCGGGTTCATCGGGCAGCCGGGAATGTTGAGCATCGGCTTGTCGGTGATCACATCCATCACCCCCACGGCCCGGGTGGGGTTGGGTTTGGCCTTGGGGATGCCGCCAAAGGTGGCGCAGTTGCCCACCGCGATCACCGCAACGGCATTCTTGGCGGCTTCGGTGATCAAATCGAGCGAAGAGCGCCCGCCAACGCAGCAATAGACTCCGTCATCGCCCAGCGAAACCGAACCTTCCACCACCAGGATGTAGCCCCCGGCGGCGATGGTGGCCGCCTTGGCCTCTTCGGCCTGCTTGCCGGCCGCCGCCATGATGGTCTCGTGGTAATCCACCGAGAGCACATCCAGAATGATCTCCGCTGCGGTGGGATACGAAGCGCGCAGGAAGGCCTCGCTGCAGCCGGCGCAGTCCTGCAGCTCCAGCCAGACCACCGGCGTGCGTTTAGGCGCGGCCAGCGCCTGCTCGATCTGCGCGGCAGCACTCTTCGGCATGGCCAGCGCGGCGGCCATCACCCCGCAAAATTTGAGAAAATCGCGGCGCGACACCCCCCGTTTCATCAACGATTGAGCAATGCTCTCTTCGCGTGAATCCATATCAAATCCCTCCCATGCAAACCGGCGGAAACGATCGGAACGATTATTCAATTGTTCGTGTGATTGGAATGTTGTCCTGGGGTTGTTGATCAAACCCGTAATCAGACATTTTGGAGTTGATTTACATAGTATCACAAATAAAATGACATTTCAATTGTTACAATGGCGATTAAAATTAGTGAAATAAATTACAAGGAGAAAAAGTGAAGCATGAGGCGTGAAGGGGGCATGCCAGTCTTCGCTCGCGCCGGCCGGCCGAAGAATGGTCTCCGGTCTTCGCAGATCGGCCGTGCCCCACCTGCCATCCAATGGTAAGGGCGAGGCAAGAAAAGCCTGATAAGATTTACCAGCCCCTTTTGCCTCGCCCATACCGGAGTAACAGCCCCCGGATCGCGCCGGTCTCCGGCCGAGCGCACCTATGGACCGCAGGTCTCCGGTCTTCGCAGATCGGCCATGCCCCACCTGCCATCCAATGGTAAGGGCGAGGCAAGAAAAACCCGATAAAATTTACCCGACTCCTTTTGCCTCGCCCATACCGAAGAAAATCTTTCGCCCGTTCCCTAGTGCCCCGCCCGGCTGGCCTGAGCCGCCTGCGCTCGGCGCACGGCCAGCGCCCGCCCGATGCCCGCTGACGCACCTGTGACGATGACAGCCTGCCCGCGAAACGCATCTGCTTTCGTGGCACACCTCGTTTTACGGTTTGGTGAACTCGATGCAGTAGAACCAACCCTTCCACACCTCAAAAACCTGCAGGTTGGCCATCTCCGGCGGAATCAACTCGACCGGCGCCCTCACCGGCTCGCGCGCCGCGCCACCCGTTGCCTGCTTAAACATTGGGAAAATGCGCTCATAGACCTGCGCACCCCGCTCAGTTTCATCGCAGATCAAAATGCGCGCGCCCGGACGTGCCACGCGGATCATTTCCTCAACAGCCTTACGCTTGTCGTTGAAGAAATTGATCCCGCCCACGTGAAAAACCCCGGCAAACGTGTTATCCAGGTAGGGCAGCTGCTCGGCATTGCCCAGCTGAAGCTGCACCGGCCAGCCGTGCCAGGCAATGTAGTCCCGGCAGCGCCGCAATTGGCCCGGGGAAATATCCAGTCCATAAATCTCGCCCACATCCCGCCGGTTCACCAGGTACGGCAGGTTGACGCCCGGCCCGATCGAAACCTCCAGCACGCGCCCGCCGTTTGGCGCCAACCGATCGGTGATCTCGCGCCGCGCCCGCTCCTCGCTCATGCCAATCCAGGCGAAAGCAAGTTTTGAAAAGGCGCGGTAGCCCCAGGAAAAAATATCGTACATCCCGGCAAAGCGTTTGTTCCAACCGGTCAACTCTTCGGTTTGAATAAAATGAGGAATGCCGCCCACCACCGGGTAGACCTTCTGACAGCGCGGGCAGCGGTATTCCGGTTCGCCAGGCATCAGGTTCATCTCCAGCGTGCCGCGGCAGGCCGGGCAGGCCAGCACATCCAGCGCGGGGCGAAACTGATTTTGCCAGGCAGCGGTGCGAATCTTGCCAGTGCGGTAACGCCGGGCTGCGGCTGCGGCCAGCCCGCCGACAGCCACCCCGGCCAGAAAAGATCGATAGCGCGTTTTCATCCTTTCACCTCCGTGTTTAATTGTCACCGTTTAAATGTAGCCGGTTGCTGACCGCTTTGCCAATCTCGACAAAGAACAATAACAACAGCGCAATGCCGATCACCAGCAGCCACTCCCCGGGCGTCAGCGGGACAATCCCCAGCACAGCGCGCAGGCCGGGAATGAGGAAAGCAATCGCCACGGTGAAAAGGCCCAGCAGCACCGCCCAGATGAGCGGCTTGTTGGCGCTCAGTCTGTTCATGCGGTATAGCGGCAGGCGCAGACTGCGGTAAGCAAATATGTAAATGATCGAATTGAGCGCAAAGCTGGCAAACACAATGCTGCGGCCCTCGACCGGGTTGTTGTGCACCTGGTACAGGTGATTGAACAGCAGCAAAGCAAACACCGAACTGGTAATGCTAATCACGCCGATCAATGCGCCGGTCAGGCGGGTGAGGATAGGCGCGCGCAGCGAGCGCGGCTTTTCATCCATCACGCCCGCCTCCTTCGGCTCAAAGCTCAGCACAATATCCAGCGGGCCGTCGCAGATCAGGTGAATCCACAGGATTTGCGCCACCGCCAGCGGCGCCGGCCACTGCAGCATCATGGCGGTGAAAATGGTCAGCACCTCGGCAAACGAATTGGAAAGCGTGTAAGCCACCACCTTACGGATGTTGGCAAAGATCACCCGCCCCTCTTCGATGGCAGCGACGATGGTGCAAAAATTATTATCCAACAGGATCAAATCAGCGGTTTCTTTGGCCACGTCGGTGGCACTGCCCACCACCACGCCAATATTGGCGCGCTTCAGCGCCGGCGCATCGTTCACACCGTCGCCGATCATGGCCGTCACCTCACCGTTTGCCTGCAGCGCGCGGATGATGCGGAATTTATCCTGCGGCCGGATGCGCGCAAAAACCGCCGTGCCCTTCACCTGCTCTGCAAGCTGCGCATCGCTCAGCGCGCCAATTTCACCGCCCTCCAGCGTGTGGTCGCCTGCGCGCATCAGCCCAATATTGCTGGCAATTCGCTCGGCCGTGCGCCGATAGTCGCCGGTGATCACCTTGACTCGGATGCCAGCATGCTCCGCCACGCGGATAGCTTCCTGCACGCCCTCACGGATCGGGTCTTCCATGCCAAGCAACCCAAGCCATTGATAGCCCTCATAGGCATCGATCACGCCGCCGGCGCGCCAGGCCAGCCCCAGCAGCCGCAGCCCATCACCAGCCCATGCATCCGCCTGCGCCAGGATGGTCGCACGCATCTCGGTTGAAGCCGCGCACATACCCAGCACAATTTCCGGTGCGCCCTTGAGGAAGAAGACCCGCTCGCCCTGGAACAGCGTACCGGTCACTTCAGCGATCATGTATTTGGTTTCACTGGTGAACAGTTCCTCTCCCAATCGCTGCGTCTGGTCGAATAAAGCCTGGGGGTCCTCCGGGGCCAGTCTCTCAGCATATTCCCATAAGGCAATATCCACCGGGCCTTCCAGGTTGTTGCAAAGCACCATCGTTTCCCAGGCGCGCCGCTCGTCAAGCAGATCTGCGCGGTTGACCCGCATGCGCCCCTCGGTGAGCGTGCCGGTCTTGTCGGTGCAAATGGTGGTGACCGAGCCGAGCGTTTCCACTGCCAGCAGCCGCTTGACCAGGCCGTTGCGCTTGAGAATTTTGCGCATGCCCAGCACCAGGATGACCGTCACCGCGATCAGCAGGCCTTCGGGCACAGCCGCGATGGCCAGGATGATCGAGGTGCGCAGCATATCGAAGAATTCGCGCCCCATGAACAACCCCACCAGCAGGATGATCAGCGTGGCGGCCACCACAATGTAGGTCAATACCCTGCTAAAGGTCTTCAGGCGCACCTGCAGCGGGGTGTCTTCCTCGACGTGTTCGCTCAGGCTGGCGGCAATCTGGCCCAGTTCAGTCTGCGTGCCGGTGCGGGTGATGCGCAGGATGCCGCGCCCGGTGACCGCGGTGGTACCCATAAAAACCAGGTTTTGTGCAGCCGCAGTCTCTTCTGCCGGATTAAATGCCGATTTATTGACAGGCTCGCTTTCGCCAGTCAAAATGGCTTCATCAAGGGAAAGCTTGGTGGCTTCCAACAGCTCGCCATCGCCGGGAACCTTCTCGCCGGCATTTAAAACCACCAGGTCGCCCGGCACCAGTTCCCAAACTTCCACCTCGGCACGCTGGCCGTCTCGGATGACGGTGGTGGTGGGCTTGAGCAGCCCTTTGAGCGCCACGTAGGTGCGCTGGGCCTGATATTCCTGCACAAAACCCAGGATCACGTCGATGACAACCACCACCATGATGATGGCAAAATCGCCAAACTCACCCAGCATCAGCGAAATACCGGCTGCCGTCAGGATGATGTAGACCAATGGGCTTTTCAACTGGTTGAAAAGGATCGTCCAAACCGAAACACCCTTTTCAGACGGCAGGCGGTTCTCGCCAAATTGGGCGCGGCGCTGGATAACCTCGGCTGCAGTGAGCCCGGTGAGCGGCGCGTGTTTATGAATATCTGCGGAATCCTGAAGCGCATTCAATGGCTGCATAAGGCCCTCCAGTGAATAAGCTGCAATTGAGCCAGGCTGGCGTTACTTTTCCTGAATATGATTGACTCCCTGCTGAAACAGGGCGATGATGTGCGCGTCCCTCACGCTGTAAAAAACTTCCTTGCCGTCCCGCCGCGCGGTGACCAGGCGCATCTGGCGCAGCCCGCGCATGTGGTGCGAAACCGCCGACTCGGTCACGCTGACCAGTTCGGCCAGTTGTGATACGTTCATCTCCCGGTCCAGGATGGCCGAAAGGATGCGCACGCGGCTGGTGTCGCTGAAGGCGCGGAAGAGCTCGGCCACATGCGCGGCGGTGTGTTCATCGAGGGGTGCAGTTGGCATGGAAAATCCTTTGATATAACAATTGAATATATGTTCAGATTTTATTGATTATATACCGCCGCCGGAAAAATGCTAGCCCCCAATTCCGAAAAATACCGGCCGCGCGTAAAATGATTGCAGGTTTCCGGCCTTCACGGGTTGGCCATAACAGCCGAAATAACAAAGAGGCGGGCCGCCGCAGCGCGCCCGCCTCCTCGATCAACGCAATCCTTCAATTACCAGGCAATTTTGTTATCGAAGCTGGTCAGCGCCTTCATGTAATTGGCGCGCTCGAACGCCGCCGGGTCGGCCACGGCTTTCTGGCTCATGGAGCCGCGCATCTGCTTCACCGAGGCATACTCAAACTCTTCCATCCACGCGCTCATCTCAGCGAGGATCTCGGTGACACGGCCCGCACCGCGCGCAACCAGTTCTGAGGCCATCATCGCCACATTTGCGCCGGCCATGACTGCTTTAATGGCATCCTTGCCGGTGTGCACGCCGCTGGTCAGCGCCAGGTCGGCCTTCACGCGCCCGTAGAGGATCGCCGTCCAGCGCAGCGGCAGCAGCAGCTCTTCCGAGGTGCTCAGGTGCAGCGTCGGCACCACTTCCAGCGTCTCGATGTCTAGGTCGGGCTGGTAGAAGCGGTTGAACAGCACCAGGCCGTTGGCGCCGGCCCTGGCCAGGCGCGCTGCCATGTTGGCGGGCGATGTGAAGAACGGGCTCAGCTTGACCGCCAGCGGGATGTGAATCTGCTTGCGGATGTCGGCCACCAGGTCAACATAGGACTGTTCCAGGTCGGCTGCGCTCACAGCGGGATCGGTGGGCACGTTGTAGATGTTCAATTCCAGCGCGTCTGCGCCGGCCTCTTCCATCTTTTTGGCATGCTCAATCCAGCCGCCGGTGGTCACGCCGTTCAGGCTGGCGATGATCGGGATGTTGACAGCCTGCTTCAACTTCGCGATCAGGTCCAGGTATTCCACCGGACCGACGTTGTATTTTTCCAGGTCGGGGAAGTAGGTCAGCGCTTCGGCAAAACTTTCGGTGCCGCTGTTAAGGAAATGATCCAGCGCATGGCTTTCGTGAACGATTTGCTCTTCAAAGAGCGAATACATCACCACGGCAGCCGCCCCGGCATCTTCGAGGCGTTTGACGGAGTCCGCTTTCTTCGAAAGCGGTGAGGCCGAGGCCACGATCGGGTTCTTCAACTGCAAGCCGAGATACGTTGTGCTCAGGTCTACCATAGCTTATTCTCCCTTTCGCCAGAGATGCGGCTCCTGCGAAGGTTTTCACCTTCGCAGGAGTTGGTTTTTCTTAAAACGCTGCTACTCTTCTTTTTTGAAGCTGGCGGCAGCCATCTGGCTGTAGGTCTGCCAGCGGCGTTCCACATCTTCGCGAGCTTCCTTGATCAGCATTTCGGCGCGGGCTTCGTCGCTCTGCACCAACATGCGGTAGCGGGTTTCGTTGTAAATGTAGTCTTCAATCTTAATCGACGGCTCTTTGCTGTCAAGCTGCAGTGGGTTCTTGCCCTCGTTGGCCAGGTCGGGGTTATAGCGGAAGAGCGGCCAGTGGCCGGCCTGCACGGCCAGCTTTTGCTGTTCCATGCCCTTGCGCATGTCGATGCCGTGGGCGATGCAGTGGCTGTAGGCCAAAATCAGCGACGGGCCGTTGTAGGCATCGGCTTCGAGGAAGGCCTTCAGGGTATGGGCATCATTGGCGCCCATGGCCACCTTCGCAACATAAACATAGCCGTAGGACATCGCGATCAGGCCGAGGTCTTTCTTGGGCAGGCCCTTGCCGTTGGCGGCAAACTTGGCCACCGCCGCACGCGGGGTGGACTTGGAGGACTGGCCGCCGGTGTTGGAATAGACTTCGGTATCCAGCACGAGGATGTTGACGTTGCGGCCGGAGGCCAGCACGTGATCGAGGCCGCCGTAGCCGATGTCATAAGCCCAGCCGTCACCGCCGACAATCCACACGCTCTTCTTGACCAGTTGATCGGCAACGCTTTCCAGCATTCGGGCAGCCGGGTCTTTCAGGCCGGCAATGCGCTGCTTGAGCACAGCCACGCGCTCGCGCTGAGCCTTGATTCCAGCTTCGCTGCTCTGGTCAGCATTCAAAAGCTCGGTCACCAGGGTATCACCCAGGTCTGCCGCAAAGTGCTGCACCAGTTCGCGGGCAAATTCGGCCTGCTTGTCCAGCGTCAGGCGCATACCCAGGCCGAATTCTGCGTTGTCTTCAAACAGCGAGTTCGACCAGGCCGGGCCGCGGCCTTCGCGGTTGTGCGCCCACGGGGTGGTGGGCAGGTTGCCGCCGTAGATCGACGAGCAGCCGGTGGCGTTGGCGATCACGGCGCGGTCGCCGAAGAGCTGCGAAACCAGCTTCAGGTAGGGCGTCTCACCGCAGCCAGCGCAGGCGCCGGAGAACTCGAACAACGGTTGGAGCAGTTGGGCGTTCTTGACCGTGGTCAGCGCCAGCACGGTGCGGTCCACTTCGGGCAGCTTATCCAGAAAGAAGTTCCAGTTTTCAACCTCGGCTTCGCGCAGCGGCGGCTGCGGGGCCATGTTGATAGCCTTGCGTGAGGGCTGGGTCTTGTCTTTGGCGGGGCAGGCTTCCACACACAGCGCGCAGCCGGTGCAATCTTCAGGAGCCACCTGGATGGTGAACTTGGTGCCGGGCAGTTCCTTGAACTTGGCGTCGATCGACTTGAAGGTGGCCGGGGCTTCGGACAGCAGGGCCGGGTCGTAAACCTTCATGCGGATGACAGCGTGCGGGCAGACCATGGCGCACTTGCCGCACTGGATGCACAGGTCGGGTTCCCAGACGGGGATCTCCAGCGAGATATTGCGCTTCTCATAGGCTGCCGAGCCGGTCGGGAAGGTGCCGTCAACGGGCATCTTGGAGACGGGCAGTTCATCGCCATTATTGGCGATAATCGGTCCGAGCGTTTCAACAATGAATTTCGGCGCATCGGCAGGCACAGGGGCGCGGCGGGTAATGTTGCTGGTGATCTTCTCGGGCACCTTGACCTCAAACAGGTAGGCCAGGGTTGAATCGACCGCTTCAAAGTTGCGCTGCACCACGGCTTCGCCGCGTTTGGAATAGGTCTTCTTGATGCTCTTCTTGATCTGGGCGATGGCCTCATCGCGCGGCAGCACGCCGGAGATGGCGAAGAAGCAGGTCTGCATGATGGTGTTGATGCGCCCGCCCATGCCGGTCTTCTGGGCCACTTCGTAGGCGTCAATGACGAAGAAGCGCAGCTTCTTCTTGATGATGGTCTCCTGATCCTCGCGCGGCAGGTGATCCCAGACCTCATCAGGGCCGTAGATGCTGTTGAGCAGGAAGACGCTGCCGGGCTTTGAATACTTGAGCACATCGTAGCGCTCGAGGAAGCTGAAGGCGTGGCAGGCCACAAAGTCGGCGTCGTTGGCGCTGATCAGGTACGGTGCGCGGATGGCTTTGGGGCCGAAGCGCAGGTGCGAGGTGGTGATGGAGCCGGATTTCTTCGAGTCGTAAACAAAATAACCCTGGGCAGCAAAATCGGTTTCTTCGCCGATGATCTTGATGGAGTTCTTGTTGGCGCCCACGGTGCCGTCAGAGCCCAAGCCAAAGAACACGCAGCTCTTGGTGCTGGGATCGGTAATGGAGAAGTTCGGATCGTAATCCAGGCTGGTGTGGGCCACATCATCATGAATGCCAATGGTGAAGTGGTTCTTCGGTTCGCTTTTCTTCAATTCCTCGAAGATCGCCTTGACCATCGCCGGGGTGAATTCCTTCGAGCCCAGGCCGTAGCGCCCGCCAATAACAGTCGGGAAGGTCTTGAACGGTGCTTTGCCGCTGGCCAGGCCTTCGGCCAGCGCGGTGACCACGTCGGTATACAACGGTTCGCCAGCCGAGCCGGGTTCTTTGGTGCGGTCAAGCACGGCAATCTTCTTGACAGTGGCCGGCAGCGCTTTGAGCAGGTGTTCCACCGAGAACGGCCGGTACAGGTGCACGGTGATCACACCCAGCTTTTCGCCCTTGCTGTTCAAATACAGCGCGGTCTCTTCAGCGGTCTCGGCGCCCGAACCCATCACGATGATGACATTCTCGGCATCCTTTGCACCGGCATAATCAAACAGGTGATACTGGCGGCCGGTGATCTGGGCGAACCTGTCCATGGCTTCCTGCACGATAGCCGGGGTGGCGGCATAGAACGGGTTGACCGTCTCGCGGCCCTGGAAGTAAACATCCGGGTTCTGGGCCGAACCACGCATCACGGGGTGCTCAGGAGAAAGCGCGCGCTGGCGGAATTCCATCACCTTGTCCATATCAATCATGGCGCGCATATCGTCTTCGCTGAGCTGTTCGATCTTGTTGACTTCGTGCGAGGTGCGGAAGCCGTCAAAGAAGTGCAGGAAGGGCACGCGCGAGGCCAGCGTGGCGCGCGTGGCGATGAGAGCCATATCCGGCGCTTCCTGAACCGAGCGCGAGCACAGCAGCGCCCAGCCGGTCTGGCGGGTGGCCATCACGTCGCTGTGATCGCCGAAGATCGAAAGGCCCTGGGCGGCCAGCGAGCGGGCCGTCACATGGAACACGGTGGGGGTCAATTCGCCGGCGATCTTGTACATGTTGGGGATCATCAGCAGCAGGCCCTGCGAGGCGGTGAAGGTGGTGGTCAGCGAGCCGGTTTGCAGCGCACCGTGCACTGCGCCAGCCGCGCCGCCTTCAGACTGCATTTCAACCACGGAAGGGACGGTGCCCCAAATGTTTTTCACGCCCTGGGCCATCCAGGCATCGGAGAACTCTCCCATGCCAGAGGAGGGAGTGATCGGGTAGATGGCGATCACCTCGTTCAGGCGGTATGCCACGTGGGCAACCGCCTCGTTGGCATCGATCGTGATCATTTGTTTGGTCATGATGCAAACTCCATTAAATTTGATGACTGAAATCCGGGCTGCGCAGACCCCGCGGGTGTGCGCGCAATAACGTTCTTTCTGTTCAAATAGATAAGTTTACTAATCATCATAGAATTGGATAAGTATCATAGGTCACGGAAAAGCGCGCCCCCTGTCATGTTTGTGAGCGCTTTCACATAACCAGATAGATCCCGCTTCTTAGCTTATTTTAATCCGCATTCGGGCGGATTCAACAACGAAATTGAGCAATTTACACTAATCAATTACGAAGGGGCATGAAAATCAGACGCATCAAAAGGTTTCGCCATACCCTCGCTTCACGCTTCACCCTTCACGACTCACGCATAACGAATCAACGAATATCGTCCTGATCCCAATTCCCCCCTTTTGGTCAGGTTGCAAACCATGCGGTGCGTGTTAAACTAATTAAGCATGTCCACGCGCACGCTCTACCTCATCCGCCACGCCCAGCACGACCGCGCCAACCTCGACGGCGATGCGCTGGAGGGCAGCCTGACCCCCACCGGCGAGCAGCAGGCCGAAACCACCGCGCGCCGTCTGCAGGGGCTGCCGATGCAGGCGCTCTTTTCCAGCGACCTGCGCCGCACGCAGCAGACCGCAGAGATCCTGGCCCGCAGCTTTGCCAACCTCTCTGTGCAATTAGATCCTGACCTGCGCGAGTGCGTGCCAGTCGTTCCGCCGCTGCTCTCGGATGACTTTGTCAACCTTGAGCCGGGCGAGGTGACCCGCGGGCATTACCAGGCCGAGCGTGCCTTTACGCGCTACTTCCGCCGCGCTGAGGACCGCGATGCACTCGAAATTCTGGTGACTCACGGCAACCTGCTGCGTTACCTGGTCTGCCGCGCCCTCGACCTGCCCCCTGAACGCTGGACCAGCTTCGAGATCAACAACTGCGGCATCACCGAAATCCTCATCGAACACAGCGGCCGTATGCAGCTTGTTTCACACAACGATACCGGACATTTGCCGCCTTATCTCAAGACCTTCCTATGAACCTCAAAGAACCTGAAAGGAGTATGCTATGAACCCCAATAACCGCGGCTCATTGGTCGCCGGCGCGATCCTGATTGGCCTGGGCGTGTTGTTCTTTCTGTTCAACGTCATCCCCGGCTTCAATCTGGATACGCTCTGGCCAATGATCTTCATCCTGCTGGCGGCCGGCTTCTTCATTCCGCCGCTGCTCTGGCCGCAGGCACGCCAGGGCCTCTCCGGCCTGTTTATTCCCGGCGCCATCATGCTCATGCTTGGCCTGATCTTCCTGTACAACACCTTCACCAATGATTGGGCTGCCTGGGCCTACGCCTGGACGCTCATCCCCGGCGGCGTTGGGCTGGGCCTGTGGCTGGGCTCGTGGTACGGCAAATGGGGCAAAGATTCGATGGCTGTGGGTCAGTGGATGCTGGCAATCAGCGTGCTGGTGTTCGGCCTGTTTGGCACGCTCTTCGGCAGCCGCCCGCTCAAGATTGCCGGCCCCATTTTGCTCATCCTGGCAGGCGTGCTGCTGATGGCGCGCGCCTTCCGCAAATCTGAACCCACCCAACCCGCGCCATGAACACGCAAATCACCTGGTACGGACATGCCGCGCTGGGGCTGAAAACCAGCGGCTTTGACGTGTTGGTGGATCCGTTTTTCAGCGGCAACCCGGCCGCCAGCGCCAAAGCAGCCGACCTGCCGGCTGATTTTATCCTGGTGACGCACGGGCACGGCGACCATGTGGGCGATACGGTTGCCATCGCCAAACGAACCGGCGCGCTGGTCATCAGCAACTTTGAAATTTGCAACTGGCTGGGCAAGCAGGGCATCAAAACCCACGGGCAGCACCTGGGCGGCGGCCGCCAACACCCCTTCGGCTACCTCAAGCTGACCCTGGCGCTGCACGGCTCAGCGCTGCCAGACGGCTCTTACGGCGGCAACCCGGCCGGCTTCCTGCTGACCACCAACGACGGCCGCAAGATTTACCTGGCCGGCGACACCGGCCTGTTTGGCGATATGCGCCTGATCGGTGAAGAAGAGCTGGACCTGGCGGTCATCCCGATTGGCGATAATTACACCATGGGCCCTGTGGACGCGCTGCGCGCGGTGAAGCTGCTGCAGCCCAGGCACGTCATTCCGATCCACTTCAACACCTTTGAACTGATCGCGCAGGACGCCGTGGCCTGGGCCGAGCAGGTGGAGCGCGAAACCAGCACCAAAGTGCATCTGCTGCGCCCGGGTCAGAGTTATACGGTGGAATAATTTCACAGGGCACAGCAAAGCGCACAATACGCAGCGCTGACCGCCTGCAAAGTCGTGCCCGCACCTCCCCGGTACGGGCACGATTTTGCTTTCACCCAACCACATTCACGCATTGCCATTCATCTTCACGCACTTTCTGATAGCTTTTGCCAGACCCGCACAGGTATGATTCGCTCAGAATTCTGAACCAGGAGACGCCATGGCCGCCGAAAAGATCAAATTCTACAACCTTTCCATTCCCGAGCGGCTGGACTGGCTGGCCGCGCAGGCCGGGCTGGATGCCGCCGACTTGGCCGCCTTGAGCAGGGGCCTGAGCGCTGATCAGGCTGACCACATGATCGAAAACGCAGTCGGCGTGTTTGGGCTGCCGCTGGGCGTGGCGCAGAATTTCATCGTCAACGGGCGCGATGTGCTGGTGCCCATGGCGGTTGAAGAGCCCTCGGTCGTGGCGGGCGCATCCTTTATGGCCAAACTGGCGCGTGCTGGCGGCGGGTTCTTCGCCAGCGCCAGCGCACCCGAAATGATCGGTCAGATGCAGATCCTCGACCTGGACGAGCCGCACACCGCACGCCTGAAATTACTCGAGCAGCGCGAGCGACTGCTGGCTGAAGCCGGCGAAATTGACCCCGTGCTCAAACGGCTGGGCGGCGGCCCGCGCGGCATCGAAGTGCGCGTGATCGAAGACTCGCCCATCGGCCCCTTTTTGGTGCTGCACCTCATCTATGACGTGCGAGACGCCATGGGCGCGAATGCCGTCAACACCGCCATGGAACGCCTGACCTCTTCGGTCGAGCAGATCACCGGCGGGCGCGCGCATTTGCGCATCCTCTCCAACCTGGCCAACCGGCGCACCGCCACCGCGCGCTGCACCATCCCGCTGGCAGAGCTGGCTTTTGGCGATTTTCCGGCAGAAAAGGTGCGCAGCGGCATCATCGCTGCCTGGGCCTTCGCTGCTGCCGATCCCTACCGCGCGTCAACGCACAACAAGGGCATCATGAACGGCGTGGACGCGGTGGTGATTGCCACCGGCAACGACTGGCGCGCTGTCGAAGCCGGCGCGCACGCCTACGCCGCCCGCGAAGGCCGCTACACCAGCCTTTCGACCTGGGGCATGGACCGCGACGGCAACCTGGTCGGTTCGCTGGAAATGCCCATGGCGGTCGGCATTGTCGGCGGCGCCACCCGCGTGCATCCCGCCGCGCGCGCCGCACTCAAGCTGATGGGCATTCAATCCGCCGCGCAGCTGGCCGAGATCATCGTCTCGGTGGGGCTGGCGCAGAACCTGGCCGCGCTCAGGGCACTCGCCACCGAAGGCATCCAGCGCGGGCACATGGGGCTGCACGCCCGCCAGGTGGCCATCGCCGCCGGCGCCCAGGGTGAAGAGATCAACCGCCTGGCCGACCAACTGGTGGCGGAAAAGGCCGTGCGCATCGACCGCGCTGAAGAGATACTAAAAGAGTGGAAAAGGGAATAAGAAAGAAAACCACAGAGACACAGAGGTCACAGAGAAGAAATTTTTAAGAATAGGGAGAAGACGGAGAGTCTGTTAGAGAGGTGTCAAGGTGAGTGGAAAAGAAAACCACTGCGCCCTTCAAGTTCAGGCGACGCAGAGGTCACAGAGAAGAATCTGTTCAAAAAGAGAGAAGACGAGCAGCGGTAAATACATCCGAGAGCATTGAAAAGAGGTATCAATGAAAACTTCAACCGCAGTCGCGCAAACAAAAACCGAACAGGATTACCCTGAAAAAGAACTCACTCACGAGATCATTGGTGCTGCGATTGAAGTCCATCGAATCCTCGGACCTGGATTGCTGGAATCGGTTTACGAGAATTGCCTGGCCAGAGAGTTCAACCTGCGCAATATTCCTTTTGAGATTGAAAAACCGCTCCCGGTTGAATACAAAGGCGAGTTCGTAGATTGCGGTTATCGACTTGATTTTTTAGTTGATAATAAGGTAGTGGTTGAATTAAAGGCAGTCGATAAAATTGATCCGGTGCATGAGGCCCAGTTACTGACTTATTTGCGCCTTACTGGATGTAAGATTGGTTTGATCATAAATTTCAATGTTCCCATTCTCATCAAAGGAATTAGACGACGGGTTTTATAGGCATTATCCATGACGAACTCATATATGTTTCCTTCACTCTTCTCTCCTCATTTCTCAAAAAACTCAGTGTTCTCTGAATCGCCTGCACCCGCAGGGTGCTGTGGTTATCCTCTCTTTCTTCTCTTCGTTTCCATAATAGCTCAGTGTTCTCTGAGTCGCCTGCACCCGCAGGGTGCTGTGGTTATCCTCTCTTTCTTCTCTTCGTTTCCATAAATAACTCAGTGTTCTCTGAGTCTCTGTGGTTATCCCTCTTAAGGAACCTCATATGAACGAAACCTCCCGCTTACTCAAACCCAACCGCCCGGTCGGCATCGTCGGCTACGGCGCATACGTGCCGCGCTACCGCCTGCCTGCCGCCGAAGTGGCCCGCGTGTGGACCGGCAGCAAAGGCGGCCTGCCCGTCAAGGAAAAAGCCGTCCCCGGCCTGGATGAGGACGTCATCACCATGTCCATCGAAGCCGCCCGCAACGCCCTGGCCCGCGCTCACATTGACCCCGCCGAACTGCGCGCCGTGTGGGTCGGCTCCGAATCGCACCCCTACGCCGTCAAGCCCACCGGCACGGTCGTTGCCGAAGCCATCGGCGCATCGGAAGACATTCAGGCAGCCGACTGGCAGTTCGCCTGCAAAGCCGGCACCGAAGCGCTGGTCGCCGCCGTCGGCCTGGTCGGCTCGGGCATGGCCCGCTACGCCCTGGCCGCCGGCATGGATACCGCCCAGGGCCGCCCCGGCGATGCGCTGGAATACACCGCCGGCGCGGGCGGCGCAGCCTTCATCATCGGGCCTGCCGAAGAGGCTGCGGTGAACATCGAAGCCAGCTATTCCTTCGTCACCGACACGCCCGACTTCTGGCGCAGGCAGCACGCCCACTATCCCGAGCACGGCCAGCGCTTCACCGGCGAACCGGCCTACTTCAAGCACATCTCTACCGCTGGTCAGCGCATGATGCAGGAACTGGGCGTCACCGCTGCCGACTTCGAGTACGCCGTCTTCCACCAGCCGAACGCCAAATTCCCGCAGCGCGTAGCGCAGATGCTCGGCTTCAGCCAGGAACAGATCCAGACCGGGCTGCTCGTGCCGGTCATCGGCAACACCTATGCCGGCGCGGCCCTCATTGGCCTGACCGCCGTGCTGGATGTGGCCAAACCCGGCGACCGCATCCTCATGGTCTCGTTTGGCTCTGGCGCCGGTTCAGATGCCTTCATGCTGCGCGTCACCGAGCGCATCGCCGAACACCGCGACGCCGCCCCCAAAACCGCCGACTACATCGCCCGCCGCACCGAGATTGACTACGCCACCTACGTGCGCTACCGCGGCAAGCTGCTGACCGAATAGGAGGCCCAGGATGCGTGAAGTTGTCATAGCCGGGGTCGGGCAGACCCCTGTGGGCGAACACTGGGAGCTCTCGCTGCGCTCGCTGGCGCACCGCGCTGTTTCGGCCGCGCGCAAGGACGCCGGCAATATTCGACCGGATGCTTTATACATCGGCAACCTGCTGGCATCGGTGCTTTCGCACCAGGCCAACCTGGGTGCGCTGGTGGCTGCCAACAGCGGACTGGAAGGCATCGAAGCCTTCACCGTCGAAGCCGGCGAAGCCTCCGGCGCGGGCGCTGTGCGCATGGGCTACCTGGCAGTCGCCAGCGGCCTGATGGATACCGCGCTGGTGCTGGGCGTGGAAAAATACACCGATGCGGTTGGCCCGCAAACCGAAGCCGCCGTCAGCCAGGTGATGGACATGGATTACGAGGGCATGCAGGGCCTCACCCCCTCCGGGCTGGCCGGGCTGGCCGCGCAGCGCTATTTATATGAAACCGGCGCGCCGCGCAGCGCGCTGATGCCCTTCGCGCTGATCGCGCACGAGAACGGCGCGGGCAACCCCAACGCCATGTACCGCAAGGCGATCAAACCGGCTGTCTACGAAAACGCCGAAGCCGTCGCCGACCCGCTCAACCTGTTTGACCTGGCCCCCTACGCCGACGGCGCCGCCGCCGTGCTGCTGACCGTGCCCGAAAAGCTCACCCCCGAACAGCGCGCGCGCGCCGTGCGCCTGACCGGCTCCAGCGTCTCAATTGATACGCTGGCACTGCACGACCGTCCCGACCCGCTGGCCTTCGAAGCTGCCCGCCGCGCGGTGGAGGCCGCCTGCAAGCAGTCCGGCGTGCTGCCCGGCGAGATGGACCTGTTTGAAACCTGGGACAGCAGCTCGATCTACGCGCTGCTCACACTCGAAGCCGCCGGCCTGGCGCCGCGCGGCGAAGGCTGGAAGCTGGCACAGGCCGGCGAGTTCAACCTGCGCGGGCGCATGCCCATCCTCACCATGGGCGGCAACAAAGCGCGCGGCTACCCGCTGGGCGCGGCCGGAGTCTACCAGGTGGTCGAGGCGGCGCAGCAGCTGCGCGGCGAAGCCGGCCCCAACCAGATCCCCGGCGCAAAGCGCGCCCTGACGCTGGCCCTGGGCGGCCCGGCCTCCACGGCGGTCGCGCATGTGTTGGAAAGATGATTCACCACAGCACCCTGCGGGTGCTGTGGTGAATTTCCCCTCTTTGATAGTTTTTGAGAGTCTCTCCCCGGTATATTGATAGCCGCTGACAGGCCGCGGCCTGTATATTGGTTGAACAAACTTATTTGAGGAGATTGAATTCATGGAAATACCGCGCCATTGGCGTTTGAAGAAACAGCGCTATGCCCTGGTGGGCGAAGAATGCCCGCACTGCCAGGCCAAGCTCTTCCCTCCGCGAGATGTGTGCCCCGAATGCGGCAAGGAGGCCAAAGAACCCTACGCCTTCAGCGGCAAGGGCACCGTCTATTCCTACACCGTCATGCACGACGCGCCCAGCGGCTATGAAACCAATACCCCCTACGCCGTGGCGCTGGTCAAGCTGGAAGAAGGCCCCGTGGTCACCGCCCAGCTCACCGACCTGGGCGAACAGCCCGTCGAGATCGGCATGCCGGTCGAGATGGTCACGCGCAAGCTGCGCGAAGACGGCAGCCAAAGAGGGATGCTGGTGTACGGGTATAAATTCCGACCGGTATTGCAGCGGTAGCCGCTGCATGGATGATAATGCGAACCGCCTTCCAGGGATGGAGGGCGGTTTTTTGCGTTGGGACGTATAATTAAGCGTTGGATTCAAAATC
>Ga0208695_1001110_pt1 | contig 23714 bp, 17 predicted proteins | sample AD_UKC111_MetaG_FD_184449 | JGI IMG/M metagenome (GOLD analysis project Ga0208695, IMG submission 184449) | Active sludge microbial communities of municipal wastewater-treating anaerobic digesters from Hong Kong - AD_UKC111_MetaG (SPAdes)... | ecosystem: Engineered > Bioreactor > Anaerobic >...
GACTGGCTTTTTATAAAGGTCAGACCGTAGCCATCATTGGCCACCAGAAAGGCCGCACCACTAAAGCCAGGATTGAGCGAAACTTTGCCCAGCCGAATCCTGAAGGTTACCGCAAGGCACTAAGGATTATGGAGATGGCCGAAAACTTCGGCTTTCCGGTTATCACTTTTGTTGACACTCCTGGCGCTTACCCTGGAATTGGAGCTGAAGAAAGAGGACAGGCTGAGGCTATCGCCTATAACCTTAAAACCATTTCCCGCCTTAAAACTCCTATCATCAACATTATCATCGGAGAAGGGGGAAGCGGCGGCGGTTTGGGAATAGGCTTTGGCGATGCTTTATTGATGCTTGAATATGCTTTTTATTCTGTTATTTCGCCCGAAGGGTGCGCGGCTATCCTGTGGAAAGATCAAGGACCAACCGCCGTCGAGCAGGCAGCTGAGAATCTGGGATTGCGGGCTGAGAAACTTTTTGAGCTGGGTATTATTGATAAGCTCATTCCCGAGCCACCTGGGGCCGCTCATATGGATTATGAGACTACCTTTAAGAATGTGGACAAGCAGCTCCATCTGACTTTAAAGAAGCTCCAGCAGCAAACCATACCGGATCTCCTCGAGGAACGTTATCGCAAGATCAGACGGCAGGGAATTTTTGAAACCAGAAAGACCTAATAGATAGTCAGTAAAAACCTGACGGCCAGCAGGCAAAATATCATCGCCAAAGCTTTGGCACTGCCAGGAATTACCGGGAAGGGTGAAGAGTAAGGTTAGAATAACATGAGCAGCGAGCAAAATCAGCGGACAGTTTCCTCTATTAAAGGCACCAGGGACATCCTCCCAGAAGAAGCCAGATTGTGGCAGGTGGTGGAAACCACTGCCCGGCAAATCTTTGAGCTTTATGGCTTCCGGGAGTTGAGGGCTCCGGTCATCGAACCAACTGAGCTCTTTGAAAGGGGCACTGGAGCCTCTTCGGATATCGTGACCAAAGAGATGTATACTTTTACCGATAAAGGCGGGCGGTCGGTCACGCTCCGGCCGGAATATACTCCTTCGGTGGTCAGAGCCATTATTGAGCACCGATTGGACCTTCAGCCCCAGCCTCTCCGTTTTTATTATACCGGTCCAATGTTTCGCTATGACCGGCCTCAGAAAGGACGCTACCGCCAGTTCCACCAGATAGATGTTGAAGTATTTGGTGAACCAGACTCGGCTATTGACGCCGAAATTATAGAGATGGCCCATCGCTTTCTGCAGGCAGTTAAGGTCGAAGGAGTGACGACCCTGGTCAATTCGGTTGGCTGCCCAAGGTGCCGGCCAGCCTACGGGCAGGCGCTGAGGGAAGCAGCCGCCAAGGTGAAGGATAAGCTCTGCCCCGATTGCCAGAGGAAAGCAGAGATCAATCCCTTGCGGATCTTTGATTGCAAATTGGAAAGCTGTCAGGCGGCCGCCCAGACTTTCCCTCTGATTAACGATTTTCTCTGTGAGGATTGCCGGGAACATTTCAGGCAATTCTTGAGCTATCTCGACCTCTACCACCTGCCCTACAGGATAGAGCCCAGGCTGGTGCGTGGCCTTGATTATTACACCAAAACAACCTTTGAACTGGTGGTAGAAAATCTGGGGGCGCAGAATGCCATTGGCGGCGGCGGCCGTTATGACGAAATGGTCAAGGAATTCGGCGGGCCTGATCTCTGCGGAACCGGTCTGGCCATTGGCCTGGAAAGGCTGCTGCTGGTTTCAAAAATAAAAGTTGCCGCTCAGAGTTTCGCTTACTTTGCCTATAGCGGCCAGCAGGCCAGGGAGGCCAGTCTGTTAGCTGCTGAGTATTTCCGTTCTTGCGGGATTCCCTGCTTGCTGGAATTCAAGGAGCGCAGTCTGAAGTCGCATTTCAGCCGGGCCAATAAAATCGGGGCAGCCTGGACAGTCATCATTGGAGAAGACGAACTGGCTTCGGGCCAGTATCAGCTCAAGGATATGCTTGAATCCAGGCAATATAAGGGCAGCCTGGAAGAGCTGGCCCGGATTATGCTTGATAAGGGACTGACAGGGAAAAGCAGCCAGGTGAAGGAATAACAAATGGAAAGTGACCTGAAAAATAATAGATTACGGGCGGGGGCCAGAACTGGTTACGCTGGAGAGCTTCAGGCTAAGGATGCCGGCCAGAAAGTCATCTTAAAAGGCTGGGTCCAGAGAGTTCGTGACCTGGGCAGCCTGGTTTTTGTGGATTTAAGAGACAGAGCTGGTATTGTCCAGCTGGTAGCCAGAAGCAGCCAGCCGGAGATTCTGGACGAAGCCAGAAAACTGCGGAGTGAATATGTCATCGAAGTCAAAGGCCAGGTGAAACTGCGGGAACCATCGGCCATCAATCAGCAGATGCCAACCGGTGAAATTGAAGTTGAGATTACTGGCCTTAAGATTCTCAATGCTTCGGCTACTCCGCCTTTTGTTATCTCTGATCCCCCTCAGGCAGCTGAAGATTTGAGGCTTAAATACCGCTATCTTGACCTGAGGCGTCCAGCCATGCAAAAAAACCTCAGGTTGAGGCACCAGGCCGCCCTGGTGACCAGAAATTACCTGAGCGGGCAGGGTTTCTTTGAAATTGAAACCCCTTTTCTAACCAAGAGCACGCCGGAAGGTGCCAGAGATTATTTAGTTCCCAGCCGGGTTCACTCTGGCAAATTCTATGCCCTGCCCCAATCACCTCAGCTTTTCAAGCAAATTTTGATGATAGCTGGTTTCGACCGCTATTTTCAGATAGTCAGATGTTTCAGAGATGAAGACCTGCGAGCTGACCGTCAGCCGGAATTTACTCAAATTGATATTGAAATGAGTTTTATCGAGCCGGAAAACATTTTTGAATTAATAGAAGAGTTAATGGAAAAAATCTTTGCCCTAACCGGCGAAAAAATAAGCCGGCCTTTCCGCCGTTTGACCTATGAGGAGGCCATGGACTGCTATGGTTCTGATAAGCCAGACTTACGGGAGACCGCGGCCATAGAAGATCTGACTGAACTCGGCCCAGGCCTCGATTCAGAGGTGATTAAATCAGCCCTGGAAAAAAACGGAGTCCTGAAGGCTTTAGTGGTCAAAGACGGTGGAGAACTTTCGCGCTCGCACTTAGACCGACTGCAGGAGCGGGCTAAGGCGCTGGGGGCTCCTGGCTTGATCTGGATAAAAAAGGCTGCCGGTGGCACAAAATCTTCCTTGAAGCTTTCCCAGGGTAGTTTACAAGCCCTCCAGGACAGGCTGGGAGCTGAGGAGGGAGACCTGGTTTTGCTGGTGGCTTCACCGAGGGAAATCGCGGTCAGGGTTCTGGGTGAGTTCCGCAGCAATTTTATCCAGGAAAAAATAAAGGCCGGCCAATTTAACAAAAACAGCCGGGCTTTTGCCTGGGTAACTGACTTTCCCCTCTTTGAGTGGAGTGAAGAAGAACACAAAATTGTTTCGATGCATCATCCTTTTACCTCACCCGATCCAGCCGGCCTGGAATATCTGGAGACGGAACCCCTGCGGGTCAAATCCTTAGCTTATGATCTTGTCCTTAACGGCTACGAAATTGGTGGCGGGTCAATTAGAATTCATCAACCTGAAATTCAAGCCAGGGTTTTTAAAGTTCTGGGACTGTCGCCAGAACAGGCCAAACAGAAATTTGGTTTCTTCTTAGAAGCCCTGACTTATGGAGCTCCACCTCACGGCGGAATCGCTATTGGCTTTGACCGCCTGGTCATGCTTCTCTGCCAGCTGGATTCAATCCGAGAAGTCATACCTTTCCCCAAGACGACCAGTGCCCTCTGTTTGATGACTGATTCGCCTTCGGAAGTGGATGAAAAACAGTTGGCCGAGCTGGGCCTGAAACCTGCTAAATAACTGCCGGTTAAGATCTAAGTCTGATTTTCCGCTCAGGGTTAAACTTTTCTGACCATTTATTTCAAATTATTTCAAAACCATTAAATATAAAAAAGGCGAGACACTATCTCTTCTGGATGCTAATCAGGAGCCCGGGAACAAAAAAGGGGCAGGCTCTAAAACCCGCCCCTGTTAATTCACCTTTTTTCCGTTCAGACGGGCTATCCTTTCTGAGTCTTCTGTTTCAGCCCTAACGCCAGGAACTGCTAACTACCGCTCAGGTCTTACTCCACCAGCTGCCCGGTTAGCGGATCAAGCAGTTTTACCCGGTGAACTTTGCCCAGCCTGTCGAGCGGGCCGGGAAACTTGTCGGAGCCCTGGTTACAGGGTTCATAGTCACCAACAATCATAATGACCATTTTGTCCGGATGAATGTATTTTTTAGCCGCTTCCATGACTTTGTCCTTGGTCACTGCTTTAATTTTATCCCGGTAGGTGGTGTAATAATTCATCGGCTTACCCTGCATTTCCAGGTTAGCAAAATTGATCATGGTTCTGGCTGGACTCTGGAAGAAATCGGCAAAGCTTTCCAGAAAATAATTAACAGCCGTTTCCATTTCGGCCTCAGAAACAGGTTCCTGCCGGATGCGATCAAATTCTTTAAGAATCAAAGAGATCGCATAGCCGACGGTCGATGACTTGGTCTGGACATAGCCAGCCATAGTTCCAGGGAAACCCCAGCGGTAAGTGAAACGGCTACCGCAATTATAAGCCAGGCCTTCATCCGATCTGACCTTGGAGGTAATTCTGGAAGTAAAGCTGCCGCCACCCAGAATGAAGTTCATCACCTGCACGGCAAAATAATCCGGATTGGTATCTTCCAGGCCCAGGTGTCCAATATTAATATAGCCCTGATTTATTTTTTTCTGAATGAAATACACCCCGGGTTCAGGCTGAGGAAAATTCCGGCTGATAGACGGGAAGTTCAACGGCTGGTTGGCCCATTTTGAGGCATACTTATTGATTTTAGTTTTTAACTGATTGCGGTTGAAATCACCTGCCCCGGCCAGAATGATATTTTTCGGAAAGAAATATTTTCGGTGGAAAGCCTTTAAATCAGCCTGATTAACAGCTTCAACTGTGGCCTTGGTGGCTTCATAAGTCAGAGGACAATCACCATAAAGAACTTTCTCAAATTCGCGGCTGAGGACCAGACTGGGATTGTCGTTAATTCCGCGCATCTGTTCAATAATTTTACCTTTAGCCAGCTTTAGACTATCTTCCCTGAATTCAGGATTCATCAGTAAATCAAAGAAAATATCCAGCCCTTCATCCAGGTCCTTGCTCAGGACGGACAGGCTGAGGGTAGCCGTTCTTTCCCCGACGGAAAAATTAATTGTTCCGCCCAGGAAATCAAGCCTGTCCTCAATAGCCGACCCTGTCCTGGTTTTGGTCCCGCCTTTGATCAGGCATTCAGACAGAATAGCCTCCAGACCGGCTTTGTCCTTGGGCACATACAGGCTGCCGGTGTTGATGATGGCACTGATATTGACCATCGGCAGAGATCTCTGCTCCTGAATGTAACCACGCAGCCCATTGGCCATGACCAGCCGGAAACTGGCAGGCTGGGGCGGTTCAAATTGAAGCGGAGGGAATTTTAAATTCTCCGGTCTGGTCACCTGGGCGGTGAGCAGACTGGCCGCTGAGAACAGGAACAAAAATCCGAAAATCAAAATAATTGTTTTTTTCATGATTATCCCTCCTTATCTCCCCTGACTCCGGGAATAGATGGCCACCAGGGAATTGTCTTTGACAAAATACTTAGCCGCTACTTTCTTGATATCATCTGAAGTTACTTTTTTCATATCTTCCAGGTCGGTTAAAAGTGATCGCCAGCCCCGGTTAAGTTCTGCCCGGCCGACCCTCATGGCTAGAAACATCGGTGATTCCAGGCTACGGATAAAGCTGGCTTCGGTTTTATTTTTGGCTTTTTGCAGTTCTTCCGGTGTCACGCCGTCAGCTTTAACCTTGTCAATTTCTTCCCAGACGGCTTTTTCTACTTCTTCCGGCTTGGCTCCTTTCTGGAGTTTGGGGACGATATTGAAAGTAAAAGCACCGGCATACCACTGAGGACGGCTCATGGCCATGGCTCTGATGGCCAGATCCTTTTCTTTAACCAGAGATTTATTCAGCCGGCCCGTTTCTCCAGAAAGAATGCTGGCCAGAAGATTAAGAGCCGGGATATCCTGATCGCCGTCAGGCGGAATGTGGAACCAGAGCTGAACACTGGGCATGCCCGGTCCCTGGCCATACATCCTTTTTTCAGAATATTGAGGCGGCTCGCCTGTTCTAACCGGCTCAACCTCGGCCCCTTGGGGGATCGCCCCAAAATACTTTTCGGCTAAGGCCACAACAGCCTCAGGTTTAAAATCCCCAACATAGATGGCAATGGCATTATTGGGAACATAATATTTATTGTGAAATTCAATCAGATCCTCTTTGGTCACCTTCTTGAGATCATCCATCCAGCCGATAACATCCCAGTGGTAAGGTGAAGCGGCATAAAAAGCAGCCCGGACTTGTTCATTGAAATAATAACCGGGCTGATTTTCACTCAACCTCCTTTCCTCCATGATCACATCTTTCTCTGAATAGAATTCGCGGAAATAAGCATTCATCATCCGGTCCGCTTCCAGCAGCATCTGCAATTCAACTTTGTTGGAGGGCAAGGTGACATAATAACCGGTCACTTCGTCCGAGGTTGAAGCATTAAGACCGGTGCCGCCATTTTTCATATATGTCCCCCACAGGTCATCTTTGATGATATATTTTTTTTCGGCTTTAGCCAGTTCATCGACCTGCTTCTGCCAGTCAGCAATCTTGGCCTGATCCCCATCTCTTTTCCAGTACTTTTCCCGGTAGATTTTATTCATCAAATCATCTATCTGGCGATTGAGGGCCTCATCGGCAGCATAATCAGTTACGCCCATCATTTTGGTGCCCTTGAACATCAGATGTTCATGAATGTGGGCCGAACCGGTCGTCCCGGGACGCTCGTTGATCGAGCCCACCTTATAATAAATATGACAGACAACCCTGGGCACCCCTGGTTTGGGAATCATGAGAATCTTCATCCCGTTGGGCAGGACATGCTCTTTTACCTCCAGCTGGACCTGAGCCCGCCCCGGACCGGCCAGGACCAGAAGGAAGAAGCCTGTTAAGAAGACAGTCATTAGCTTCTTGAAATTCATGCATCCACCTCCTCTTATCTTAATAAGTATTTTCTTGCCAGCCAGACAAGGAAAATAACTAAAACAATTCTTAATTTTGACGCCAGCCGGCCTGCTTTTCTTCCCGCTTTTGATCATTCCTTTTTCTTTTTTACCAGCTAATTTTTTCTTGTAAATTTCAGTCTGGCTAAGTATTATTTAAAACTATTGCTTGTTTTTTGCAAGGAGTAAAAAGGCATGAATCTCTGGGTTAAAAAAAGACCTGAAGATTTGCAGGAAGCTTCCGAGCGCAGCCAGCTCAAAAAAAGTCTCAAAGCCATTGATCTGGCTGCTCTGGGTATCGGCTCGGTCGTCGGTACTGGCATTTTTGTGGCCACCGGACAGGGGGCCCACCTGGCCGGCCCGGGGGTCATCGTCTCATTTATTCTGGCTGCCATCACCGCTGGCCTGTGTGCCCTGACCTATTCTGAACTGGCCTGCATGTTTCCGGTAGCCGGCAGTACCTATTCTTATTCTTATGCAGCCTTTGGTGAGATCATTGCCTGGATCATCGGCTGGGACCTGATGCTTGAATATCTGGTTTCGGCCAGCGCCGTGGCTTCAGGCTGGTCGTCAACTTTTCTTGGACTGCTGCAAAGTCTCGGGGTCAAGCTGCCCAAGGCCTTATGCTTAAGCCCTTTTTCTGGCGGCTTTATTGATTTACCGGCCGTCCTCATTACCATGCTTATTACCTGGGTTCTTTTTGTGGGTATTAAAGAGAGCTCAGTCACCAATAATATAATTGTTCTGATCAAGATCGCAGTCATTGTCCTGTTCATCTTTCTTGGTATCAAGCACGTTAACTTAAGTCACTTTACACCTTTTGCCCCCCTGGGCTGGAATGGAATTATGTCGGGGGCAGCCATCATCTTCTTTTCTTACATCGGTTTTGATGCGGTTTCGACGGCAGCTGAAGAAACGATTAATCCTAAAAGAGATGTCCCGCTGGGATTGATGATATGCCTGACAGTGGTCATTGTTTTATATTTAGGAGTAGCTTTCGTTTTGATTGGTCTCGTTCCCTATAAGCAAATAGATATCGGCAACGCCTTGCCTGCTGCTCTGGCCAGCATTGGAATTCAGTGGGGCGGAGCCCTGGTGGCCACCGGGGCTATAATTGGCATGATTTCCACTCTGCTGATTACCGTCTATGGCCAGGTCAGGATATTCATGGTTATGGCCCGGGACGGGTTGCTGCCCGAAGTCTTTGCCCGCATTCATCCGAAACACCAGACCCCAGCTCTGTGCACCTGGATAACTGGCGGCCTGACTGCTCTCATTGCCGGTTTTTTCCCCCTGAATATTATTCTGGAACTCTGTAATATTGGCACCCTTTTCGCTTTTATCCTGGTCTCAATCGGGGTCATCGTCTTGAGGCATACCCAACCTTTAGTCGAAAGAAAATTTAAAACTCCGTTAGTGCCTTTTACTCCGCTGGTTACTATTTTCTTTTGCTTTTACCTGATGTCAGGACTGGCTAAAGTCACCTGGTTGAGATTTATTGTCTGGTTAGCCCTTGGCCTGGCCGTTTATTTTGCCTATGGAGTCAGCCATTCAAAATTAAGAAACGGCTATAGCCAGGCCCATTGAGAGAAATCAAGCGGCCTGAATTAAATAAAATTCAGATATACTCCGGCCGTTCTTTCCCGAGTTTTTCTACCAGTTCTTTGACTCTCTGGTCAGCTTCCCGGCGGCAGACAAGTAAAGCATCCTTAGAATTAACGATAATCAGGTCTTCCAGGCCAATCAGAGCAGTCAGTTGACCTGGATTAAAGACCAGGCAGTTTCTGGAATCAAGCGAGATAACCTGACCGCGGGAAACAATACAATTTTCATCCTGATGAAGAAACTCGCCCAGTGAGCTCCAGGAGCCGAGATCCGACCAGCCAAAGTCACCCCGGTTCATCAGGCAACCCTTGACCTTCTCGATCAGGGCATAGTCTATTGACTGGGCGGGCAATTCGCGAAAAACCTTAGCCAGTTGCTGACGGTCATTTTTTTTCAAAGCCTGGAGAATCTTCACCCAGGCTGAAAAAAGCTCCGGTGTATTTTTTCTCAGGCTGTCCTCAAAAACATCAGCCCGCCAGAGAAACAGGCCGCTATTCCAGTAATATTCTCCCGATTGAATGAAGTCCAGGGCAGTGGGCAAATCCGGCTTTTCTTTGAAGTCAGTCACCGAATAAAATTTCTCCTTTTGCAGGGTCTTAAAATTTTTATCGGGACAGTGGAGATAACCATAACCGGTGGCTGGCGAGGCAGGCGGGATGCCAAACATCACAATTTTTTTGAATTGATAAGCAGCCTGGGCTGCGGCCTGGAGCTTCTGACGGAAGAGCTGAGTTTCTTTGATATAATGATCAGAAGGCAAAAAGGCCACCACCGCTTCAGGGTTATCAAGATAAAGGCAGGCTGTGGACAATAGAACAGAAGGGGCCGTATTTCTGGCCTGGGGCTCTATTAGAAAATTTCCAGAAGGCAAGGAGGGTAAAATTTTTTTAAGTCTCCGGGTCTGGCCTGAAACAGCCACAGTATAAATCCTGGAAAAAGGGACCAGGCCTTTGATTCTGTCTGCGGTCTGTTGAATAAGATTCTTATCCCCGATTATGTTCAAATACTGCTTGGGATTTTTCTGGCGGCTTAAGGGCCAGAAGCGGGTCCCGCTGCCCCCGGCCAGGATAACCACTCTTAAATCGAGCCGACCGCTGCCCCTTTTTCTTCCGGGCTTTTTCTTATCCTTCATGATTCCCTCCCTCCGCCGCTATTTATTTTTGTTTATTATTCAAGCTTTCCAGAACTGTCTCCAGTGAGCCTTTGATCTTTTGTTCGATCCGGCTTAACTCCTCCTGGCTATCAGCTTCAAACCGCAGGACAAGCACCGGCTGAGTGTTAGAGGCCCTGACCAATCCCCAGCCATGCTCGAAAACCGCTCTAACTCCATCAATATCTATAATCTTTTTGATCTCCGGCTGGCGGCTGAGTTCTAACCTGACCAGATCAACTATCTTGAATTTGACTTCGTCGGAAGCATAAATCCTGATCTCAGGTGTGTTATAGACAGGCCGCAGATCGGCTAAATAAGCCGAAAGTTTTTTCTCCTGTCTGGACATAATTTCCACCAGCCGGGCCGAAGCATAGATGGCATCATCAAAGCCAAACCAGCGATCAGCAAAGAAAAGATGACCGCTCATTTCCCCGGCCAGCAAGGCTTTTTCTTCTTTAATTTTTTCTTTAATCAGCGAGTGACCGGTTTTCCACATAATGGCCCGGCCGCCCAGGCGGCTGATTTCATCATAAAGAAGATGTGAAGCTTTGACCTCAGAAATAATGGCTGCTCCCGGATGGGAAGGCAAAAGGTCGCGGGCAAAAATGATCATCAGCTGGTCACCCCAGATTATCTGGCCCTGATCATCAACTGCTCCCAGCCGGTCGGCATCGCCGTCATAGGCCAGTCCCGCTTCTGCTCCAGTTTCTTTGACTTTCGCCACCAAATCCTTCAGGGCCTCCGGCAGGGTGGGATCCGGATGATGGTTAGGAAAATGTCCATCCATCTCCGTATAAAGCTCAATAACTTCCGCCCCGAGTTTTTTAAACAGGGCCGAAGCCACCGGACCCGCTGTCCCATTACCGGCGTCAATAACAATTTTAACCGGACGGTTTAAATGAATTTGACCGGAGACATAATTAAGATATTCGGGCACTGGATCAAAAGCGGTCAACTGGCCGCGTTGAGCCGCAGTCACAAATTCTCCCTGTTCGATAATCCGGTAAATATCCAGAATTTCTTCTCCATAAAGAGTATTCTCGCCAATCATAATCTTAAAGCCGTTAAACTCCGGCGGATTATGGGAGCCGGTAATGACCATAGCGGCCTCTTCGTGGAAATAATAACTGGTAAAATAAACTAAGGGAGTCGGGATAACACCCAGGTCAATTACCTCCAGCCCGGAAGCCAGCAGGCCTTCAGATAAACCAGCCATTAGCTCCGGCGAGCTGAGGCGGCAGTCACGGCCGATGGCTACTCTCTTCCGGCCGGCCCGGTGAACCTTGGTGGCCACCGCCCGGCCAATAATTTCAGCCAGCTTTCGATCAAGGTCCTGACCGACTAGACCCCTGATATCATATTCTCTGAAGATATCTTTATTTATCTTCATGTCCATTCTAAGCCTCCCTTAATTTCTAAAATAATAGCTTATAACAGCCTCAGGGTGTTTGGAAATCTTTTTTTATTTCCTTAGCTTTGCTCCCCAGATTTAGCCAGGCCACTTCCAGGGCTATTTGTTTTCTTTTAAACCTGGTCAACCTAAAAAGTGATCAATCATTACGGCCCGGTATACTTTCTTTCCTCAGGTTATTCAGACCTGTCTTCCCGGGGCTTTCTTATGATTATGGGCCGCCGCAATGAATGACTTAAAGAGAGGGTGAGGCTCAAGGGGCCTCGATTTAAACTCCGGATGAAACTGACAGCCTACGAACCAGGGATGATCCTTGAGTTCAATCATCTCCACCAGGCCATGCTCTGGATTTTTCCCCGAAATGACCAGGCCGGCCGACTCCAGAAAGTCCTCATAGGCGGGATTGAATTCATAGCGATGGCGATGGCGTTCGCTGATCAGCCGCTGCCGGTAAATAGAATAGGCCAGCGTCCCCTTTTTAAGCTGACAGTTATAAGCCCCAAGCCTCATCGTCCCACCCAGATTCGAGTCTGGTTTCAGTTCTCTCCACAGCCGGAAGATCGGGTCAGGTGTATCAGTAGCAAATTCCTGACTGTGGGCCTTTCTTAACCCGGCTACATTCCGGGCAAATTCAATGGTGGCGCACTGCATCCCGAGACAGATGCCGAAGAAAGGAATCTTATTTTCACGGGCGTATCTCACGGCCTTTATCTTACCTTCAATCCCCCGCTGACCGAAACCGCCGGGGACCAGCAGACCGTCCTTATCTTTCAGCCGCCTGAGATACTGACCCTTTTCCAGATCCTCAGCTTCAATCCAGTCAAGATTAACCCGCAGGGAATTACTCAAACCACCGTGATCAAGGGCTTGAGTTAAACTCAGATAGGAATCAGGCAGTTCAGTATATTTGCCAACGATGGCAATGGCCACTTCGTCTTTCGGGTGATGAGCCGTATAGACCAGCTTTTCCCAGCGGCTGAGATCAGGCTGGCTGGGAGGCAGGCCAAGCTTTTTCAAAATTATTGAGTCAAGCTTTTCCCGGGCAAAGTTCACAGGAATATCATAAATAGAAGGAGCATCCATAGCCGTAATAACCGCTTCCACTGGAACGTTGGTGAACAAGGCTATCTTGGCCTTAAGGTCCGGCGGCAATTCGCGGCTGGTCCGGCAGAGCAGGATATCAGGTTGAATACCGATCGCTCTCAGTTCTTTCACACTGTGCTGGGTGGGTTTGGTTTTCAATTCTCCGGAAGTCTCGACAAATGGCACCAGAGTCAGATGGATAAAGAGAGTGTTCTCCTGGCCAAGCGATAAACGCATTTGCCTGATAGCTTCGAGAAAAGGCTGGCTTTCAATATCGCCGACCGTACCTCCGATTTCCACAATGACCACTTCATTATTGCCGGCGACAGAATAAAAGGCATTTTTTATTTCATCGGTTACATGAGGGATAACCTGAACAGTCTTGCCCAGAAAGTCGCCGCGCCTTTCTTTCCTGATAATAAGTTCATAAATTTTGCCTGCTGTCCAGTTGTGATCTCTCGTGGTCCTGGTCGAGGTAAATCTCTCATAATGGCCCAGATCCAGATCAGTTTCAGCCCCGTCGTCTGTAACATAAACCTCACCGTGCTGATACGGGCTCATCGTCCCGGGATCAACATTGAGGTATGGATCAAATTTTTGAAGAGTTATTTTATAACCGTGAGATTCAAGCAAAAGGCCGATGGAAGCAGCCGCCAGCCCCTTACCCAGCCCCGAAATAACTCCTCCAGTCACAAAGACATATTTGCTCATAATTTTTCCCTTGATGTCTAACCAAACCAAATTTAAGCTGATTATAATCCTTTGCCTTTTTAACCTCAAGAATGAAGGAGGACAAAAGCCAGCATCACCTCTCATGCCTCAAGTACCAGATCAGAGTATCAAGTCTGGTTGGAAAACTTCCAAAGGGAGCAGGCTCGTCCTGGCTTCGCCCAGCCGCTCTCCTGCCAGGGATAGACTCTCTCTCCACAGACTCACCTGGCAGTTCGCCTTTGCCTTGAGGACTAAGAGGGGTTAGGTGAGATCGTTTGTTAGCTATATCCTGCTCTTTAAAGCCAAAAGGCAGGTTGCTGGCGGGCAGTGAAATTAATACCGTCTATTTTTGATGAACGGGTAAGAAGAAAAACAACGCTTGCGTTTGTTATGACTGATAGTTATCTTTGTAACATGATATAATATTTCTGTAACTGTTAGCAAATAAATGATCAGAACCGTGATAACAAACCTGGCTGAATATTAATTTCTGTCTTTAAGCATTACTCTATGGATTGGCCAGGCGGGTTAATCTCAACCTCAGCTGGCAGAATTTTAACTGGGTTTTTCCTCTTTTACCTCTGCCGCCCGGGACGGTCCTTCATCCTCAACTTTGACTGTCTGACAATTAGCTTCCAGATAAGATCCCTCCTCAATTAAAAGCTTGGGAGTGATCAGCGTACCATAAACCCGGCCTTTATTATGGACCTCTATTTTTTCTTTAGCTTGCAGGTTGCCATGGATTTCACCATTGATAATTAGTTCCCCAACTTTTACTTCGGCTTCTACTTTCCCTTTTTCACCTATGATCAGCATGGAATCTGAATTTATTTTCCCCTGGAAATAGCCCTCTATTCTGAAAGAACCCCTAAAATTCAATTCTCCTTTTAATTCCGTCCCCTGGTCAATCAGACCGGCCAGATGTGATTCTTCCACAATTTCTCTGACTTTTTCTTTTTCTTTCATGATTTAACTCCTTTTATCCTGTCATAAATCCGGTTAAGCTCCTCTAAGGAAAAATAAAAAATCCGGATTGTTCCCTTGTTTCGCTGGCCGCTGATTGTTACTTTGGTTCCCAGCCAGCGAATCAATTCTTCCTCCAGGGCTTTCAGGTCGGGATCTTCCAGTGATTTCTGGGCACGAGGAGGTTTTTCCTTATATCTCTGAACCAGCCTTTCCGTTTCTCTAACTGATAAAGACTTTTCTACCGCCAGGAGGGCAATTTTTCTTTGTAGTTCTTCATCTTCAAGAGCCAGAATAGCTCTGGCCTGCCCCATAGAAAGTTTTTCTTCCCGGATCAACTTTTTAGTGTCCTCCGGCAATTTAAGGAGCCGTATATAATTGGCCACCGAGGCCCGGTCTTTGCCGACCTTGTCAGCAATTTCCTGCTGAGTCAGACCTAACTGCGCCACCAAATGTTCAAAAGCCTCGGCAATTTCCAGAGGATTTAAATCTTCCCGGTGGATATTTTCTATCAAAGACACTTCCAGCTGCTTATCTTCAGGCATATTTCTGACTATGACCGGAACCACCCTCAGGCCAGCTTTTTGGGCCGCCCGCCATCTTCTTTCCCCGACCACTATCTGGTAATAATCATCTTGTGGAACGACCAGGAGAGGCTGGATAATCCCGGTTTCTCTAATTGACCCGGCCAGCTCATCAATCGAGGCTTCATCAAAAACTGTTCTTGGCTGCCGGGGATTAGGCCTGATTTTTTCTATTTCCACCTCGGCATAACGGTCTTCTTTAAGAATGCCAAATTCCTCGGGTATAAACGCCCCGAGGCCTTTCCCCAGTGCTTTTTTCGTCATTTGCTTATCAACTCCTCTGCTAAATTAAGATAGGCCTGGGCTCCTCTCGATTTCGGGTCATAAAGCATAACGGGCTGCCCAAAGCTGGGTGCCTCGGCCAGCCTGATACTTCTGGGTATGACCGTGTTCAAAAGAATCCCTTTCAGGGAATTTTTAATTTCCTCAGCTACCTGGCGGGCCAGATTAGTTCTCTCATCGAACATGGTCAACAGGATACCCTCGATATAGAGCTGAGGATTAAAATAAGTCCTGACCATATCAAGTGTATGAAATAAATCAGGTATACCTTCCAGGCAAAAGAACTCTGCCTGAACTGGAATGAGGATTGAATCAGCCGCCGCCAGAGCATTAATAGTCAGGAAACCAAGAGAAGGCGGGCAATCTATTAGGATAAAATTAAACAGCTTCCTTACCTCGGCCAGAGCCAGTTTCAACCTTTTTTCTCTATCAGGAGCGTTAAATAATTCAGCTTCCGCCCCGCTCAGTTCAGGAGAGCAGGCACAGAGATAGAGGTTGGCCACCGCGGTATTGACCAGGCAATCCATTATTCCCTGCCCGTTTAAAATCACCTGGTAAATGCCCTGACCACGGACTTTGGACTGGCCCAGGCCGACGGTGGCCATGCCCTGAGGATCAAAATCCAGCAGCAAAACCCGGTAATTTTTAAGAGCCAGGGCGGCACCCAGATTTATAGCGGTGGTAGTTTTACCTACCCCGCCTTTTTGGTTGGCAACGGCCACGATCTTATTCATCTAACCAGATACCTCATTTGTTCCACGTGGAACATCAGCCCTGGGCTGCCTTTTCTTAAATATTTCCAGATACAAATAGATATTATAAATAGCTGCTGGCGTAATTCCAGAGATTTTTTTAACTTCTCCGAGAGTCCCGGGTTTAATTTTGTTCAGTTTTTCCGTGATTTCCAAACTTAAACCGGGAATATCATTAAAGTTAAGCCCTGCTGGCAAATTGATCTGATCTATTTTTTTTAGCCTGTTAATTTCCCTCTCTTGTTTTTTAATATAACCTTCATATTTGATTTCGGCTTCAACGTATCTTTTTTCTTCTTCGTTCAACAGTACAGGTAAAGTTAATTGCCGGGTCACTTCCTCGAAAGAAACTCCCGGCTGTTTTAAATAATTGAAGGCAGTTACCGGCTCCTTATTCTCACCAGAGATTTTTTCTGTTTTAAAAAATTCCGTGACTTGCCTGGCCTTAGCCTGTTTCTCTAAAAATTCCCTGTATTCATTCTCTTTAATTAATCCCAGCTGAAAACCATATGGTAATAGACGGGCATCGGCATTATCCAGCCTCAAATTCAGACGATATTCAGCCCTGGAGGTAAAAAGGCGATATGGCTCTTCTACCCCATGGGAAATCAGGTCATCAATAAGAACTCCAATATAAGCCTCATGGCGGCCAAGGGCGAAAGCTGGTTGGCCGCGGAGTTTCAAAACAGCATTGATCCCGGCCATCAAACCCTGGGCAGCCGCCTCCTCGTAGCCCGACGTCCCGTTGATCTGACCGGCTAAGTACAGGCCTTTTATCTTTTTGGTCTCCAGAGTTGGTTCCAATTCAAGGGGGAAAACCGCATCATATTCAATTCCATAGGCCGGCCTTAGCATCTCGGCCTGATCAAGCCCGGGAATGGTCTGCAAAATTTCCCTCTGGACCCGGTAAGGCAGGCTGGAAGACAGGCCATTAACATAGATTTCGCCCGTATTTAAGCCTTCCGGCTCTAAAAAAAACTGATGGCGGGCATGATGAGGAAATTTGATTACTTTGTCCTCAATGGACGGGCAATAGCGCGGGCCTATGCCCTTAATCTTCCCGCTATAAAGAGGGGATTGTCCTAAATTATTTTTAATAACTTCATGGGTTCTTTCATTGGTATAGCCAATATAACATATGACCCGGTTCTCCAATTTTTTCTTTGTTCGGAAAGACAGGGCTACCGGCTGATCGTCGCCCGGCTGGCCCTGGAATTTGGTCCAGTCAATCGAATCCTTAGCCAGCCTCATTGGCGTCCCGGTCTTAAGCCTTAATACTCTGAGACCAGCAGCCTTTAAGGCTTCAGCCAGTTCCGTAGCTGGCGGCTCATTAGCCCGGCCAGCCGGATAATGTTCAAGTCCGATATGGATAAGGCCATTAAGAAAAGTCCCAGGGGTAAGAATAACTGAGCCAGCTTTAATCCGGCTGTCATCCTTAGTGATCACCCCTTTTATCTGACCATTATCAATAATGAGCCCAGTTATTATTGCCTGCCAGATCCTTAAACCTGGCATCTCTTCCAGCCATTTTTTCATGGTCAGCCGGTAGGCAGCTTTATCACATTGGGCTCTTGGACCCTGGACGGCTGCTCCCCGGCTGCGATTTAGCAGGCGGAAGTGCAGGCCGGTTTCATCAGCCAGGAGGCCCATCAATCCCCCCAGAGCATCAATTTCCCTGACCAGCTGGCCTTTGGCCAGTCCGCCAATGGCTGGATTGCAGGACATCTGGGCTATAGTCTCCAGGTGAATGGTAAAGAGACAGGTCTTAGCCCCCATTCTGGCCGCGGCCACCGCTGCTTCGCAACCGGCATGTCCGGCTCCGACCACCACCACCTCAAATTCTTCATCAAAACTGGCCATCTTCATTTTCCCAGGCAGAAACGGCCAAAAATGGCCTCAATAACTTCAGCCGATTTTATCTCACCCGTAAATTCGCCAATGACCGGTAAGACTTCTTTGATCTCTTCAGCCACTATTTCCAGCCCATAGCCTGACTGCAGCTTTAGCCTGGCCTCTTCTAAGTGGCCTGCCATCTGCTCTATTAATATTTTCTGCCGTTCGTGGAGGACGATTTCATCTGGCATTTTTTCTGTAGGAGCAAAAGCTGCCAGCATCAGCTTTTTCAGCCGATCAACATTCTCTCCAGTCAGGGCTGAGACCTCAAGCCACAGCTGTTCCTTATTTTCGGAAATAATCTGGTCGCGGTCAATTACCCGCTCAAGATCGCTCTTATTAAAGACAATAATTCTTTTTTTCCCCTGAAACCTGTCCAGTAAATAAAAATCTTCCTGGCTGGCCGGGCGGGAAGAATCCAGGACAATCAACAAGCCGTCGGCTCTGGCGGCTATATCTTGCGCCCGGTTAATACCTGCTTCTTCGGCCTGATTGCCGGCCGGGCCAAAACCAGCCGTATCGATGAGTTTCATCAAGATTCCATCTAACAGCAGATTCTCTCTGATAAAATCCCTGGTCGTCCCCGGATAAGGCGTTACAATAGCCCTGTCTTCCTCCAGCAGAGCATTAAAAAGAGTTGACTTACCAGCGTTGGTTTTACCTACCAGAGCGATAGTCAAGCCTTCCAGCCTGGCTCTGCCCTGCTCATAGCTCCAGATAACTTTTTGCAACTCTTTAATTAGTTTCTCCAGCCGGCCGTTTATTTCGTTCTGGTTCAGGTCGAGATCATCTTCTGGAAACTCCAGACTGGCTTCGATACTGGCCAGAACTTCTACTATCTCCTGCCTTATTTTCTGTATCTTGCCGGACAGGCTTCCCTCCGCCTGGCGAAAAGATATCCTGGCCTGCTCGACAGAGACAGCTCTAATTAGATCATTGATAGCTTCAGCCTGGACAATATCAATCCGGCCGTGAAGATAAGCTCTAAGTGTGAACTCTCCAGGACGGGCCAGACGCGCGCCGTGTTTGATTCCCTGCTTCACTGCCTCTTCCAGAATTACAGGGGAACCGTGAAGGCTGATTTCCACTACTTCTTCCCGGGTATAAGACACTTCAGGTCTAAAATAACATATATAGCCGGCATCAAGCTGCTCATTTTTATCAGAATCAACCAGATAACCAAAACACATCAAGCCCGGGTGGTCAGCCGGGTTCAATTTTTTAGAAAGGAAGATTTTTTGACTTATTGCCAGAGCCTGCTGCCCGCTGAGCCTGATCAGGCCCAGGCCACCTGTCCCCTGAGGAGTGGAAATAGCGATAATAGTATCATCCAGGCTCTCGTTCATATTCTAATTTTATCCGGACGGAGTTAGATAGTAAATAGGCAGATACCCGGCCCTATCCTTCCTGATCGAAATGCTTTTTTTGACCGGGGCCATTAATTTTAAAAACCCTGACCTTTTTTAAAAAGCCCTCGCCCAGGCTTTCAGTGGTCAGTCCTGGTATCTGATTAACAGCAATATGGACGATCCGGCGTTCATAAGGATTCATAAAATCGAGGATTTCTTCCTGACCGGTCTCTTTAACTTTTTGAGCTATCTCAGCTGCAAATTCCCTGAGCTGTTTTTCTTTCCGTCGCCGGAAAAATTCGCAGTCGACCTGAACCTTGACCGGCGAAATCTTATTTAGGAGGTGCTGAATAGCCAGGAGTAAAGCTCCATCGTCTTTAAGCAGCCAGTGTTTATCTTCCCCTCCGAAGATCACATAAACTAGCTGCTCTCTCTTCTTAACCTCAAAGGTCAGATTAAAAGGTAAAAGGCTCAGAAGCTGTTTCAAAAAATTGTCTACTAAATTAATTTCATTTACCTGGCGCGGCCAGGCTCTGATAACAATTTCCTTGTTCTTTAAACCAAAAAGTCTGGTCTTTTCAGTGACAATTTCATAGTCCATTTCTTCCCGGGCAGCTTTCAAAACATGCTCGGCCAGGCTGAGCACATCTTCCAGGCTCCTGCCGGTAAACTCTTTCTTTTCAACAGGTTGCTGACCAACGGGGTGATTATTTTTTGTTTCTTTTGCCATTTTTTCCCCTCTTGCTGGCCATCATTTTATTCATAATGGCCTGCTGAGCTATTTGGAGAACATTGCTGGTCAACCAGTAAAGAACCAGCCCGGCCTGAAAATTCATGAAGAAAATGGTGAAAATAAAGGGCATAAGCAGCATGATTCTTTGCTGAGCTGGATCAGCCGTAGACGGGGTCATTTTCTGCGATATATACTGAGTGATACCCATCAATACCGGGGTTATATAATAAGGGTCTTTGACCGATAGATCCTTAATCCAGAAAACAAATGGGCTTTGCCTCAATTCGACTGCTACCACCAGCATCCGGAAAAATCCCCAGAAAATAGGAAGCTGAACCAGAAGAGGTAAACAACCGCCGGCCGGGTTTATGCCGTGCTCTTTATAGAGCTTCATCATCTCTTCGTTCATCTTCTGTCTTTGTCCCATATCCTGCTTGGCTTTTTTATATTTGGCCTGCAAAGCTTTGATCTTGGGCTGAAGTTCCTGCATTTTGGCCATCGACTTGGTCGAACTGTAAGTCAGGGGGAAAAGCAGTATCTTGATGATAAAGGTCATGATGATGATGGCTATACCCCAGTTGGGGAAAAATTTATAGATATACTTGGTAGCGACCAGTAAATATTCAGCTATAAATCCCAAGAAGCCAAAATTGATGACCTTCTTAACTTCGTGACCATAGGCAGTCAGCCGGTCATATTCTTTTGGACCGAGATAGGCTTCAGACGGCTGGGTAAAAGCCAGATAATAATAGGGGACAGCCGCCTTCTGGCCATCGGGCTTAGTTTCCTGGTGATCCAGACGGAAAGCATAAGACTGGCTTTTCACCTGGTCCAGAAGGAAAATAGCCGCAAAATAGTTTTCCTCATAAGCTGACCAGCCAACTCCGCTATAACGGATTGACTCAGATAAAGGCTTGATTTTTTTCTCATTTAACCTCTGAGCCTTATGGTTAACCAGAAAAACCGCACCCCGGTTAGCACTGAATTTTTCCTTCATTTCCTCGGGACTCAGGGTACCGATTCCGGGCCCCCACAGAATGACGGGCTCAATCTGGCGCCCATCAACTTCCACGGTCAGCTGGGTCTTGAAATTATAATTCTGTCCCTCAAAAGTTAAATGTTTTTTGATTTTTACTCTATTCCCATCGGAATACTCAAGTATGAGCTCTCCTTTTTGATCCGCGGCTAACTCCAGCCGTTGAGTGTTGACCCGGTAAAGGCTGTTATTAGCCAGGTTGTTTAAATCCTCGGCAGCCAGCTGCAGCGAAAATGGAAATAACCCGGTGGCCAAAGCTGAGTCCGGGACCAGATCCAGGGGCTCCCTTTCCGGATTCTTTTGGCTGGGAATTTTTTTCAGCTGATTTTTCAATTTCCAGCTTTTGAGGACTCCGCCCTTATTACTCCAGGTGGCAGCATAGAGTGGAGTATCAATAGTAATTTCCTGCTCCCGGTCAGAAGTTATAACCTCACCCGTTCCTGCCATTTGTCCGGGAGGCAGTGATTTTTCATTCTCTTGTCGCTCGCCGCCGGCCGGCTGGCTTTCCACGGCCGCTGTTTCTGTTCCTGTCTCAGCCGGGACAGGAGGCGCTGGTTGAGGTTTGACAAAAATCAGCTGGAAAAGAAAAAGAATTAAAAAAGAAAGGACAATAGCCAAAATTAAGCGTTTTTCCATGTTTTCCTCGTCAGGGCACGGGATCGACTCCCCCTTGGTGGAACGGATGGCATCTGAGGATTCTTTTCCCCCCGAGCCAGCCGCCTTTAATCAGGCCATATTTCATGATGGCCTGATGGGTATATTCTGAACAGGTAGGATAATAGCGGCAATGGCGGCCAAGAAGAGGCGAAACCAGAAACTGATAAAGCCGAATTAGCCCGAGGGCAATATATCTCACTAACTGCTCCGTTTTTTCAAAATCTAATAAGAGACCAGCCGGCTAATCATTGACCGGTACTCTTCCTTCAGCCTGTCCCAGTCGAGCTGGACAATTTCCGGTCTGGCGATGAAGACCAGATCGAAGTGCCCGGGCAGCAACTGCTTGTTCCGCCTGAAGAGCTCTCTAAGTCTTCTCTTTACCCTGTTTCTAACCGTGGCCTGTCCAACCTTTTTACTAACTACCACGCCCACCCTGGAATAATTCAATCCGTTCGGTTGAAACACCAGATGAAAAAATTGGCCTTTAAACCGGCGGCCCTTCCTGTATATTGCGTTAAAATCTTTCTTGTTTCTTATTCTTTCAACTGGCCTAAGACGCTCATCCATCAAGCAGATAGTCTTTTCCTGCCTTTGGTCCGCCTGTTTTTGATAACTTTCTGGCCGCCCGGGCTGCTCATCCTGACCAGAAAACCGTGGGTTTTTTTTCTCCGGCGGTTATTAGGCTGAAATGTTCTCTTCATGTTCCAGGCTCACTTCTTCTATTAGATTTAAGCTTGTATCTTAAACGAAGACAAGCAGTTCTGTCAAGTGCCCTCAGTTTATTTGACCAGAGTTAAGGCCTCTGGCCTGTTTGACTAAAAAAGGCAGGTAAACTATAATTTAATCAATGGATTCACTTAAAGTCGGTGACAAAATAATCTATCCTGCTCAGGGCATCGGGATCATCGAGGAAATCGCCCAGGAAACCGTCGATGGCCAGACAGCCCGGATTCTGCATATTCGCCTGGCCGGCAGCAATACTCTGGTCGTCATTCCCAGCAGCTCCGCGGCTGAAATTGGTTTGCGGAAACCAATTTCCCAGAAACAGGTCAACCGTTTTTTCCATTTTTTTAAGGATTGTTCGGTTGATATCAGTGCTGACTGGAAAGACCGGTATAAAGAGAACTTTGATCTGATGAAATCAGGACAGCTTCAAGATATTGCTATTGTTTACAAAACACTATATTTTTTGAGCCAGGCCAAACCGCTGTCTTTCCGGGAAAAGAAGATGCTGGAAAAAGCCCGCGAACTTATTGTCAGCGAGCTCGCCGCTTCTTCTCTTAGTTGCCCGGAAAAAATCAGCCAGAGGCTTGATCATATTTTGTCCAGCAACCTGAAGGAACTTAAAGAGAACCGGGAATTTTAAGATTTCCCCCGATGATAAGCAGGATAGGTATATTTTTCTTATTTCTGGTCTTGAGTGCTTTTTTTTCTTCCTCCGAAACGGCTTTTATCTCCGTTAATCCCTATACACTCGAATATTTAGAGAAAAAGGGTTCAAAAAGGGCCCGGCAGGTCCGGCAGGCTCTCGGGCAGTTAAATGATCTCCTCTCGACCATTCTCATCGGTAATACTCTGGTTAATGTGGCAGCTTCAGCCGTAGCCACCTCCATTTTTGCCAGCTTTTATCCTGATCAAAACCAGGCGATCCTGCTGGCCACCCTGACCACCACTATTCTTATTCTGGTGGTGGCGGAAATTAATCCAAAAATCATTGCTGCTCACCGTCCGGTTAAGGTTTCTTCCCTCTTCATTTATCCCATTAGATTTTTCTATGTGCTGCTTTATCCGCTGAGCCGGCTTTTCTCTTTTTTGCCACAGCTCCTGCTCGGGAAAGAAGGGAAGGGCGGATCAATCTTTTCCCAGCGGTTAAGCGAAGAAGAAATAAAGATAGTCATCGGCTCCGGAGCGGCCGGATTATCCAAGCTTAAAAAGAAAATGCTGTCAGGAATAATGGATTTAAGCCTGAGACCAGTCAAAGAAATAATGATTCCCAGGACTGAAGTCCGGGCCCTGCCCCTGGATTCTTCTCTGGCAGAAGTCTTAAAAACCATCCAGGAATCCGGTTTCTCCCGCTATCCAGTTTATAATCAGACGATTGATAATGTCGTTGGGCTGTTTCATGCTAAGGACATCCTGCCTTTCCTCAATAGCCATCAGCCTTTTGGGCTTCAGCCCTATCTGAGGAAGCCCCTGTTTGTGCCTGAATTAGCCAGTATTGAACAGGTTTTACTGCAGATGCAGGCCAGAGCTGTTCATCTAGCTTTTCTGGTCGATGAATTCGGCAGTTTTGAAGGAATTGTTTCTCTCGAAGATATCATGGAAGAAATTGTCGGTGACATTCGCGATGAATATGACCAGAAGGCTGAAAGCTGGTACCATAAA
>Ga0208695_1001112_pt1 | contig 23682 bp, 49 predicted proteins | sample AD_UKC111_MetaG_FD_184449 | JGI IMG/M metagenome (GOLD analysis project Ga0208695, IMG submission 184449) | Active sludge microbial communities of municipal wastewater-treating anaerobic digesters from Hong Kong - AD_UKC111_MetaG (SPAdes)... | ecosystem: Engineered > Bioreactor > Anaerobic >...
AAACACTGCAGTATGAAGACAAAATCTATATTAGCAGAAGGTCAGCGGAAGTATTGAAAATTGAAGAGCTGCTAGAAGCAGTTGAGCAGTTTAAGGCTAAAGGGTTGACACCACTTTTCGTATAAGATAGAGAGCACTCCAATGGGCTTCCCTAGAATGGAAGAGCAGCTAGGGTATCTGATTAAAGTTACTTACTAAGAGTTTGGCCCCGTAGCTCAGTTGGATAGAGCAAGGACCTTCTAAGTCCTGGGTCGGGAGTTCGAATCTCTCCGGGGTCGCCAATACAGAAGGTATGACATGTGGTGTAAGATATTCGGCCATTCTTGGACTGGCTGGTTTACTATGGTTTGGGACTGTCAATTTGGCAGCATTCACAAGCGCTATTGCAGAAATTGCAATGCATCTGAAGTAAAATGAACTTATACTTACAAAATAAATAGGTTGCAGACATGCTTGAAACTTACGAAGACTTGCTAAAACGAATAAGCGCCAGCCATCCAGCGATGCCTAGGTTTGATTGGACTAAAGGTATCAGTAAAGAAACAATGTATGATGTAACTCTGTCTCTTCGATCAAAGATTCGAATTGGTCTTGGAGTTGCTGATTATGAGGCAGGCTACCCAGGTTCAGAGGCTTTGTATGTAGATGAGGAAGAGTTTGACAAAATCAACGGAGAAGGAAAATTTCAAGAGATAGTTGATTTCTGGAATGAAGTTTCAGCTGGGAGTTATTGATGAAAAACAGAGGGCGTTGGTGCCAGTTTAGAACAGGAGTGCACTTATGGGAGTGCTTCTGTGGGGAAGAAGATGCTAAGGCTGCACTGAATTTTGTGAGGTTTATGGACTGATGAGCTACATCGGACAAGCTGAGGACGAGTGGGAAGCCGCTGAAGCTAAGAAAAAGCACCAAGCCAAGGCCCGCGCAAAAACCGCTTGCCCTGTGTGCGGTAAGCGAGTTTTAAACGTCCACCATCATGCCAGAGTACCCTACGATACTACTGATAAGGTCTTTTTTAAGGATGAGGTCTATAATACTGAAAGCTCTGTCTGGGTCTATTCAAACTCAGTAGAGCTTGTACCTGAGTATGAAGCGGGCTGGAAGCTGAATGATGGTACCACAGAGATTCCATCAAATGCTAAAACTCTTAAAGACGATACTGGAGAGGTAGTCGCCTATAAGCTGGTGAGAAAGCCTGTTATTAAGGAGTATGTGCGCTACTACACAGTAGAAGGGCGTTGCTATGATGCTGAAACACTTCTTGCGGCCAACAAGTTAAAACTTGCAAATAAAGTAGTGTTTGTTGAGAGAGATGGCCAGCTGACTGATGTGAGGCTGGAAAAGCTTTAAAATAATCTGCCCCCTTGGCGGAAATGGTAGACGCATGAGACTTAAAATCTCAGGCCTGTAAGGGCGTGCCGGTTCGAGTCCGGCAGGGGGCACCACTAAAACAAAAAGGAGCTAAAATATGTCTTATGCTAAAAAAGAGGTTATGTTAACCTTGCGTGAAAACCCAGATGGATATAAAGATGGGCATATTTGGTGGCAAGAGTCTGACGGATCGCCTGCTTACGCTGATCTAAATGCTAGCGACTTCACAGAAGACCTGACAATATCTCAGAGAGCAAATGTATTAGCACCTGTGATCTCTGCTATTTTTCAAAGATCAGTAAAAGTAAAGCTATATAGAGCAGATAGAAGTAATCTAAGGGAAGCTGAAGAGTTTATCTTTAAAGCTGCTACCTAAAAGTGATGGCTCGTAGCTCAGAGGTTAGAGCGAGGCTCTCATAAAGCCTGGGTCGTCGGTTCAATTCCGACCGGGCCAACCAACAAACTCAGAGGTAAACTATGAACTCTTTTGTAGTAAACAAAAACTCTTGGCACTATCGTCTGAATATGAAAGTCTTCCCGCCAATCTTTGAGAGTACTTGGCAAGAAAGACACAATAACTTTTGCGCTTACTGGCGTGCTACTGGGCTTAGACTACTTGCTCTTGCTTTTTTTGCGCTAATTATCACAGGCTTACTGATATTGATCTACCTTAAACCATGGGAGTCGCTAAAGGTTTTCTTATTTGTGCTGGCAACTTTTTCTGGCGCAGCGCTAGTAGTAGGTATTGCACACCTTATAAACAAGTGGATTATCAGAGACAAAGTAGCTAAGCCACCAGGGCTGTTCAAACAAAAATACCTAGCTTGGAAAGAAAACTACTGCCCTATGGTGGAGTACAAAGATGGCTGAAGAAGATTGGGGTCCAGTAATACAGCACGGTAAGCCGGAGTGCCCTGTTCCAATTGGAACTATGATTCGTTACAGCTGGGATGGGAATCAAAAGCTAAAAGCAGGTATTTACATTGGTATAATTGCTAATGACAAAACTAGTGCTTGGAAGCTAGTCCGTTGGTATCAAGTACGAAGGTTCAAAGAGCTTGATAAGCTAAAAGAGCTTATTAAGCACCCTACTAAGACCCCACTACCAGAAAAGGAAGCAGCATGAGCTATGAGGGCGTAGATGAGTGGATCACTAAAAAGGGCTTCTATCTGGTAACTGACTGCTATGAAGATAAGCCAGTACTTGAAGATCCAGAGGATTGTCTAGAGTGGCATCACTCTGTTGATTTTACTAATGGGCTTGAAGAGGGCAGTGATTACGCGGACCACGCAAAGAAAGAAATGATTGGACATCTAGATGTCTGGCATGAAGATCATCATGGTAATAAGTACGCTACTAAAAAGCTGTACTTTAGGCCTGTAGGAAAAAACTGGAAAAAGGTAAAATAAAATGGCTGTATCTTTGGCTTGCAATCAATTCTGGGGCCGTCGCTCTGGTACGACAGACCCTGCTATTCCTAAAGGCTGTGTGCTACCTTGGGGTAACTGCTTTAAGCAGCAGCAATGGCGTGGCACTTCTAACGGCCACTCAGGAAGACCATCTAAAGTTTCGCTTATTAATGTAAATAAGCGCTGGTTCAAGTAAAACTAAGGGATGCTAAGATGACTCACGTTGAAACTGCTGGAACTTTCTCTTGCTCGCATATTTCAATCGGCTGGTTTAAAAACCAAAGAACTCAAAATGAAAAATATAAAAAGGATAAGATCAAAACTGTAAAGCCTGCTGACGGCTTAGATTGCAATGAGTTCTATACTAAGATCCTATATCCTGTAATTCAGCAGCAAGGCAAAACCTATGACATGACTTTAGCAGAGCTTATGGAACAAATTGATGATAGTCCGTTGAAAACTAAAATGATCACAGCAATGCTGAATAGTACTCAGTTTTTTGAGAGCAACCACTATTGGCCTAAAGAGCTAAAAGAGTACGGCTTTAAACTAGTAAAGAAAACTAAAAACTCTATCGGCGGAGCTGTTAACTATTTGTTTGTACGCAACCCTAATGATGTGCCAATCAAGAAGGAAGAAGAAGAGTGGATGTAACGGTTGGAGCCGATCCAGAAATTTTTTTAGGCCAAGGCGGTCAATTTGTTTGTGCTCATGGACTAATACCTGGGACCAAGGAGAAACCGTTTCCCGTTCAACGGGGGGCGGTTCAAGTTGATGGTGTAGCTGTAGAATTTAATATTCAGCCAGCCAGCACATTGAAAGAGTTTAAGCTAAATCTTAGCACTGTTCAAAAAGAGCTAAGAAAACTCTTACCCGGTAATATGCAATTTCTTCGAAGAGTTACAGTACCTATTGATAGAAAGAAAGTACCAGAAGAAGCTCTAGTAATTGGTTGTAGCAGCGACATCAACCCATATACAGGAGAAGAAAACGAAACTCCAGAAGGTGACGTTAATTACCGTTCGGTTGGAGGACACGTTCACATTGGAGGATTCTTCAAAGAAGAAGAAAAAGATATTGAAAAATATATCAAAAGCTTAGTGTTATGTCGATTGCTTGATAAGAATCTTGGTGTATACTCTTTACTCTGGGATAAAGACACTGAGAGGCGAAAGCTTTATGGCAAAGCAGGCGCTTGCAGACTAAAAGACTTTGGAGTAGAGTATCGTTGCCTCTCAAATGCCTGGCTGTTCAATAACAAACTAATTAGCTTTGTACATAGCCAGATTGAAAAATCTGTACAAGAGTTAAAGGCTGGTGTTGACGTGGCTTCAGACTTCTATGCAAAGATTATCAACAATAATGATTTCGACAATGATTTTTTTAAAAAAGATAAAACTGCTTTTATGCTTAAAAAGGAGCTGCAATAATGTTTGTACTAATTGGCACTTTCTGTGCTGCAATTAATTCTAATTCTTGTGAGGCAATGATTTGGCCTGTTAACTCTTTTAACACTATAGAGGAGTGCACTGTTGAACTTGCTAACCAAAAAACAGTATTAGATTCCTTAGATATTGCTTTTTGGCAAATTAGTTGCGCAGAAATTCCTAAACTTCCCGGTGAAACTGCAGGACTGTAATAATGGCTTTTGACAATAGAGTTGCTACTGTAAAAGATCTTATTAAATTTTTACAGAAAAACTTTAAACCAGAAACTAACCTAGTATATGATACAACATACTATGAAGACAGGGAGCCAGTTCTGTTAACTGACTTTCAGAACTCAGAGGCTTGGAAAACTTACGAGCGCTATGAGCGTAGGTATATGGGCAAAGAGTTTGAATCAACTGCTCCAGCTGTTTTAATTTGAGGTTAAAATGTTTGCATTAGCTAAACACGGCGGTAAGTGTTGTGGTGCTGTTCATCTGTATAATTTTCCTTATGAAAAGCCTACTCAGGCTATGAAGAATAAATTAAAAGAAAAACTTCAACGAATTAAAGACTATTACGGTCATGGCCAGGGTCTTATAATGGTGCAGGTTATTCTAGATCCTGATCAACTGGAGTTTTGGGAAGATTACTTAGTTAACAAAGTAGGATTTAAAGTATCTGAATCCTGGGAAAACGTAAACACAGATAATGAGCTAACTATGCTAACTTTGCTGCCAGATAATTGTAAGTTATTATTGACATGAAATTAGGTTTAGATTACGATGACACCTACACAGCTGATCCTTTGCTGTGGAACTGGTTTATATCAACTGCCTTAGATAGAGGTCATGAAGTTTACTGTGTTTCTTTCAGAAACGAAGCAGATATGGATGAGCCTAGGCTATCTTTAGGTAGGCTTATAGGAAGCGGCAGTTGCTTTGGGACTGGAGGTATGGGTAAAAATGCCTTCATGCTAAAACAAGGGGTGAAAATAGATGTCTGGATAGATGATTGTCCTGATGCAGTCTGTAGAGGCTATGAGTACTACCAACTAAACTAAGGATGCAAAATGACTGTTAAGAATGAAGTCGAGCTTTGTTATAAGTACTTGAATCTATATAAGCGAGCATCTGACAAAGGGCTAGACTTCAATCTAACAATCACTAGCGTTAGAAATTTGAAGAAGGCCAAAAAGTGCTTCTACACTGGTAAACCTTTTGGAAATAAAGAAAACGTAGATGCCCTAACAATTGACCGAGTAGACAACAGCAAAGGCTACGTCATAGGTAATGTAGTAGCTTGTAGGGCAGATATTAATCATGCTAAAAGTAACTTATCAGTAGAGCAAATACTTGCTCTTGCGGAAGGTATCAAGAGAAAGCTGGGAGAGAAGTAATGCTGTGGATCAGCTACGAAAAAATCAAAGCGCCAATTAAGTTTCCAGGTGGTGAATTGCTATTTAAACTGCCAGAAAAAATTGATATCCCCGACTTTGTTATAGTAGAATCACTTATAAAAAATAGTGACGATATCATGGAACTTGTAATGGCAGTAAATGCCATTAGAGAGGCAAAAAATCATGATGTTAGCATTCAGCTTTCTCTTTTCTACTTTCCTTACGCTAGGCAAGACAGAGTCTGTAATCCAGGAGAAGCACATGGTGTAAAAGCCATGGCAGGCCTACTTAACTCTTTAAGCTTAAATAGAGTATTTATTCTAGATCCTCACTCTGATGCCGTAGTTGCTGCTGTCAATAATGCTGTACTTGTTCCGCAGTATGAAGTCGCAGCCCAGCTAATTAAAGACAGGGTAAGGAAAGATCACTACGAGCTAGTATGTCCTGATGCTGGTGCAGAAAAGAAAGTAAACGCCTTGGCTAAACACTTAGGCGCTTGGGGGCTGACTCCGCCTGTGCATTATGCCACAAAAACTAGAAACTTAGCTACTGGCGAAATAACTGGAACTAAGTTTGACGGTTATGTAAAAGGTAGAAAACTTATCATTGTAGATGATATCTGCGATGGCGGTAGAACCTTTATAGAGTTAGCTAAGGTTTTGAAAGCAAATGGCGCTGATAGAGTTGAGCTTTACGTAACTCATGGTATCTTTAGCAAGGGCGTCACAGCTTTGCAAGAGTATATCGATCATGTTTATGCCTTCTATACTTTCAACGAAGCTGCCTCTGACTACTTAACTGTTGGCGTCGATACAACTGATAAAAAAGGAACTAACTGATGTACGAAGAAAACGCAGCACTTCTGATCGATTTTTATAAAGCAGATCATCGGCGCCAATACCCTGAGGGCACTACAGAGGTTTATTCTAACCTTACCCCGCGCTCTATGAAGCTAGCTCCTCTGGGCTGTAACGATGGTGTTGTAGTCTTTGGTATTCAAGGCTTTATCTCAGACTTCCTAATTGACTACTGGGATCGCAATTTCTTTAACCTGTCTAAGGAGCAAGCTATCCGCAGCTTCAAGCGCCGTATGGATACATCACTAGGCCAAGGAGCTGTTCCCACTGAGCATATGGAAGCTCTTTGGGACCTGGGCTACCTGCCTATTGAGATTAAAGCGCTACCAGAAGGGTCTATCTGCCCTGTGAAAGTTCCTTTGTTAACCATTAGGAACACTCACCCAGACTTCTTCTGGCTGACTAACTCACTTGAAACAATCATGTCTAACAAGCTTTGGAAGCCAATTACTGCGGCAACCATTGCAAGGGCGTACAGACGGCGCTTTGATGCCTTTGCAAAGATCACTGGCTTTGATCCAGAGCTGGTTCAATTCCAAGGACATGACTTCAGCTTCCGTGGGCTGTCAGGTCTAGAAGACGCTGAGTCTGTTGGTGGAGGGCACTTGCTGTCCTTCACAGGTACTGATACCGTTCCTGCTATTGGCTACTTAGAAAGACACTACGCAGCTGATGCAGAGAAAGAAATGATTGGTGTGTCTGTACCAGCGACAGAACACTCAGTCATGTGTATGGGCTCTAAAGAAGGAGAACTTGAGACCTTCCAGCGGCTGATCGAAGAGGTTTATCCTAACGGCTTTGTGTCTATTGTGTCTGATACTTGGGATTTCTGGAAGGTTATCACTGAATACCTACCTAAGCTCCAAGGCAAGATCATGAAACGCAATGGCCGTGTAGTCATTCGGCCTGACTCAGGTGATCCTGTAAAGATCATTTGCGGAGATCCAGAGGCAGCTGAGGGGACACCAGAACACAAAGGAGCGATCCAGTGTATGTGGGATACCTTTGGTGGGACTATAACCGAGAAAGGGTTTAAGCTGCTTGACAGCCATATTGGGCTGATCTATGGTGATTCAATTACTCTTGAGCGTCAACTTAAGATCCTAGAAGGGCTTGCTGAAAAAGGCTTCTGCTCAGGCAACGTTGTCTTGGGTATTGGCTCTTTCACTTATCAGTATGTCACTAGAGATACTTTCGGGATGGCTATGAAGGCCACCTCAGGGGTAGTTAACGGAGAGCGGATTAGTATCTACAAAGATCCTAAGACGGATTCTGGTGCTAAGAAATCAGCTAGAGGCCTGCTCAAAGTAGAGCTTTCTCACATTGGAGGCCAGTACTACTTGAAAGATCAAGTTAGCGAAGATGAGGAGAAAGAGGGAGCGCTTGAGACAGTATTCAAGAATGGAGCTCTAGTAAAACAACAAACATTAAAGGAGATCAGAGAGCGTGTGCTCAAGAGTATCTAGAAAAAATGATCCACACTGGTTTAAAGAAGGTGACATAGTGGATTTTCTAAATAAAGAAACTGCCGTGGTAGTTGGGTTTAAAGGGCAGGATTCAGGTATTGTAAATATAAAGCTTATCAGAAACTCAGAGCCTTATGCAGTACATAGAAAAGCTTTAAGGAAAATACACTATGGAAATCCAGTGGTCTAACCCTTACTTTGGGGTAAGTATGGCGCTGTCAACTAGTGGCGCGCCCGCACCGCCCCCTCCACCTCCGACTACAGGCGGAACTCCTGCTGCGGCTAATCTGCCTTATGACTATCAATACTTGAAGGTGGCAGCATGACAGGGGGAGGCTAATGAGCCACTTAGGCAAAAACTACACTGGGCATCCAACTGTCCAGATAGGAACTAAAGTTATGTGCATAAACAGAGTACCAGAAAACATCTCTTTCGATGGAACGATTCATATGAAAGGTGATGAGTTCTTTGTAGATGCTCATAACATCAACTACTATCGGTACTACACCCCTGGACACTATGAAGTTGTCCAACAACCTAAAAGGACTTCTAAATGATTAAAGCTGTATTCTCTGCTGCTGCCGTTGTGTTGGCTCTGTCTTCTGCGTCTTTTGCTGAGCCTATCGTAGTAGGCGCCGGTAAGGCTGGAGGGGGTTATGACAAATGGTCTCAGGATATTGCTAAGGCTTTTACTCAAAGGGGCGTGCCTGCTGTTGTCACTAACTTCACAGGTTCCGATGAGATTACCCTAGGTATCTGTTCTGACAAAGTACTGTTTGCGCCTGCTCAGCAAGACGCTGCCTATCAGCGAGCTATGGAAGGTTGTGAGCTTCTTCCTCTTTGGACCTATTCTAGCGAAGAATATATGTGGCTGATGGTACCGCCTAACAGTGATATTGATGAGCTGGAAGACTTGACTTCATCCTCTAAAGTGGCAACAGATCTAGCTGGTTCTGGCTCTGACTTTACACTTCGTCAACTTCGTCGTATTGAGCAAGGAGAAGAAGGCAGCGGGAATGACTGGTCTAAAATGCAAATTGATAACCGCTCTCTAAAGTCCGCTATGGGCCTTGGGGCAGGTGGCAAGCTAGATGCTGTGTTCTTTGTTGGAACCGCAAGCTCTGCAAACTTGGACTTCTTCCTTAAGAATGGCTGGACTCCTGTTGAAGTTTACGACAAAGATCTAAATGATCTAACTTTTAACGGAGAAGCTCTTTACGAAGGAGACACTACTAAGTTTGCAGGCGGCAGTGTTTGGACCTACCGTGTGAAAACTTTTGTCTACGGAAAAGAGCTGCAAGCGGATCTGCAGGAAGTATTTGAATCCGTAATGTCAACTCGTTGAGGAAAAAATGGGAAAACCTAAGTTGGGTATGGTACTAGCTGCCTTCTATCTTTGGATTTGGGCTTCTTTAGGCCAAACTATTGATTGGATTAAGAAAAAGCTAGGTAAGTAAAAATAAACGGGGAGCCCTTCGGGGCTCCTCTTCAATCTTCCTTTTTTTTTTGTGATATGGAAAATATAGACTTTTACATCTACTACAGAGGCGATCTAAGTATACATTTTTCAGCAGAAGGAAACATATATCCACAAAATGATAAATACACTATTTACGACATTGAAACAGCAATTAAGGGCTTCAAAGAGACTTATAAAAAAATCTTTGGTTATGACTTTGTTTATGACAAGCCTAGCCGAAGCCGAAGATAATAGACGAGTATGGATTGCATCTACTTATGAACCCTCTAGCACTATGGAGCTCAGAGAAACTAAAGAGCCAGGGGCAGTAGCTGAGCTGGTCTTTAATAACGAGGAAATTCATAATTTCTCGTCAGAAGAATTTGAATTAACTTTCAAAGACTTAACAGTTAAAATAGTATTAGATATAAACTTAGATGAGGGTACAGCAGATGGAGTTACTCTAACTCCTGAAGAAGGTTATATTGCTGTACCAGACTATAGGCTAGTAGAGGAAGCTACAACAGCTATATTCTACATATATCCATTAGAAGGGGTAGGTATGTAATGGCTGACGTTGTTTTAGAAACCGGCTGGGCTTGCAAACTAATACATAAATATAATCCAAACTTCGATAGGTGGATGACTACAAGAAACGGTAATACCAATAGGCCACAGATTAAGCTGTATAGCTCTGCTAAGAAAGCCGAAGCTGCAGCCAGGTTTTATCCGCTGCCAGAAGATATAGTGATTTCTACTTTCCCTGCTAAACTAGTTATTGAGGTACCAGATGCCCAAGCTAATTGGTAATTTTGTTTTTGATGAGGAAAAAGGACTTATAACCCTAGCGGACTCTGGCCTGATATTGGGCGAAGGCTTCACTAAAAAAGAAGTATCTATTGCTGCAGATATGTACGAAAGAGGCCGTAAGGCTAAGGCAGAAGAAATAAGGAGGGCATTAGGCTGTTAGTAATTGGTGATATTCATGGTGATCTAAAATATTATAGAGACACCATTAAAGGGCATGGAGAGTCGCTTCAAGTTGGTGATTTTGGTGTAGGTTTTGTTCCTCTACAAGAACTGCTAGACTTAGACGAGCAAGAGCCTTACCATAAGTTTTATCGTGGCAACCATGATGATCCAGGGTTATGTGGTCATTTAAAGCGATGTTTAGGCCCAGGAAAGTATAAAAATAATGCATATATTTACGATGGCGCTTGGTCCATTGATAATGGAATTAGAACACCGGGTTTTAACTGGTGGGCAGAAGAAGAGCATACTATTGCGGAAGGTGCAGCGCTAGCTGAAGAGTATGCTAAGCAAAAACCAGAGACTATGTTTAGTCATGACTGCCCTACAAGTGTAGCTTATCATATGTTTTTAAAAGGTAAAGTAGGGTTAGATCAGCATTTGAACATTACTAACGAAACTCTACAAGCTATGTTTGAGGCTCATCAGCCTAAGCGATGGATCTTTGGGCACTGGCACATTACTAAATCTATTGTAATTGAAGGTTGCGAGTTTATCTGTATTGGCAAAAAAGATAGTAGGATCATAGAGCTATGAGCAAAGAGCTGCAACTACTTAGAAAAAATTTACTAGCACCATATAAGAAGTTTCTTCTTTATGATGATAAGGGAATGCTCAAGACTGTAGACTGGGATAAGTTTAATCAAACTTTTGAGCCTAAGCACTTATTACTGGAGAAGATAAGCCTAGTTGAAGCTTTACAAGTTTCTGCGGCTATTTATAGAACTATAAAGGAACTAGAAAATGGCTCTTAGTAGACTTAGAACTAAGCGTTTGCTGCAAATAGCCCAAAGTCCTAACTGCTGGCATAAAGCATTTTATAGCCAATATTGTGAGCTTATTAGAGAAGGCTATATTAAATGGTTTCTTGGTACGGCGTTTCTAACACCATCAGGCTCAGCTTATTTAAAGGAACTAGAGAATGACCATGGTTGACTCTTTCCTGAGACGCTATCAATATAAAGCTAAATAGGAGTTATAGAGTGCGCAGACTAGCAACGATTCGTAGAATTTCAGATATACAGCCTATTCCAGGTGCTGACAATATCGAAGTAGCTACTGTAGATGGGTGGAAGGTTGTTGTAAAGAAAGATGAGTATGATATTGGCGATGTTTGTGTATACTTAGAGATTGATTCTTGGGTACCACACACTCTTGCACCCTTCCTTACTGCGGCAGGCAAAGAGCCAAAAGAGTACAAAGGCATTAAAGGTCAACGGCTTAGAACAGTAAAGCTAAGAGGCCAGATTTCTCAAGGACTTATTCTACCTGTTAGTGTGCTTAAGTCTAGTCTTTCTAAGGGCATTGCTAACCAATGGGCTAATGAAGATCAGGACGTTTCTCAAGAATTAGGTGTAATTAAGTATGACAGAGACGAAGAAGAAGACAACAAAAAGAAACGTAATGTCCCTTTTGACTCTACTAGACGCTTTCCAACTCACCTCTTCCCCAAAACAGATCAAGAGCGAATTCAAAACTGCTTCTTCAAATTACCTAAAGAAGATACTTGGGAGGCTACCCTCAAGTTGGATGGCTCTTCTTGCTCTATCTTTCATTTAGATGGTCAGCTTAGAGTCTGCAGCAGAAACCTAGAACTAAAGGTTAAGCCAGAGCTTAGCTGGTGGCAAAGACTACTGCTGAGATTCAATCTAATTGAAGAGCCTAAAGCACCAGATAACCATTTTGTTAAAATGGCCCTCCAAGTGGAGGACAAGGTCAAGCAAGCTGCTGGTCTGGTGTTCCAAGGTGAGCTAATGGGGCCTGGAATCCAAAAGAACAGAGAAGAGTTTAAAGAGTTTAAATTCTTTGTATATGATGTATTTGATATTGAGAATCAAGCCTATCTATCACCTAGTGAGCGTAGAAGCTTAGTGTCTTATCTAGGCCTTGATCATGTTCCTGTTATTGATATAGCCGCTACACTGTATCCAACTGTGGAAGAGCACCTGGCAGTAGCCTCATCAACAAAATCTATTAATCACCCTATTGGCGAAGGTATTGTCTATAAATCAAATAGAGATAGTAGTCTTAGCTTCAAAGCAATTTCTAACAAATATTTGCTAAAAGAAGAATAATATGAAAGAACTGCCAACATATAAGCCTAATGTAAAGATGACAAGGAAGACTTCTGAAGACCCATTCAGAAAGCTGCCTTTCATCGAAGATAACAAGTTATTTTTTAATTACGCTTATGGCTCTGGCTGCACTCTAACCAAAGCCGAAGCGCAAGAGTGGAAAGAAGGAAGGCGAGAAGGGCCTGAGTCTTGGTATCTGTTCTATATGCCTATTGGAGATCATCCAAATAGAGAAAGATTAAAAGACTATTTTAACGAGTTCGAAGGCCCTCCAGATGAAATAGATTGTTTGTATAGTAGCTTCTGGCAAATTAGACTAATCTTAGATCATTACAGCTGTAAGGAAAAGATAGAAGATGCAGAATACTCTTGGGAGTGGCACAAGTCGCTATCTCAGGGTAGTTACTACATGTATTAGAATGAATAAGTGCTAGTAGCAATATATGGCTTAGAGTGCGCAATAGGCCAGAGATAGTCTACGAAATATCTGATACCATCAGTGAAGTGCTCAACACCTTGGGTCTTATCAATTGTAGCTGTTTCTGGTCTATTTTCTAACCAGCTAGTACGTTCAAAGGAGTTAATAACACCTTGACACTTAGGACTAATTAGCATATCAACATCACCAGCAGCATTAAGGAGTTTACGATTAACAGCAGCGACAGAATCGACTATCGCAGGAGCCTTATCTCTCGCCAGGACGGTAAATCCAGCTTCGCGAAGTATACTGAAGTCTGTTACGCCTACCGCAGCGGAAGTCTTACGGGCCTTCCCAGCAGGGTCTGGATAACAGATGATCTTATTTTTAGGGAATTTGGCTCTAATAAGACGGGCAAGCTCCTCAGTGTTAGCCGTGCCTTTTGATTCATCAAGAGTATGAACTTGATTACCACGGATAGCATGGAAGCTAGTGCAATTAAGCATAATATTAAAGTCAATAGCGCAATGAACAGCTTCGGAGTCATCAAAGTATGGTAAGTTTGGATCAACGTGAAGTTTTCGATCAAAAGTATGGAAAAGAGTTAGGCCTGATTCTTCGAAGCTTGCTTCGTATTCCCGAGCAAATTTCAAAGGATCGGCATGTTTCTTTGCTCGCTCAATCTCTTCTTGAGACAGCAATGGGCTATCCCTATAAGTATAGGAAAATGTCTTCCAACGATCGTCGATATGCTCTCTCTGAGCTAGGTCGTAGAAATAATCTTTCCCCATCGGAGTTGATGGAAGCAGAGCGCGCCCTGGACTCGGCGCTCCTACAGCTGCGGCTTGTTTCGGTGACCATCGAGTCACTAAACAAGGCTCTAGAACCGACTCCCAGGCATCCTGGATAGAACCACCTGGAACAGACCAAGTTGGAAGTTCGTCAGCAACAACTAAATATTGGCCTGAACCACGCATACGCTCATAAGCATCTGCCGACCAGCATCTAACCTCTGAGCCATTTGCAAAAGTAAACTTACCATGCGATCTTGAATGTTTGTAGCATCTAGATTCTAAGCCAAACTGGTAAGCAAGCATTGGCCAATAAATGTCTGTGACCTGAGTATGAGTACCGCAGAGTAGAGCAATATTTTTATTAGGTACAGACTCGTCTAATTGCTCTAGCTCACCAATAGCTAAAGTAACAGCAGAGCCTGACACATAAGATTTGCCAAAGCCCCTAGAGCCTACAACAACAACAAAGCGCATTTTCCAGTCATCTGTTCCAGGTTTTACTGGCTTAAATAAATGCCTAATAACCTGAGATTGGCCTTTATGTAGTTTAATAGGTTCCATAATAATCCTTGGAGTTAACTTGAATTTAAAAGATATAGAAAATAAATTAGTAGAGGATAATCCTCATTTAAAAAGAAAAGTAATCAAAGATGCCTTAAAGGCTATGTTTGATGAAATTAAGTGGGCTTTAAACCACAATATTACTGTTAAGATTCATGGCTTTGGCCAGTTTAGGCGAATTAAAACCAAGCTTCCAGGAATGAGTTGGCTAACAGAAGAACAAAAACAAGCAGAACGAACAAGAGTTCAGTTCTACCCATCTAAATTATTTAGGAGCATTTTAAATCCATGATTGAAGCTTGGTTATTCACAAATCTATTTCTAGCTATTACTTTTTCTTTCTATCTCTACAACCCTAAAGAGAATAAGCTATTAATTATGTTCAAGGCTTGTGTTATTACATGCTTTGGGCTGTTTTTTATTATAGCACAACTTTACAAATTGCGTAATCAATCATCAGATTCTTGATCCGATGTTAGAATAATTCTAATAGGATCTCTAACGTCATTGTCAGCAACAGTGACTACTGGCGCCTTGCCATAGCCATAGGGCAGCAGATTCTCAGCAATACGCAGCTTAGCATTGATTAGGTTGTTAATAACCATGACTCTAGGAGCAGTCATCTGCAGCTCTTTTTCTAGAAGTTTTTCAATATCTTCTAGCTGCTTGACTAGAATTTCAATTGGATCAAATCCAATCTCGTTAAGCTTGTCTGTGCCTTTTCTATGAGCCTTCATGCCAGAGGACAACTGCGGTCCACTAATCTTATCTTCTTTTAACATAGCAATTGCCTTTTCATTTACTTGGAAGGTGAAAGGCTTTTTGAATTCTTTTAGTTTAGGTTCATAGCCTTTTTTATAACCAGAGAAGCCCTCCTTAGAATTGTTCCAAGAAGGGCGTTTCTTATTAAATCTTTTTTCTATCATTGATTTACATAGATTGTAGCCTTATTACCTGACATCTCTACTTTATAGTAGTCAGCAATAGTAAGTGCCTCATCTAGCTCCTGCGCTGTCATAGCGCGACTATCAATGATTTGATTTCTTTTGTCACAAGTTGTTACAAAGATTGATTGATCAAGTTCAGCTGCCACGGCGTTTGCAAAATAGTCTGTATAATTCATTATGTTTATCTCACTTTCTTCTTTAACGTTAAGAGGTCAAATTGGAATATTTTTTCGTCTATGGGACGTTAAAACAAGGAAAAAGAAATCATAACTTATTAAAAGGTTGTGATCTAGTTTGTGATAGAGCTAAGACAATAGATCGGTACATACTATTTAATCTGGGCGTACCTGCTGCAGTAAAGCACGAATCTGGTTATCCTGTGTTAGGAGAAGTGTATGCTGTAAACAATCTAGCAACTATAGATAAGCTAGATGCTCTTGAAGGTAATGGCCATTTTTACACTAGGCATAAGCGCAAAGTAGCTATTAAAGTAGACTATGAATTCACGACAGAAACAGAGATCCTAGACTGCTGGATTTACGAGTTGCCAGATACTAGATATGGTATGCTAGGCTACTGCCCTATTGACGAAAAGGAAAAAGCTTATGTTTGGACGGGACAACCTTGAGAAAGAGATGCTAGAGCTAAGGCTGAAAACTTGCGCTACATTTGCAAGAGCAGCTATAAAGCGTATAAATGCCATCGTTGAAGATAAATTTAAAGAAAACCGAGAACCTACTAAAACCTATGTAGTAGTTAGTGTAGACGAACTAGAGAGTATTAAATTTTTAGCAAGCAGGATCTTAGAGCAATGAAAAATATCGGCTTTTCAGAACTAGTAGAGCAGCTAAACAAAAAGTGGGGTAGTACTTATCTACCTTTTGGAGTACATGAAGAGCCAGTGGAAGAGAAAGTAGATGATAAACAACTGAAACTACCTCTTAACGCTAAAGCAGAAAGGAAAGGTGACTGATTGAGTCATTTAGAAAAGCTAGTGGCTGATTTTGAGTTTAGAAAAAAAACATTAAGAGCAGACCGCAACCAGTACACTTATTTTCTAAAAAATGAAGATGGTAGAAGAATAATTTTATATTCTTTTACACATATTATTAAAGGAATTGAAAGAAAGGCTACTCTGGTAGACCTAGCTGTAACAGTAGGACGAAGAGTAAGACAAAAGCTTAAACAAAAAAGATCCTCTATTGCTGCCTGCCAAGTAGGTTGGTTTATATTAATATCTTTCTTCGAAACAGGACTACTAAGGTATACTTTAGAAAAGGTAGATAAGAAAGGTAAAAAATCCAAACATAGAAGCTACAATGTGCTTGCAAAAGATAAGAAGACATTGTTTGAGCTATGGGATGAAATAGCAGTGCTTGAAGAGGAAATTGATCTATTTCCTTCTATGGCACCACCAGCTCCTTGGGAAGGCCCTGTTCATCCACTAGGCTACTCTATTATTAAAAAGTCTTCTCCTGATATTCATAAACAAATGAGTCCAGAAAAGCAGCCACTAGTATTCAAAGCTTTAAACAAACTTGGACAGACTCCTTGGATGATAAACAAGCCCATACTAGAGGTAATAGAGCACTACCTTCAACAGCCAATAGAAGGCAACCCTCTAAAAGCTAAAACAGAGCAAGACTTTGAAAAAAGAGAATCTTTAATGATAGAGATAACCTCTATTGTAAAGCTTGCTCGTAGAAACCTAGACAGAGTTTTTTATCACCTGTATAATGTTGATTTTAGAGGAAGGATTTATCCTAATACTGCCTTCCTACATGAGCAAGGCTCTGATAATGCCAAAGGTTTACTACTACTGGCAAGAGGAAGCGAGCTAGGTGAAGAGGGCTTTTATTGGTTACTTCTTCATGGCGCTAACACTTGGGGTAATGATAAAGTTTCTCTAGATGACAGGGTTGAATTTTCATTAAGCAATTATAACTTATTCATAAGCTATGCTGAAAACCCTACTGTAAACATTGGTTGGATGCAAGCTGAAAAGCCATTTAGCTTCTTAGCTTTTTGCAATGAGTTAAAACTTTTAGATAATTGGTGTTCATCAGGTAACTCGCAAGAAGACTTTATAACTAATCTTCCTTTGTTTATTGATGGTAGCAACAATGGGTCTCAACACCTAGTAGCTCTGTCTAAGGATAAAGAGTTAGCCCCCTATGTAAACTTAGTTAGTAGTGAGCTCCCCGGAGATCTTTATGCATTAGTTGCAGAAAAAGTTTGGGCAAGACTTGAAGAAAAGGAATATGCTGTACCGGCTATTGTTTATGAGCAGCTAGACTATATACTTCAAAAGACCAATGAACTTCAGAAAGAATATGAAGAAGCGCCAGCAGGGTCTGAAAGAAAAGCTTTAGCTTATACTGAAGTTCAGACTTGGAGAAACAATAATCGTAAGCTTAGAGAGTTGTTGTACCCAGTTTATTGGAATAGGATCAAGGACTTAAAAGTTAGACGAAAAATCTGTAAGCGAGGCACTATGACTTTTGCTTATGGTGCTGTCCCTTATGGTATGGGTCAACAAGTTTGGGAAGATACAAGAGAAATAAATGACTACTTAAAGCAGCAAGAAAAGCTTTGGTCATCATTGCTTGGAAAAGAGATTCATAAAGCTTGCCATGAAGATCTTGAAGGTCCTGGTAAGCTATTGAAATTATTTGAATCTATTGCTGATAAATATAATGAAGAACATCGTTATATGCATTGGCTGTCTCCTATTACTAACTTTCCTGTTACTCAAAACTACAGACAGCCCTCTACTAATAGGACTTGGCTGGCCTACGGTGAAGATAAGCTTAACGTAGTAGTAGAGAACTGGGAAGAAGCTACACTAGACAAAGAGTCGCAACGGCTAGGTGCTTCTCCAAATATTGTTCATAGCTTAGATGCTGTGCACATGACTATGGTAGTTAGCTCTGCAGACTATGACATTGCTGCTATCCATGACTCTTGGGGCACTACTGCTGGCCACATGAGTGACTTGTTTATTAGAGTCCGGCGTAAGTTTGTCGAGCTCTACGAAGCAGATCCTCTTCTGTCTGTTCTAATTCAGCTAGGTGCTGAAAAGCTTATGCCTAAACGTGGTGAATTAAACATTGAAGAAATTATGAATTCTGATTATTGCTTTTGTTAAGGAGCTAAAATGAAGCTAACACAAAAAATTATTGCTGCTGTTCATTATGATTTCGGCAGCAAGGTTAGAGCTACGCTAGAAATCTCACCTGCAGAATTTCAAGAAAAAATCTTTAACGCTGGACGGTTTAGCAAGGAAGATTTTGATAAGCTAGTAGAGCTGCACAAGAAGTACCCCGGCTTAGTTGGTCTTCGTACTAGCAAACTGGCTGTCGGAAGTATTATCGCAACTATCTTACTAAATGGTAGAAATACTAAAGTAGTATCTTCTGGTGAAGGTGAGGTCTATTACCCTGCAAACTTAGGCTTTGGCTCACTGTTTGCTAGTGACGGCAAACCAGCAAAAAACTGGTCTGTAGTGCTATCTGCCTTCTCAACTGTTGAAGAGGCTATTGAAGCCTACCCTGAATTGAAACCAACTTTTGAAGACTTGTTTGGAAAGGTAATTGTATAATGACTGTGAAAGTTTATGGCTATGTCTCTGATGGAGGAGACGGCTCATACAGCATCTGTTGGTTCGATGAACCACTAGAAAACTATACCGACTATGTAGATGGTCTTTCAGATGGTGATGGGCTGAGCTATCGCGAAGTCCTTACTTTTGAGTCTATTGAAGCGGCTAATGCGGCAGGTATTATCAATATTGGTGTAGCTGCAGACTATGCTGAAAAGGAGCAGGATGAGTAAATATACAAGAGAACCAACTTTCAAAGAGTTCATAGAGTGGTGTAAAGACAATGAAGAGCTGGCTGAGCGCTTCTTTGAAGACCACATTATCTTTGGAATTCTTGAACTTGAGCAAGACGATTACTTCGGCACTGAGGGGTTTGATAAACGATTTGGCTAAGTACTTCTTAGACTTTAATCTAATGGCCTCAGTAATCGTAGAAGCGAAAGACAAAGACTCTGCAGTAGACTTTGTATTAAAAAGCGTAGATCTAGAAACCCATATATATGACACGGCACTAGTAACTGCAGTATTAGCAGAGCCAAGTGACGAAGCTAGCTACACTGCTAGCTGACTGAAAACAAAAAGAAAAACACTAGGGCAATCCCGCCCCAACAAATAAAAAAGGAATCAATAAATATGCCTATTCTAAATAATGTCACTCTTGCTTGGGTTGCTTGCGATTATGATAATCCTAAGCAGTTTAAAGGCCAAGGTCCTTATAAGTGGTCTGTACAGATCTCTACCTCTGACAAGGCGGTAGCTAAGGCTTGGACCGATGAGTATGGCATTAAGACTACTCCATTTGAAGGCCCTGATGGGAAGCTTCATTATAAAGCCTCTCTATCTACCTACGCCTACGGTAAAGAAGATGGTGATGGCAAGGCTCAAAAGAATAAGCCAGTAAAAGTAATGCTTATGAATGGAGATGATGTTGACCCTAACACCGTTGGTAACGGCTCTATTGGTAACGTCTCTTTCTATGTATCTGATGATAAAGAAGTTCGTCGGCTAAAAGGCATTCAGGTTAAAAAGCTTCTTAAGTACGAGCCTAACCGTGATGATGAATTTGAACTTTCTGATGACTATGAAATTATTGAGCCAGCAGACAAGGAAGAGGATGCATTCTAATGCACACTGTGTATCTCGGAGGCCCCATTGAGGGGCTTCCTCTACACGAAGTTAGAGAATGGCGTGATAACGCTATTGAGTATTACTTAAAAAACCAATTACTATATGGCAAAGCCGTCTATTGTCTAGATCCCTGCAGGCGCAAGGCTTTTCATGACGAGCCTTACTCAGAAAACTTAGCTAGACGTATAGTTCAGCTAGATACTGCTGATATCGCTAGATCAGATCTTGTTATCTGTAACTTAAAAGATAGAGGGCAAGGCAAGGCTTGGGGCTCCGTCATGGAGCTAGTAATTGCAAAAGAACTAGGTAAGCCTACAATTACAATTCTAGAAGAAGGTTTTAATCACCCTTTTATTAGAGTTTACAGCACAGAAATACATCACACTTTACAAGATGCACTTAACGCTAGCCTTGGATATTTTAGGTAATGAGCAAAAGAAGTAAGAGAAGAGGTAAGTTCAAATTTGAGCTTCATTCTAATTACAAAGTAGGACCTAATAGAACTACTTTTGACTCTGCAAAAGCTATATCATTTTTTAAGAAGATAAGGAACAGAGGCCAATTTCAAAGCACTATGGGCGCCAAGATCACTCATATAAATAGTGGTTTATATTTAGAGGCCTTTAATTTAACAGAACTAGAAGAAATTGTCGCTAGAGTGGTAGATCCAATAAATGCAAAAAGATGATGCTATTAATCCTAAACATTATAAAGGTATTTTAGTTATACCTAAAGAAATAATTAAAGATTATCAAGATGCTGATGGCAATATCAGTCTAGAGTATATTGACGTAATGCGATTTATGATGACCGAAGAAGAATTTATTGGTCATCTGAAAGGTCAAGCATTTAAATATCAGCTAAGGCTTGGTAAAAAAGATGATTCAGTTCAAGAGCTTGGAAAGGCTAGTTGGTACTTAGATAGACTAGGTAAATTTTTAACTTATCTTAAAGGATAAGATATGTTTGGTTTAAAGAAAAAACTTCAAGGCCAAATGAGAAAAGCCTTAGATGAAGTCTTAGACTTTTTAGGTATAGCAAGGCACTCTATAGAATATTTTAAGATATTAGGTGGGGTTTATCTAGCTGGTGGTGCTATTATTTCTGCCATAGATGATCAAAAGGCTAATGACTTAGATATATTTATTGAAGATGAGGGTATTGCCAAGATACTAGCTAACAGGCTTCTTAATATAGAGCCTATTCGTAGAAATAAGTTTACTATTGAGTTCAATAAGGATGAGTTAAATGACAAACTAATCAGAGGTAACATTAGCGGTGATATAGCTGCTTGTAACTCAGAGCTATCTAATTCGTCTTATTTATTGAGGTACGTTAGTAAAAATGCCTTCTCCTTTAAGAACGGTATTCAGCTAATTTTTAGGTTTATCGGAGAACCAGAAGAAGTATTCACTACTTTTGACTACGAACACTGCAAAGTAGCTTATAAACTATCTGCTGTTGACTCTGGTGTAATCCAATTCTTAGGCCAATCATCTGAAGCAATTGCTACCAGAAGCCTAATCTATACGGGCAGAAGTCGCTTTGTTTGTTCTGCTTTGAGCCGAATGATAAAGTTTTCATCTAGAGGCTGGAAACTTTCGCCACAAGTGTTATTAAATTTACTAGCCAGCTGCTTAAAGATAGATTGGTCTTCTTTGAAAGCAGTTGAAGAAGAGCTATTAGGCTTCTATTCACTAACACCAGAGCACGTACAATCAGTGCTTGATGAATTATCACAAAAAGAGAACTTCTCTATTAAAGAAGTCGCAGAATTAGTAGAAGGATTATAATAATGACTATTGAGACCCACGTTGTAGTACTAGAAGGCGAAGACTATGTATCAGGTCCAGGCTATAACGGGCCAGTTCTAAAAGAACTAGGTTTTCCTGAGGGTCCTTACCTACAGGGAATTGCTAAAATCTTTATTCGACAAGCACGAAAAGCAGATCCCTCTAAGCGTTTTAAAATTGTGGAGTATATTCCTGATTAAGATGTATATAGCGGTCTTGGACGAGTTCCCAGACTACATGACACCGACACTTGTAGCTCATGCTGTACTAAATGCTCATATGAAATTCTTAGGTACTAGGAAAGAATATCATAAGTGGCTTCAACACTCTTTTAAAAAAGTTGTTGTTAGAGTCAATCAAAAAGAGTTTGACGCTATAGCTGAGCTAGAAGATGTTTTTATAGGAAGCGAGAACAACACACTAGAAGGTAAGCCCTCTTGTATAGTTGTCTGCCCTAGAGAAAATAATCCCAATGTCTTGAGATTTGCAAAACTTTGGGAGCCAAAGAAAGCAACAGACGGAGTTAATGAAGCTTGAGAATATTGTATACTATGATGGCAAAGACCTTAGATGGCTAAGGCCAACATCAAATAGAGTAAAAATTGATAGCATAGTAGGAACTATATCTGCTGGTTACAGATCAACCTATATAAACAACAACAGCTTCCAAGTTCATAGACTTATTTGGGAGCTGGTTAACGGCCCAATACCTGAAGGCAAAGTAATAGACCACATAAATGGTAATGGCCTAGACAATAGGCTAAGCAATTTGAGACTATGTAGCCAAGCTGAGAATGTACTTAATTCTAAGGTAAGTAAAAACTCTAAGACAGGTGTAAAAGGAGTTAGTTATGAAACTGAAAGAAAAAAGTATAGAGCTCAAATAAGCAAAAACAACAAACTATACTTTTTAGGTAGATTTGATAAACTAGAAGAGGCAGAAAAAGCCTACAAGGAGGCATCTAAAGAATTACATGGTGAATTTAGTAAACAATAAAAGGACTGTAGTTTATGATTTAGAAACAGATGGCTTACTTAGAGAAGTTAGCAAAATATGGATATGTGTGGCTAAAGACATAAACACTAATGAGCAGTTTATCTTTAGTGACTACGACAGTAGTGCTTTGCCTCTAGCTAAGCTTCCTGAGTTCTTAGACTCTTGCAGAGTCTTGATCGCACATAATGGTCATATGTATGACCTTCTTGTTTTAGAAAAGATTTTAAATTGGAAACCAAAGTCTTACCATAAACCTATTGATACTATGATTATGTCTCAGGTTCAAAATTACAAACGCTTTGGATTTGGTCATAGTCTAGCTAAATGGGGCGATTTTTTAGGCTATCCAAAAGTAGAGCACGAAGACTGGTCTAGTTATAGCCTAGAAATGAAAAATCGATGCGTAACAGACGTAGAGATAAATATTAAAGTTTACAATTATCTTCTTAAAGAACTTAATTCTAGAAACAACCCTGACAAGCTAAAGCTAGGACTCAAAGTTGAGCATGGCGTTAGTCGATTCGTAGGGCGTTCTATCCTGCACGGTTGGCCTTTTGACCTAGTAAAGGCACATCAAGTTCTAGCCAAGCTAACCACTGAAATGGAAGAGATCAAGCAGCTAGTAGAGCCAAAACTAAGGCTTAGAATAAAGCAGCTTGATAAAGATCCTGAATTCAAAGAACCCGCCTTTATTAGAACTGGCAACTACGCAGCAAGGACTGCCAACTGGTTCGGCATAGACCCTAAAGAAGGAGCGAAAGAAGAGCTTTGGGAGCGGCCTGTCTGGGGTACTTACTCTAGAGTAGAAGTAGTAAAGCCGGATATCGGCTCTATGGAAGCTGTTAAAGACTTACTATTCAGCATGGGTTGGGAGCCTGATGAGTGGAACTATGTAAAGGATGATAAGGGCCGCTTAGTCAAAAGCACTCCAAAGCTGACAGAAGCGTCTCTA
>Ga0208695_1001117_pt1 | contig 23613 bp, 35 predicted proteins | sample AD_UKC111_MetaG_FD_184449 | JGI IMG/M metagenome (GOLD analysis project Ga0208695, IMG submission 184449) | Active sludge microbial communities of municipal wastewater-treating anaerobic digesters from Hong Kong - AD_UKC111_MetaG (SPAdes)... | ecosystem: Engineered > Bioreactor > Anaerobic >...
ATGGAACTAGTTACATCATAGACTTCATCATAGACTTCATATCTAGTTCCATAATGTTTATCTTCCTAGGTATATATATAGCAAAATTTTATTTTAAAGTCAAGACAAAAATTTCTTCTCTTGATTTTTATAACCTCGAAAATTTGTCAAATTTTGAGGATTTTTATCTTCAGATACTTACGTCTTATTATTTTTTTTCATTTTTTTTAATTTTTATCGTGAATTTTTTCTCTGTTTTTTCCCTTCATTATCATCAAAATCTACTAGTCTTTATCCCATGACTTCAGTATCCATATGCTTAAGCTTCTGACTATCGTGACTTTGGATTCCGTCTATCGTGACTTTTGGAATTTTTTTGGTGGAATGTATGGGGATTCCCGTAATGGCAACCAGGCTTCGCAAACACTACCCCCCTCCCCCCTTTTCTGCATACGATGTCATGCTGGAACTCGTAATGGCATACATAATTTGAATAATTTAGTCATTAGGGGAAACCCGAAATGACATAAATTATTCAAAGACAGCCATGATTTTAGGCATTGTGACGCTGACAGCCATGATTTTAGGCTCTGATTTTTCTCCTCCATCCCAATAGGATGGGGGAGGATTTAATTAATTTACTTATTTTTTGGAGTATTTATGAAAAACATTTTTATCATTTTTATCGTAGTAACATTGACATTTTTGTCATTTGTGTTTGGGTATTTTTGGAACGATATTACAGTATCGCTCCAGACAAACCCAGATTTCGCAACGGGTTATCTGTTTATGACACTACTTCTTCCATTCACCTATTCCTTGTGGAAAGGGGTAGACAACTAATTACACGTCTCAATCCTTTCTATTCAAGGCAGTGGTTCTAAATTTTCGACGTCGAATTCGAGGAGCAGCTTTCTAAGGGTTGCTCCTTTTTTCTTTAATTTTTTCTTTTTCCTTAAAAAAAATATTATATATATATATATGGAAAAGAAAAAATACAACTAAAAATTTATTAAATAATTACATATATAGAGGTATCACAATGAATCTTAATGATTTTAATTATTTTAGGGCTGTTACAAATAGTATCATGGACAGCACTAATAAAGAATTCTATTTCCCAAACTTTAGGGTAATAATTAACAACTTTAATAGTAGTAATTTCAAAAAAATCCAAATTATGTTTGAGAACTATAATAGTTGTAACTTTACCATTTTAAAAAATAGTAAGTTTTTAATCGTCGTCCCAAATTTATTGGGAGATACGCATTATTATAATCAATATTGCTGGAACATTGAAAGTAAACTTCTTATAGAATGTAGTGTACCCAAATTCTACATTACAAACATACTAAACCAATTGTTTCTGCAACACGAAATCAAGGAATTAGTAAATAATTACATTAAAGAAAACGACGTAATAAAGTTGTATTTTGGACGGATACAAGAATTCACTATAAGAAAAATAAGTGACGATAATTATTTTGTACGTTTTTTTGAACCAGAAATTCCATTTTAATATAATATAAAGTTTTAACAACAGTCCTAAGCATGACTATAAACTGCTTTAACTAAATAATTATATATATATGGAGATATAAAATGCATGTAAAATTTATCAGGAGACAAAAAAATGAAACAATATCATGAAGCAAAGGCAACAGCAGAAGACATCATAAAATTCGTAGAAATGTTTTACACCCTCTACACTTGCGTGGAGGGGCACAAGCCAAAAGAATTCTGCAGTTTGCAGGAAAGACTTGAATACTATAAGGATTTACAAAAAATAATCGACAGGCTAAAAGCACATGGGGCTAAGGCGAAGTTTAATACCAGCGAGTTGCGAAATGTTAATAAAGAGGGGATACTCTACTTGCTGGAAGAAGACTTTTTGGAGATTGTAAGCGAAAGTGGTGCGCTTAGTTGGACTTTTCTGAGATATATAAATAAATAGGGTTTCAATCCTTGTTTTAATGGAAGATGTATAAGAACAATATAATGGTAAAGAAATGGCTAAATATATATATAATAAATTAAAATTACTTAATATCTATGTGGAGGTTAAATGTTAACAGAAATATTAAAAGATTATTTTTATCCCGAATTGTATCGTGAAATAGCAGAATACGGTTCTGACGCATTAGGTCTGCAAAATAGCGTCAGAATAGCGGAGATAATAGGGTTAGATGTAAATAATCCAACAGAATATGAAGTACTTAAAAGAATATTATTAGAATTATTAGAGGTAATATATGAAAATTACAATTCGGAAAATGATTAATTTATTAACCAAATACTAAACGTAGATTATCCAAATATCAAAGAAATAATTACAGATAATAAGGATGAATACGACGACCTTAAAAAGTATTTCCCAAACTTAAAAATAAGAGAGGCATAAAATGATTAATGTAGTTAGAAAAATTAAAAATTACGAATTCTCGATAAGAGAAACAAATTACTTTAATGACAACTTAAAGGTTTTGTTTAATCTTGAAAAACTATTACTTGATTTAGATATCGCCAAAGAGGCAGGTATCGAAATTGAATATAGTGATTATGGTTTTCACGGCTTTGTAAGAATTTTTTCTTCCGATAATAAAATTACAGTTGAATGTAATGATATCGCTGATAAGACATATTATGACAGCGAAAAATCGGACTATGAAAATATTGTACAATTTATAAATAATACCTTCGAACACTTCAAAAATATTCAGTATCCTAACATCTTCAAAGTGTATTCTAACGACTATATGGAAATCGAAAGAATCAACTTTCATTTCCCCGATATCTGCACAGAATATAAAAAAGATGTCGTAGATATTGAAGAAGATGAAGAAGATTAGCAGATATTTAGGAATAAACCGAGTCCTGAGCATGACTATAAACTGCTTACATTAATAATTATAACTACATATATTAGGAGGAACATAGATGATACACCATAATGAATTTCATGCGGTAGATGTTTTTACGTTTACTGATGAATTAATTTTGCTTTCAGAAACATTTGCTTGACTCGGAAATTTTAATTAAATTTATATACGTATTTAAGGAGATAATTATATGAAACTAAATTGTCCAGAATGTAAATACAATGATAACTGTGACAAATTCAAATGTGTTGAAGATGAAGAAGTCACAAAACCTAAATGGGCATTAGATATTAAAGAATATTCTAAATTGGTCAGAGTATTGTATGGATATAGTCAATACAATAACTTTAGACCTGTAGAAGATTTATACTATAATAAATATTCTAAAAGGAGATAACAATATGAAATCATTTAGAATTGAAATAACTGATTATGATGAAATTATACGTTTTAACTTAACTGATTATGTAAGTAAAGAAATGTTAGAAAAATACAATGTATATTCTTACTTTGCTAAATCAGTTAGAGATGGATATTTCACTGAAGCTTTAGAAATCAATTATCCTAATCATTGTGAAATTATAGAATTAGGAAGTCATAACTTATTCGATATAAATTATATATTAGAAAACTATAGGGATAGAATTATATGGGAGGAAGAAAGTGAATTATTTTAAAATCCTAAATAATAAAATAATTAATGTTATCGACAAATCCAACAACGATATTATAAAAATCGAAATACAATATTACAATAAAAATAACGTTGTCGGTAAATTGTTAATTGGAAAATTAATAAATGGAAAATTGGACGAAGGTTCATCACTATACAATGCTATTATAAACTTTAGAAAAAAATTCTTTACTAAAGAAAAAAGCATTGTAAAGAATAAAGCCAATATGGAATTTTTCAAACAATGGGTCGATAAAGACATAACATTATTGGCGTATAAAGACAGCGAAACAAATACATTTAAGTATTATGACTGGTATATAACATTTGACAAAAATGCTGTTGGTCAAATACTTAAAAAATTTAATAAAGCTGTTGAGAAAAAAATAATCAATTTTGACTTAAAAAAATTAGAGAATAACAATGGGAACAAAGATAATAAACAAAAGGAAACTAATTAGCAATATAGCAGTTCCTGAATTTTCTTGTTATATGTGCAGTAATGAATGCAATTACTTTAATAATGGTTACTGCAAATTATTTAACAAAGAATTAAATAAAGTAAATCCTTCAATTAATGCATATGTTATATGTACACAATGTTTTGATTGCTTTGAAGAAATCGAAGAAAAAGAAACATATGAAGATGATGAAAGCATTTATGCGAAGGAAAAAAAATATGAAGCAGTTTTTAATAACAATATTTCAGATTATATACAAAAACCAGTTATTAAAGATAACAATTGCAATGAATGTCCATATTTAAATGATGTAGACAATAAATGCATTTTATTCAATAGCAACTTAATCATTGATATTAAAAAATTTTCATATTTACGTTGCATTGAGTGTGAAAATAATATTAACTTAAAATTAATGGAGTAATAAAATGGAAATCAATATTAAAGATTTTTTCTACCACAACTACAAAGTGATTTATCCATATGTAGTTTATTTCGAAAATAATAAATTATCTTCTTACTATAATTTATTAAACGATTTTCGGCTTGTAAATGTTAATGACAAGATAATGATTGACATTAAAAGAAAAAGAGAAAGTATATTGGTTAATCATTGCATTGACGATTACACGATTATCGATTTGAAAACAACCAATGTTTTGGCACGACACTATTTGCATTTCAGAAAATATTTAAAAGATTTTCTCACAAGGGTAAGTATACCTGAAAATTTCAGAGTACTACCTGTCGAATTAAATCCAAGCAGTATAGTGTTTGTAACAGATGAAGGCGTTTATGCAGATGAAGTATATTTGATAACACCTAAGGAATATAACAGTATTTATTATAAGTTAATTGATGTTGTTAGATTTGATAATATGCTTATAAGCTGGGAAGAATATGAAGCATTTTATCAAAAAACAAAAGAGGAAATATGCTAATTTCAAGCACTGATTTTAGGCATATATACAGTAGAATTTTATTTATCAAACCAGTCAACATAATCAGTAACAATATTATCGACGTAGATAATAAACCATTTGATGTCACAAAATACGTCACAAAAGGTATGGAATACATAGCATTAAATAAAGAAAAGATTCAAATATTAAGTAATTCTTTTCTTACGTATAACATACCGATAGACGTAAAACTTGATATCAATAGTTTATTTAGGGAGACTCAATCCGCAATTGTAACATGGATAGACACTTCCGAAAACTATGCCGAAATATTGTTACCTATGTTGGTTGATATTGATGATATCTACCGAGAATATATAATACCTTATTCTGACAGATTTTTACTAATACCACCAAATTTTTATGGTAAATTATATGATATTATTAATACAATCTGTCAAGACAAAAAAATATTAAGCTATGAACATTATTTAAAATTATGGAGTATATATGATAAAAATATCATTAGTAAACTTAGCGAAACAATTATCTAAGTTAGAAAATGGCATTTATTATATGTGCATGGTAGATGTGCATATGAAATTTTTAGAAAAGCCTAATGGAATTGTGCTCGGAAAATTAAACAAATATTCGAATAATTTCGGAAACAATTTCAGATTATTAACAGATTTGTTAAACAAAGTCACAATAGCTTATGATGATAAAGTAGAAGAATATTATATTATCAATGGCTATTTGGCAAGTAATCCGAATAAGAACATAACAGTTAAATTTGACGATAAAAGAAATCATTGGTATTCAATTAAAAACAAGGAGAATAAAAATGCTAATTGAAAAACTTTATAATGAAATAGCAGACTTACAAAAAGAATATTTAAGAATTGTTGAAGAAAACAATGGCGAAATAACTAAAGAAGCCGAAGAAATTGAAGCTAATATTGAATGGCTTCTTGAAAGTAAGTACGATTCTGCAGACGAAATATTTTACTTAAAAGAGTCCTTTGATAATGAAATAAAAACTCTTAAAAATATCAAAGAGCAAATTGATAATCGAATCAAAACCAAAGAAAGATTATTTGAAAACATTAAACGTTATATTGCCAATGCAATGATAGACCACAACGAAGAAAAGATAGAAGGGAATTTATGTTCAATCAAAGTTAGAAAAAAGCAAGATATTCAAATAATCGACAAAGATAAAATACCCGAAGAATTCTTCATAGAGAAAGTTTCAATGGTATTAAATGAAAGATTATTAATTGAAAAACTCTATCAAGAATATATTGAAGGAGTTAAATTGAATAAATATAATACAATAACAATTTACAAGAGAGGTAAATAATGGCAGAAATAGTATTTGTACTTGGGAATAGCGGTACAGGTAAAAGCTATTCAACAAAAAACTTAGACCCGAATTCTTTTCTATTATTCGATATCGGTGATAAAACATTGCCGTATAGAAACAATTTTGCCGACTTTAATTCAAAAGCAAAAACAGGCAATATTGTCCATACTTCCGATATTAATATAATTTACAAAACAATCGAATATTGCGAAAAGAATTGCAATTTCGATATTTATGTTTTTGATGATTTTCAATATCTAATGTCATTTGAATTTTTTGAAAGAACACATGAACATAACTTTCAAAAATTTACCGATATTGGTGGTAAAATATACAAGTTATTGCAATACTTGAAAAAACTACCTAAAAATAAAATATGCTTTATATTATCACATACCGAAGACATTGTTATCGATAATGTGAAACATACCAAAATCAAAACTATCGGTAAGATGTTGGACGAAAAGCTAACAGTTGAATCATTAGCAACAATAGTACTTGGAACACAGGCAGAATTGAATCCTTTTAATAAGACAATTAAGTATAGTTTTATCACTCAAAATATTGGTAACACTACATTCAAATCGCCTGCAGAAATGTTTGATAGTATTTACATTGATAATGATTTGTCAATGGTAGCTAATAGAATAAAAGAATTTTATCCAAATATTTTTAATAAACAAAACAACAACTAATTAAAGGAGTAACAAAAATGAAAGCAAGTGAAATTAAAAACACAAGTGAAATTAAATCCAATTACAAAGGAAACGGAATTTACGTTAAAAAAGCAAAAATATTAAGTGTTGAAGATTTAAGTAACAATCCGTTGAATCCGAAACCTGTGAAATTTACATTTAACAGTGGTTTTCAACCAGAAATGTGCTTAAAGGTTAATTTGTTGTATGAAGGTAAAGAAGAACCAATTCCAACATATTTATTCGCCAATTACTTAAGAGAAAAAGGCGATAAGAATGGTAAAGTAATCGGATGGAAAGGAAGAAATAATCCTATTTTGGATTTCGGCTTATTATTCTATGATGATTTTGATGTACCAGATAACTTTGATATTCCAAAAGAAATTTTAATGATTAAAGATGTTAATGTTTGGGTGTTAAGTTATTGTGTTGGAGAAGGAACAGGTGACAGAAGCGGTAAAGCCGATTTTGCAACTTGGGATAGATTCGAAAAAGATATTCCGAATGAAGATATGGATGATGTATTGGTAAGTAAATTCTTATCAGTTGCAGAATATTACAAAAATAGAAATAAGCAAAGATACAACCCGGAATTTTATGAAGAATATTTGAAGATGAAATCCGAGAATAATGATAATAGTAGCATTGTTGACAATACCGATAATACAGAATTACCATTTTAATTAAAATATATTTAATAATAGGGAGTAGCAATACTCCCTTAAATTTAATGGAGGAAATATGAGTATTAAAAAAATAATAAAAGAATATTTGGATATGTTATTGTTAAGTAATCCAAATACAATAATACCTAATTTTCAGTTAATAATCAATATCAGTCGGTATATGAGACTTAAATATGATAAATATGCTACCGAAGAAACTATTTCAAGGAAATGGAGAGAATACAGAGCTTTATTGCCTGAAATAGAATATGGCGATAAAAAAGAAAAATTGTATAAAGGTAATGATAAAGAATATATAATGCAAGAAAAATACAAAGGTAAATTACTTTACTGGTATTTTACGGAGGTATTTTAATGGAAAAATATTTCTATGAAGTAGCAATTAATAGTTTTTCCAATAGAAATCATATAATACCTGAAGAACAATACAATAGTTTTATTGCAAAATACTCTGCAGCTAAAACAGAATTTTATCATTCAGTATTTAAATATACTGAAGAAATAAAAAAGCATTTTGATACGCATAAAACTATCCGTAATTATTCAGGTAAATTTAAATTAGACTTTATTTATTTTGATATAGATAAAGCAAAAAATACAGACGAATTTACGTTAAGTAGAACAAAATATTTTTTAAAAGAATTAGTAGATGATTGGCAATTATATTGGGAAAACATTTTAATATGGTTTAGTGGAACAGGATATCATATACAAATACATAATTATTTTGGTGATGATATTGAAGATAGAGCCGTATTAAAACAAACAATGTCAAAATATTTTGGTTCTACGGATATGGCTATTTATGGTAGTAGTAGTTTAATAAGAGCGCCATATTCAATCAATTATAAAAGTGGTTTATTTAAAGTACCTTTTGAATATGAAGAATTCATGGGATATAATGTAAAAGATATTCATGAAATAGCTTCGACAAATAATGTTCGTAAGATAAATAAAATAGTTAAAAACGAATCATTAGATTGGAGCAGTTATATTGAAAGGGATACAAGATATAAACCAGCTTCAATTGAAACAGTTGATGAAAAAAGTACTTCTGTAGTATGTATGCAGAACATATTAGCGGAAGGTGATACAGGTCATAATAGACATTTGAAAATATTAAGACTTGCAGCGCATTATGGTAATGTAGCGGGTATGCCAAAAAACTATCTTCAAATGGTCGTTGACAATTATAACAAGACTTTGGATAAGAAAGAAACTGAAAGAATTGTTAATGATACATTAAGAAAAGGATATGTTTTTAGTTGTAAAGACCCGATACTCTCCAAATATTGCAGTGAAACTTGTAGATATTATACAAAGAAGAATTATGGTATGAGTGTAATTAATTCTACAAATCACGAAGAGTTATTATTGGAATATTCGAAGAAAAGAAATAATGACAAATACAGATTGGAATTAAAGTATTTTCTTAAAACGAATGTTAATGTTACAATATATTCGGGAGAATTAGTAGTATTTATTGGTGATACAGGTATGGGTAAAAGTGCTTTTGTACAGAATATTGTAGCAAATAATACTCATTTGAATTGGTTAATATTTCCTTTGGAAAATGGACATATGGCAGATTTAAGAAGATATGTTCAAATAACAAACAATATGACTAAAGAAGAAGTTGTTAAGAATTATGTAGAAGGAGAAGGAGGATTAACCGATAAAATACAGCATATTAATTTCGTAACAAATTCTGTAGATACCGATAATCTACGTAAATTAATAGTACAAAGTACAGCCGATATATTTGTAATTGATACATTACCTGCAGTTACAGTTGTTCCTGATAAGAATAGAAATGATGCAGGAAAAAGTCCCGAACAAATTGTGATTCAACTGTTAAGAGATATAGCAAATGATATTGGTAAAACTATAATCGTAGTACACCATATATCTAAAAATGCTGCAATTAACAATGACGGTAAAGTCAAAGCATTAAATGTACATAGTGGTAAAGGTTCTTCTACAATTGAGCAGGTAGCAGATAAAGTAATATCAATTGAAGGAGAACGAGATGGTGAATTAAGATTTATCAAGTCATTGAAGATAAGAGATGGTGCACCATTTAGCACTATGTTGAAGTTTAATAAAGAATTTTTCAAATTTGAATAGGCAGTAGCAATACTGCCTTTATGTTTAGTAGGAGGACATATGAAAAATTTACTAATTAAAATATTAGTAATATTGGAAGTTATTTCATTTAGTATATTAGTATACATATTATACGTTATCAAAAATCATTATTAGGAGAAAATATGAAAGAAGTAAATGAAGAATGGTTATTTTGGCTGCTGAGTGTTATATTATTATTAGCCTTTATTGGCTTATCAAGTATAATAATGAGTATAATTAATTTATTTATTTGAGGAAGCAATATGAAAAACACAAAACTACCAACTGAAACACAAGAAATATTATTAAAACTAAGAGCAATTATTTACGATACAATTAATACTCATGAAAGGCACACGAGAACAATTAAAATATCGGAAATAATTACAGATGAGCAAGAACCAAGAAGTCTAATAAGTACCGCACAAGAATACGTTAATAATACAAACAATGAATTAAGAAGCAATATTAACGGTATCTTAGATACATATGAATTGTTAATTTACAATTTAACTTCGAGAGGATATTTAAACAAAAATTTTTTGGAGGAAACATATGAATATAGAATTAGATAAAACAGCAATCCAATTAGAAAACATAAAATGTGGATATCATACTGCTAATAAAAGAATGTTAGATTTAAACAATATCATTGATTATATTTTAAGTTATATCAATTACATTCAAGACAGCAAGGATGATTACGGTTACATTACCAAACATGAAAATAATAAATTTGAATTAATATTACAATATCATGAAAAAGATAATCCGTTTGACATTTATGAAACGGTTAAAAAGCTTGATTTTGTAATTAATCAATTTAATCAGTTGCATAATAGCAATTACAGATGTATAAAAGGATTATTGCATTTTTATGATTGGAGTGTAGAAGAAAATCCTGTTGGAAGAAATATCGTTAAAATTGAAGCAGAATTAATATTCACAATAAAAGAAGAAAAGGAAAATAATCTGGAGGAAAAATGAATGAAAAAGAGATAATTGATATATTCAGAAAGCACGCTTTTATTTATTATGAAGTTAGTAAAAAAAGATTACATTTTGAAAGGTTTTTACCTGCTAATTTAAAAGCAATGGCAGAGTTATACGAAGATATTAAAAACCTGAATTATGTAATTCTTATGGATTACTACACTGGACTAATAGATAAAAATGAACATGGTAATATATTAACAATAGATTTAATACCAAGATGAAAGAAACATTTAACATATTGGTGATTTGTCATAAAGTCTTATATTATTTTTATGAAGCAAGCAATGAATTAAAAGATAACAAAGATTTATTAATTGCTTTAGAAAAAGTAATTAGACTTTATGACATTAATAATAAATACATAAAAAGTATGCAAAAAATTCATAATGCATTAATCGAAAAAAACAAAGGTAAAAACATATACGTTGAAGAAATACTTGCGTTATTAAATGCACTTATTGAAGATGAATTATTAACTGTTAAGTATTTACCTAAACGTAATGCATTAATTGAATTACAAAATATAATCATAAATCATTCTGATTATCATATTAATTATGAAATATTTGATAAGGCAGATGAATTAAAACAACATTTTACAAAATTAATTAAGGAGTTATAAAATGAATGCTATGCAAATTGCAAATTTAACATTAAAGTTGGAATATTTGATACCTGTAATAGAAAAAATTAGATATGACAGAAAAAGTATTTCAAACATAATTAAAATCATATATTCATTAATTGAAACAAAAGCAGATATTGAATTAGTTGATTTTGCATTAAAGAATATAAATGATTATTTTTCGGATTACGAAATGGTAATAATCGAAGATAGACTTAATAATATTATTAACATATTAAACACTGAAGCAACTAAAAACAAAAAAAGAAACAGAAAACGAAATGCGAGGAAAAAATAAAAGCTAAAATAAAAGAGGTAAAATAATGACAATAAATGAAGTATTTGATAAAATAGTACATAGAGACGAGTTATAAAATGCTAAAATTTGAGAAGCACACACCAGCAAATGCTAATACAGCAAATATTATAAAAGATTATGAAGAATTAGACTCTTACGATGGGTATCCTTTAATTTATTTAGGGAAAAACCAATTGGATAATTATTTAATCGGAAGCTTAGTAGAAATAGATTACGAACTTAGATTAACAAGATATATGCAAGTTCCTATTTCGGATGAGCAATATATAAAATATAAAAACAGAGAAATAACATACAGGCAAATATTACAAAATACTGATAGCATCTTTATTTTTGATATTACAGATCATGGTGAGTCAATATACGAAATTGAAGGCAAACAGTTGCCTGAAGAATATTTACCAAGTGAAAATTCGTATATCCCTGAACAAGAGGAATAAGTATGTTTAATTTATTTAAAAGAAAAAAATTTCATGAATTCAGGAACATCGGAACTTGTAAACATTATGGTCAAAAACACAATCTTTGAATAACAAAAATGTGGCAAAACAATTAAAATTATATTATATTACGAGGGATAAAATGTATAAAGCAAAACATGAAGAAATAGTATCAGACTTATTTATGTTACCATTTACAGCATTTCAAGGTGTAAGACAGCTGAGAAGTAATGGTGAAATTAAAATAAGTTTCAAGGATAATGTTCCTATTATTGAATGTCATATTAAAGAAATTACTAAAATAATTAACCAACATGGTAAAGAATTTAGTTATAATATTGATTTAGATTCACATGAAATAGACAATTATAATTTATGTATGTATATTAAAATTAAAGAGGAATAAATGAGAACAGAACAAGAAATAAAAGAACAAATGAAATATGAAGAAGAACAAATGAATTTTTGGTTTGAAAATGCCAATTATACAGAGTATAATAAGAGTTATGGAGCTATTGAAGCATTCAAATTTGTTCTTGAAGAAAGTGAGCCTGAAAGAACAATCTTTGATTTAACGGAAGAAGAGCTATTGGAATTATTCCTTACGGCATTTCCTTCATTACGAGAATCGAACGTAACACTTCGGAATTATATAGCAAAAGAAAAACGTGGTTTTGTTGAATTCGAAATATATTTTGATAACAATGATAGTTGGCATATAAATATATTTGACGATTTATCAATGTACCCTTATTTTAATGGGGAAAATGCAATAGTAAAACAAGCTAATTATATTGACCGAATTAGAGAAATGTTAAGTAAACCAAAAGAGGAAGTAAAATGACAAAATACAGAATAACAATCGAATATTATCATAGTGATATTGTTGAAGCGGAAGATAAAGATGAGGCGATGGAAAAAGCTGATGACATATTAAATTATATATTTGAAAATTTCCTTAAAAAGTATTTTGATATTCATATTGAAGAAATACAAGAAAATACGGATAATTCAAACTATATTGCTGACGTCAACAATATGGTAGGAGGCGAGCAACAATGACTAAACAAGAAAAACAAGAACAAGCAATCATACACAAAATAGCTGGAGAAATAAAAATGAAAGAAGAATCAAACACAAATTTAGAAAAGAAAATTAAACTTTTAGAACGAGAAGTAGAATTACTTGAGCAAATCAATGAGTTATATAGTTTAATTGAAAAACAAAAAGAAAAACAAACGTATGAACCAATTCCAATACCTGTTGTTCATCCAATTTATCCGCCGATTTATCCTCTCGTAACATATACTACAAATGAGACAAAATTAAAAGTAGAGGATAAAAATGATTTAGAAATACGTAGTATGTAAAATTATTTTTATTATAATGGATATTAATTTAAGGAGAAATAAAAATGAAAAGCGATAAAGAAATACAAGAAAGATTAGATAAAATAACGTCACAATTTCCTATGACGGAGAACGATTTCAAAACATTACCTACTCTTGTAGATGCTTTAGTGTGGGTATTAGATGATTCAAAAGTACTTGAAGAAGAATCAAATGATGAAAAACGAAAAATCGCATTGGAATCGGCTTGTGTTAAAGCCCGTCCAACAGAAGACGTAACCATATCTTATCAATATGGTAATTTAAGACAAGGTTTGACTAAGTTATTTAATGGACATGAAAAAGAGTACGGAAATGTACCAGATTATTTATTAGCTGATTACGTGATGAATTGTTTGGAAACATTGAAAAAACATAATAGAAATATTATTGATAGTGGATATTGGAAATTAGCAGGCATATTAGACCAAGAGTTTGAAATTAAATTAGAAAAGAAATAATAATGAAAGAATTTGTTAATAAGTATTTTTGGTTAATAACATTATGCTCATTTATTTTAGGAATAATAACAAAATTAATATTTTTATAAGGAGAAATAGAAATGAACGAAGAATTAAAAAATTTAGAAAAGAAAATTGAATTATTAGAAAAAGAAGTCAAATTATTAGAGCAAATTAATGAGTTATATAATTTGATTGAAAAACAAAAAGAAAAAATTCAACAACCAACTATAATGCCAATTCCGTTACCGCATTACCCGTTACCACCGCATTATCCTACTGTTACAACAACTACCACCGCAAAGTTGTTAGAAAAATTAGGCACAGACACTGAAGAATTAACACAACATCATGGAGAGGAATAAATGGATGCAGACGACAAAGCAATACTTAAAGTATTAATCCCTGTAATGATATTTGCTATTTACGGGATAATTAGGTTATTTAGTGATATAATTAATTTATTTATTTAGGGAGTAATAAAATGATTATCAGGACATACACAGACGAAGGTGAACTGATAAATGAACATAAAATATCAGACGAAAATGATTATGCAGAGTTTTATAATATGCTATATGTTAATATTTTAAGAAAATTTGACGATAAGCAAGTTATAAAGTTATGTATTGATTTATTGAGAAGAGTTTTGCCAGAACCAAAAATTAATTTTAATTATAGAGAAACGGAGGAATAAAATGGAAAAGAAAAAAATATATTGTAAAGATTGTGCATTTTTGGATACAAGTTATAGCGAAGTTGATATGTATAGGTGTAATCATATAAAAAATCAGAAGGATAGCCCATACGAAGTATATACACCAAGCATAAAAGAAGTTAACAAAGACAATGATTGTCCATTTTATGAATATTATAAAATTTTTGATAGGTTCAAAGATCAGAGAAGTGAAGAAGAAAATAAACCAAAATATTTTAGGACTGATTCTAATAACGAACCAAAAACTTTTGCATGAGGTAAAATAATGACAATAAATGAATTATCAATAATAGCACATAAGAATGCACGAGATAAAGGTTTTTGGCAAGCATTCGGAGATATAAAAGATATAGCATTAACAAATTACGAGAACAAAACACTCGATGATTTAATGATAGGACATAGGTTAATGCTTATCGTTTCCGAACTTGGAGAAGCCTTAGAAGCCTTGAGACACAACAAAACGTCTCAAGGTTTAGATTTGGATACCGTTGATTTTAAGAAACAAGTCAAAGATACATTCGAAGATGAAATAGCAGATGTATTCATTAGACTTGGTGACTTGGTTGGTTATTTGAATATTGATATTGAAAAACATATCAAGATGAAAATGCAATACAATATGACAAGACCGAAACTACATGGTAAGGAATTCTAATATGAGATTTGTAGTTAAAGGTGTACCACAAGCTAAACAGGGTGATAAAAGTAGAATAATAAATAAAAAAGACGGTACTTCGTTTATTCACCATTATCAACCTAAAAAAATAGACCAATATGCCAATAATATAAGAGCACAAATAGTACAGCAATTACCTGAAAATTTTGTGCCTTATAGTGGTTTATTGAGAATCAATAAATTGCATTTCATATTTCCGCCATTAAAAGGTTTCAATAAGAAACAAATGGAATTACTTGAAAAAGGTACAATTATATATAAAGGCAATAAACCTGATTTGGATAATCTTGAAAAAGCTGTATATGACGCTATGCAAGGTATCGTATTTACCGATGATAAGAACATTGTGGAAAAAGTTGAAGTTAAAAAATATTATGGACTTATCCCATGTATTATAATCGAGATTGAAGAAATAGAAAATACGATGAATATAACAAGATTATTCTTACATAGGTTTTTAGCTTTATCACCTTCAGAACAAATTGAAATATTACAACATATAACAAATAGAGGTTTCCATGTTTAACAATCAATTAAAAATATCAATTAATATTTTAGAAAAAAGAATAGAAAATCTTACCAATGAAATCAACAAGTTAAATGTTAAAATCATGTTACTTGAAGAAAAACTTGGTAAAGATAAACCTATTCAATTTAAGAGAAGAGGAAGAAGGAAAAACAATCAAGATAATAATGAAAAGACGGAGTAATCTCCGTCTTTTTTTTATTATTTCCTTTTGTTTTCTTTCCTATTCATAGGTTCTACGTCAGTCCAATCCATTTGTGATAATATAACATTATTATATGGGACAGGAGATGTTAATGCTTGTAAGAACAATGAATAATAATTGTTAGGCATATATTCACCTTGTCTTAATGGTACTAATAAACCTATAATTGTATTTTGTAGTTTATTCCTCTTTAAGAATTTGTTTGGTTTCTTGGGTTTACCGAATTTATTTATTTCCGGCCCTGATGTCATATCTTCTATGATATCCATTAATAATCTAGTGTTTCTTGCATATGTAGTCTTTATATTTCCTTCAAGATTCAGTGTTAAATGTAAAGCTAATGATATTGGTAATGTGAATCCAACTCCTGCAAATATTCCGAGAAACTTGCTAAAATCAAATATTAATGCTGCTTCGTCTCTATCGTCACCTGCAAAAGCTTTTAACATATTTCCTACCATTTCTATAAAAGGTTCAAATAATGGATTCATAAATAATTCTATGCCACCTAATATTCCGGAAATACCATATAAAGTAAAATTATATTTTATTTGATTTATAAATACATGCAAGGCACTTATTCCTCGTTTCTTCGCTTCTTTGTTTACATGTACTATTAATTTATTTTCATCGTCAATTGAGCTATCGTATTCCATAACATATTTTTTATAATATCCCATTAATAAATCTTGTTGTGCTTGAGTAAATATAGCACTTTGACGATTCAATTGGTTTCCAACAAATGAATATAAAGTATATATAAATTTACCGAAACCTTTTAAATCTCTTTCATAATTTGGTTTCATATAATGTATATACATACCCTGATTCTGCGATACAAATGCAGACATAAATAAACCTTGCATAGTTATATCGTCATATATATCATAACTTAATTCATAAGACGCTTGTGCCGCAGTTTTTCGTGAATGTTTTTCTGCTAATTTGTTTAATATAAATGTTATTTCATTATACATGTTACGTCTTCTGCGCCATTTTAACGATTTAGCACCCTTACCATATATATTTATAACGGTTGATAATACTTTATCGTCTAATATCTTTTGAATTAAAGCTTTTTGTTGAGCTGTTATTACATTTGAATTAACGTCTTTCATAACCAATGCTTTTAACATTCTGTTTGAATCTTTAATCTGATTCTGTAAATCGGTTATAAGATTTTTAAGCTCATCAATTCTCATAATCATAGCTCTGTCTTTATTTTTATTTTCAAGAAGAATTTTCAATTCGTCTTCATAAACTTTAATCTGATTAGCTACGTCAATCTTCATGTTACTAATATTTATTATCTCCTGAAAATATTGTTCTGCAATTGGATTATCGGCAGATAAATCTTTTAACATATTGACAGCTTTATTGTATTCCTTTCTTGTTTGTCCTAATGCCTGCATAGAACTTTTTTCTGTTTCTGCATAATCGGAAAAGTCTAATATAGCACCAACAACAGATGTAGCAACAATCAATCTGTCCATAATCTCTTTATCTTTTGGGTCGTTTGATTTTGATAATTGCTGTAACTTTGAAGAACCTTTTAATGCTAATTTTATAGTCTTTATATATCCTAATTCATTAGCAATCTGTATTAAAGAACCTATATGATTTGTAAACCATACTCTTATTCCGTATACACCACCCATAATAGCATGCGATAAGAATAATGAAGCGTATTGGAAAGGTTTATCCAAGTAATCTAAAATTCCTTTATCAGGCATGACAAATACATGACCAAATAATCCTTCGTATGGTGATAATGTTGTATAATTGTTATAATTTTTTCTATAAGCATAGACACCATGAATATTATATTTCATTATTTCACCCGAAGGTAATTTTATTTCAACATATTTATCATTATAATTTAATAATTCACCTGCTATAATTGATGGACTTATACTTTTGTTTTCTTCTTCCAACATTTCGCGATAATCTTCAAAATCCATTATAGAATCTGAAAAATTAGATAAATAATAATCATAATAAAATACTACATTTTTACCTATTAATTTTGGAGATAATTTTGCTACATTTAAATCATCTAGATAATCAACTCCTTTATGATATAAATAGCTTGTTTTTTTATTTATCTCTTCTTCTATTTTATATAATTTATTTGAATAATTATATTGTACTTTATATATATTGAGAATTATATTATGTATTTGCGAAGTTAATGCTTTAGTAAAAATACTATCTCTTTCAAGTGTTCTTATACTAACAGGATACATATAGTTATACTGATTTATTTTATCCGAGAATATTGGAATATAATATGGTTCTTCTTTTAATATCTGTTTAATTTCTTTTTTAATATCACGAATTTTTATCTTTCCATTTAATGTCTTCGGATTAATATTATTTAAATGTATCTTCCTTTCTAAATACATTTTTTCAAACATGTTTCTTTCTACCACAAAAGGAATAAAATCTTTTTTGCCGTCTGTTGTTGAAATTTGACTATTTAATAAATTATATATAACTACTATACGTTTATATAGTTTCTTTATTTTTGTATACATTATTAAATCATTTCTAACTTCAGGCTGTGATAACATTGTTTTTATAAAATTAACAACTTTGTTAACTTCTTTAGGCAAAAATCCCGAATATAATATTCTATTTAGAACTGCAGTTTTTATAACATTTTTAATATCATTAATATTCTCTATTCCAAAATTATAATTAGCTAATTTATGCGACATTAAATCTATAATAGAATATTTTTTATAAGTTTGTAATCCTAATCGTTGAATATCACTGCTGCTAATTTCACGACCTAACAATATATTTTCCGGAGTTATATCTCGAAATTCTATTCCGTCAATCATTAAATCAATTGTATCATTATCGTAATTAATTTTAATATTAAATAATTTGTTTTTACTGATATATTCTTCAAAACGAATAACTTCCAAAAAATAATCAGACATTTCTTTGTCTGTCATATTATCACGTAAAGTCCTTGAAGATAAATATTTTGCTATATCGGCTTCTAATGTAATAATATCTTTTTGTAATTGTTGCTCTTTGGTTACTGCTAATCGTAAAGGGCCAAATCCTCTCATACCAAGAGACCTTTCGTTTATCGGTGAAACCATATCGCTAACAACAACCTTCATAGCTTCAATAAAATATGGACTTTCCTTAGTCTGTTCTTCTCTTACATTTTGATATTTATTATATGATGTTCTTGTGAATGTTATAGCTTCGAATACACCCTTTAGACTTAAATAACTACCAAAAATAGGTTTGTCATAATTTCTTGCAAATACAGGTGGTAATGGGACAAGACTTCTAAGATAATACCAAAATGATGTTTTATAATTACGTTTATCATATATCTTTTGTAAATTCTTTATATGTCGATATAAATCTATCAATAGATTTTGTTTGTTATTAGAATTATTTAATAAATCTTCATAAAAATCAATTAAATTATTATAATTTATTTGTAAATAATGTGTTGAATTGGCTGGTGGTTGATTATTTAATAATTGTTCTACCTTTTGATATTCAACTTTAATTTTATCCATTGCTTTTGTATAATCATTGGTTGCAACTCCTTGCGCAACGTCTTCCATAAATTCGGGTGGAATTGGAACAGCAGAATAAAACATATTGTTTGGTTGTGAATAATGTCGTGATAATTGTTCGATATATTCTCTACCTTCTTTATAGTTTCTACCTACCAATGTAACAGCCGTTGAAGCAGGAATTCTTTCTACTTGTTCTGCTGTATTATATAATCCTGTGTTATGTGTTAATGTTGCAAATGCCATAACTTCTTTTAAGTTACAGAAAGTCTTTCCTTCTATAGGTGTAAAAGAAAGGTTATGTTCTTGCATATATTCATCAACTGCATTCTTAACCAATTCAATTCTTACATTATCGCGAATATTAGTTTGATTATCGAATCTGAATGCATTCCAGAATATCATCGGGTCTACATTCCATACTTCGTTAGTATTAAATATAGCTTCGATTATTTTATTTTCATTTGCTTTTCTTACTACTGCTTCTACTTTATCATTTTTCTTAAATATTATAGTGTTATTTGTAGAACTTTCTTCAGGAGTTGAACTAAATGTAATAGTATAATTACCATCTATTTCAAGTTTTTCGTTTTCCGCTAATAAATTATTTACTTCATTTATAAGCTTTGTGCTTAATCCAAAAGATACAGTATTGAATATCTTGAAAGGTTCATTGATTATATGCTTAACAAATTGTTTCGATAAGTATTTATAAGCAATAGTATTTAAATTACTATTACCGATTGTATTTTCAATCATTTTTTCCATTTCGGATATTTTAGTTACATTCCTCTCCTGCTGTCCGAGTAATATGCCTTTTCCTCTTCTTGTCCATTTTTGCAAATATATATCATATCTATATGTACCGTAATTTAACCTTCCAAGTACACCACCTATGATAATATTATACAAGGTAGATTCATATCTAAATACATTTTGTAAGCCTTTACCTTCTAAAGTACGAGCAATATCGGTAATTTGACAATACCAGTAATAAAATGAACTTAGTAAATATGGTAATACTTCATTATTTAAATTAATTGGTTTATCATATCTAACTAAATTTTGTATTCTATTTGTTAATAACATTTCAAAAGAAGCAAGGAATATTCTATCCCATCTTGGTTTTGCAGTTGCATAATCTTTTAATTGTTCTTTAACTGCTTCTATTTGTGGGTCTTGTGTTTTTTCGTTAAGCTCTAAATATTTTTGCTTTAATTCTTCTATACTTTCAACATTAAATATATCTTTTAATGCGCTTCTTATCTGCTTTTCTAATTTTTCTTGAGTTTCTTTAGTTTTATCGTATTTAATACCGTATACTTTGGCAAAAACATATTTAATCTTTTCTTCTAAATCCTGTTCTGCATATTCTCTGTTACTAAGATATTCTTTTAATATCGTAGCAAAATGTTTTTCGTACCATAATAAATCAATACCATATTTTTCGCTTATATCTCTTGTTGTTAATTCTTTATGAATTTCTTCAGCCAAAAGATTCATGATAGCTTCTTTATTAATTTTAGCTCGTGCTTCTACTATATTGCTATCTTCATTTTCATGATTTGTAAATTTTATATTTGGTATTATAACTTCAAATGAATTCTCTATATCATCCACATCTTTATTTGTGAATGCAATATGTCCCCTTACTTTCTCAATCATAGTTTCCATAATTTCGGGAGTTAAATCTTCTTCAGACTTATATTCTATTGACTCAAGATATTCATCTAAATCTTTTATTGTGTTTTCTAATTGTCTTGTATTAACAATATAATATTTTCTGTTTGTATTTAAATTAACTGTATTTCCTATTTTAATAGGTTTAACACCTGCATATTTCCAATTATATGGTAAGAATAATAATTGTTGTATAGAAGCCTTTATTGCTCTTCCTATTGCAACAATTTGCGGTGTATTTTTGGGTTCATATTCTACTTTATTATCGGTAACTATTTTTTTACCCCATTCCAATACAGATAAAGCAGTTGGAATGTAAGATATTTTACCTTCCATATAATCCAAAGCTAATATCTTATTGTCATTTTTAGCTAAGTCATCTATGGTATTTAATAATGTTCCAATTAAAGCGTATAGTCTGTATTCAAAATATTTATCCGAGAATTTTGATATATTGTCTAAAAAGAATTTTAAATTAACCAAATGGTAATTATTTGCATAACTTTCTGCTGTTTTATCAAATCTTATTAAATATTCTGTACGACTTACCGTAGTTACTGCGTTAATAAATTGTTCAATATAATATCTGTTATGATATTCAAAATCTATTACAAGTTTCTCATTATTGGATAATGCCAATCTTACAAGTTTTTGCTCATGATTATAAATTGATAATAAAGTATTTTGTGTTCTTGAAAACCCGGGCTGGTTCTTAAATCTCGGGATATTAAACAATGGTGATAATGCAGATAACAATCTACGATAAACTTTATATAAATATGAATATTTTGGAGGAACATATGGTTTCCCTTCGGATAATAACTTCATTTTTTCTTGTTTATCCATTCCATCCCATAGTTTATTTCCAAACATCATATTAAATAAAATATATTCATTATATATAAAGTTTTCTTTAGCCATTGTATTTGGATAGTCTACTTCCCAGTTTGTAAGTAATAAATGTGCTAAATGTATATCTAACCAATTTGGATTTCTTGCTACACTTATAGGATTACTTTTTCCATCTCTAATTTGATTTACAATTAATCCATTCATACTAAAATACAAATGAAATTGTCTCATAGCTATAATTGCAGCCATCTTTTTGGTATATTCACCTGCTAACAAAAACCCTCTCATTGTAAATGGATTAATTTTCTGATTGTTCGGTCTTGTAGGTAATAATCTTGATAATGCTTTAACTTGATTCTTTTCGGAGAATGCGTCAGCAATGTTATCCTGTTGAGTAAATCCTTCCATAGCTGCAGCATATGATATCCATAAATCTTTCAAATGAGCTACCATCTTCTTCCATGTTTCCCAAGTCATAAATTCTTTATCATATACAAACATAGCTACTTTATCGATATCATAATCTTTACCTACCAACATAATATATTCAGGTGATAAAATAACAGTACTTGTGTCTATTTTGTCTGTATCTAATATATTAGCAACTATAACTGATTTTATACCCATAGCACTATCTGTTGGAGTAATATTTACAATTATTCTACTACCAACTTTTAGGTTCATTCTTTCTGCTACATCTCTTGAAATATGACAATAATCAGGTTTTAAATAACCATCATCATCATAGGCTTGTGGCATATTTGGATTTTTTCTTGCAGGAGATAAATTACCCAAGTCAGGAGTTAATGTACATGATGTTCCTTTTTGTTCTAATTTAACTCTTGATAATAATTCGTCTCCGTAAAAATCTCTAAATATACTATAAACTACAGGAACATATCTTGAATATAATATTGTTTGGAATATCGTTTCATCATCTGCTTCATTTAGATATCCGTATAATGTTCTGAATACTTCATGAACACTTGTATTATATTTCTTTTCATCATTTAATACATCTTTAACATATTGTGTTAATTTTATCTTTTGTTTTTCAACTCCGTTTTCATCTCCGAATAATTCATCAACAAATTTTTTACCATGTTCGTATGATAAATTTCTGAATATTTCTACCAATTCATCAGGTATCAAAGGATTTTCCGAACATACACCGGAGCTGTTAACCAACTGTTGAATGTTCTTAACTTTTGTTTTATTGGTATGTGTTTCGCCTATTCTCATTATAGAACTGATAGGTAATTTAATACGTTTATCCTTAGCTCCACCTTCAAATAATTCATAAGCGGATATAGTTTGATATTTAGCTAAATTACCTACTACATTATTATTAATATCATATGAATATATTCAGCACCAATATAATTATAGCCATAACTATCTACAG
>Ga0208695_1001122_pt1 | contig 23556 bp, 23 predicted proteins | sample AD_UKC111_MetaG_FD_184449 | JGI IMG/M metagenome (GOLD analysis project Ga0208695, IMG submission 184449) | Active sludge microbial communities of municipal wastewater-treating anaerobic digesters from Hong Kong - AD_UKC111_MetaG (SPAdes)... | ecosystem: Engineered > Bioreactor > Anaerobic >...
CGGGAACAACAACGGCAGCGGTCCCGGAACCGGCAACAACGGCGAGAACAACGGTCAGGGAAACGGTTCCGATAACGGCAACGGCGGGAACGGGAACGGTGGAGACAACGGCAATGCCGGCGGGAACCAGGATGGCGGCCCCGGCAACGGGAACGGAAACGCCGGCAACCCTGGTAACGGCGGCGGGAACAACAACGGCAGCGGTCCCGGAACCGGCAACAACGGCGAGAACAACGGTCAGGGAAACGGTTCCGATAACGGCAACGGCGGGAACGGGAACGGCGGGAACAACGGCAATGCCGGGGGGAACCAGGATGGCGGCCCCGGCAACGGGAACGGAAACGCCGGCAACCCTGGTAACGGTGGCGGGAACAACAACGGTAGCGGTCCCGGAACCGGCAACAACGGCGAGAACAACGGACAGGGCCAATAAGTTCCAGTGAGCATTTCGGTAGCGGGGGGAAACCCCCGCTTTTTTATTTCAGACTGGGTATAATATCCGAGCGAATCGCTGAATTTGAGGAGAGTAGAAGCTTGCCCTGGAAAGAGCTTGATCATCCAGCAGACATCCGCCTGGAAATCGAGGCGCAAAGCGTAGAAGAACTCTTTCGAGCCTCTGCCGAAGCCTTCTATTCGGTTTCTGCAGGGGAATTTCCGTCCTGTTTTCCGAACCGAACGCGGGGTCCAATCCAGATTGAAACTTCACAAGAGGGTGATCTTTCGGAACTGCTCGTTCGCTGGATGAACGAGCTGCTGTTCTTCCTTGAAACGGAGAACATCGTTTTCCTCCCCGAGAGCATTGATGTCGATGTCCAGAAAGGGACCCTGGTTGCGCAAGGAAGATGGAGTCCCGCTACGGTTCGGGGAGGCAGGGTGAAGGCGGTGACTTACGGCGGGCTTGAGCTGGATCCAGGACCCCCGTGGCGATTTCGGGTGATCCTGGACGTGTAAAAGGGGGGAATCCCATGAGCATCCAGGTTGAACGGAAAGATCCAGTCCGATGCCTGATCCCGCAAACAGCGATGGAGGGAATGCGGGTCCCGGGTTTGCTATATGCGGATGGGCGGATCCTGTCTGAGGTTCGGGATGACCCTGTCCTGCAGCAGGTGACGAATGTTGCCTGTCTTCCCGGGATTGCGGGGTTTAGCTTCGCGATGCCGGACATGCATTGGGGGTACGGCTTCCCCATCGGGGGCGTGGCGGCATTTTCCTCTGAAGGCGGGGTCGTCTCACCGGGAGGAGTGGGCTACGACATTTCCTGCGGGGTCCGGCTTCACGTTTCGAGACTGGCGGAAGAACGAGTGCAGCCGGAGTTGCCCGGTTTGCTTGATGCCTTGTTTGCGACGATTCCCTGCGGGGTCGGCTCGGAGGGGCTGACTTCGCTGAAGGGCTCCAGGCTTGATGCCGTCCTGAAGGGGGGAGCGGCCTGGGCGGTGAGAAACGGCTTCGGGGAGAAAGGCGATCTCGAGCGGATCGAGCATGGGGGCTGCCTCGAAGGGGCAGATCCCGGCGAAGTTTCCGGGCGAGCGAAGGAACGGGGGCAGGGCCAACTGGGGAGCCTGGGATCAGGGAACCACTTCCTGGAAATCCAGCGGGTCGATGAAATCTTCGATCGGTCCCTGGCGACTTCCTTCGGCCTGGAGTTGGGCAGGGTCACGGTCATGATTCATTGCGGAAGCAGGGGCCTGGGGCACCAGGTGTGTGATGATTTTTTGAAAACCCTTTCTCGTTCGGTTTCAAGGCATGGGATTCGGATTCCAGACAGACAGCTGGTTTGCGCCCCCTTGGACTCTGCCGAAGGGAAAGCCTACCTGGCAGCGATGCAAGCCGCGGCGAATTTCGCGATGGCGAACCGGCAAGCGATCGGCTCAAGGGTTCGTGAAGTGTTTTCCCGGTTTTTCCCGGGCGAAGCCCTGGATCTCCTTTATGACGTGAGCCACAACCTGGCTCTCATGGAAAAGCATCTCTACGAGGGCAAGCCCGGCTGGTTCTGCGTCCACCGGAAGGGGGCGACGCGGGCCCTCCCGCCAGGACACCCCGAACTGCCGCGGGTTTACTCGAAAACCGGTCAGCCGGTGATCATCCCTGGAAGCATGGGAACGGCGAGCTATGTTCTTGCCGGCGCGGCCGGGGCTGCAGAATGTTTCTTTTCGACCTGCCATGGAGCGGGCCGGCTCAAAAGCCGCAGCGCTGCGCTGAAGGCGCTGGATTCGAAAGGGGTCTCCGCGGCCCTTGAGGCAAAGGGCATCCTCGTGCGTGCGGGAGATCTGCGTACCCTGGGAGAGGAAGCCCCAGAGGCCTACAAGGACGTGGACATCGTGGTTGATGTCGTAGAGCGGGCAGGCTTGAGCCGTAAGGTCGCAAGGCTGACTCCGCTTGCGGTGATCAAGGGTTGAGAGAACCAGGGCGCTCCAGGTTTTAGAGGATGCCGTCTTTGGAAGCGATCAGATCTTCCGTGGTTTCCTCTTCCACTCGGGTCATGTTTCCGACCTTGGCTAGCCTTCCTTCCGCCCAGCGGGCCAGCCTGACAAACGGCAGCCCGAGAAGAAGATAGATGCCTGCCACGATGATCCCGGTTCCAAAGTAATCGTAGTAGGTGGTCGCCAGCTGCCCGTAGGCCTTGGTCAGGTCCACCATCGTGATGACCGAAACCAGGGAGGAATCCTTGAGCAGAGAGATGAAGTCATTCGTCAGAGGGGGCAACACCAGGCGGAAAGCCTGGGGAATCACTACATGCCGCAACGCCTGCCACCGGGTCATGGCCAGGGCGAGCGCCCCTTCCATCTGTGCCTTCGGGACCGAGATCAGGCCGGCCCGGTAGTTCTCTGCTTCGTAGGCGGCGTAGTTGAGCCCAAGCCCGACGGCGCCCGCCACGAAGGGGGTAAGCTTGATCCCGATGTTCGGCAGTCCGTAGAAGATGAAGAAAAGCTGGATCAGGACGGGAGTGCCGCGGATCGTTTCAATATAGGCCACGGCAAGCTTCGAAAGGGGCTTGGGGCCAAAGACTCGAGAGACGGCCAGGACGAAGCCGAAGGCCATTGCCAGGAGCATCGCCACGATGGAAACTTTCATCGTGGTGAGGGCGGCCCTTCCGAGGACCGGCATGAACCCGGCATAGCGTTTCATGCGGTCCTTGAAGGTGAATTCGGGGCGTTGCAGTTCGGCCCATTCGTTGAACATGACGGCGTCAACCTGTCTCGGCCTGTAGTCGTTGAATTCCTTGGCCATCATGGGACTCCACAGGTTCCAGCGGTCGTAGATTTTCCTGAGCTCGCCGCTGTCTCGAAGCGCGACAATGGCGCCGTTGATTTCCTTGAGAAGTTCCTTGTCTTCTTTTCGGACCGCGATTCCGTATTCCATCCGACCGATCTCAGGACCCACAAACTTGATCTCGGGATTGAAACCGGCGTAGAAGACAGCGATCGGCGCGTCAAAAAGAGTGGCATCCAGGCGCCCGTTGACCAGATCGCTGTACGCGTTGATTTCGTCCTCGTAAAGCCGGATCTCGATGCCACCGAACTCTTCAAGAACCTGGTGGGAGTAGGCCTGCTTCAAGGTTCCCACAACCTTACCCCGACAGTCCTCCAGGCTTTCGATGCTCTTGTTGTCCCGCCTGACGGCAAGTTGAAGGAAGGTTGCGTAGTACGGGATGGAGAAGTTGACTTCCTGCTTGTGTTCCGGGGTGATTTCCAGTCCGTCGATCGCGACGTCGTAAAGCTTTCTCTGGAGCCCCGGGATCAGGTTGTCCCACCCGTTCTGCACGAAGACAGGCTTTCGACCCAGGTGTTTGGCGATGGCCTCGATGATCTCGACCTCGTAGCCGATGATCCGTGACGTGTCTTTGGGATCCTGGAACATGTACGGGGCCCCGCCTTCGGTGTCGCCGCCCCATCGGAGTTCCTGCTGTGCGGCCAAAGCAGGCAGGACGAAAGTCAGGGCGAGCAGGAGCGCGAAACCCAGGATTGCCATTGATCTTTTCATAGGGCATCCCCCTCGAAGTGCCTCAGAAACTCCCGGGTGCGTTCGTTTTTCGGGTTGGTGAAAAGAATGTCACCGTCGTCGACCTCGACGATTTCGCCCTTGTCCATGAAGACGATGTAGTCGGAGGCCTTCCGGGCGAAACGCATTTCGTGGGTGACGATGATCTGGGTCATGCCCTCGGCGTCCAGGTCGCGCATGACCTGCAGGACTTCCTTGACCAGTTCTGGATCAAGGGCGGAGGTGGGTTCGTCGTAAAGCATGACTTTCGGGTTCATGGCAAGTGCCCTGGCGATCGCCGCACGCTGTTTCTGGCCGCCCGAAAGCGTCGCGGGGTCGCGATGGATGCAATCCTCCAGTCCCACTTTTTTCAGGAGGCGCACCGCGTTGTCTTCGGCCTGCTCCCTGCTCTCCTTCTTGACGACCATCGGGGCGAGAATGACATTTTCGAGAACGGATTTATGGGGGAAGAGGTTGAAAATCTGGAAGACCAGCCCCACTTCCTGGCGGAGGAGATGGGCTTTTTCCAGGAGATCATCGGTGATGGGGTCTTTCGGACTCTTGCGGGTCACCGTTACACCGGCGATCGAGATGGTTCCCGAATCGAGGATCTCGAGACAGTTCAGGCAGCGCAGGAACGTGGATTTGCCGCACCCTGAGGGGCCAATGATGGAAACCAGGTCCCCTTCCCGAATGGAGATGCTGATGTGGTTCAGCACCTCCCCCTGTTCGAAGCTCTTGCAGAGGTTATCGACAACAATCAAGGGCTGGTTCGATGGAGCCACCCCTTATCTCCCCCCTTTTTCTGCCTGTCGCACGGGTATTATGGAGTACCCAGGATCAAATGACAAGACAAGAGGCATCACATCGACAGGTGTTCGACAAGGATTTTCAGACCGATTCCGATGAGGACAAGGCCGCCGGCCACTTCCATTCGCTTGCCGAAAAATCGCCCGATCTGTCTTCCTCCGATCATCCCGATCCAGCAGCAGATGAACGTTGTCGCCCCGATGATCGAAACGGTACTCCAGACGTTCAGTTTTAGCGCCACGAAGCTGAATCCGACTGCAAGGGCGTCGATGCTCGTTCCGATCGCAAGGGTCAGCAGGGCCCACCCGGAGGTCGGGTCCGAGCGGCTACTGCAATCGTCTTCTTTCCGAAGCCCCTCCAGCACCATCTTGCCGCCGATGAAGCCAAGCAGGACGAAGGCCACCCAATGGTCGAACGGGGCGATCACTCTGGAGGCCAGGTTCCCGAGTCCCCATCCCAGAAGAGGCATCAGGGCCTGGAAGAAGCCGAAGGCCCCGGCGACCCGGCAGATCTGGCGCATGGTGAGGGAAGAAACGCAAAAGGGCATGGCAACAGAAACGGCGAACGCATCCATGGAAAGACTGAGTCCGAGAAAGATCGGGAACAGAGGGTTCATTCACATTCCTCCTCATGAAAAAAAAAGACTTTTGGCATGGGTCATTCCCCGCCAAAAGTCTCGCTAATCGACCTTTTCCGGCCAACGGACGCACCAGGCATGTCAACGCCAGTCTGTTGATGCGCCCTTTCTAGCTACTCCCTTTTGAACGCCTGTATCCTAAGGCAAGGAGGTCGGACAGGTCAAGGTCCGGATTTGAAACCTTGCGAAGGAAAGCCCCTAACGCTATCCTGATAAAGAAGAAAAGGGGGAAGGCATCATGTTCATCGAAACGGCCGATATTGTTTTTTTAAGGCTCTATGACGTGGCGGACGAGATTCGCCTCGACCGCCTGTCTTCCGACCTGTTTTCGGGAAGGCTGCCCTTCCGCCAGGGACTGGTCCGGGTCGACAACCAGTCGATTGACCTTGTCCGTCCCCCAGCGGCAGTGGAGCTCGGGCCGCAGACCTGGGGCGTCGGCGGGGATCATCTCGAGGTTTCTCTGTCGGCCCGTTTTTTTGATTTCGGGGTGATCTCCCTTGGGGCGACCGCCACCCTCTGCAACCTGGGCCTGGAGCAATTGACGGAACGGGCGATCCAGATGAGTGTGGGGCCGGATCTTGACCGGCTTTTCGAAACGGAACTCCGGACGCTGATGGATTCCGTGGCGGAGACCCTGGTGGATCGGAGGCACCCCCCGCTTTTCTCAGAGGAATACACCCTGTACGTGGTTCGAAAAACCGCCGAACCAGTCACGAAAAACGATCTGCGGGAACTTCCGGCTTTGATCCGCCTGATTTACGGGGAGAGAAAGCCCCTGAGCCGTCAGCAGGCTCGTTTAGCACTGGAAAACGCCTTTTCGTACACCGAGAACGACCTGATCATCCTGAACTACAACAATGCCTTCATCGTGGAAGAAGGGGATTACTCCGACCTCAGGCTCCTTCTGGAATACGCGAACGTCCAGCTCCTGGAGGCGCGCTACTATGACGACCTATTGAACCGCCGCCTGGAAAAACTGTTCAAGGATCTGGGAGAAACCCGGTGGGGCTTGAGCTCGGTATTCTCGGGCAAAATGAGCCGGATCGCCAGGACCGCGATGCAGCTGATCCTGGAGACGGAGCTCATGACGGATCACCTGACCTCGGCGGTCCGTGTGACGGAAGACGTGTACTATGCCCAGATCTACAACCGGGCCCTCCAGCTTTTTAGGACGAAAGCCTGGCTGATGCGGATGGACGAGAAGCTGCGCGCGATGAGGGAGACCGTGGAGTTGCTGAACCAGGAGTTCACCAGCAGGCGGGCCGAAATCCTGGAATGGATCATCATCCTTCTGATTGCCGTGGAAGTCGTCAAGATCTTCCTATGAACAGGCCGATCGATAGAAAGGATTTCCTCCCGGTTTCCCGGAAGGACATGCAAGATCGAGGATGGGACGAACTCGATTTCCTGGTGGTCAGCGGTGACGCCTACGTGGACCATCCGAGTTTCGGTCACGCGGTCATTGCCAGGGTGCTGGAGAGGGAAGGATACCGCGTCGGGATTCTGGCCCAGCCGGATTACCGTTCCCCAGGGGCCTTTCTGGCCCTGGGACGCCCGCGCCTGGGCGTGCTCGTTTCGGCGGGAAACCTGGACTCGATGCTGAACGCCTATACGGCTGCGAAGAAACGGCGGCACACGGATAGCTATTCCCCCGGGAACAAGGCGGGGCGAAGGCCCGAAAGGGCAACCATCGTCTATTGCAACCGGGTCCGCCAGGTTATGGGCGACGTTCCTGTCGTCATCGGGGGCATCGAGGCCAGCCTGAGGCGTTTCGCTCACTACGATTACTGGGACGATGCGGTCCGGCGATCGATCCTCGTGGATAGCGGGGCAGACCTCCTGGTTTTCGGAATGGGGGAACTGCAGATCGTGGAGATCGCCCGCCAACTGGCCATCGGGATTAGCCCGAGGGATATCCGCGACGTGGCTGGAACCTGCTGGATGGCATCGGAAAAGGACGAAGTCTGGAAGGAATCGGTGGAACTTCCGTCGTTTGAAGCCGTGCAAAGCTCGAAAACGGCCTTTTCCGAGGCTTTCCGCCTTTTCTACCTGGAACAGGACCCGATTCGCGGGAAAACCTTGATGCAGGCCCACGAATCGAGGTGGGTCGTTCAGAACCCTCCCGCAAGGCCGCTGACGACGGAAGAACTGGACTCGGTCTACGAGCTTCCCTATGCCAGGGCCGCCCACCCGGATTACGATGCCGAGGGCGGGGTCCCGGCCATTCAAGAGGTCCAATTCAGCCTGGTGAGCCACAGGGGGTGTTTCGGAAGCTGCAGCTTCTGCGCCATCACTTCTCACCAGGGGAGGATCATCCAGTCCAGGAGCAAGGAGTCGCTTTTGAGGGAGGCGGCTTTGCTGACAGGGTTGCCGAATTTCAAGGGGTACATCCACGATGTCGGGGGGCCGACCGCGAACTTCCGCCATCCTTCCTGCGAGGGACAGCTGGAGCGGGGAACCTGCCGGGGAAGGGAATGCCTGGGCCCAAAACCTTGTCCGAGACTGGATGCCGACCATTCCGAGTACCTGGACATCCTGAGAGCGATCCGTTCTCTTCCCCGGGTCAAAAAAGTTTTTGTCCGTTCGGGGATCCGCTACGACTACCTCCTCCTCGGGGGACTGGAGCCTTTCCTTACGGAGCTTTGCGAGCACCACGTGAGCGGACAGCTCAAGATTGCCCCGGAACACAGTTCGAAACGAGTGACCGACCTGATGGGAAAGAGCGGGAAGGAGGCGTACCTTGCCTTTGTGGAGGCGTACCGACGGGTGAACCGAAGGCTGGGAAAGGAGCAGTACCTCGTTCCTTACTTCATGTCGAGTCACCCCGGGTCTGGACTCAAGGAGGCGGTCGAACTGGCGGAGTTCCTCCGGGACACGGGAATCCACCCGGAACAGGTACAGGATTTCATCCCGACTCCCGGGACCCTTTCGACCTGCATGTACGCGACAGGGATCCACCCGCTCACCGGGGAGCGGGTCTACGTGGCGAAAAGTCCTCGCGAGAAAAGGCTCCAGCGGGCTCTTTTGCAATACCGGGATCCGAAGAACGCGGATCTGGTTCGGGAGGCTCTGGAAAGGGCCGGGAGGACAGACCTGGTCGGTCTTGGGGAGAGGTGCCTCGTCCGTCCCCGGGGCTTCTCCAGGGGGGTGTCCAAAGGGAAAAACAGAGGACGCCAGAAAAAGGAGGGGAAGGGGCATGCCGATCGAAGGGCAAAATGAGAAGCGCCTTCAAACGGCTACATTTGCGTTGGGCTGATTCTGGGGTCCCGATGCCCGGTTCGGGAGTCTTGAAGGAGTGATCCGGACACGCGTGGGATATGCCGGGGGAACATCGCCAAACCCGACCTATCATGATCTGGGGGACCACACGGAATCCGTGCAGATCGATTTTGACCCGGAAGTCCTAACTTTTTGCCGGCTGCTGGAAATCTTCTGGGCATCCCACGATGCCACCCGGCAGGCCTGGTCACGCCAGTACGCTTCGTTGATCTTCGTTCATTCGAAAACCCAGCGGGAAGAGGCGGAGCAAAGCCTGAACCGGCATTCGGGCAAAGGAAACCGTGCCGTTACCACGGAGATCCTTCCCTTCACGGGATTCACCCGGGCCGAAAATTTCCACCAGAAATTCTACCTGCGGCGAGATTTCACCCTGATGGAAATTTTCAGGAAGCTTTTCCCTGAAGAGCGGGCCTTGGTCGATTCCACGGCCTCCGCTCGGGTGAACGGCTTCCTTGCGGGGTATGGAGACCCCCTTGCTTTCGCGAGCGAAACCCCGCGGTGGGGTCTTCCCGCAGAGGCGTGGGAACGTCTCCGCCGGATCGCGGGCGGGCGGGTCCAGCCGTGAAGAGGCGTTTCCTGGAACCGGCCTGTGAAATCTAGGAGGTGGATTCTCCTTCCTGCGGGGTGCCAGCGGTTTCGGAACCGGTGTCCCCGGGTGCCTGGACATCCGCCGAGGAGGGAACTGTGGCCGCAGCATCCTCCGATTTCGTTTCCGCAGGAGGCAGGGAACTTCCCTGGGACTTTGCGGGAAGGTCCTTCTCCTTTTTTTGTTGCATCGCTTTCCTCGCGTCTTTTTCGGGAAGAGGCTTTTCCCTGATGACAAGCTTCATCCCGGGCTTCACGTGCTTGATCAGTTCCTCGATGTCTTCATTTTTCAGCCGGATGCATCCATGGGTGACCGCCTTTCCGATCGACCACGGGGCGTTCGTCCCATGAATCGCCAGATTCCAGGGATTCTTGAAGCTGATGGCCCACCTCCCGTAGACGTCCTTCTGCGGTTCTCCGGGTTCGTTGAAGACCTTCGGGTCGAACACCCAGTTGCGGGCGTCCGCGATACGCCTGATCGTGAAAACTCCGACCGGTGTGATCTTGTCAATCGGGCTTTTCTTGATCCCCCTCCCACTGCCGATGGCGACACGATAGGCCTTCAATATCTGGTCACCCTGCCGAAGGTAGAGGCGCCGTTCTTTCTTCACCACTTCAAGCCATCGTTCGGAGGGCTTGGGAGACCATTCCCCCGGCTGTTTCGTGTCGGAGGCGAAAACCCCTGCCGGGTAGCCGAGAAGGAAGACCGCCAGAAGGGCCAGGATCCATTTTTTCGCAGAATTCAAGACACAAGTCCCCCCACTCTGATCCTCACCGGTTTTCTTTTAGGATACCAGCAGATCGATCGCTTTGCATCCATGGAAAAGGCAGGCCTCGAAAACGGAGGCCTGCCTTCCAGACAGCACCGGCGAACCAAACCTACAGTCCCATGTAGGCCTTGCGGACCGAATCCGACTCCAGCAGATCTTTCGCCGTCCCTTCCTGAACGATCCGCCCAGTTTGGATGACGTACCCCCGGGAAGCAATTTCAAGGGCTTCCTGGACCATCTGTTCCACAAGCAGGATCGTCGTTCCCTTTCGGTTGATTTCCACGACGGTTTCAAGGACCTTTTCGACGAGAGAGGGCATCAGTCCAAGGGAGAGTTCGTCCAGCATGAGAAGTTTCGGGTTCGACATGAGCCCCCGGGCGATTGCGCACATCTGCTGCTCTCCGCCGCTCATGGTTTCTGCCACCTGGTTGGCCCGTTTCCGAAGGATCGGGAAAAGGGTCAGCACTTCTTCCAGGCGTTCTTCGATCACGGCTCGATTCTTCTCCGTGTAGGCACCCAGCTCCAGGTTTTCCTTCACTGTCAGCTTGGAGAAAAGACGGCGGCCCTCCGGCACGAAACTGATCCCCTTGGTGATCATGGCATGCCCGGGAGTCCTGGAAATGTCCTCCCCGCAGAAGAAGATCGAGCCCTTTACCGGGTGCATCAGCCCGGCGATGGTCCTCATTGTGGTCGATTTCCCCGCCCCGTTGGCCCCAACAATCGCGACGATCTCGCCTTCGCGGACCTCGAGGGAAATGCCGTGGATGACGGGGACCGCGTCGTAGGCACAATGGATGTCGCAGACTTTCAGGATCGCTTCGCTCATACCCGCCCACCGTCCTTCATGGCTTTCAGCCGCTTGCTGAACTTTTCCCCGAAGTAGGCCTTGATGACGTTCTCGTCCTCGACGACGACCTGGGGCCGGTCATCCGCGATCTTGACCCCGCCGTCCAGAACGACGATCCGGTCCGCGATCGGCATGATCGCTTCCATGATGTGTTCAACCATCAGGATCGTAACGCCGCTTTCCTTCAGGCTTTTGATCAGTTCGACCATCTGCTTGACCTCGGTCGAAGTCAGGCCCGCCACGGCCTCGTCCAGCAAGAGCAGCTTTGGCCCTGTTGCGAGTGCCCGGGCCACTTCCAGGCGTTTCTTGTTTCCGATGGTCAGCCCGCCGGCCGGCCGGTCCCGGAATTCTCCCAAAAAGCAGGTTTTCAGGCATTTTTCCGCGATCGCCTCTGCCTTTTCGGGATCCGGTTCCCTCAGGTAGGCTCCCACCAGGATGTTTTCCAGGACGGTCATCTCCTTCAGGGGGCGGACGACCTGAAAGGTCCTGGCCATCCCGAGGCGCGAGATCCGGTAGGCGGGAAGGTTGGTGATGTCTTTCCCGTCGAACCGGATCGTCCCGTCCGTAGGCTTGTAGTACCCGGCAACACAGTTGAACAGGGTGGTTTTCCCCGCGCCGTTGGGGCCGATGAGGCCGACGATCGTTCCCTGTTCAACGTCGAAGGAAACGTCGCTGTTGGCCACCAGGGAACCGAATTTCATCGTCAGGTTGCGCACTTCAAGGAGGGCCATCTCAGTTTTCCTCCCTTCCCGGTTTCCGCTGCCCGGTTTTGAAGCCGAAGTCCTGGAGGATTCCCATGATTCCCTTCGGTTGCCTGATCATCATGAGCATGATGATGATCCCGAAGATGATCAGATCGACGCCGCTGCCCAGCGAGGTGAGGTAGGCCCTGCTGTATTCCTGGAGCGGGACCAGGATTGCTGCCCCGAGGAGAGGGCCCCAGAAATTGCCGACACCGCCCAGGATCGTGATCAGCACGAATTTCATCGACATGTCGAGGGACATGACCATGGGAGGATCGACCCGGTAGTTGTATTGAACGAAAAATCCCCCGCAAAGCGCGGCCAGGAAGGCTGAAAAGGCCATGGCGGACAACTTGACCGCGGCACTGTTCACTCCCAGGGATTCTGCGGTTTCCTGGCCTTCGCGGACGGCCCGGAGATAGTAGCCCAGCCGATGCGTTTCGATCCAGCGGACGACGCCGAAAATCAGGATGAAGAGCCCTAGCGCTCCGTAATAGAAACCGACCTTCGTTTCCGACCACACAAAGTTTTTCCAGCCGTCGGGAAGGATGGGGTAATCCAGGCCCAACGCCCCGCCGACCCAATCCCAGACCATGAAAAGGCGGTTGAAAATCTCGACGATGGCGAAGGTTGCGATGGCGAAGTAATGACCCTTGAGCTTGAAGCAAGGGTAGCTGATGAGAAGCGAAACCAGGGCCGCCAGGACGGCCCCGGCGAGTAGTCCCGGCCACGGGGTCAGACCGTAGGTGACGACTGCCATTCCCGCTCCATAGGCCCCGATGCCGAAGAAGACCGAGTGACCGAAGGAAACCTGGCCCGCGTAGCCGCTGACGATGTTCCAGGACTGGGCCATGCTCGCGTAAAGGAGGACGAGGATGAGAACATGGGCGCGGAAGGAATTCCCGATCAGGCCCGGTACGAGTGGAAGGGCCGCAAGGATGACAATCAGGCCGATCCAGATCCAGTCCTTCGTTTCCAGCTTGCGTGTCTTCATGTTTCTCACCACCCGAACAGGCCCTTGGGCCGGACCAGAATGACCGCCAGGTAGATGGCGAAGACCGCAACGTACTTGAAGACCGGGGCGATGTAGAACCCGGCGAGGGCTTCCACGAGGCCGATGATCACCGCTGCGGCGAGGGCGCCCGGAATGCTCCCAAAGCCCCCTAGGGCCACGATGAGAAAGGCGATGAGCCCGAACAGGGAACCCACCTCCGGGTGGACCGCCAGGTAGGAGGTCAACAGGCCGCCAGCGATGCCGACACAGGCCCCTCCCAGGCCGAACACCAGGAGGTAGATGCGGTCCGTGTTGATGCCCATGAGTTCAGCGGCTTCGCGATCCATGGCGGTCGCCTGGATCGCCCATCCCAGGCGGGTTTTTTTCATGAGGAAGTACAGCGCGAAAAGGAGCAAGAGCGAAAAGATGCCCGTCACGAGCTGGGGCATGCCGATCACGATGTTTCCCAGCAGGATCTTTTTCCCTTCCAGGAGAGTGGACTGCAGAATCCGGAAGTTCGGGGAAAAACGGTTAAGACAGAGGTTCTTAAGGAACATGGAAAGGCCGAACGTGGCCAGCAGCGGGGCCATGGCAGCCTTGCCGATGCAGCGGGACACGAGGAAACGGTACGTCAGCACCCCGAGGAGGAACACGAAGACCCCGGAGGCGACCCAGGAGAAAAGGGGGTCCACGTGGGCCAAAAACCCTATCCAGTAGCTCAGGTACATGGCGACCATCAGGAACTCCCCGTGGGCGAAATTGATGACGTCCATGACGCCCCAGATCAGGCTCAATCCCGCCGCGACAAGGGCGTAGAGCATCCCGGCCAGAAGGCCGTCCAGCAAAACCTGCGCGAGCGTGCTCATGCGAGATCCTCCTAAAGAAAAAACCGTCAGAGAAAAAAGGGGCGGGGATCAAACCCCGCCCCGGTCAATGCCGTTCGGGAAACCGCTTTGCGGGAACGCTTAGCGCTTGTCCCAGGGGGTCATCGGGACGGTGGCCTTGGTCTCCGCGTAGCTGGGCGGATAAACGGGGACGTATTTCCCGTCGTGCAGCTGGGTGATGATGCTGGTTGCCTTCATGTTCTGGCCTCCGGGTCCGAAGGCGACTTTCCCGCCGAGGGAAAGGGGAGAATCGAACGTCGTGGTGCGGATCACTTCGGCGACCTTGTCGACATCCAGGGTTTTGGCCTTTTCGATGGCCTGGGCCAGGATGAAGAGGGCAACGGCTTCCTGGATGGAATCGCTGTCAAACGGGACCCCGACCTTCTTCGAATAAATCTTCTCCACGGCAGCCACTTTCTTCATGTACTTCGCGCCGATTTCCGGCGAGTACCCCGTTCCTCCCATGAAGAAGTTGCCGTCTGCGGCCAGCTGCTGGGCGATCTTCGGATCCTGGTAGCCGGTGCAGTAGTTCAGGGCAACCTTGGGGAGCCAGTTCATCTGCTTCATCGTCCGGACCCAAAGGGTATAGTCACCGCCGAGGCAGGCCCCGAAAACGGCATCCGGGTTCTTGGCCTTCAGGGTCTGGACTTCGCTGTTCAGGTTCGTGGCACCGGGGTTGAAGGCGACGTCCGCGACGACCTCGAAGCCGGCGGCCTTTGCCGCAGCCTTGCCTTCATCGGCCGCGTGCTTCCCGAACTCGGTGTTCTCGTAGATGAGGCCGATGGTCTTGATTCCCGCCTTCTGGTTTTTGTTCAGCCACTGGATGTATTCGACGAATTCCTTGGATTCGGTCTTGTCGGTGGGGGCGAGGCGGAAGAAGTACTTGAAGTCCCGCTCGGTCAGGGCAGCAGAACTGGAGCACCCGCACATGAAGAGTTTCTTGGCGCGCTCGGTCACCGCGGAAGCCGGTTTGGATGCGGAACTGTTGTAGGATCCGATGATGGCGTAAACGCCTTCCTGGTTCACGAGCCGCTCCGCTTCTGATTTTGCGACGTCCGGCTTGCCCTGGGTGTCGGCGACCACCAGCTGGATCTTCATCCCCTTGAGGATGCCTTCCTGCTTGGCGAGGGGGACGTCCAGTTCGGGATGCTTGTTGTTGATGACCTCGGCGGCGGTTTCCACCGCGGCCACGCAGCGCTGTCCAGCGGTGGCGCAGGGGCCGGTCAAGGGAAAGAGGACGCCGATTTTCAGGACGTTCTCGGCGGCTAGGGCACTGCCGGCAGAGAGAAGCAGGGCGAAGACGAGCAGCGAAACGATGGACAGGAACTTGCGCTTTTGCATGACTTCTATCCCTCCTTAAGAATTTGGTGGCATGCCCCGGTTTGCGGAAAAAGCGCCCCGGCAAGCACGATTCGAAATATATCATATTTCAACGCGAAAACATAGTTAGCTGTTTGAGATTTCCATGTCGCTGCCGGCAAGCACGATTCGAAATATATCATATTTCAACCCTGGCAAAAACCGTCGAGGTTAGCAAAATCTCCGCTAGCAACCTAAAATAAAAACATTCTTGTTAACGAAGACCTTATTGATGAATATTTGCGGAAATATGAGCGATCCCACCAGGTTGCCCGGGGCCGGATTCCCCTTGTACAATTCGGTTCATAAAAGCAAAGCAGAACCCGAATGAAGGGATTCGGGAAGGAGCGACAGGATGCCGGAAATCATTCAGGTTTCGGAGGCCGTATCACTTGCGCTTCATGGGCTCGGCCTTCTCGTTTCCAGGAAGGGACGAATCAGCATCCGTGAAATGGCAGCGGAGATGGGCGTTTCGGAGGCTCACCTGGCGAAGGTCTTTCAGAGACTTTCAAAGGGGGGGCTGGTTCGTTCCATGCGGGGACCCGGAGGAGGGTTCGTTCTGGCAAAAGCCCCGTCCGATGTCACCCTTTATGAGGTCTATTCGCTGATCGAGGGCGAACCCGAGGTGAGGATCTGCCTGCTCGACTGCGGAAAATGCCCTTTCAGGAAATGTCTTTTCGAGGGGCTTCTCGTGAAAATGAAGCAGGAGTTTGTCAATTTCCTCCGCAAAAAGCGTTTAAGCGACCTCGAGGAATGAAAAAAGGCGACGCGCACCAGCGCGTCGCCCCACAGATCCAGGCCATAGTCGCGGGGGTCCCTATTCCTTTTCCTTTTTCGCGAGCCTTTCCAGGACCAGGGTGAAACCATCGGCCCCGTGCTCAATGAGATTCTTTGCCCGGCTGATCGTCGCGGTGCTGGCCCCCGTCTTCTGGACGACCTGCGGATAGTTGTTCCCCTCGTAGAGGAGTCGGGCGACCTCGAGCCGCTGGGCAAAAGCAATGATTTCACCGATTGTGGCGACGTCCTCCAGGAAACGATAGGCCTCGTCCTCCGACTTGAGAGAGAGAAGGGCCTTGCAGAGCTGATCGGTCAGGCGGTCTTTCCACTTTTCGGACACGCTCACCAACTCCTTTGGAAGTCTATCAGGGATTCGATGCGTAATTATAGCAGAAAACTTTAATGCGTTCAATCACCATTAAGTGCCTGAATCCGTTTTTGGTTAACAGTTTCCGGACCAGATCCGGCATCTCGGACAGTAGGACCGAGCGCCCGAGAGGGCATCGCAAAGCCATTCACCGCATCGGGAACAATGGATGGGACTGAGCCGGGGCCGGGCAGCGGCAGGTTCCGGCATTTCCAGAGGGGAAGCGTCGGGTTCGCCGGCCGGGGTTACGGTTCTGTTCTTTGCCGGGTGTTCCTGGGAAAAAAGGTCCAACTGTTTCTGTTCGGTTTTCATTCCGTTGCTCCCTTCCGCCTCACCGGGGTTCTTCCTGAAAATCCAGCCGGTCCGCCAGTTCCTCGATGGAGCGGTGAAGCCCCCGAAGCTGTTCGAAAGCCTTTTGGTACTCCCCGTAGAGTCGTCGATAGTCCCCTGCAAGAAGCCGGTACCGCTCCACCGCCTGGGCCCTTCTAACCTGGGCTTCGAGTCGTTTCTTGCCTTGATTCGCAAGGTTCTCCCGTTCCAGGCGGGTGATCCACGCTTGTCCGTCCTCAAGCTGGGCTTGGATTTCCCGCAGCCGTTTCTCGAGTCCGGAAACTTCGACTTCAAGCCATCGGGCCTCGGCTGAAAGCCGATCGTAGGTCTGCCGCGTCTCGCGGAGGGAAATCGTTTTCCATAATCGAACGGCCCCGTTGGCGGCCAAAAGGATTAAAAGAGCGGCGACCAGGGGGCCCAGACGGGTCTTTGCTGATCGTGACTGGAATAAGGTCAGCCTCACCACCCCGGCAGACATCATAACACCGTACCCCGGCCTTGTCTTCCTGAAAGCCCTTGCGGTACGGGAAAAGGGGGGTCTTGATTTCCTGCCGTAAGGTGTCAGAATAGGCGAAAACCTGTTATCCGCAAGCCCGGGGAGGGAGTCGCGTGGACGCAGAGGACGTGCCGCTGATACCGGTCAGAACGGTTGGAATCACCTTCAACCTGAAGACCGGCCACGGCGAGGAAGAGGAAGAATACGACCCGCTGGAAACCATTCTGGCCCTCAAGAGCGAGATCGAGCGCTACGGTTTTGATGTCCTCCTTTTCAACCAGGACGATCTTTTCCTGGAATCCCTCTCGAAAAATCGACCCGATTTTGTTTTGAATATTGCCGAGGGAAGGGGCAACACCCGCTCCCGGGAAGCCCAGGTCCCCTGTATCCTGGAAAGCCTGGGAATCCCGTACTCCGGTTCGGATGCCCTTGCCCTCGGGATGACTCTGGATAAGTACACGACCGGTCAATTCCTTCGGGCCCGTGGCGTGGCGGTTCCCGGCCAGTTCGTTGTGAATCGGCTTGACCGACTGGAAGATCCCATGCTGGAGGCGCTTTTCCTGGAAAACAGGCGCTATATCGTTAAACCGCGCTGGGAAGGCTCCTCGAAAGGAGTTTTTGCCGACTCCGTTGTTGCCAACCTGAGCCAGCTGAAGGAAAGGGCCCGCTTCATCCTGAAACGGTACGATGAGCCTGCCCTCGTGGAGGAATTCCTCCCAAACGACGAAGTCACCGTTGCCGTTGCCGGAAACCAAAGGCCGAGAACCCTGGGAATCATGAGGATCCTTCCCAGGGGGGAAGTCGGAGGGGTGTTTCTTTACTCGATCGAACGAAAGAGGCAATGGCGTGAATGCATGCGCTACGAGAACGGCGATGCGCTGCCCCTGGAGGTCCGCCGGACGATCGAGGCCGAGGCTCTGAAAGCCTACGAAGCCCTGGAACTCAGGGACCTAGCCCGGATCGATCTCCGCCTGGACTGGGACGGCATGCCCCGAGTGATCGACGTCAATCCCCTTCCCGGGCTGAACCCCGAGTTTGGCGACCTGCCAATCCTGTTCGAGCTGAACGGCGGGGATTACCCATCCCTCATCCGCATCCTCCTGGAGGAAGCCTTCAGCCGATGCGGGCTGCTCTGGGCCGAAAGCTGCCGCCATGCCTGATCCCGGGCGTGTGCTCATTGCCGTCGGACTGGAACGCACCGACCGGCCCGATGTGCTGGATACACTACGGTGCGTGGAGTCGGTCAAAGCGGTGTTTGCCGGCAGGGGACTGCCAGTTGAGCCGCTCTACGTCCGATCGGAAGATTTCCCGGGCCTGGACCGCGTCAGGGAAACGATCCTCTCGGGCTCTCCTCTCAAGATATTCAACCTCTTCGAAGGATTCAGCGGGGATTCCGGCAAGGAAGTGACGTTTGCCTCCATGCTGGAAAAACTGCGGGTTCCCTTTACGGGGAACCCCTCCGTCGCGCTGGAGATGTGTCTTGACAAGGCAAAGGCAAAACAGCGCCTGGCAAGACGGGGAATCTTGGTCCCCCGGGGCGTTTTTCTTCAAAGGCTGGAAGGGGCCCCCTGGAAGGGCCTGAATTTCCCCCTCTTCGTAAAACCCTGTTTTGAGGATGGGAGTGTCGGCGTTGAAAAGGACAGCCTCATCCAGGACGCGGAGGGGATCGAAGCCCTTCTCCGGATGAAACTGGCAGGATTCCCCAGGGGAATCCTGCTCGAAGAATTCATTCCTGGAAAAGAGTTTTCCGTCGGTTTTCTCGGGGCTCCTCCTTACGAGGTGCTGGGAGTTTCGATGATCGATTACTCCCTCTATTCGGGAAGCCTGCCGTTTCTTCACTATGGCTCGAAATGGGATCCGCAATGCACCGAGTTTCACGAAATCCTGCCGGTCCTGGAGGAGGGGATTGCCCCCTCCCTGAGGGAAAGGCTGGTCGACACGGCGCGGAAGGCAGGCGAAGCGCTCGGGTGCCGGGGGTATTTCCGGGTGGACCTACGGGAACGGGAGGGGCGGCTATACGTGCTGGATGTCAATCCAAACCCCGATCTCAACGAAGACAGCGGATTTGCACGGCAGGGGAGAAAAAGAGGCTATTCGTACCCTGAGGTCGTGGAAAGGATTCTTTTCTATGCCAATTGACCGGAACGATTCCCTGCCCGGAGGTTCCCTGGAGGAATACCTGGCCGCGGCTGAGGGGACGGGCGCTTTCCGGCCCAGCGAGCTTGACGTCCTCCAGGAAGTGCTCACCGATGCCTTTGCCGACCCTTCCAGGGGCTACCTTTTCCTCGAAGAGCGGCTACCGGGAGGGCAACTGGCGGGGTTTGCGGTTTTCGGGCGTGCTCCCATGACGGATTGGGCATGGGATCTTTATTGGATCGTCGTCGAACGGTCCCTCCAGGGGAGGGGGATCGGACGGCGAATGCTTGAGAAGCTGGAGGCAATCGCCCTGGCGGTCACGGGGAAGGTGATCCTGAGAGTCGAAACCTCCGGAAGAAAGGAATACGAAAAACAGAGGCAGTTCTACCTGGCGGCCGGTTTCCGGGAAACGGGCCGGATCCGTGATTTCTACGAGGAAGGCGACGACCTTGTAACCTACTGCAAGTTTCTCCCTGGTGAAAAGAGCCTCCGGTAACTCACCAGCGCATCGGCGAACCGTGCCGCTCCTTCCCTTGACTGTTCCGGGGCTGCTTTGGCAAAGGCAAACCGGATCGAATCCGCTCCTTCCCCCTCCAGCGGGAAGAAAAACCGTCCCGGGATGAACCCCACCTTTTTCTCAAGGGCTGCGTACCGGGCAAATTCGAGCATGTCCGCTACCCCTTCGCAGTTCCCCCAGAGGAAAAAACCGCCTTTCGGGACGCTCAGCTTGAGGCCCAGTTGGGAAGCTTCGCGGGTTAGCGCCTCGACGAGGGAATCCCGGCGCTTTTTGTATTCCCGGGCCAGCTTTTCAAGGTGACCCCCGAGATCGCACACCCGAAGGAACTCAAAAACGGCCGCCTGCGTGAGGGCGGGGGGGCTCAGCTCGAGGCTCAGTCGGATCTCCAGCAGCTTCTCCTTCAGGCTCAAGGGGAAAGCGCACCAGCCGCACCGCACTCCCGGGGCGATGATTTTCGAGAAACTTCCAAGGTAGACGACACGCCGGTCTTCCCCTGCCATCTCTAGGTAGCTTTTCGTCGGCTTCCCTTCAAAACGGAGGTACCGGTACGGGTCGTCCTCGAGAATAAAAAAGCCCCTCCTGCGGGCCAGTTCCAAAATGGCGGCCTTCCTCGCGTCGGAGGTCGTGCATCCGGAAGGGTTCTGGAAATTGACGACCGTGTAGAAAAATTTCGCCTTCACACCTGCCATTCGCTCTTCAAGCGCCTCTGGGATTGGGCCGTCCTCGTCCACCGGAACCGGAATAATCCTGGCTCCCTCTCTCTGGAAGGCCAGCAATGCCTCCGGGTATGTGGGGCTTTCGGTCAAAATCAAGTCCCCCGGGTCGATGAACGTCTCGGCCAAAAGGTTCAGGGCTCCCTGCGACCCGTTCGTCAGGATCACGCAAGAGGGGTCAAGCCAGGCAGGTGCCAGGGCTTCCCTTGACATCCATTCGGCGATCCATTCCCTCAGGGGAAGATAGCCGGCGGTGTCCTGATAGGAAAATAGAGAAGCCTGTCCTGCCGCCCTGCTGAAAGCCTCGCTGAGGCCCGAGAGGGGGATGAGGTCGGCGGAGGGTTCCCCGCTGGTGAACGAAATGCCGTCGGGGCCCAGCATTGTTGCCATCTGGGCGATGATGGAAGGGCCGATGCGCCTCGCCTTCATGTTGAAAAAATCCTGCAAATCCATAACAAATCCCCCCGGATGGGCGTTGGCCTCGTTTCACGATTTGCCGTTGCTTCGTGCCAGCTCGATTGCCTCCATCCATACTACAATGGAAAAAAGATCGGGGCAAAAACGGTTCACAATTCGAGGGGCCTAAAGATGATCCTGAAAGGGAAGCGCGCCTGCGGAATCCTGCTTCATCTGACATCGTTGCCTTCTGCGGCCGGGATCGGCGATCTCGGCGCAGGTGCGAGAGCTTTTCTCGACTTTCTCGCGGAAGCCGGGCAAAGCCTGTGGCAAATGTTGCCCATCGGCCCCGTCGACCGGAGTCTCGGCGGGTCCCCCTATTGCGGGGTATCCGCTTTTGCAGGGAATGAACTCCTGGTCGACCTGAACGAACTGGAAGAGATCGGCCTGCTTCCTCCGGGAGAAGGAACTCCGCTCTGGACCCGGATCGACGCCCCGATCGATTGGGACCTCGTCTTCCAGAGGAAAGGCAGCGCGCTGGACAGGGCCTGGGAACGCTTTCGGGTGGGGCGGGCCGATCTTAGGGAGGAATTTCACGCGTTTTGCAGAAAACAGGAAAATTGGCTCAAGGACTACTCGCTGTTCTGCGCGATCAAGGCTTCCCAGGGAGGGAAACCCTGGAATGAGTGGCCCCCTGATCTGCGTTTGCGATCCCCCAAGGCCTTGAAAGAGGCAGCCGGGACCCTTGAGCAGGAGAGGGAGAGAGTCGAGTTCGGGCAGTGGCTTTTCTTCCGCCAGTGGGAAAAATTCAGGTGCGAGGCACATCGGCGCGGGATCGTCCTGTTCGGTGATCTGCCCATCTATGTCGGCCTGGACAGCGCGGATGTCTGGTGCTGGCAGGAGGGATTCGACCTGGGGGAAGACGGACAGCCCCGGACGGTAGCCGGCGTGCCGCCGGATTACTTCAGTCCCACGGGACAGAGGTGGGGGAATCCGACCTATCTCTGGGAGGTTCACCGAAAGGACGGGTTTGCCTGGTGGAGGTCGAGGGTGACACATGCCCTTTCTCTTTTCGACTGCATCCGGATCGATCATTTCAGGGGCCTGTCTGCATACTGGGCCATCCCGGCGGGAGAGGAGACGGCGCTTCGAGGAAAATGGATCGAAGCCCCGGGAGAGGAACTGCTTGAGGCCCTGCTCTCGGATCACCCGAACCTGCCGATCGTGGCGGAAGACCTGGGAATCATCACCCCGGATGTCGAGAGGCTCAAGAACCGGTTCGGCCTGCCGGGCATGAGAGTGCTCCAGTTCGGTTTTTCGGGCGATACGGGGACGAATCCCCACGCTCCGCACAATTTCCCGGAAAATGCGGTCGCTTACACCGGAACGCATGACAACAACACGGCCCGTGGGTGGTTCGAGGAGGAACTGGAGGAAGAGGGCAAAACGGTTCTTTCCCGGTACCTGGGCCATCCGGTCACCGCGGAGAGGGTGGCGGACGACCTGATCCGCCTGGCCTATTCCTCGCCGGCCGCCTGGGCGATCTGTCCCCTGCAGGATGGACTGGGGCTCGATGGCCGCGCGCGGATGAACCAGCCGGGCCGGAAAACGGGGAACTGGACCTGGAGGTGCAGGATTCCCGAACCGGATGTTGCTCGGAAACTGGCGGAAACGGGAGTGCTTTTCGGTCGGGCGAGGTCAAGCCGGAGTAACGTGCTAAACGAACCTTGATTTAGCGGCGAGAAAGCGATACAATTAACCAACCCTGAACCCGCGGCTTTATTCGCACGTTTGATCGACATCACAACAGCTCAAGGGGGTCGGAGAGTATGGAGGTCCTGAAAGTCTCGGCCACGTCACAACCGAAGTCCGTTGCAGGAGCCATGGCAGCTGTGCTTCGCGAGAAGGGAGTCGTGGAAGTGCAGGCAGTCGGCGCGGGTGCAGTGAACCAGGCGGTGAAGTCCATCGCCATCGCCCGGGGCTACGTAGCCCCGAACGGCATCGACATGGTCTGCATCCCCGCGTTTGCGAAGATCGATATCGACGGGGAGGAGCGGACGGCGATCAAGTTCCAGCTGGAAGCGCGTTAGGGGTTCCTGAGGACCTAAAAAAAGACAGCGGGGCGGGCCCCCTTCCTCGGGAAGTGGGGCCGCCTTTTTTTGCGAATCGAATGAAACGGGCCTTCTTTCGGGTAAAATACACGTCACGAACTCAAAAATGCAGGGGGTCTGGACAGATGGAAAGCATCAAGGCACCTCGAGGCGTGAGAGACATCCTCCCCGACGAATCATGGAAATGGGCGTTCATCTTTGGGGTGACTCGGAAGATTGCGGAGGATTTCGGCTACCGGGAGGTTCATCTTCCGATTTTCGAGCAGACGGAGCTCTTTTCGAGAGGAATCGGCGAAACGACTGACGTGGTCGAAAAAGAGATGTACACGTTTTCGGACCGGTCGGGACGAAGCCTGACGCTGAGGCCTGAAGCAACGGCATCCATGGTGCGGGCCTACCTGGAGCATGGGATGGCGAGCGGCCCGCAGCCGTCGAAACTGTGGTGCGCCGGACCGATGATGCGCTACGAGCGTCCCCAGAAGGGGCGCTACCGGCAATTCTGGCAGCTGGACTTCGAGGCGATCGGTTCGGCGAGTCCGCTGGTCGACGTGGAAGTGATCGCACTTTCCCTAGAGATTTTCCGCCGGCTTGGCCTTTCGAACCTGGAGGTCCTGGTCAATTCCGTGGGATGTCCTTCCTGCCGTCCCGTTTACCGGTCAGCCCTCCAGGGGTACCTGCGCGAACGGTTCGATGAACTGTGCCCGACCTGCCAGGGGCGCTTTGACCGGAATCCGTTGAGGATTCTGGACTGCAAGGTGGAAACGTGCCGCGCCATCACCGATGGGGCGCCGGATGTCCGGGACCACCTGTGCGGGGAATGCCGGTCG
>Ga0208695_1001123_pt1 | contig 23551 bp, 21 predicted proteins | sample AD_UKC111_MetaG_FD_184449 | JGI IMG/M metagenome (GOLD analysis project Ga0208695, IMG submission 184449) | Active sludge microbial communities of municipal wastewater-treating anaerobic digesters from Hong Kong - AD_UKC111_MetaG (SPAdes)... | ecosystem: Engineered > Bioreactor > Anaerobic >...
TACGGATCTGCTCGTCAAGCTCGGCTTGAAGAGCTTGAAAGGCGGCATCGATGGCTTCTGGAGTTCGGCACTCCTGATAGATGGCAAGGATGCGCTTTTCAAAATCCACACCAGATTCGATGCTGCCGAGGACCTCGTCGGACGCGCCGAACACACCGTTGAAGAGGCTGAATTTCTCGGTCAAAAGCTCGAGGACGCGCCGATCCGCATCGTTGCGCTCATTCAAGAAGTTTATGACAACAACGTCGTGCTTCTGGCCGTAGCGGTGGCAGCGGCCAATGCGCTGCTCGATTCGTTGTGGATTCCACGGTAGATCGTAATTCACGACCAGCGAGCAGAACTGGAGGTTCACGCCTTCAGCCGCGGCCTCCGTGGCGAGCAGGATCGTTGCGTCGTCGCGGAAGTGCTCAATCAGTGCTGTCCGAACATCCACAGCGCGTGATCCGGACACGCGGCCGGCGTCGCGGTTGCGCTCGGCCCACCTTTCGTAGATAGTCGTAGCTTCGGGACCGCTGTTGGTGCCGTTGAAGACCACTACTTGGCCCATGTATCCATGCGCTTCGAGGAACCCCTTCAGGTAGTCCTGCGTGCGGCGGGATTCAGTAAAGATCAGCGCCTTGCGTGCGGCTCCAATCTTTTCCATTTGCTGGAAGCCGATTTCTAGAGCCTTGAGCAGTGTCTGAGATTTTGTATCCACGCCAATGCGGCGGGCCTCGTCGACCAGCCGTTGGAGAATATCAATCTCCTCGCGAAGTTTTCGGCGGTCGATCGGCTCTATTAAAGACTCGTCACCCTCTGCCCCATTGGCTTCTCCAAGGATCTCGTCGAGGATGTCTCCCTCAACATCCTCGCTCTCGACAAGTTGCTCCGTAAACTCCGGGTCACTTTGAATGCGCTCATCGCATAGCGTTTCGAGGCGCTGTCGCAAGATGTCCAGGGTCGCTGCGATGGCTTTGGACGAGGACGCGAGCAGCTTGCGGAGGATGAGTGCGGTTAAATGCCGTTGCCGCCTCGGCAAGGCGTAGCTGTCTTCCCGTTGCAGAAACTTAGAGACGTTTTCGTACAGGGTTTGCTCCTCGTCTGTCGGTCGGAATGGAAGCGTGATGGCGCGGCGCTCTGTATAGCGGATGTACTCAGTTACCTGGTTACGCAACGTGCGCTTGCAGAAGGGGGCCAGTCGCGTTCGCAATGCGGCCAGATCGCTGCCGGAATTTGCGTATTGAGCCCGAAAAGTGTTAACGTCGCCGAAAAGGCAGTCATCAATCAGCGTGGCAAGCCCGTACAATTCGACAAGGGAGTTCTGGAGAGGGGTAGCGGTAAGCAACAGTTTACGGCAACCCTCTGTTGCCCAACGGATACCCTGACCGACTTTATTGCTTGGGCGATAGGCATTACGGAGTTTGTGGGCCTCATCAATGACAACCAGATCCCATTTGATCCCTCTCAGCTCTTCGCGGAGTGCGTTTGCGTAGTTCATCGATAGGATCAAAATGGCGCCGGGTTGCAAGGGATTTCGTGCTTCACGCCACGCCTCTCGGTACCCTTTGGCGTCCAGCACGACGGTGGGTAGGTTGAACTTTTCTTGAATTTCAAGAGCCCATTGCTTGCGTAGGGAAGCAGGGCAGATCACCAGCAAACGGCGTCTGCGCTCCGCCCAATATTGACAGAGGACGATCCCCGCCTCAATTGTCTTTCCTAGCCCAACCTCGTCGGCAAGGATCACACCTTTAGATAGCGGCGATTGCAGTGCGAATAACGCCGCCTCGATCTGGTGCGGGTTGAGGTCCACTGCGGCGTCGAACAGGGCAGTGGAAAGGCGAACCATGCCGGTAGCTGCGCGCCGCGTGAGGTCATAGGCGTAGTACTTGGCATGGTAGGGAGTCAGACTCATGGCGGGTGCCTGTGATTGCCTTGAAGGTAGTCGTTGGCCTTGAGCCTGAAATGTTCTCAGCGGGTTCACCTCACGTATGGCCGGTAGGGAGTCCAAGAAAAGGTTATCTTATGGTTTCTTGGTAACACCGTTGGGCTGTGAAATCGCACAAAGACCCTACCTGCAATTGCATTTTACCACCAGTATTTGCAGAAGATTACACATTGCCTCACGTAAGAACCCAAACGAAAAACGATTCCCTCTAGGGTGGAGGCTCAAAGGTCAAAGACGATAAGAGACCGTGTCTTCTCAATCTCCGCAGTGACGATGTCATAAGTCTTGGCCGCCTGGGCGACGGTGGATGTCCCCTTGATCAGGTCCAGGACAAGGGCGGCTTTTCTCTTGGCAGTGCAGCGTTTCACGTTCTGTTTGGCGCTGTTTTGCTCCTGCTCCGTCATCTTTACCCCTCTCCCTTCTCCTGCACAATATCATGTGCAGGTCTGGAAAAGGTCAAAACGCCTTCGTAGGTGATTAACATCCCTGCTTCAAAGATGGCAGAAATTTTTAGGTTATTTTTTTGTCTTTTTCAAGGTACCGTAATCAAATCCGAAAATTTCTGTATACCAAGATGGGCCGCAACAACCCATTTGTCCATAAGATATCTCCAGGACAAGAAGCTCATCCCCATAATCCGTATCCTCAATGAAATCTCTGAAATCATCGTATTCGTCCACATCAATTTTTTCAGTTCTTTTCTCATGCGCCTCCGTTTGGAAAACATATCCACCTTCACTAGCATAAATGAAGGCGACGTGTTCACAAGGGGTGTATTGAGCAATTCCTTCCTCGTCAAGCTCGGCCATCACTTTTCCGCAAATCGGACAATGCGCAAAGGTTGGCTCCATTCCAAAGGGATATGTAACGCTAGCAAACTGAGCTTTCGTCCTCTCCCCCATGCTTCCCATCCCCTTTTCTTGGAATATCTTTTTCTAGACCTAATTGTATATGGCAATTGCTTGATTACCCATAGACAAAGATAAATCTGGCAAGCGACACTTTAAGTCGTCTAATTTAATTGGGGACCAGGATAGATTATGCTTCGCCTTCGCTTGAGGAGTTGTGGTAACCTGGGTCTAATAAAACCACCCACACAAAAGAGAGAAGAGCCGGAAGGAAAACGAACTCCAGTCCTTAACTTGCATCGAGCCTATGTTTTTCCGAGTCTTGATTGGGTTTCAGCGGATTGGCCGATCGTAGAAAACATCCGAAGAAGGGGTGAGAGCCCACCATGTATGTCGTTGGAGAGCTCTATAACCGGCGCAAAGAGATCCACGCACTTTTTGGAGGGCAACAACAAGGAGGAATCAGCACTCCTAGTCAATTCCCGTACGTTTTCCTCTTCACGGGAGATCAAGGGCAGACTTTCGGATATCGAGATGGTTGGCACTCCGACGGCCTTTATTACTACACGGGCGAAGGGCAAGTGGGTGACCAAGAACTAGCGAGGGGAAACAAGGCCATCCTTGATCACCAAAAGGATGGGAAAGAGTTGCTGCTGTTTCAATATGAAGAAAGAGGGCTCGTTCGGTTTGTGGGGCAGATGAATTGCGTTGGCTATCACACCGCGGAAAGGCCCGATCGGGAAGGGAATCTGCGGAAGGTTTTGGTTTTTGAGCTCGTTCCGGTAAAAGGCGTGGAGGCCAGAGTTGCGCAAGATCTGAGGACCACAGCCCGGATCGAGGAGGAAGCAAAACAGCTTTCTTTTAAGGAAATTTTGGATCGGGTGAAGCCCAAAGAGAAAACCCAAGCAACCCCCATCGATCGGAAGAAAGACTATTACGAAAGAAGCGAGTATCTTCGGGTCTATGCCTTAAAAAGGGCAAACGGTGTTTGTGAAGGGTGCGGCCAGCAGGCTCCTTTTTTGGATAAGGCTGGAGAGCCCTATCTTGAGGTCCACAATCTCAGAAGGTTGTCTGATGGCGGACTGGAGGATCCTGACCAGGTGGTCGCGCTTTGCCCGACTTGTCATAGCCGCGTGCACCATGGTCAGGATGGAAAAGAGTTCAACGAAGGGCTGAAAAGGAAGGAAAGAAGGCTCGCGTTCCTCTAAATTTAAGGAACACATTCGATGAACCGTTTCACGATCTCGTTCGGCTCACGAGTGCAGGGCGTGAGTAACTTCCGGGCCAGACCGGAACTTCTGACGATGTTCGCAGAGCCCTTGCGGGTGAAGACCAGGCCGTTGCCGCTATTCAGGAGGATCCGGTTTTCGGTTCTTTTCCCGCTACTCTCTTACCTCTGCAAGGGGTACCTCTCGATCACCCGTTCGACCAGGGCTTCGTGGAAGCCCGGGTAAAAGGCGGATTCCCCGCGGAAGAACCCGAGCATCTTTTCCGTGTCCTGGTTGTAGTTCATGCCCAGGACCGCAAGGAAGGGCCAGCCCCGGAGGAGGAAGTCGACCAGTTCCTTCAGGGTCAGGGGCCGGGTGGAAGTCCTCCTGGTCTTGGCCGTGAGCGTTTCCCCGCCGTATTCGTCCACGATGCGGTAGGCGATCCGGTTCTTCCACTGCCGGGCGTAGACCGAGGTCACGTCAAACGTGGTGGACATCAGCACCACCCGGGCGATCTCGGTCTCGATCCGCTCGAACCGGGGCAGGAATTCCCCGCCAAGGCACCAGGGGTGAACCTTTCCCCAGTCGGCAAGGTCCTCTTCCCCGAGGTCTTCCTCGACCAGCAGGTCGGGAAGAAAATTGATCAGGCCTTCGCCGGCCAGGGATTTCGCCAGGTCCCGCCTGACCTGGCCCTTGACCCGGGTCCGAAGGTGCTTTGCCATGGAAATGGGGCCGAAATAGGTTTCCGGGCGGTACGAGGTGTCGATGCGGTTCATTCGTCATTCCTCCTTCGAGTGAAAAAAGGCGGCCCCTCTCGAGGAGGGGCCGCTCATTGCGCCATACACGAAGGGCGAACCCCCCGGCCGGGGGTCCGTCGCTCGTTCTCCTCTTATCATCCAACCCGAAACGGGTTGCCGGTGTTGGCACCTTGCCTGGTCGGGCAGGTTGCCGGGCTTCATCGGGCCGGTCCCTCAGCCTCTCTGGATAAAAGTTCGATTGTGAAGGTTCAAAGAGATTATACTGCAATCAGGGCGACAGGATACGTCGGTCTGCCTGTATCCCTTGAACGGTTCCCAGGAGGGAGGGGGAAGTGATGAAAAAAGTTCTTTTGCTCGCGGCGGCGGTCATCCTCGTGCTCGCCGGGACCGCCTGTGCCGGGAATGTCGGCCTCGTGATCGCCCCGGTGGAGCCAGTGAAGGCCAATAGTTCGGTGGTCCAGGCCATTTCCGGGGCCTTCTCCTCGGAGTTCCCCGGTGCGACGATCCTTCCCGCTGTCGTGGCGAGCCAGGACGTGGAGAAGGCCCGGCAGAAAGTCTCGCAGGAATTGACCGCTGGCAACTGGGACTACGGGGCGATGGTCCGGCTGGAAATGACGCGGGTGATGGGCACCGTGGCCTTCTTCAACCGGAAAATGGCCGTGACCGCGTATGCGGCGATCGAGATCGCCTCCAAAGACGGCACGGTCTTCAACCGGACCTTCGAGGCCAAGGCCATCGGGGACGCATCGACCAATGCCGGGCCGCTGTTTCTCCAGGCCTTGAACCAGGCCCTGGAGGCCTTCAAGGAAGCCTTCAAGCTGTGAAGCCGGCGGGGAGGTTTGCCGCGAGGCGCATCCTGGGGTGAGAGGTCATGTCTTCGCTTCCGCTTTCGGTGAAGGAATAACGGAAGGAACCCTGGGGATCTCTTTGGAGAAGGGCGTTTGACAGGCGTTATGTTGAAAAGTTTTATGTAACAAAACATAACAAGTGCGAGGAGAAAATGCCGATGTTTACGGACCGCTTGGAAGAGCTGGCTTTTCTTGCCAGGGAGTTCGAACGACCTTCTTCCTTCGTCGTGATCTGCGGACGCCGGCGGACCGGAAAGACGACTCTCATTGAACAATTCATCAAGGGGAAAAAAGCCCTCTATTTCCTTGCCAACGAAGAGCCGGAGGTGTTCCAGCGGCGCCGCTTCCAGGCGTTATTACGGTCAATGACGCGCGATCCCCTGTTGGAGGAAAAAGGCGATCCCCTTTCCTGGGAGAACCTGTTGCGGCTTTTCGCAAGGCAGGAAGGGAAAAAGGTCCTGGTGATGGACGAGTTCCAGTATCTTGCGGCGATTCACCGGCCTTTTCCTTCTATGCTTCAATCCGCGTGGGATCAGTTCATGAAGGATTCGGGCTGCATGTTGATCCTTTGCGGTTCTCTCGTTTCGCTGATGGAAGGGGCGGTCCTTCGTTACACCAGCCCTCTTTACGGGCGCCAAACCGGTCAGCTCCTGCTCAATGGCCTGCCCTTCTCCTGCCTGGAGGCTTTTTTCCCGGGAAGCTCCGTCGAGGATCGCATCCGGCTTTACTCCATCACGGGAGGGATTCCGAAGTACCTGGAAGAAGCCCAAAGGTACGGTTCGGCCTGGGAACTGATCGAGAAGGGAGTCCTGGATAAGAACGCCTACCTTTTCAGGGAACCGGATTTTCTCCTGGACAGGGAGGCCGGTGTGGCTGGAACGTACAAATCGATTCTCGCGCAGATTTCTTCCGGGAAGAAGCGAATCGGGGAAATCGCCTCCGCTTTTCAGGTCCATCCGAGCCACCTGACCCGTTACCTGAAGGTTCTCAGGGACCTTGGACTCGTGGAAAGGATCGTTCCAGTGACCGAGCCGGCCCCCGAGAGGGCGAAGAACGGTATTTACCGGATCCTGGACCCTTTTTTGGCTTTCTGGTTTCGTTACGTTTCTCCCCACATCGATTCCCTGGAGCTGAGAGAAACCGGGCCAGCCATGGAGAAAATACGGGCGAGTTTCGAAACGGACACGGTCCCTCGCCACTACGAGGAATTGTGCCGCCAGTCCGTGCTGCGGCTTTACGCCAGCGGTCGGATCCCTTTCCTGCCCCAGAAGGTTGGGAGATGGTGGGACCGCACGGACGAGATCGACGTGCTAGGACTTGCCGAAGGGAGAGTCCTTTCCGGGGAGTGCAAGTACCAGGATCGGCCCGTCGGGGAGGTTGTCCTTCGCGACCTGGAAAGAAAGACGAAGAAAATGCTCGCCGCGGAAGGCCTTTCGGCGGAACAGCTCTTCTATGTCCTGTTCTCGAAGAAAGGTTTTTCGAAAGGCTTGCGAGAGGAAGCGGAGAGCAGGAAGGACCTCTGCCTGGTCGATCTTTTGCCCTGAAAGAAGGCGAAGGAATCAAGGCGGACAAGACTAGAAAAAAAGGGGCCTCTGCCAGGCAGGGCCCCTTTCTTGATTGCATTTACTTTCTCAGTTTCGCCACGGCCGCTTCGATGCGTTTCATGCCCTCCTCGATTTCCTCGTAGGAACGGCAGTAGGCGATGCGGATGAAGCCCTCGGAGCGGAAAACGTCGCTTGGAACCGTTGCGACTCCTGCTTCTTCCAGCAGGTAGGAGCTCAGCTCGAACGGGGACAGGCCCAGTTTTTTCACGCTGGGGAAGGCGTAAAAGGCCCCGTGCGGCGTGACGGCCTCGAACCCTTCAATCCGGTTCAGGTAGCTCATGACCAGGTCTCTCCGCCGCCGGTATTCATCGATCATCCGCTTGACGTCGCCGTCTGCCTCCCGAAAAGCCTTCGCAACGCCCGCCTGCGCAAACGCGTTTCCGCAAGTGGTGAGGTTCTGGTGGCATTTCGTGGCGTACTTCTTCATCTCCGGCGGGACGATCGCCCATCCGATGCGCCAGCCGGTCATGGACCAGGTCTTGGAGGCCGCGCCGATGGTGACCGTCCTTTCCGCCATTCCCGGAAGGGATGCGATGCTGACGTGTTCTCCCTCGTACAGGAATTTCTCGTAGCATTCATCCGAGATGACCAGGAGGTCCTCTTCCACGGCGAGACGGGCGATTTCCTCGAGGTCTTCCCGGGTCAGCACGGCGCCGGTGGGGTTATTCGGGGAGTTGATGAGCAGGATCCTGGTCTTTTCGGTGATTGCGTCCCGGATGTCCTGGACCTTGAGCCGGAATTCGTTTTCCATGGTGCACGGGACCGGCTTCACGATGCCGTTGGAAAGGTTGACCTGGTCCGTGTAGGCAGGGAAGAAGGGAGCCGGGATGATCACTTCGTCTCCCGGTTCCAGCACGGACATGAACGTGATCATGAGGGCTTCGGTCGCGCCTGCCGTGACGATCACCTGGGTGTCGGGATTCACCTCGAGGCGGTTTTCCCTCCGGTATTTCCTGGCAATCGCTTCCCTCAGCTCTTTTTTCCCGTTGATGTCCGTGTAATGGACATCGCCCGCCCGGAGGGCCTCGATGGCCCCGTTCCTGGCGCACTCAGGCGAATTGAAGTCAGGCCGGCCGATCTCCATGTGAATGATGCTGCGTCCCTGTCTCTCCAGTTCCAACGCTCGTGAAAGGATCTCCATGATCCCTCCCTCAAAGGGGACCGACCGCATGCGCGAGTTGGGGAAATGGATTTTCCACAAGTGGGATCTCTCCTTTCTCTCCGCAGATGCCTCGTGTTGCATCTTTCCTCTGAAATTCCTACTCCCGGGTGGTCAATCGCCATCCTATTTCTGTTAAAATCTACCTTATCACACTGATCTTCGTAAGGCCATGCTACGAGGCAAGTAGAAGGAACGATGAAAGGGGGAACCTGTATGAGGAAAACGCTCCTGTCCCTGGTGGTGCTGGGTCTCTGTCTTTTGGCTTTCTCCGGTTCGGCCCAGGCGGTGACGACGATCAAGATCGGGCACGTTCTGAACACCGATCATTCCTGGCATACCTGCCTTCTGGGCTTTGCCGAGGACGTAAAGAAAGCGACGAACGGAAGAGTGGAAATCCAGGTTTATCCCAGCAGCCAGCTGGGAAGCGAGAAAGACATGATCGAGGGGCTGACGCTCCAAACGGTAAACGGCGGGCTGATCGGCGGAGGATCCTTTCAGGCCATCGATCCGAAATTCGGGATCGAAGCCCTGCCCTATGCCTGGCCGACGCATGAATCCGCTTACAGGGCCCTGGACGGAGAGCTGGGGAAACGGCTCCTCGCTATCCTGTCCCAGAAGGGGATTGTGGGGCTGGCCTGGTGGGAAAACGGATTCCGGCACATCACGAACAACAAGCGGCCGATCGTGAAGCCGGAGGATCTCGCCGGGCTGAAGATCCGCGTCACGCCGGACAAGATGCGCCTTGACACGTTCAAGGTGCTCGGGGCTTCGCCGATGCCCGTGAATTTCGGGGAACTGTACACCGCCCTGCAGCAGGGTGTGGTCGACGGGCAGGAGAATCCTTTTGCGATCATTTATTCGAGCGCCTTTTACGAGGTCCAGAAGTACCTTTCCCTTTCGGGGCACATCTGGGGCTCTGCCCTGCTCTGCGTGAACAGCTCGGTCTGGAACCAGATCTCCCCGGAGGATCAGAAAACCATCCTCAAGCTCGCGGCCAAGTGGCGGGACAAGCAGCGGCGCCTGACCGTCCAGCAGGAGGGGGAGTTCCTCGCCAAGCTGAAGGAAAAAGGAATGAAAGTGAACGAAGTGGATAAGGCCGCCTTCAAGAAAGCGGTCCAGCCCGTGTGGGCCAGCTACGAGCCGGTCTTCGGCAAGGATCTCCTGGACCTGGTTCGCAAATACGGCGGGAAATAGCGAATGTCCGTTCGGAAATCGAATCTCCTCGAGAGGGCTTTCCGCCCTCTCGAGGTCTTGCTGGCTCTCAGCATCATCGCCGTCTTCGTTGAAGTCCTGGCGGAGGTCGCCTCCCGCTATGTTCTGCACCTGCCCGTTCCCTGGGGAGCGGAAGTTTCGCAAACCCTCCTGGTCTGGATTACCTTTCTTGGGGCGGCCCTAGCGCTTTTCAGGGGCGAGCACATGGCGATCAACCTGCTGCTGGATCGGATTTCTTCCTCGCGGATCCGGAAAACATGCGAAATCGCGGGAGAACTGGCAGTCCTGGCGTTTCTCCTGGTCGGCGTTTTCGGGGGAACCCAGGTCGTGATCCGGACATGGAGCATGCAAACCACCGCTCTGCAGATCCCGGCAGGCATCCTCTACCTGGCTTTTCCCCTGGGATGCCTCGCGATGATTCCCGTGGTCCTGTATACCCTTTATCTCAAGGCTTTCAGGGAGTGAGCTGCTTTTGCTGACGCTGATGGGGATCCTTACCGCCTGCATCCTTTTCGGGGTTCCGATCGCTTTCTCGATCGCCATCTCGGGAACGGCCTATCTTCTCTTCGAGTCGACAGTCCCTGTTCTTGTCGCCGCCCAAAGGATGGTGGTCGGGGTCGATTCCTTCACCCTGCTGGCCATCCCGCTTTTCCTCCTGGCGGGAGCCCTGATGGCGGAAGGGGAAATCACTCCCAGGATCATGCGCTTTGCCTCGAGCCTGGTGGGGCACATCCCGGGCGGGATGGCCATGGTCATGGTGGTTTCGTGCATGCTTTTCGGGGCCATTTCGGGATCCGGAGTTGCGGACGTAGCCGCGATCGGCTCGATCCTGCTTCCTGCCATGAAAAACCAGGGCTACAAGCCGGCCTTCAGCGCTTCCCTGCTGGGCTGCGCGGGGTCGCTGGGAACGGTCATTCCGCCCAGCATCGTGATGGTCGTCCTCGGGGTCAGCATGGGAACTTCCATCGGGAAACTTTTCCTTGGCGGGGTCATTCCGGGACTGATTACCGGCGGGGCTCTCATGGCGATTTCCTACGTTTTCGCACGGAAGGAGAACTATCCCAGGCTGCCGAAGGCCGATTTTCGAGAGGTGATTCGCTCCTTCCGGGGAGCGGCCCTGCCGCTTCTGACCCCGGCAATCATTATCGGGGGCATCCTGCAGGGGATTTTTACGGCGACCGAAGCCGGCGGTGTAGCGGCCTTTTACGCCCTGGTCCTCTCGAAGTTCGTTTACAGGAAGATCAGCTGGACCCGCTTCTTCGAGATCTGCCTGGAGGTGGCCAAAACCAGCGCCGTGGTTCTTTTCATCATTGCCGCGGCCAACCTCTTCGGGTGGGTCCTGACCGTGGAAAACATTCCGCAGAAGATCGCTTCGGCCATCCTGGCGATCTCGAGCAATTACTGGGTTATCCTCGTCCTCTTCAACCTCCTGCTCCTGCTCCTTGGCATGTTCATGGAAACCATTGCCATCGTCATCATCCTGGTTCCGATCTTTTTGCCGATCATGCAGCAGATCGGGGTCGACCCGGTTCACCTCGGGGTCATGATGTGCGTCAACCTGGCGATCGGGGCCAACACGCCGCCGCTGGGGGTGGACCTCATCACGGCCTGCAAGGTGGCCGGGATTCCCTACGAGGCTTCGTTCCGGTACATCTACTTTTTCATCGCCGCCATGATCGTCTCTCTGGTCCTGCTGATCGCCTTTCCGCCTCTAGCGACGTACATCCCGAACCTTTTGATGGATTGATCATTTTTCGGCAACGACTGCGGCGAACACGAGGGGCGCATCTCCCGTGTTCCTGAGGCCGTGGGACATCCCCCGGAGGGTGACGAAAACATCGCCGGGCAGGGCAGGACATTCACCGCCGTCATACTCGAAGGTCCCCCGCCCGGAAAGAATGACGTACGCTTCTTCATCCTTGTCGTGGAGATGAAACCCAACCGAGGCGCCAACTTCCAGCTCAATCCGGGCGGCCATCGTGATCGCCCCCTCCCCGGCGGGGATCGGGGCGGGAAAAACCTTGGCACACCCCTTCCCACCCCGGACTTCCTTTCTCGCAATTCCTGCTTCAGGCTGCCGAATCGGTCCCATGGACAGTCCCCCCTTCTCCACTCATGATAGCGGATGCAAGAGAGAGAGTAGCAGCAGAAATACAGGGATTCCGCTATCCTTGTACAAGGATCGTGGAGTCGACGCGGTTTTCAGGGGGTGCCAGGATGACCGAGAAGCCGGGAATCGAGAGCCTGATCGAATACGCACTTTCCCGGGCGGGAGAGGAGCGGGTCGCCGACGTGCGAATCGGCCTGGGGTACACCGCGGTGCGGCTGGCCTCGGGCAAGGTCGGCGTGGGGGCGATGCTGCGGCATCTGCTGGACAAGGCAGGCTGCTCCATCCTTCCCTACGCGGGAACGCTGACCGGAAGGAGGGCAGCCGACGTTGTCCCCCTGCTGCGCTCGGAAAGCATCGTGGAGGCCTCGGTCGGCCTTGCGGCGATCAACGCCCTTGCCCAATGGGAAAAAGAAACGGGTTCCCCGGATGAGGACCTTGCCAGGCTGCTCGGGATCGGGCCCCACGACACGGTGGGGATGGTGGGGAACATGGCTCCCGTGCTGGAGCGACTCCGGCATTTCGCGGAGCGGTGCGTGGTTTTCGATGACGGCCTGCCGGGAGCGGAAGGGATCACGGAGACGACCCTGGAGGAAGAGATCCTGCCGAAATGCAGCGTGGTCATTTTGACCGCCACGTGCCTGCTGAACAAGACCTTCGACCGGTTGATGGAACTGTCGGCCGGGGCCCGCGAGATCTGCCTGATGGGCCCCTCCACGCCCCTGGTCCCGGAGGTCTTCCGCCCCAGGGGCGTTACGGTGCTGGCCGGGCGCCGCTTCGTCGATTCCGAACGGCTGCTTCGGGTCGTGAGCGAGGCAGGAGGAACGAGGAGCTTCGGCAGCCTCAGCCGGAAGGTGACCCTCCGGCTCAAGTAACGGAGCGGGGGAAGACCTTGATTTCGACCGGTTGCAGACAACCTGGCCAGGGTCATTCGCCCCTGAACCGTTCTTCCAGCCGCCGCAGCGCCACGCCCAGCAAGGCTTCGAGCATGAGGTGCTGCCCAAAATCCCCCTCCCCGCAGGCCAATACCTCCCGCAAAACGGCTTCAAGCTCCGGGAACCCTTCCTCGTCCTTTTCCGCCCCGTATTCGATCAGGAGCTGGGCGGCGGGCAGGTTTTCTCCCTTCACGGCATGGGCGAGCAGGCTCATCCCCCGGAAAGTGAGGCGGGCTTCTATCCCTTCCAGGAACTGGGCGAAGGAGCGGTACAGGTAGAGGGGCCCGCCGCAGTGGGGGCAGGTTTCGACCAGGCGGCCCTTCTTCCATTCCCGCAGGATGCAGCCGATGGGCAGGTTTTTTCGGACCTGGCCGTACTTGAAGGAAAGGGAGAACCCCGCGAAGGGCACGCAGGCCGCCGACTTGGCCGGGTGGCGTCGATTTCGTTGATGTCGTCCTCGTCTTCGTTCATGGGCACTCCTCCCGTCGATTTGTGTCAACCCATGATAGGACGGAGGGGCGACAGGATAGGTCAGGGCTCAGACAACCCGAACGATGGTCTATTTTGTCTATTTCGTCTATAATGTCCTTGCGTTTGGACAGGGGGGATAAAAAATGAGAGTTGCGACCGCTACGGAAGCGAAGCAGAACTTCGGAAAAATCCTCGAAGAAGCTCTTTTTGAGCCGGTGGTGATCAAGCGGTCCGGGAGGGCCTCTCATGTGATGCTTGCGCACAGGGAATACGAAAGGCTCAAGAAGATCGAGGACCTATACTGGATTGCCAAGGCTAGAGAGGGAGAAGCTTCCGGATTCATCGGCAAGGAGCCCTCGGCGGAGATACTAAAGAGAATTCTGGCCCTGGAAGATGAGTAGAGAACTGGATTTCTCCGAGGATGCAGCCAAATTCCTGAAGAAGATTCCTTCAAAGCACGCAAAACAAGTGGCAAAAAAGATCCGCGAACTGTTGGACGATCCGTTGCCGGAGGATTCGATCCAAATGCAGAACAGTCCCTTTCATAGGGTGGATTCGGGGGAGTATCGCATCGTTTACGAGTTTGACCAGACCACCGTCAGGATTCCGGTCATCGGGAAGAGGAATGACGGGGAAGTCTACAAGAAGGCTAAAAGGAAGTAGTGTTTCTACGAGGGGCCCGGCTGAAAGGCTGGGCTTTTTTTGTGCCCGCTTTTCCTGCGGCCATGGCGGTTGGCCTTCACCCCCCTATCCTGTCGCTGTCCGGGCGTTTATTGGGGTAGTTGCGATGGCTTGCGCTGGATAATCCAAGGCCGGGAGGTGTTTTGGGTGGAGCCGATCGACGAGGAAAGGCGGGAATTCGACGTGTTCCCAGGGAATGAGGGGGAAAATGGCGAACTCTCTGAGGAAGCCGAGGAGGATGAGGAGGAAGAGGAGGAAGAGGAATACGAAGAAGAGGACGAAGACGAGGAAGACGGGTTTCTCCTCGACCGCGAGGACTGGCGGATCGTCCGGGGACTGAAGAAGGCCCTCTGGCAGCTGGTCCGATCCACAAAGCTTTCCTCGGCGCGTCAACTCGAAGCGGTGGCTGGGGTCCTTGGCTTCCTTGAAGACATGCCCCGGGCCATCCGGCAAGACGACATCGAGATCGGCCTCCGCGGGCGGCAACGGAAGTTCAAGAACGGCGTGGAAATTTCCCGCTACTGGACGATCCGGATCGAGGGGCAGGTGCTGGAGGTCACGTCTGCCGGGTCCTATTTCAATCCCTCAACGGGCGGCGACAGCTTTACGAGCCAGTATTGGTGCGTGGAACCGGGCTGCGACCCGATGTTCTCCGATTACCGGGACGATCTCTGGATGGTGCCCTACCTGGGCGACCTTGCCGACGAACTGGCGGAGATGGACCCGAAGAAGGACGGGGTCGAGGTGGAGATCCTCGTTTGCCGCGAGAAGGTGGAGTGACCGGGGAAAAAGAGGGGGCCAGGCCTTGAATTCAAGACCTGGCCCCGGTTCTTTCGCAAAGCCTGCCCCTGGTCCTAGAATTTCATCATGATCCTGAGCCAGGCGCCGTGGGATTCGCTGTTGTCGCTGAAGCGGCCGTTGTAGGACAGGGAGAATTCCGTATTGCCCGCCGTGAAGAGGGAAACCCCGAGGTCCACCACGAAGGCGTCGTCGTCCAGCACTTCCGTGTAGGTGTTCCAGTCGCCGCCCCACCCCTGCGCCACCGTCACGTCGTCCCCGCTCAGCAGGTGCACCCAGGAAAGCCGAAGCTGGGGCACCCACCTGGAGCCGTCCTTTCGGGCGAACTCGCCCCGGAAGCGGACGCCCAGCACGCTCTCCCACACCGTGGTGTCGAAGTCGCGGTACGTGAAGCCGTTCTTTTCCGTGTAGCCGTCCCGGCTCAGGTGGCCGAAGTTGAACCCGATCTCCGGAACGATCTCCCAGTTTGAGTCCGGCCCGATCTCCCGGATCACGTATCCCGCCCGGAAGTCGTTCGTGATCGACCAGCTATCGAAGTCCGCCGTGGCCGCCCCGCCCAACTGGTTCCGCCAGGTTTCGTGGTCCGTGGCGCGGTAGGTCAGGGCGTCCGTCAGGATCCAGTTGCCCGTCCTGTAGCTCACGTATCCCCCGAAATGCCAGCTCTCCTGGTTCTCCCAGTCCGACGCCGCCGAACCGACGCGGGTGATGTCCAGGTCGTTTTTCGTGTAGCCGGCGTAGAGCCCCCATACGGTCCGGTCGTTCACCCTCTGGTCGAAACCGAGGCTGACGCCCGACTGGGTCGCGTCGAAGCCCGCCGGGCTGTCCCCCGCCGGGTCTCGCTCCGTCTTGCCGTACAGGCCGTGGAAGTGGAAATGCCGCTCTCCGTCGGACAGGTCATACAGCCCGGCGGAGACGTCGGCCAGGTGGTTGCCCATGACCCACCGGAGCAGCGACCAGTCCTGGATCGCCGAAACCAGCCCCAGGGCCTGTTCCGAGAAAGCGTAGGCGATCATGCCGCGGTAGTATTCCCGGCCGCCCTCGCTGAACCACTGGGGCATGTAGGGGTCGTACACCGGGTCGAAGTTCACGAACTCGGTGTCGAAGTTGTCGATGTAGCTCCCGGCGTCGATGTAGGTGTAGATCCCAGGAAGGGCCGCGCCCGAACCGTCCACCACGTGCAGCCCGGCGATCTCCGCTTCCGCTTCGACGTAAAGCGGGGTAAGGACGGGGTTCGCCGTCATGTACAGCGTCCCCTCCGGGAACTGCTCGTAGCCCATCGTCTTGAACTGGGTTCCCTCCGCGATCTCGAGGGTCCCGTCCTCCAGGGAAGTGCTCCAGGCGATGGACCCGTCCTCCAGTGTCATCCAGCCGGACCCTTTCTTGTAGAAGAACCCGAAGCCCGCCACCTGGGCCGACAGGCCTTCGCTCATGTCGACGTCCAGGCTGGATGTCGCGTCGCCGCTCAGGACGTGGCTTCCCGCCAGGACCGTGCCGTCGTTCAGCGTCACCTGGCTATGGCCCGTCGCCGCCACCGCGTAGCCGTTCAGGCTGTCCAGCGTCCCGCTGTTCGTGAAGACGCCGCCGTTGTCCACCCGCACCGCGTGGGCGTCCAGCCCCCGCGTCGTGATGGTCCCGGCGTTGAAGGCGTCGCTGGATTCTACCACGTCCATCCCGTGGGCCCCGTCGCCCTCGGTCAGGATGCTCCCGTAGTTCCACAGGGAGGAGCCTTCGTCCGCCCGCATCCCGAAGGCCTCGGCCCCGTAGGTCGTGATGAATCCGCTGTTTGTGGCGTAGGAAGAGATGTGGGCGTACATGCCGATGGCCTTGTCCCCGTGGGTCGTGATCGAGCCCGTGTTGAGCGCGGTCGAGTTGTCGAACGCGGCCATCCCGTAGGCGCTCTCCCCCCACGTTTCGATGGAGTCCATGGCCGTGTTCAGGGCGGTGGAACCTCCCAGGGCGTGCATGCCGTAGGCGGAATTCCCATGGGTGACGATGGAGCCCTCGTTGCTGATCACCGAGTGAATGTCCGCTACCATGCCGCTGGACCCGCTCCCCCAGGTCTCGATGGACCCGGAGGCCGTGTTCTGCCCGGTGGAGTGGTCGACGACGCGGATGCCGCGGCCGAAATTGCCAAAGGTCGTGATCGTCCCGGAGTTCGTCGCGGCGGAAAAATTGCCCGCCCTCATGCCGTAGGCGTTGTCTCCGCTCGTGACGATGAAGCCCTGGTTGGTTACCAGGGAATCGTCCGAGGCCGCCATTCCGTGGGCGAGTTCGCCGTTCGTGTGGATGTCCCCCGAGGCCGTGTTGGTCGCGGAGGAGTTTGCTTCCGCCATCATCCCGAAGGACCTGTCCCCGCTGGTGGTGATCAGGCTGGAATTGACCACGTCCGAGCTGACCCAGGCAAACATGCCGTGGGCCTCTTCCCCGAGCGTAAGGATCCAGCCCGTATTTTCGGCCCTTGATTCCCATGTGGCTTCCATGCCGGGGGACTTGTCTCCTGCTGTCAGGATCATTCCGCTGTTCAGGCCAACCGAATTCTCGGATACGAGAATGCCAGCGGCTTCTTCTCCCAAAGTCTGGATCGTGCCCCGGTTCTCCGCCAGGGAGTCCTCATGGGCTTCCATGCCCCGGGCTCCCTCTCCGTTCGTGAAGATGAACCCATCCTCCCAGTTGATTGCGGTGGAGTTCTCCCGGGCCGCCATGCCGGTGGCAAGACCGTCTCCTGTCAGAATGGCCCCGTGGTTGTAGGCACTCGACCAGCCGATGGCGGACATCCCGAAGGAGCCGTAACCGCCGGTCAGGATGAACCCGTCGTACGTGTTGGTCGCCACGGAGCGGTTCGAGGCCAGCATGCCGTCGGCGTAATGTCCCATCGTGAGGATTTCCCCTGCGTTTTCGGCCAGGGAATCGTTGGAGGCAACCATCCCGTGGGAGCCGACGCCCAGGGTCGTGATGTCGCCGGAAAGAGCGTTGATCACGATCGAATCGCTCTCGGCGCTCATGCCGTAGGCGTTTTCGCCGCTCGTGACGATGGACCCCGCGTTCGACCCGCTGGATACATATCCCACGTACAGCCCGCTGGCGTCGGCTCCGTGGGTCAGGATGGAACCCGTGTTGAGGGCCGAGGAATGGTCGTAGGCGGTCAGGCCGAGGCTGTATCTCCCCCACGTTTCGATGGATCCCGCCAGGTTTGTGGCCGTTGAACCGAGCCAGGCGTCCATCCCGTAGGCTTCATCTCCCGAGGTGATGATGGAACCCCCGATGTTCCAGGCCTCCCCCCCGTTTTTTGCGAGGATGCCCAGGGCGTTGTACCCTGACGTGAGGATCAATCCTGTCGGGCCGTTGACGAGGAGGAATGTATCGCTCTGGATGCCGTGGCGGTAATCCGAGGAGTTGTCGATCGTTCCCAGGTTCAGGCAGTCACCGCTCGTGAGGGTGGTGTCAATGAGAGTGTTCCCCTCCGGGTTGGTGTCTGCCAGGCCCGGGAGGGCAAATAGGATGCAGAGCAAGATCCCCGATAAGACCCGTTTCCGTAAACCATTCATTTTTCACCCCTCTTTTCTGGTAAATTTTTCGCCGGAAACAATCCCTCCAGGGGAAAGCCTAGCCCCAATGGGGTACAAAGTCAAATATTAAGCTGATAGGATTTTATAACTTTATCTAGTTCAAAAAGAGGGGTTCAAGCAGGCAACGCGTTGTCCGGCAGGGGAAATGGATTCTTCAGGCGCGTAAGGGCAGGGCTTTTGGGGGAAAAAAGGAAAAACCGAAAGCTGCGGTGAATCGTTCGGGCTCGAGGCGATGAGGGGGTCCGTTTTCCCAAAAAAGTCAGACGGGGTCAGGCCTTGCAAAGCCTGACCCCGTTTCCCGGAAGTCAGTCGACCATTCGTTTCTGCATCCAGACCACGTCCATCTCGGTGCCTTTTTTCTTCAGGACCCCCTTCGGCCGCACAAGGAGGGGTCCGAAGCCATCCAAAGCGAGGACGCCTGAACCATCCAGCGGGACGAAAAAACCGGCCGGGTCATCCGGCCGGTCGAAAACCGTCCTGGCTGTTCCGAGCCGGTTAGTTTGCCTTTGCACGGACGGTGTTGCCCGCGGCTCCCGTCACGGTAATGGGCAGGCCCTGGCGGGAAAGGACGTCTCCGAGTTCTTTCGTACTGCCTCGGTAGGCCAGCCGGATCGTCGCGGTCCCTCCCTGGTAGCTCTCGATTTCCGCTTCCGTCACGCCGGGAATCTTCCGGCAGGCGAAGAGCACCTCGTTGGCCAGTTTGAAATCCGTGATCCCCTCCACGACAACCCGCATTTGAAGCGGGATTCCCGCCTGGGAAGCCCCGCTTCCCCCGGCGGCCAGTTTCTTCGCGATGGCCCTGGCGGCCGTTTCAAGAGCCTTCTGGGCGGCCTCGTCGGGAGTTCCCCCAAGTTCTTTCGCCGAGGCGGTTTCCGCCAGCAGGTATTTCGCGTCGCCCGTGGAATAGGCCTGGACCGCCACGGTTGCCGTTCCCGTAAACGTCCCGAAATCGTTTTTGAGGGGTTCGGCCAGGGTCGCCTTTCCCACCAGGAAGATCCGGATGTCGTAGATCTTCCCAAGCTCCCGGATGGCTTTCGGGTTGCCCTGCTCCAGCAGCCGGGCTCGCTGATCCTTCTTGACCTTCTCGACCATGGCCTCGTTGACCACCGGGTAGCCGTTCGCCAGGAGCTCCTGCTTGATGAGAGTTTCGGCGGTTCCGACCGCCAGGTTTTGCCTGAACCAGCCGCTGGCCTCTTCAAAGACCAGGACGCAGATCCGCTTGTGGGGCGGCAAGGCCGCAAGGGCGCTTCCCGCCGTCAGCAGGAGGAGAACGAAAACGCCGACCAGGCAAAACCCTCTCTTTCGAATCCAGTTCAAGGAGATCCCTCCCCTTCGAATGTCCGCGCCGTTCTACCGGATGCCGATCTTCACCGTCGCGGGATCGCCGAAGAACGGGACGGCCTTGTCCGCCCGCCGGACGTCGGAGCCCTTCAGAAGCTCTCCTCGCGAATACTGGGGCTGCACGTCGGTGAGGCGGATCACCGCCAGGTTGATCTTCTCCACGTCCAGGATCTCCCCCTTGAGGCCGATGATCGGCTGCCCTTCGGCGTAGATGAGGAAAAGGTCCCCGACCTTCGCCCCGGCGTTTGCCGAACCGGCGTCGATCAGGATCTCGGTCACGTTAACCTGGACCACGTTGTAGGCGCTGCCCCCGTTGGATGCCCCGGTGGCCTTCATTTTCTCCACGATCTTGGTGACGGCCTTGTAGGTGGCCTGGCCCAGGATTCCGCCGGCTTTGCCGGTCCCGAAGACGGCCCAGTCGTAGGCCAGCCCTCCCTGGCTCTGGTTCGCGGCCCCCTGTTCCTTGACCGCCAGCAGGATTTCCCCGGTCTTGGCGTTGATCATGCGCACGTCCAGCGTCACGTAGGCGGTTTCGCTGCCGACCGCAACGCCGCTCATGTTGCCGAAAGGCAGCGGGATCACGCCGCCGGAGGCCTTGTACTGGTACTGGGTGATCGATCCGGTGATCAGGGCCTCGACGCCGAGGACCTTTCCCATTTCCACGGCGCTGGAGGGGTCGATCAGCCCCTGGGCCGCGAGCCGCTGTTCGGTGGCCAGAGCTTCCAGCTTGCTGCGCTCGACGACGGTAAAGACGCCGGAATTGAACAGTTCCGTGGTCATCATGTCCGCAATGGCCGCACCCGGTGCCCCGGCTCCCGAATTGTCCTGGAAATCGAGGACCGCGACCCTCATCTTAGCCTGGGCGCTGCCCCCGGAAAGAAGCAGGAACGCGAAAAGGAAGCCCCCGAGAAGAATCGAGAAAAGCCGCTTTGACATGCGAAAAACCGCCTCCATGAAAGGGATTAGTCGAGATTTTGTCATTATATCAAACTGAAGGTGAAGAATGGTTTTCTGCTCTGGATTCGCCCTGCCCAAAAGGTCAGGAGTTCCCGGCGTCCCTTCCTGCCAGCGCTCCCCCGGGTTTTCCGTTTTGAGATCCCAACGATAGTTTTTGTCCTGTCCCCCCTCCTGTAAAGGATCAATGTAGAATGGAAATAGGAATATTATTTAAAAGCAGGATATTTTAAAGTGTAACATATGGATCGTGATCCTGTCGCCGTTTGCAGGAAAAAGGAGGGGAAATCCATGTTCAGGGATCCGGAGGGGCCGATCGAGTCCTTTTCTTTCGGGACGTTCGTGATCCTGGGGGAAGAGCATTCCGGGAGCGGGGACGAAAGGGTCGGAAAGGGCAAGGATGTCCGCGTGATCGGACGGAAGGTCGAGCGGTGGAAGGAACGGGAAGGGCACGTCCTCGACCGGTCGATGGTGGCGGGGGTGCTTGACCGGGGAGTGGAGGTGGTGGTGATCGGAACCGGGGAAGACGGGCGCCTCGCCGTTCCGGAAGAGGTCGTGAGGTTCCTTCTCAAGAACGGCATCGGGAAGGTATTGGTCCTGCGAACCCCGGAGGCCTGCGGGGAGTTCAACCGCCTTTACCGCGAGGGGAAAAAGGTCGCCCTGCTGGCACACGGAACCTGCTGACCGTCCGCGCGGAGGGATTTAACCGAGCTGTTTCAAAACGTAGACCGAATCTGAAACGGAAAGCCGATAGGATCGGACCGTGCTGGAAAATCCGCCCTGCTCCTGCAGAAGGGAGGAATCCAAATGGTCCGTTCGCTTCGGCTTTTTGAAATCTGCAAGTCCTATGGTCCCGTAAAGGCCCTTTCCTGCGTTTCGCTTGAGGTGCCCCAGGGGCGTTTCACCTGTCTCCTGGGGCCCAGCGGGTGCGGAAAGACGACCCTCCTCCGGACCATCGCCGGGCTGGAAAAACCGGATTCCGGCCGGATTTTCCTCGGCAGCCGCGAGATCACCGGCCTTTCCCCTTCGGCGCGGGGCTTTGGAGTTGTGTTCCAGTCCTACGCGCTTTTTCCGAACCTGACCGCCCGGGAGAACATCGCTTACGGGCTGGGCTCCAGGGGGTTGAATCCCCGAAAGATCCAGCTGCGGGTCCTGGAAATGCTGGATCTGGTCGGCCTCAAGGGCGAAGCCGATCGGTATCCGTCGCAGCTTTCGGGAGGACAGCAGCAGCGGGTGGCTCTGGCCAGGGCCCTGGCTCCTGCGCCCGACCTGCTGCTGTTGGACGAACCCTTGAGCGCGCTGGATGCGAAAGTCCGGATGAACCTGCGCAGGGAGCTCAGAAACCTCCAGGAGCGGCTCGGAATCACCACGGTCATGGTCACCCACGACCAGGAAGAAGCGCTTTCGATCGCCGACGAGGTCGTGGTGATGAAAGACGGCCAGATCATGCAGAAGGGGTCCCCCCTGGAAATTTACGACCGCCCCGCGAATCCTTTCGTGGCGGATTTTGTTGGGGCGATCAACTTCCTTGAGGATGAGGGAAGAGTAACGGCAATCCGCCCCGAGCACGTCCGCGTGTTCCCCGAGGGAAAACCGGGGTTCCAGGCGGAAGTCCGGGAAATCGAGTTCCGAGGCGCCTCCTGCCGCCTCGTGCTCGGCAGCGGCAAGACCCGGCTGGTGGCGGACGTCCCCGCCTCTCTCCTGAAGGAAAAGGGAATCGGCCACGGTTGCCCGGTGCGGATCGATCTCCCCCCGGAGCACTGCATTTCTTTCGATTCGGTTCCGGCCGGGGCATGAAAGGAAACCACCGCCCTCTCGGAACCGACGAGCTCTGCCAAGCGGTCCTGGCCGGGATTTTCCTGGCTCTCCTGGTCCTGTTCGTTTTCGCGCCGCTTTCAGAGCTTTTCTTCAAGGCCTTTTCCGGGGGAGACGACGGGTTGTCGGGATTCGGCCGGTTCGCCGGCACCCTTTCGGACCCCGCTTTGCGCCGGTCATTCTGGAACAGCCTGTGGGTATCGATGACCTCCTCTTCCATCGCCTGCGGGGCGGCCCTCCTGACCGTGCTGTCCCTCTACAAGACGAGGATGCCGGGAAAGCCCCTGGTCCGCGGCCTGGCACTCCTGCCCCTCTTTGCTCCCACCATGATGCACGGGATCGCGCTGGTCTACCTCTTCGGAAACAAGGGACTCGTCACCGGTCTGGGATGGAACATCGGGCTTTACGGTCCGAAGGGGATCGTCCTGGCGGAAATCCTGTACGTGTTCCCCCAGGCGTTTCTCATCCTGAGCGCGGCGCTGGAGATCAGCGACCGGAGGCTGTACGAGGCGGCCGAGACCCTCGGGGCCGGAACCCTGAAGAGGTTCTGGACGGTGACCCTTCCAGGTCTGCGCTACGCCCTCCTGAACGCCTTCTTCTCGGGGTTCACCCTCAGCTTCACGGACTTCGGGGCTCCGAAGGTCGTGGGAGGAAACTTCAATGTCCTCGCCACGGACATCTACAAGCAGGTCATCGGACAGCAGAACCTTTCCATGGGTGCCGTCATCGGGCTCCTTCTCCTGGGACCGGCCGTGGCGGCCTTCCTGGCGGAACGGGCGGTCTCGGGCCTTCATTCTGCTACCGTGTCCTCGAATACCGTTCCGGTGTTTCCCTCCAAAAACCCGTTGGCGGAGTTCTTTGCCCTTTCCTGGTGCTCTCTTGTCGGGATCCTTTCCCTTTCGGTCGTGGGAGCCGTCCTGGTGGCCGCTCTCGTGAAGGTCTGGCCGTACGATCTCCGTCTCACGTTGGACCATTTCCTGTTTCGAAACGTCGCGGGATACGGGCTGGAGAGCTACAAAAACAGCCTTTTCATTTCTGCCGTGACCGCGATCCTGGGGACGGCGGCCGCTTTCGGGGGAGCCTACCTGGTGGAGAAGACAAAAAGTCCCAGGCCCATCCGGGAGGCGGCCCGTTTCCTGGCGCTGCTTCCGCTCGCCCTCCCGGGGCTGGTCATCGGCCTTTCGTACATCTTTCTCTTCAACCGTCCGGCCTTCGAGTTTCCCGGGGGCTTTTCCCTCAAAAACCCGCTCCACGTTCTTTACGGCACGCCCTGGATCCTGGTCGCCGCCAACATCGTCCACTTCTTCTCCGTTCCGTTT